>Ga0335069_10006834_pt1 | contig 16520 bp, 22 predicted proteins | sample Lox_Sample_11_FD_206714 | JGI IMG/M metagenome (GOLD analysis project Ga0335069, IMG submission 206714) | Soil microbial communities from Loxahatchee National Wildlife Refuge, Florida, United States - Lox_Sample_1.1 | ecosystem: Environmental > Terrestrial > Soil > Wetlands | place: USA...
TGCAAAGCCTGAGATGCTTGCCCGGGTACAACTTCACAGAAAATCAGCCTAATGTTAAGGAGGATTGGTGGAGCTAGTCGGGATCGAACCGACGACCTCATCGTTGCGAACGATTGAGTCATTCGCGTAAGCACCTGATAACTCACACTTTCTTCTTGCAGCCATAGCCGCTTATTGGACCAGAACTGGGACAGGAATTGGGACAGCCGCAAACTGCACCAGTTTGTCCACCGCTTGCCTCTGCGCCTGGGAAACAATCTGCGCGTAAATGTCCATCGTTGTCGAGACGCGCGAGTGGCGCATCTGGCCCTGGACGGACTTTGGGTCTGCCCCTGCCATCACAAGCCAAGTGGCGTGCGATGTGCGCAGGGAACGCCATGTGACCCGCATGCCTAGCCGTACTGCCGCGGGCCTGATATACCTCCTGAGAATGTTCTGATCGTTCATGGGGCATCCGTCCTTCACGCTCTGGAAAACCAGATCGTCGGGGTTGGAAGCCTTCACGAGTTGGTAATGTCGCGTTCCTGTACCCGCCCGAACCGCGACACTCATTGTCTTGAGTCGTTGCAATCGTTCGATTACCGCCGGAGCAACCCCAATCGTTGCCGCGCTGGCCGCTGTCTTTGGCGATGACCAGTCGCCACGGCAGAATCGTTCTTCTACCGTGATGCTATCGGCGTGAATGCACCGCCACTTTAGCCCGACCAGTTCACTCACACGCAACCCGGTCCACGCGGACGTGAATACCATCGAGGCGTAGGGCTCCGGAATGAGCGCAAGCAACTGTTCGAACTGCTGGGGCAGGATAAATGGCTTCTGACGCCGCCCGCGCTTGTCTGGGGGCATCTGTACGCCTTCCATGGGGTTCTCAGGGAGAAATCTGTACTTCACCGCCGACCTAAGGACACTCGAGAATGCATCTCGAATCTTTGAGATCGTCGGATAAGGCAGCTTAAGCCCGGAGAAATATTGTTGAAGAGTGAGCGGATCCAGTTCATGCAGAATACGGTTTCCGAACTGGGGCATGAGGTACTTGGCGAGCACTCCGCGATAACAGTCCTGCGTCGTCTTCGCCAGCAATGGGAGTGATGCCGTGATGTAGGTTCTCTCCACGTAGTTTGCAAATAGCACCGCGGAACCCACGGTAATCAGACCGTGATTCAGCGGCCGGAGGGCGTCATCAGCCATCCTTCGCACTTCTCGAACCGGCGTTGTCGCCGGCGCGAGTCGAATGCGATGCCGTTGTCTGGTGATCTTCGCGCCTTGGCGCACGTCGCGCCACACGCGCAGATACCACCAGTTGCCCTCAAGTTTTGGCTTGGGGGATTGGTATCTTCGCCGCGCCATTCTCTCTTGAACCTCCTGAGATGGCACGGCAGCGCTCGCGTCGTGAAGTGTACGCCCTCTTTCTGTGGAATTCTCGATTACTTCATTACTCAAGATGGCACCTAGTGCCTCTTGGAGACGCGACGCGGTGGGAGGTCGCGCGCGCAGGGTTTGCAAATTCTGTTTTCGCCTCGAGCGGTCGCACCGTTTAGCGCGACCGCCCATCCTCAGGAGTGTGGGGTGCTCCCGAGGAATCCTATCTTCGACACAGGGCCGGGTGCGCGATCGGACGGGAAGGTGGCGTCCTTGCACCCGGCCACGCCGGAAAAAACTAATGTCTAACCGTCGACGTAATCGTTGGCCGCATGCCTGCGCGCACAGCCAGGATCATGTTTACGCGCCGGCCACACTCCACCAGGTCGCACAGTGAGTCCCCCAGCATGTCTGCAGGGTCGATGTCGTGCGCCGCGCAGATGTTACGGATAGCGTCGATTTCTTGTGGACTACGAGAATCAGTCACAGTGTTTGCCTCCATTACGACTTTGACAAACGAAATCCTTCAGCGATCAGGCGACGGAGTTCATGTTCCGAAATCCGCGTGCTGCGGCCGACCTTTACGAATCGAATGCGCCCCTCCATCAAATGCTTCCTGATGGTGTGCTCGCTCAGTGAGGTCGCGTAGGCTACATCTCGCACCGTGAGAAGCCTGCCGGTTACCGGGACTGTGTATTGGTCACCATCCATGGCATTAACTCAAGGCAGCGTCGACGATCGCTGCGAACGCCGCGGGACGCGGGAGAACTACATCGCACATCGAGAACGAAGTGAGTTCCACGAGTCCCTGCTTCTTAAGCCTCCACGGATCGGTCAGGACTTCGAGCACTCCGAATTCACACAAAAGCAACTCGCTCCACACTCCGGAGACGATCGCGGAGAGTGTTCCGTTTGCGGTGCCCTTCGAGAGATTCGAGGGGCAGTTGGTGCTTACGAGCGAAGTGTGTCCGAGCAAACCATCGTCGCCCCAGACTGCACGTGAGCCGACTCCATTGACGAAGGTCCGCCGTAATAGCTTTTTGATATTCGGCGTCGAGAGAAAACCGATGCTGTTGTCGTCCACATTCGCATTCGCGGGCGCCGCTTCCAGGTCGCAGATGTTGCTATACGTTGGTACGGCGCCATTCTGCCCCAACGGCACGATCGAGATTCCAGTCGTTTGAAGTAGCCCCGTGGGCTGCCCGGAAGCTCCCGAGCCATTGATAGCCGCCGCATCGAAAGCGATCGCGTGACTTCTCGCGATGTCCTTTCGGAGGCGCGTTTCCAGGTCAATGTTGCCAGCGCACTGCTTGAGCAGTTGCTTGCTCGCGGCGGTTGTCGATTGAGTCGTGCGGGGTGCACCTAAGACGGAGCCAAAAGTCGGATCAACCTCGGCGACATCCACCCCAGGGTTGTCTCCTCCAATCCAGGAAACAGAGGTTGCGGTCGACTCCGTCGGAATCTGTACGTTGAACCTGAGGCCCGTCAGGACAGTTGCGCCCAACTGCGCGACCCGCATCTGCTGTCGAAGCATATCCACATAGTCGTGAACTTCGGTGGCCACCGTGTACCCGCCACCGGCGTTGGTCTTCGTATCCAGGCCGCTCGCCTGCGGATTCAGGCGGGTCGGAATGAAGATTCCAGCCCCGCCCCTGATCTCCCGGCCCAACCGGGCCGCGATGACGTTGTGTACTTCGCGCTCCAACGTGTTCTCTTTGGGATTGCATCCAGACAGGATTGCGCGCCCGAATGAATAACTACGCGCCTCGCGTGGGGTAAGACCGAGATCCAATGTTTCGTCCGCCGCGGCTTGAGTTTTGGTGATCACTTTTTGTCTCCTGATGGCACCGTATGGCCGAAAATGAAAATCGGTCAAGAGGAACATTTAGGAACAAACAATCACGCCATTCTCAAAAGTGCGTCACGGCTTCTCATAATGCGTCGTGTAGTTGAGGTAGTTACGGAAACCGCGAGGCGACCCACCGTCCTCGAGATAACCGGCTCTGAGCCTCTTGATGGTTTGCGCTGGCGTCAATCCAGCCTCGGCATCGCGTTCGCACGTGTCCTCGCAGAATCGGGAAATATCGCGCGCCGCATTCCCGTCTCGGAGCTCGCCCGCCGGCGTGTAGCGCCCACCGCACTGTATGCAGGTGTGGACCTGATCGCTGGGGTGATGACGGTTCCACTTCCGCTGGCCGGTGCCCACACGCGTGAACCGTGCGCGCATGGCGGTCAGTTGGTCGACATCATATCCGCCCCCCAGCAATGGCCGCGCCCCCACTTTCTTGATGAACTGAGAAACGTACGCGGACGATGTTCCCCACCGGCGCCCGATCTCGCGTACTCCGACTCCCTTGCTTTTGTTCGCTGCTATCCGCATTTGTTCCTCCCCTGCTAACTGGTGCTAACTGCTAACCTAGTTAAATTTAGTGCCGCTAAACAATGGCCGGGCTGCTGTCAGACCCACCGGCGCGCCCATGGCAGAGGGACCCAAAGTCCTTTCCCATCTATCACTTACAAGCCTCTCTTGCAAGGAGTGGTTAGGTGAATTGTGCATCGCGTTACCTGCATGTAACACGTCAGGTTCGTGGCTCACGCAATGACTTACTCCACGCCTCACAGTCCTTTAACCTTGAAATTCTCGAATTTCATTTCCGCCGCGAGCTCGCCCAGAAGCATTGCGTACTGATCGACTACGTGGTCCGCGTGTTCCTCTGACGGCGCGAGGCAAATCAAAGTGTCCCGGCCGCCACAACCACCGGCGAGAGGAGCGATCCACTTACCCCATTCGTCGGGTGACATCTTCGCCTTCGCTTTAAGTTTCAGGTTGTGGAGTTCAACCGTAAGATTCCTGGTATATCCGGACGCGGCCAGTTTCCGCTGTGCCTTTTCGATTTCTTCGGACAGGTTGCGGGACGCTGGCGCCGGAGTGGATGACGCTGATTGCGGCGCATACGATTTGTTCAGATTTCCGCCGGTGCGCGACCATCGACGAACGGAAGCTTGCCATGACTTCATCGGCGATCGGCCGATCATCCAACCCTTACTTTCGTTCGACAGGATGAAGTCCTCGGCGTCGATGTTGGTGATGCCTGCCGCCTTGCAGAAATCCGCGATCTGTTGGACGGTCGGTTTCACGAATCGCTTCGTCTCTGGTTTTGGTTTCTTGGTTTCAATGGAAAGGTTCTCGGGTGTGTGCGCGCCAGCGTCACGCTCTTGATCTTGTATTGCAGAAGCAGAAGCAAAAGCAGAGCATCGCTGGGCATCTGTTTTATCTGTGCCGGATTCATGCGGTTCGGTACAATCCGGCATCGCTTCGGCATGATTGCTTCCCCATCGTGAATTCGCACGATCGCGCTGGGCGGCACTGAAAGCCTTTTGCTTTTCGAATGTCCTACGCAAACCGTCCTGTTCCCAAAACCCGTCACGCAACTTCCAGGCGCCGGCTAGAAGGCGGGTCTTGATCTTTTCGAATTGCTCGTCACTAGGATTTCCGATGCACATACGGATGGCTCGCTCATCGGCAGGGATTCGGTATCCCTCCGAAGATGCCGACGCCGCGCACATTAGTCTGATGTGCGCTCCGGTTTCCTCCAAATCCATGGTCATAACCTGGTCGTCCCCGGAGAATTGTCGCGGGTAAAACTGAAATGCTGGTGGACGTGTTGCGACTTGACGACTGGAAGAGATTTCGCTTACAACATGCTTAGCCAAGTTACACCTTGAGCCCATGATGGTAACGTGCCTCGTCGGCCATCATGGGCTAACCTTTTCTCGCCATCGCCTAGCGTGATCGATTCACTTATATCAAATGCAAATGTCAGAAAACCAGAAACCACTATTCGTCATGCGCCGCTGCGCGCTTGTAATCGAATGCCGGAATGGAACTCGGCACGCCCGTAAGGCGGCGCAGTTCATGGGCGGGAATCAGTAGCACCCCACGATGCCCGAGGCGGATAGCGTTCACCAGCCCTGAATGAATCCATCGCCGCAAGGTTTCGCGGTGGACGCCGATTACGCGTGCAGCCTCGTCTAGGCGAAAAGGTTTTTCTGGCATTTACGTCCTCCAACTTCTTTAAACGTCATAATACTTTTCTACATACTCCGTCCAACATCGTAAGTACATACATCTCCAATCACCGCCAATCCCACTCACGCACTTACGGCACATTCCAATAACTCAGGATCACGCTCGGTAACGCTGTAGATTGGACCCGTCATGGCCCTGTTTTCGGCTTCGCGCAGACCTTCGATGTTCTCGACCAAGAAGTATCCGGTCATGCGGATGCGCAGGAACTGCGCCATCAGGCGAGGAGGGAGATCCGGCACGGCGCGCTCACGATGGGGACTGGTCGCCACTGGGCCGGCATGTCATGTCCGAACTGAAAGCAGAAATTTATCGCGGGGTTTGCGGTCCTCGGCTTGGCGCGATCTACGGTGTTTCGGCCGATTCCTACCAACTTCGCGGCATGGTCGGAAGCTTCACCATTACCGTTCCCCCCATGTGGGGGTAACGGACTATGTTGTTGATTCTGCTTAAGTGCTTCTATTTTCCTTGCCTTCGCTTCCTCTTGGAGCAGGGGTAGGGCCTTTAGCGCGATGTCCGCCTTCTCTCTGTAAACGGCATGTGCGCCCCCTCGCGTAGCGCGCCACTCGCGCCAGTTGGCCAACCCGCCTCTAATCAGCCACCGGGATTTATGATCGGCGCGGATTGGGCAACCGTTGCGCCGCGTTTCGTCCGGGTCGAGATTGAGCAATTCGCAACACCAGTCAAAACTCCCCGCATATTCATCGCGCACCTCGCGCGGGGGCGCCGCCGATCCCCACGCCCGGAGTCTCGTTTCGAGAGATATCCGCGTCCAATTTGTGTGAGCACGGATCCATCGAATCGCATGCGCTGAGGCCAATCTGGAGTAGCGCCGTTCAACCGGCGTGAGTCTGCCGAAGTTCTGGTGGGAAGTATCGCCGCGCTGCGCTACATGGAAGGCCTGGGCGATCATTTCGGCTGCAAGTCCGGCAAGCAAAGGCCGTTCATGCCGCGGCACGGGGGCGTACTTACAAATCGTGTGAAGGCTGAGTGGATTCACCTGGAGTAAGCCTCAGTTAGTGATATACGTTGCGCCCTAGTTAGATAATGGCTTATCTACGCGCCCGCTGATCGGCAGTTGCAGCTACGGCACGCGCTACGGCGCGATTCTCGGTCGCGTGCATCGCGCCCGCCAGTTCAGCCTTCTTAACCACGTCGCCGTCAATAACACTGCCCCTCATGTCGAAGTGCTGTACTATCTGCCCGCCAAGTGCGCCATTTGGAGTTATGGCCCCACTTACACCGGGAGTAAACAGTTCTGGTCCCGATTCGCCCACAATGTAGGACATTGAGGCATTCACAGGCCCTCCCGAAGCGCGCTGTCCAGCTAGCCCGGAGAAGAATGCCCCCAGAAATCCGCCATTGGCACCCCCGTACTGATCGGCCAGCGACTTGAAGACATACATTTCCGCGACTAACTTAACGACATCAGCCAGCAGCGCCTTGAACGCATGGGACCATGACCCCTCGAACAGTGCCGCCTGCTCGATCGTGCGCCCGATGTCGCGCCCCAATTCCTCGTAGTATTTTTTGTATGGGCTCTTGTCCAAATCTGCCCCGGCCTTGACTGCTGCTGCAGCAAACTGGTCTTGGGAAATGCGACCCTTGTCGAGTAGTTCTGTTAGAACAGCAATCGTGTCGCTGTACTTCTGCGAGGCTGTTGCCGTGTCATCGATGATCTTCTTGGCAGCCTCCCACGACTTGTTCTGGTCGCCCTGGATCGCGAGTAGTTCCGCCTGTCCGCTGCGCATCGGCTGTCCCGCTGGCGGCGCGACAGCGGGATTCATCCACGGCGCGAACTGCGCGCGGAAGTCGGATTGCCGCTTCGTGAAATCGGCGAAACCTGATTCCTTCATCTTCTCGACGCTCTTGTCCAGTTCGTCGTTGAGTTGACGCCAGGATTTCCAAAACTCCGTAGCCTGGGCATTGATCTCATGCAGGTCCTTGAGTAGTTCGGCGCGAGCCGTCCTTGCGACCGAATCGGCGCCTTCTGTTTCAACATGGCCCATCTTCGCGACCGCGAGGTCGAATTCCGCTTGTAGCTTTGGAAGTTCGGCCAGCGCCGCCTTCGCCTGCTCGCCGATTAGATTGGCCATCTGTAACTGGGCCTGTCCCTCTGTAGTGCTCGAGAACGGTGCAAGCGCGCCGCCCGGCTCTGTTTGGTGATGCTCAACTCCCGCGCGCAGCGATGCGGCCATGGACGCCTGCGCCTTTGCCGCTGCGCTTGCGCTGATTAGGTCGTATTGCGCCTTCTCCATGGCATGCACCGCGATCGCTTGCGAGGATTTCCCGATATCCGCCATCTGGTCATGAATCTTGGCGACGTGTTTTGCAACTTCTTGAAACGTCTCCGCGAGCTTCTCTTGATGCGCAATGCGGTCTGTTTCCCCCGCGGTGTCGTTCAACAGGTCGTAGATCTTTTTGGCCTGCTCCGCCGCAACCTCAAAGAATGCGATTCCAGCGGCAACTGAGAATGCTCCCGCAAGGACCGACCCTAGCGCCTTAGTGTTGGCGATGACGCTGATTAAATGGCGATTTAGATTTACCCCTAATTCCTCGGACAGCAACTTTGCCGATGCACGCGCCTCGCGTAGAGAATACTCAGTTGTTTGTTGGAAGGCGGTTACTTTGGTCTGCGCTGATTGGAATGCTGGGCTTGTTTCATCGGTTGCAGTGATTGCTACGCGGACACTCTCGGGGTTCAGCATGTAGTAGTTGTCCCGCAAGTCGCTCGATTCTGGCAAGCGATTTGACGCGGGGACACTGAAGTGTGGTAAGTCGGTAACCCGGGGGTAGGTTTTGGAAAACACCTCACAAGATACTGTTATCTAGGTCACTTACTCCGTTTGTGAGCGTGATGTACCGTAACAATGAAAATGCTTCAAGGCTAGTCGGTGAAGGACCGGCCTTGAAGCTGACCACCAAGGAACACAGGAGGTTCCCAGATGGCTACTCGTATTCTACGCGCCGATTCTTCCGCCCCTCAACAACCCATAACGGTCGCCCTGACGGCGCGCCAGCGCCAGCGCGTCGATGCCGCGATCGGTTCTCGTGTCTGGCCAGATTGGGAATTAGATCGATTCCTTTCCGGCGTGCTGATGATCGCGGTCGCACAGATGGAGGCAGATCGTGGGGAAAACTAACACCGGCCTTCACCGTCACCCGCGCTCGCCGCGCTGGTGCTATACGGTACGAATGGGAGACAAGTACGTCCACAAACTCTGCACGGCAATCGATCGTGACGAAGCCATGGCAGAGCGCGGCCGATTCCTGCGTAAGTTTCGCCAGGATCACGTCGGCATCATTCCACGATGGACGGTCGCACGCGCCGTGGATTACTGGCTAAAGTTGCGCGAAAAGACGAGCCAGAGCGCTCGAACGCTTAAGAAAGACAAGTACATTATGGGCGTTCTTAAGAGTGAGTTTGGAGACTGCCAACTGCGGGAGTTCACCGCTATATCGATCGAGCAGTATCAGGCCCGGCGTGCGGCCGAGGTGAGTCCGGCTACGCTGAATCGGGAGTTGAGATACTTGGCGATTTTACTCAGGAAAGCAAAACTCTGGGCCGCGATTCGGGATGACTACCGACCAGTTAAGTTGCGCGCAGAGGTTACGGGGCGCGCTCTGACAGCAGAACAGGCAATGTTCCTCTTGTCGGTTGCTGAACAGAAACCGCGGTGGAATGTGATCGGATGGGCCGCTGCTTTGGTTCTCAACAGCGGTTTGCGGTCCGGTGAGCTACGCCAACTTCGCCTCGGCAAAATTGAGAGCGACCCGCCAGCTTTATGGGTTGGACGTGGAACCACGAAAACGGACTATGGAGCCCGGCGAATTCCCCTCAATCCGATGGCATGGGAAGCCATAGGACGCCTACTGGAACGCGCTAGGCGCCTTGGAGCGGTAGCGCCAGAGCATTACCTATTCCCGGAGAACCTTGGGCGCCACACGGCGGCCAGCGACCCGCTGCAGGGCCGCGTAGGGTACGACCCGACCCGCTTCCAGGTGACGTTCCACAGCGCATGGGAACACTTGTGCGCTGCCGCGGGTGAGCAATGGAAGGCAAAGCATGGTGACGATCCATTCACCGATCTAAGATTTCACGATCTGCGCCACACGTTCGTCACACAGTGCGGGATGGTGGGCGTTCCGATTGAGCGAGTCCAAGCGATTGCCGGCCACGGATCGCGGGCCATGACGATGTACTACACGCACCTGTTCGATTCCGCCATGCGGTCGGTTGTGGACAGGGTTCAACTTCAGCTTGAAGGGGGAGCACAGTGAGCAACAGATTCATTAACTTGAAGGGAGAACACAACACAATGAAAGACGTAAACGCGAAAGAAAACCAGAAAGCCGAAGATCGGATAATTGAGCGCGACGAACAGCGGATGGAAAAGTGGGCCGACCGCCAAATGGAAGGCGCACGCCAAACAGTGGAAGCTTTCCGACGGCAGGACGTAGCTAAGGCGATCAGCAAGGCGAAAGAAGACACTGGCAGTATCCACCTTATCTACCTCGATCGCTACGGCAACGTGCGGAGGAACAGCGAGGAAACGGACGATTTCGTTCGCCTCCTAGAGGGCACACCTGGGCCTTTCTTTGAGGTTTGCACTGTGGGGAAAGACGGGGAAATCATGAGCAAAGACGGCGATGTCATCGAAAGCGGCGACACCGTCGCCCTGCAGGAAGCTATCGACAATGCAATTGGGGAACGGAACCGGATTCTTCAACCGGCGTGACCATTTCCTCGCCGCAACTTCTCCTCAAAACGGCGCAGAAATGCGCCCATTTGGGAGCAACAAATGACGGCGATAAAAAGGCCCACCACCTGTGGTTTAATAGTCGCCGGTGTACTCAAGAAGCCGCCCAAGATGGCGCGATCACTGGGCGGCCTTTTACTATGCTTTCTTCATGCATCCTTGGATTTTGCACTAGCGCGATACGGGGTCTTGGGGTACCATTCTTCGCGCTGGGCAGGCGGTTCCGCCTCAGGCACGTCGCCCCGTGCCGAACCTCCGATTAAAACGCCTGCTCAGGTTTTTCGCCCTATGCTGTTCTACCGATTTGCGCAAGCGTTCGCGATCGTGGGCGTGGTGCTTTGGATAGGAAGGGTCTTGTTTGATCGTTGGCACGCTGGCCCCCGGTGATGCCGCGCGCCTGTCGCTATTCTGGCTACTCCCGCTTACCACTGACACGCCGATCACTTGGGTGCCCCGGCCACGCAAGAATAACGGCTGACCTTGCGTTGGCGTATTTTTACGAAAATAGGACAAACCATATTCTCACGGTTCCCTCGGCGTGATCCGTGGTTGCATATTGGATGTATGAGTCAAAATCAGTCCTCCCCGAAAGACACCGGGGACATGGAACCTCCGCAAGAAGCAACCGAAAAGCCAGCAGAGCAAGAAGAACCAAAAAACAAGAAGCCCTACGTTAAGCCCGCGTTCCGAACGGAGAAGGTCTTCGAAACGCATGCGCTCTCATGTGGGAAGATCGCTGGTACCTCGGCCATATGCAACGCGTCTCGAAAGACTTCCTAAAGGCCAATTTGTGTGGCCGCATTGGTCATAGTGATAGTGGCTCTTCTGATGTCAGGACTGCTCTGGTACTTGTCAGAGCGCATGGGAAGGGAATGAACGGCAACCGGACAAACGGGGTGCCGCCTTACATCCCCGGCAATGTGCCACGGGTTAAGAGCTTAAACGGGCCCTCACCTGTGGTTTAATAGTCGCCTGGTTACTCTAAAAGGCCGTCCAGGATGGCGCGATCCTTGGGCGGCCTTTTCCTTTGCCCTCGAAGGAAAAGACTCTTTCCACGCCACATTAGCGCGGTAGCGAATAAAAAGCGAATCATGCTATTCTGCGAGGTGAGATGCCAGGCACACGCGACTCGCGGACTTCCGATGCGCTCACACAGGCGGAGATCGATGAGCTACGCCGCAATCTCTCGCGGTTGAGCGTGGACAGCGTGGAGAGGTTCTATCGTGAGGCGCACGCGGAATGCGCGGTGGAACGGAAGCCGAGCGCGAAGTTGGTTCAGCGGTTGGTGACGGCGTGGCGGGTATTGCGGAAATGGAACTGGCGATGAGTACCATTGAACGCAGAAAGAGCTGAGACACCATCAAGGCACCTCAGCCCCTTCTTAGAGTTCTTTGGGATTATCCCATTCACTCAGTCGGAAACAAACATGTTCCTGCTAGATGGTAGCCTAGCTAAGACCGGACCTGCTGTCAAGGTAACCGAGAGCGGCCCCGGGGAGAATCGAACTCCCGACCTTGTTCTTAGCAGGAACACGCTCTATCCAACTGAGCTACGGGGCCACACACCCCAATTTTACCCGATACGGTTTGATGCGCAACCGTATCCTAATATGTGGAGGTAACCACAGAGGGAGGCGAGCGGCATAACTCGTTACTTCAACGCCTGAACGGCCTTGTAGAGCTTCTTAAGGTGCTCATCAGACATGTCTACAATAGGCTCGTACATAAACGAATTTAGATGAATATTTTCAGGAGTCATTAGTACGACGCCACGAAGGGTTTTTATTGTCGCCTCTTCCTTGGGGAACTTCGCCTCAAATTTATCGACCAAAGCCGTCGTTTGATTCCGCTCAATGGCGTCCACAAACGTCTTATCTGCGATCTTTCCCACCATGAACCGTTCAGCACCCATGCGCGTTGCGATTGCAAGAACAATTTTGTCCTCGAAATTTGCTCCGCCTCCGGTAGCTAGGAACTTCTTAGCCTCTCCGTCGATGATGTCTATAACGGGCTTGTGAGTCACCGGGGGCATAACTGCCGGAGCGCCGAACACGCGAATATAAATGTCGTTCAGCGCTTCCTCTAGTATGCCGGGCGTGTCTGCTTTCCAATGCAGCAACGATGTCAGCGTAACGTAATCCGGGTCCGCTGATCCTTTTGTGTACTCGATGATATTTCGGGTGAATGTAATCGCCGCTATTTTCTTGCTCTGATCCGTGAAGAAGTTGGGTTTCCAGTCCTTTACAAAAACATTCTGAACACCTTTGGCCTTGTGGAACGAAATTCCAGCATCTGCCTTGGTAACCATCAAACAATGGTCGGACTTTAGGGACGGCCATAGGCGGGCATTGAGCGTGCGAAAGAAGTCGAAGTTGTGAGTAAGAATGATCTGCCGAAAACTAGGCTCCGTTGTAATATCTTTTAGATATTGAATGATGGCATATTTGTTTCTGTAGTCGAACGAGTCCGCAACGTCGTCCACGACAAACAATGTTTCCCTTTTCTCCTTTCGGCGCGTCTCTACTTCAAACATGATATTGAGAACGTACAGTGCCTTCTTTTCCCCCTGACTGAGCGCCTCTAGAAGCGTTGCTCGTTCCACCGGGACGTGATCCCCTGCATCCTCGAAGATGAATTCCAAGCTGAGAACGGGTTGATCCCCCAGAATGACCGCTTCGCGATTCTTGGCCTTTAACTTGTAGGGAACGACAAAGCGGTCATTGAACAGGTCTATGACGTTCTCCCAGAGGGTCCTTTCTTTCGCAGCCTGATCTATGATCTTTTGCGTTTTACTGGCAGCGGCCTGAACCTTGGCGATCAAGTCCGTCAGAAGTGCCCCATGCACCTTGAGATACGATTTCCAAATGTCCTCCTTGAATGTCGCAACATTTTTAAGGTGTGGGAGAAGCGCCTCGTGTGTTGTGAGGTAGGCCTGAAAATCGCGCATGGGCGCGTTTTTCGTCATGAGTTTCTCAATTTCTGCAAACTTCTTTTTCAAGTCCTTGTCTTTTGTGATCGCATCTTTCTCCTTTGCGATCAGTTCTTCCAGTTGCTTTACGGTCTTGATCTCGACACTCTTGCCATTGTTGAAACTGACCGAATGCTTGGCATCGAAAAATCCATTGTCGGCCAACGTCTTTGCAATGTTTGCCGCGTTGTAATACTCAAAGATTCCCTTTTTGAAGTAGGTCGATGCGGCTAAAAGTTCGTTGTACCGGGTGATGTACTCCGTTATCGCCGTTTTGAAGTCCTTCGTATCAAGGAACGAGATGACTTTGTCGTCAAATATCGTGTCGTACTTAACATCAGCGAACGGGGCATCTTTCTGACCTAGTGCCTCGTCCTTAATGCGCAGAAGTGCCGGGATGAACCGGTCGTCGGCGGGCGTGAACGCGGAGGATACTTCCTTTTCCAAGTCTTTTTTCGACCCTGATTGAGATTTCAGCGCTTTCAGCAAAGCATCCTTAGCTTGGTCGATGTCGAGGTGAAGCTGCTCGTACTCCTTCTTCAATTTGTCATTCACCAGGAGCAATGAGGTTCTTTCATTGTGGCTGAAAACCGCATCGTACGGAGGCAACACCAGGATGCTCTCCGGGGGCAGCTCTGCTCCGTTCTCGTCTGTTATCTTCCTTACGCAAACCCGAGCCGGAAATATCCGATCCTTCGAGGGCGCTCCTTGCGCTACATCCTTGAACGTCTGCGCCAAGGAAGACTTCATTGAGCCGTTGGGCGCATAAATCCCATAGACGGACTGCACCGAAAAATCGAACTGGTAATCGAGCTTCTTAATTCCGTAGCAGTTTTCTAACGCAACACCAATCTTTTTCATGGCACAATCCCGAGGCCCACAAGGATACCCCACCTTTCGCTATTCTGGGTGTGGGACGCTTAAGGAGGGAATGATTGCATGGCGCGCTATCTCTACAGTCAAGGCGGTGAAGCAATTGGTTACATGGACCATCGCGACAAATATCTTTACAGCCAAGCGGGAGAAGCCCTTGCGTATTGGGATTCGCGGCACAAGTACATGTACACGCCAGGAGGCGATGTCTACGGCTATCTCGCCTCAAACGGACAGTATTTATATGCGCAATCGGGCGGAGTTGTCGGGTACTTTCATCCAAAATACGAAAAGGAAGAGTAGCCCCGGCCCCGCGCGGTATGCACGAGTCTCCCATATGCCCGTAACCAGGCTGTCGAGCCGGTCTTGCCGTGCCTTCACCCATTTCGCATAGTGCCGCTCCGTGGTCTTGATGCTGGCAGCTTCATCGCAAACGTCCTTTAGCTGTTAACGCCACGGCCCAAGGTCAAATGAGTGTGATACAGTTTCGCCGTGCCACGAGTGTTCTGGTTGTCCGCGTCAGTTGCGCTGCTACTTGTTGCGGTGTCTGCCTCGTACTTCCTGCTTGTGATTCTCCCAACAGCGCAGAGGCATAGGGATGAGTTGGCCGCTGAGGCGGCTAGCAGACAGGCTCAAGAGAAGCGGACCATAGATTGCGCAGAGCAGTCCCGTCGCACGGGGGAGGACTTCGGCAAGTATTCCGCCTTCTGGCCGCCGTCCCACGTCTCGGGCGTGAGTAATCACTACAACCAAAAACTGAGCAAGTGTGTTGTGGACGTGCAAACCGTGGATAAGGGAGGCACCGCAGAATTTGTCATGAACGCCTATGAGCAATCAAACATTCTGTGGTGCTCAACGCGGATACTGCCCAAAGCGGCATCACCGATGCAGCGTATTTGCATGGACTCCCAAAACAAGCGGATTGACTCTACCGAGGCCGATAAGCAGATAGATGCGCTAATGCGAGAATGATGCACCGGAATGAATCTATTTACAGGGGGCGACCTGATGGCTGAAAGATGGGAAGATGACTGGATGCATGAGGGGCAGAGGTTCACGCCGTCATACGTTGCACTCGCTCGCCTGTTCATAGATGACGAACTAAAAGCATTGATTCAATTCCACGGCACATTACAACGCCACTACTACACCGTGACGAGGTTTGAGAAGGGCGTTTGGACTCCGATAGAAGGACAATTCCAATCACTGGAGGCGGCCAAAACGGCGGCTTAAAATCCCCGTGCCGTTCATCTAGTCGGGGCTGACCACGTGCAGAAACGAGCGAGTCAAGCCGGTCCTGCCGCCCCTTCACCCACTTCGCATAATGCCGCTCCGTGGTCTTGATGGATTCATGCCCGAGCAACTTTGATACTTCCTCCAGCGGAACGCCCCTTCTCAAGCAAGCCACCGCGTGGCGTCCCATCGCCAGTGACCGGCCCTGACAGGTACGCAGCGCCTAGCCATCACGGCCTAGGTTGCGCCCATGGGGGACCTTGTTACCATTCCATCGTGGGTATAACCCTAATTTCGCTCTTTCCCGATCCAGAACCCGTGCTCCAACTGACGCCGAAAGAAGTTGCGTGGATCATCCTCGAGATCGTGAAGTCTTGGGATGCCAATCAACTTCACCAAAACATGAACCACCACAACTTCAGTTCAACCGAGGTTGCCGCATACTCACGACTCCGCCAGGAAGTGGCAAATGTACTGGCGGAGGGTTGGGCTTGGCTAGTGAGAGAGTGTTTATTCGTCCCCAGGCCTGGGGCATTCAATCAGATGATGCTCAGCCGAAAAGCGAAGGAATTGGGGTCTAGGAAGCAATTAGAGACGCACAGGCGGGCCAACTTGCTATCTGGGATGCTTCATCCTTCTATCGAGCAAGAGTCGAAAGCTGCATTCCTCAGAGGGGAATACGAGACTGCGATATTTAACGCTTTTAAGGAAGTGGAAGTCGCCGTGCGACGGGCTGGGGGGTTCACCGCTAATGATCTTGGCGTACAACTCATGAACCAAGCTTTTCAGGTAAAAGGCGGACCTCTTACAGATAGCCGCATTCCCGAATCAGAACAGATTGGACTACGAAATCTTTTCGCCGGCGCTATTGGCTACTACAAGAATCCAGGCAGTCATCGTCATTTCCCAACGGAGCCCATCGAAGTGGCTGAACATTCTTCCTAAAGAAATGCTTCGATGTGTCTGTGAAAAGATCGCTGCGGACTTCAATACCAAAAAGCTTTCGTTCGCTCCATGGGGGCAGGTTGCGAGCGCTGCCTTGCCGGATGTCACCCATCCGAATTGGGACAATTGGGACAGGTTTCGTGGAGTTGAATGGCTGCAAAGTATTGAAGGATGGTGGAGCTAGTCGGGATCGAACCGACGACCTCATCGTTGCGAACGATGCGCTCTCCCAGCTGAGCTATAGCCCCTTCGTTTGGTGGGTCGCTTTACGATTTTAGCAGCCGTGACCTGATTTC
>Ga0335069_10006835_pt1 | contig 16519 bp, 19 predicted proteins | sample Lox_Sample_11_FD_206714 | JGI IMG/M metagenome (GOLD analysis project Ga0335069, IMG submission 206714) | Soil microbial communities from Loxahatchee National Wildlife Refuge, Florida, United States - Lox_Sample_1.1 | ecosystem: Environmental > Terrestrial > Soil > Wetlands | place: USA...
AAAGAAGGCTGAAATCTGGCTGCCGATGTCCTGGCCCGTGCTGGCGAAAAGAGGCTGGATCTGCTGGGTCGCCGTCGTCTGCGCGTCCGCACCGCTCTGCTGGGAAGTCTCCTCCTGGATCCTGAGGTCCAACAGTTCGTCCCGGACGCTTTGAAACCGTGCCAGTTGCACACCGTTGCCGTAAATCAGGCTACCCTGTCTGCAGGTCTGTGCCTCTTCAAGTATCGGTATCTGCCGCGAATATCCCGGGGTGTTTGCATTCGCGATGTTATTGGTCGAGACATTCATGGCGCCTTGTTGCGCCATCAGCGCGTGCATCGCCGTTAGCAAAGATGTGGTGAGCCCTGGCATGTTGGCTAAACCTCGGAAGACCAGGTGTGGAGATTCCCCACGTGGGACTGGCTTGGCTCAAGCCGACTGCACGAGGCCTGGTAGTGGCGGGCCAATAGTTCCGCCGATCGCATGCAGCGTCGCAATAGCCCGGCAAAGAGCTGGTTCAGCTCCGTCAGCCGGCAATGCGCGGCATGGACGTGGTGCTCGAGTGTCCGGCCTCCTCCAGAATCAAGGTTGGGCGGTGCAGTCATGCCCGCTGCCCGTTGCATAGCATGCTCCAACCCGGCGCACAGCGCCTCCTGTCGGGCGATGCTTCGCTGAAGTTCCCCCAACTGGTTGGCCGCCAGAGCCGAGGTGGCGCCTTGTACTTCGCGACACAGCGCCTGCACAACAGCCAGATGTTCCCTTGCATCATAGCCGCATGCAGTTTGTCCGGACCTCTGCTTCATGGCAGTTCTCTCTCGCGATCGGACGGGTCGCCCCGGCGGCGGAGTGCTAACCCATCTGCTCCTTCAACATCGCCAGGGCGATTGCCCCCGGATCCAGAGCGTAACTTCCACGGTTGACCGACGCCCTCAAAACATCGACTTTGTCTTGCCGAACCCCAGAAATCTGCATCGCGCGTGCCACCAGCGAAGCGACGCCGGCGGCATCGCTGGAGAGCGTGGCGTGGACCCCCGGACAGTGCGCGTGACTGCTGCCGCCGCCGTCCTTCCTCTCTGTGCTGGCATTCTTGTCGGTCACGACCTCGCTGGCCAGCGAGCCGATGGGATCGATGATCATAGCGTGTTCCCCTTCCTAGCGCAGTCTGCTTATCGGCAATCTTTGGCGATTTGATTAGCGTCTTCTCACATTTTTTTGCGTTCCCCTGCTCCCGCATCTTCCCTGCCTTCCGAATCGAGAGGCGCCGTGTGCTGGCCGGCATCGCTGGTGGGAATCCCCGCGACATACGGCTGCCCCAGGTGGCGGCTTATCAGACGGGCAATGCCAATTCCTCCCGACTTGGCAATCGCCGTTGCCAGCGACTGCATTCCCAGACTCAGCATCTGCGTCTGCCCGGCGTCGTCGGCCTCTTCGTCTTGCTGTCCCGGTACACCGGCAAACGACTCCCTTGCCTGCTCCATCCATTGAGCCAGCAGAATGGACTCGAATTCCTGGGCCGCTTTCTCGATTTTCGCCGGGTCGGTTGACGTTCCCGCTGCCGCAATCAGCCCGGGCATCTGCGCGGTCTGCGGCAACGACAGCGCCAGATTCGGATTGACGGGCGCGATGTTCAATGAGTCCGGCATTAGATCACCTCCAGCTCGGCCGCCATTCCTCCCGCCGCCTTGATGGCTTCCAGAATGGCCACAATTTCGTGGGAACCGGCGTCCAGAGCGTGCAATCCGGAGATCAGCTCCTCGACATTGGCTCCGTCGCTCAGCCGGATGCTGCGCGTGGGCTCCTCGTTGGCCTGCAGATTCGTGTCGGGGGTCGTGGTGGTTCGGCCATTGGAGTATGGCGCCGGCTGCGAGACCGCGTAGCTCGTCGTGATTTCAATCGATAGGCTCCCATGAATGATGGACACCGGGGAAAGCTTCACGTCGCCGCCCATCACAATCGTGCCCGTGCGTTCGTTAATCACAACCTTCGCCCGCGGACGATAGGCGACCGCAAGGTTCTGCAGGCGCGCGACCAGCGTGGTCACGGGGCCCGCCGCGGCGGCGGCCACGCTGACGTCAATGCGGCGGCCGTCGACGGCCCTGGCCACCTCACCCGAAAGATCTCGATTGATGGCCGCTGCTACCTCGCACGCCAGGGTGAAATCAGAATCGCGCAGCATCAGCGAAATCGTGGCCATGTGGCTGAGGTCAACCGCGGTGTCGCGCTCGACAATGGCCCCGTTGGGGATGCGGCCCACGTTCGGAAAGTTCAACGTCTTGACGTTGCCGCCGCGCCCTGCGGTATATCCGCCGAGCGTAACCGGGCCCTGGGCGTTGGCATACACCAGTCCATCCGGCCCTTGCAGGCCAGTCAGCAACAGCACCCCACCCTCCAGGCTCTTCGCGTCGCCAACTGAAGATACAGTCACGTCCAGGCTCATTCCTGGGCGGGCAAACTGCGGTAGCGATGCGGTGACAAATACGGCCGCGACATTGGCGATGCGGATGGTCGAGGGTGCAATCAGCACGCCCATACGTCGCATGGCATTGGCCAGCGTCTGGGTGGTGAACTGCGTCTGGCTGCGGTCGCCGGTGCCGTTGAGCCCCACCACGATTCCGTAGCCCACGAGCGGGTTGTCCCGCACTCCAGCGATCGTGGTGATATCGCGCAACCGGACCTGATGGACCGAATCGGCGCCAACCGCAACCGTCGCGAGCAACATCAGAAGCAACGCTGCTCTCGCTGTCTGCATGGTCACCATCGGTCTGCGAAGAGAGTCGGTCATGCCCGTCAGAATCCAAACAGCCAGAGAATCGCTCGCGTAATGGGATTCGGCGGACGTGTACTGTCGGAGATGATCCCCTTGCCTTTCATTTCGATCTCCAGGTCGGCCATAGCCGTGGACAGGATGCTGTTGTTGCTCGAAACGTCATTGGGCTGCACCACGCCGCGGATAATTACCGTTTCGTTTTGGTGGTTCATGTAGATCTGCCGCTGTGCCTCCACCACCAGGTTCCCGTTCGGCAGCACCGCAATTACGTGGCCGGTGAGCCGGGTATTCAGTTGCGAATTCGCGGCGGTTTGGCCCTGCCCCTTTAGTTGCGTGGAGGAGTTTGCAGCCAGTAGAGGGTCGACCCCCTTGGTGCTGATTTGCCCCGGCAGCCCGGTAATTCTGGACTCTGTCGCGAACGTTCGCTGGCTGTTGAGGTTGCCGCTGGCCTGGGCCGAGGTCAGCTCCGCCACGACGATGGTAATGGAGTCGTTCAGGCCGCGCGCCTTGAAGTCGGACGCAAGCTGCCCCAGGGGTGCTCCTGGTGTCCACAGGCTGCCAAGCGTGCGGGCCTCGGTTGGCGCAACCGGTTGCTGCTGCACCCGGGCAAGGTAGGTCTGCCGCAAGTCTTGCGGCGTTAGTTTGCTTTTCGCGGCCACCCGCCCGGGGCTGAATGAAAATATTCCGGTGACCACGATGCATACGACGGACGGGAATAAAGCTCGCATGGCTTAGATACCACCCTTCAGTAGCCCGGCTGCCACCACGCGGGCGCGGTAGGTTCGCTTGCGGTCGGTCGTGGTGACGCGAATGGTGCCTCCCGCGCTCCCATTGGCGAGACATATCACCGGCAGCTGTAGCCGCAGATGCGTCCCCTCGATCACCAGCGTGGCAACCTCTCCCGATCGCACCAGCCAGGGCCGGTGCGTGGCAGCAGGCGTTCGCGTTGCTTCCCTCGGCGCTTCGCTTTTGGACCGTATGCGCGCCGGCAGGTCCTCCCGCCTGGTTCCGCTCACCAGCACATAGAAAGGGAGGCATTCCGTGCGCTTTACGCAACGCAGCCGGGCCTTGACGATGCCCGCCTGCCAGGCCTCGACTGCCAAGACTTCCAGTGCGGGAGCAGCACGCGTGGCGCGAACTTCAGCCGCCATCTCGACCCGATCCGGCACGACCGAGATGCCCCAGGCCGCCATCGCCGTTGCCACCTGTGCCGTGTCCACGACCGCGGTTTTTACGGGTGTTCCGGCGAATCCGCTGGTGGCGATCAACCCGCCGGCCAGCAACCAGAAGCAAGACCGCTTCATTCCGAATCCTCTCCGTGCCTACTGGCTGAGCTGATTAAGCTGCTGGAACATCTGGTCGGCTGCGTGAACGACCTTGGAGTTCGATTCGTAGGCCCGTTGTGCCAGAATCATCTGGATAAACTCGTCCACCACGTTGACGTTGGCCTGCTCCAGCGTCCCCTGTTGCAGCGTCCCCAGCCCTTCCGATCCGCCCGGGGTGGCGACAATCGGATCTCCCGAGGCGGTAGTGGCAAGGAAGAGGTTATTACCCACACTGTTCAGGCCGCCGGGATTGGCAAACATGGCCAGCTGAATGTTCCCAATCTGCTGCGCCTGCGTCTGCCCTGCCTGGGTCACCGAAACACTGCCGTCCGAGCCGATGGTGATGGTCAGGGCGTTTTGTGGGATGGTGATCGCCGGGTCCAGAGGGTTGCCGTCAGAGGTCACCACATTGCCCTGCGCATCCAGATGGAAGGCGCCGGACCGCGTGTATGCGGTCTCACCGCTGGGCAGACGGACCTGAAAGAACCCCTGGCCCTGGATGGCCAGATCCAGCGGGTTGCCGGTCGCGCTGTAATCTCCCTGCGCCTGCAGGATTTCGCTGGCCGCGGGTCGCGCCCCCAGGCCCACTTGCAGGCCCGCCGCCACCGTGGTCGACTGTGTGGCCGCGGCCCCTGGCATCACCGCATTCTGATAGATCAAGTCGGCAAACTGCATGCGGCGCTTGCGGAACCCCGACGTGCTGGCATTGGCCAGGTTATTGGCGATGTTGTCCAGATTGAGTTGCTGGGCGATCATGCCGCTGGCGGCAGTAAACAAGGCTCGAAACATTACCGTCCTCCTTTAGGGGTTGACCCGGGGCAGTTCCTGGGTGGCGACCTTGTTGAGGTCGGAATTCAACATGCCCAACACCCGCTGCATCATCTCCGCCTCGCGTTGCACGGTGATGAGTTCAACCACGCTGGAGACCGCGCCGACATTCGAGCTCTCCAGCATGCCCTGCCTTATGCGTGAGTTCTCCGCCGCTTTGGCGCTGCCGGCGGGAGCGGAATAGTACGTCTGGCCAAGGCTGGTCATCGCCGTGCCGTCTGGAAATTCCACCACATCCAGCTTGCCGGCCAGTGCGCCCGCAAGCGAAATCGTGCCGTCCGAACTGATCGACAGCGGGCCGCCCAGGACCGTAACCGGCCCGTTCTGTCCCAGTACCGGGTCTCCGGAAGCGGTCACCAGCTGATTTTTGGGGGAAACGCGGAAGTTCCCGCTGCGGGTATAGACCTTGCCCCCTGCAGTCTGCACCACAAAGAATCCCGGGCCCTCGATGCCTAGGTCCTGCTCGTTGCCGGTGCGCTCCAGGGTCCCTTGTGCCAGATCGAGGCGGGTGCCGCGCAGGACGCCAAAGCTGTTAACGGCCCGGCTCAACCCCGATGCGTCCGCCGAACCCGCCTGGGCCAACACTGACTGGAATACATTGTGTTGCCCACGGTAGCCCGCGGTGCTGATGTTGGCCAGATTGTTGGCGATCGTGTCGATCGCCTGCGCCCGCGACATCAGGGCGGTGCAGGCGGCATAGTATCCGCTGTCCATGACGCTCCTCAGTCTGTCTCATGCACGAGTCGTGCCAGTTGATAGGGAAGACGAGGCACGCAAACTCAACGAGATCGGCAGGGGATTGCTGGCGGCGGTTAGAGATGGGTTAAAAGAAGGACTGGCGGGGGGACGGAGTCGACGTGAGTCGGTTCCCGATCTCACGCCGCACATAATTTCTGGCTGCCTTCCTCCAGCCGGAAAACTGAACCCCGTCTCATAGGATTCGAAAGGGCCGAACCGGACCCGGTGCCGGGTCCAGCGGCGGAAGCTTGCCATGCTGGGGTCTTCTCATGCGCGAGCTCGGCCCCAACACCCGCTTCGGCAGAGGACGCCCATGACCGATCGCGTTCGCCAGGTCCCACGCCAGGGCAACAATCTCCCGTAGCGACGAGTGCGACGTGCCGTCTCTTCCTACCAGCAGCAGCGTAGGCTCCACGTAAACAGGTAGCCCCCATTCCCTCACCAGCGCGCGGCCTACCGCGACAGGATCACCCACATCGATGCTGCCAGCATTCCAGCCGAGGACGGCGGGCACGCGGCCCGCCTCATGGAGCAGTCCAGCCACATAAGCCTGTTCCGCATCGACCTCCGGAAACCTGCCGGCCATGGTCCTGGCCAAGTTGGCGGTCAGTTGCGCCCGACGCCACAATTGCCTCGCCGCTTCATCCTGCCGCACCGCTGCCATCGGGAAAACCGCCGCCAGCGCGCTGCGCAATTTTCGCTTTCCCAGGTGCACCACGCAGTCGTCAATGCGACCGCGGCGCCGGTTCGAGTCCGCGAGGGTGAGGGCGCCAACCCGCAGCACCTGCAGGGTGGCACCAACATCGCTGAGTATGACGCCTACGATCGCGTCGAGATCCAGCGATGGCCGCTCCAGCAGCAAATCCAGTTGCAGACGGGTGGCGGGTTGCAGCGGAACCGGCGGGTGCAGGTCAAAGTGGTGCCCCGAGCCTGCGCAGCGCCGCACCAGAAAGGGCTGGCCTCTGCGGTTTGAGGACGCCGGCGAAACGGATTCGGGGGTCGGATGCATGGAAACTGCCTGCACCCAGATATATCGGTAGAGTCGGTTCCCCCATCAGTCCCTCAGCACGGTCGGAAGGCGTCGTCAAATTCCAGCCACCCCGCTTCTTTTCCGGTCAGCGCAAACAACAGGTCGGTAGGATGATGGTCGCGGTTCAGCCGCACCCATGCGTAATCCCGGCACACCCCCATGCGGGCCTCGTCGGCTCCGATTTGACATGCGTAACTTTGCACGATGCTCGCCATCTCGCCCGCCGACGAGATCCGCTCAAACCCAACCTCTGTGCTCCGTCCCGACAGGCTGCGGATGGTCTGCTCACATTCGCTGGTCGTGATGAAACACGGCTCCGTACAACAGGACGTCATCTCCTCGATCGTCCGCAGAACGCGATGCTCGATGCGGTGCACAAACCCCACCAGGAGTCGGTTCGCCTGGGCCGCATAGTACACCGGCGCCATCGCCACCAGCCGCATCAGCTCCGCCGGGATGCGGGCTTGGATGTCGTAGGCCTGGGGCCTGGCGTAGTAGACCGGACATCCCCATTGAGTCGCGGTAGCGTCCGCCACCTCCCGTTCGCTGGCAAATTCCAGCTGGCAGAGGATGTCGCCGAGGGCTCCTCCCCGCACTCTCTGGTGCTCCGCGGCAATCCGCAATTGCTCGCCCGTTATGCAGCCGCGTGCCACCAGCAGCAGGCCAAGGGGTATGCGACCGGATGGTTGTTTCGGCCAGCGGACCGCCTCCTCCTGCAATTCCCGCAGCCGGGCTTCCGCTCCCTCGCGAAAGCACTCGGCGCTGCAGTACCAGGCTCCGCCGAAGCGTATTCCCGTGTTGCGGCCCAGCAGCGAGCGCCGCAGGGAACTGGCGTGGCATTGTTCGCGCGCGCACGATTCCTTCAGTTCTTTCCAGCGGACGAGGTGGGCCAGTTGCAAGCTGCTCATGGTGGTTCTCCCGTCGGGTACCTCAGCCGGTGACCCGGGGCAAAGTCGGTGGCTGCACGATCTCGCTGACCCGCAAGCCATAGTTGCCGTCTACAATCGCCGCCTCGCCCCGAGCGATCACCCGCCCGTCCAGCAATAGCTCCACCGGCTCGTCCACGCGCCGGTCCAGTTCGATGACCGAGCCGCATTTCAGGTCGAGGATCTCTCGCAAACTGAGCTGGCGCTCCCCAAAGCGCAACATGACGCTCAGTTCCACATCGAGAACCAAACCCAGGTTGGCCTCGTCAATGGCGGCATTCCCGGCCAGCCGCGGCTTGCGGTCAGGGGCGGCAGCCGGCACCGGCCTCGCCGCGTTCGGATTTTCTGGGATTACCCCTGGGCCCATGTCTGTAAAACCCTTCGTCGAAGCCGTTAGCGCCGCGTCTGCCATAGCTATAACCTCGCTTGTGTTCGAGCGTTGGAATGGGGGTTGGCGGGCATCGCCGTCTGCAGGCTCAGTGCGGCCCGCAGCTTGATCAAGATCATGGAGTGGATCTGCGAGGCCCGCGACTGCCGCACCCCGATCACCTCCGCCACTTCGCGCATGGTCAGCTCCTCGCGGTAGTAGAGCGAAAGCAGGAGTTGCTCCCGCTCCGACAATTGTGTGATCGACTCGGCGAGCTGGCCTTGAATCTCGCCCCGCAGACATAGAGCATACGGATCGTCGTCCCCGCGGCTGGGTGCGTTCTCGATCAGATCCTGCGTTTCCGAGGGATCATAGGGTGCCAACGATTCCTGCCCCAGCAGCGTCAGCCCATCCAGGTCTGCCACCAGCTTTTGCAGCTTGCCGATAGGCATGCTCATTTGGTCGGCAATTTCCTGTTCCGTGGGCTGCCGGCCCAGCGATGCCGTCAGCTCCGCCACCGTCTCGGTGATCCGCCGCCCCTTGGCGCGCAACGGCCGCGACGCCCAATCCATCTTGCGCAGGCTGTCCAGTATGGCACCACGAATGCGAAAACTGGCGTAGGTCTGAAACTGCACCTGTTTCGAGCTGTCGAAACTGTTGAGCGCCGCCATCAGTCCCAGTACGCCCTCATGCACCAGGTCCTCCAACAGTACATGCTTGGGCAGCCGTTCGTGGATGCGCGTGGCAATGTGGTAGACCTGCGGCAGCTGATCCAGAATGCTGGCTTCCCGCTGCTCCTCGGCAGCGGCCGCGGCTTGCTCGGCGTAAGCTTGTTCGGCGGCGGTCATATTCCGTGGCTCCGTTCTGCGCTGCGGCTCAGCGCACCACTCCCAGCGATTGCACCGGCGTTATGGGAGGTATTTCCGTGGGCGCGATGACCACGATGCGGGGAAGAAACGGCTCCAGCGCCCGGCGCAGGTGGAACCGGCCGGGCGAGGAGCAAAGCAGCACCGGAGGCGCGTTCACGATCTGCTCCCCAAACAGCGCACGCAATCCTTCCAGGACCTTGCGCGCCACCGACAAGTGCAGCGCGCCCGAGACGGTGCTTTGCGCGGCCAGGCTGCCCGCGCGCTGGCACTCTTCCTCCAGCCCGCCCGCCAGTGTCACCACCTTCAACTCGCCGCGTTCATCCAGCAGGGGATTGATCAGGCCCCGCCCCAGTGCGTGCCGCACCGCTTCCACCAGGGCGATCAGTTGTTTATTGCTGGCGGCGGCTTCCACCAGGGTCTCCAAAATCGTTCCCAGGTCCCGTATCGAGATCTGTTCGCGCAGCAGCTGTTGCAGGACCTTTTGCACTTCGCCCAGCGTCATCAGCTTGGGGATCAGCTCTTCCACCAGCTTGGGATGCGAGTCGCCCAGGCGGTCGATCAGCCGCTTGGTCTCCTGCCGGGTGAGTAATTCGTGTGCATTGCGGCGAATCAATTCCCCCAGGTGGGTCGCCAGCACCGCCACCGGATCGACCACCGTGTAGCCCGAGGCTACAGCCTGCGCCTGCCATTCGGGCGTGATCCAGCGTGCGGCGGTCTGAAAGGCCGGCTCCCGCGTCTCCTGCCCGGGCAATTCGGCCGGGTTGGGCTGGGAGCTTATGGCCAGCAGGCATCCGGGCCGCAGCTCCCAGCGCGCCATCTCCACTCCCCGCAAGTACACCACGTATTGCCGCTCCGGCAGTGCCAGGTTGTCGGTGATGTGGATGGATGGCACCAGAAAGCCCAATTGGGTTGCCAGATGCTTGCGTAGGGCCTTGATCTTGCCCAAGAGTTGCCCGCCCTGCTTGGCGTCCACCAGCGGCACCAGCCCCAAGCCCACCTCCAGCATCAGCTCGTCAAGCTTGAGGATGGCGTCCATGGGATCGGTGACCGCAGTGGCTGCGCCATCCTTGGCCGCCCCAGCAGTGGTCGCGGTGTCTTCATGCCCCTGCGCGTGGGCGTGCGGTTTGATCTTGCCGGCCAGCAACCCGAGACCGCCCGCCAGGGCGAGAAACGATAGCTTGGGTAAACCGGGAATCAGCGCCAGCATCCCCAGCACGCCGGAGGCGATCCACAACAGCCGCGCGCTGCCAAACAATTGCTTGCCGACGTCGGCTCCCAGGGTCTCGCCCGAGGCCGCGCGCGTCACCACCATGCCTCCCGCCACCGAAACCAGCAGCGACGGCAGGATAGTCGCCAGCCCGTCGCCCACGGTCAGTACCGTGTAGGTTTTCACCGCCTCCTGAAATGGAATCCCTTGCTGAAACACTCCAATCGCGAAACCGGCGATGATGTTAATGGCGGTAATCAGAACCGTGGCCAGGGAGTCGCGCTGGCTGAAGCGGGCGGCGCCGTCCATGGCCCCGCAGAACTCCGCCTCCCGCGCAATGGCCTCCCGCCGGCGGCGCGCCTGTTCTTCCGTGATCGCACCGGCGTTGAGATCGGCGTCGATGCCCATCTGCTTGCCCGGCATGGCGTCCAGGGTGAACCGCGCCGTCACCTCGGCTGTACGCACCGCGCCGTGGCTCACCACCAGGTACTGGATGGCGATCAGGGCCAGGAACAGCACAAATCCCACCACATAGTTTCCGCCGACGACGAACTGCCCGAAGGCCTCAATCACCCGCCCGGCGGCGGCAGCGCCCTCGTTGCCGTGCAGCAAAATGCGCCGGCTGCTGGCCAGATTCAGCGACAGCCGTAACAACGTCAGCAAGAGCAGCAGGCTGGGGAAGACCGAAAATTCCACAGGCTTCAGGATGTTCAGGGCGGTGAGCAACACCAGCACCGACGCCGTCAGGCTCAGGGCCAGTAGCAAATCCAGCACCAGGCTGGGCACCGGCACCAGCATGACGAATACCATCGCCACCGCCGCCCCCGGCAGAAGCCAGTCCGAACCCGTGCCCCAGAACGACGCCAGCCAGCCAGATGCCCCTTTCACGGCCTGTCACCTGCCGCGTCTACAGGGTGGGGCGCCGTCTGTTTTCGTCGCACCTGTGCCTGCGCCTGGTAAACCACCACCAGGATCTCGGCCACGGCGCGGTAGAGCTTGACCGGTATTGCTTGCCCGACTTCAACACTCCGGTACAGCGCCTGGGCCAGGGGCGGGTTCTCCATGATAGGGATGCCCTGCCAGCGCGCCACCTGCTTGATCCGCTGCGCCAGCAGGTCGCGCCCTTTCGACATCACCACCGGCGCTTCCATCTCCATTTCGTAGCGCAAGGCGACGGCATAGTGCGTGGGGTTGGTCACCACCACCGTCGCCGTCTCGGTGGCCCGTAACAACTGCTGGCGGCGCAGACTGCGCTGGATTCGGCGGATGCGCGCTTTGGTTTCCGGGCTGCCCTCGGTCTCCTTGATGTCGTCGCGCAGCTCCTGCCGGCTCATGCGCAAATCACCTTCCATCTTTTGCCATGTCAGGAAGTAATCGATTCCCGACCAGGCCAGCAGTATCAGCGCTGATTTCCAGCCCGCCTCCAGCACCAGGGCGAACACCAGGGCGGCCCACGAATGCAGGCCGGAAAACGACGACTGCACCAGCTCGCCCCAGTGCGATTGCAGGGTGTGCACGCCGACAAACAGGATGGCCGCGAAGGGCAACAGCGATTTCAGCAGCCCGCTCAGCCCGGTGAGCGAGAACATCTGTTGCAGCTTCTTGGCCGGGCTCAGGCGTTCGAGCTTGGGAACCAGCGCTTCGCTCGCAAAAACCATCCCCCCTTGCATGACGCCCGCCGCCAGCGCCAGAGCCGCGCTGACCGCCAAGACCGGCGTGATGTCGCGCAGGACTTCTGCCGACGTCCATAACAACAAAGGAGTGCTGAAAGTGATTTGTTCGCTCCCCGCCAAGTCGAGTGAGCGGCGCAACAGGTCCCGCCAGCGGGCCACGCTTTCGACTCCTAGCCACACCAGCATCGCGCCCGTGCCAGCCAGGGCCAGCGCCCCCGGCAACTCGCGGGAGCGTGCCACCTGGCCCTGCCGCCGCGCCTTCTCGCGGCGGTGCGGAGTCGGTTTCTCGGTCTTGTTGGAGTCAGCCATCGGCACTTATCTCGCAAGTTGCAGCAGGTGTTCGACCTGCCGGAGGGAATCGAGAAAATACCGCTCCAATTGCAGCGGCCAGTAGCGCATCGCTCCCAGCAGCACCGCCGCCCCCAGGAGGCTCTTGATTGCCGGTCCCAGCAGCATCAGGGGCATCTGGGGGGACGCCTTGCCCATCAGTCCTATGACCACATCCGCCACCAGCGTCGCTGCCACCACCGGGGCTGCGATCTGCAAGCCCAGCGCAAACACCATGCCTCCCGTCCGCAGGGCGGCGGCGGCAAACGACGGGCTGAGGGTAGCCGTCTGCACCGGCAAATACTCGAAGCTGGCAGCGATGGCGCGCAGCAGCGCGTGGTGCACGTTCAGCCCGAGGAACACCAGCATGGCGATCATCTGCACAAACAGCGACATTACGGTCGATTCCACCTGCGTCTGCGGATCCAGGATGCTCACCAGCGAGTAGCCCATCTGGATGCTGAGCACCTGCCCGGCCAGCTGCAGCGCATCGAACACCAGGTTGGCCGCCAGGCCGAGGCCGATCCCGATGGCCAGCTCGCGCACCATCACCAGCGGCCATTGCGCCACCTCCACCGCGCTCACCCGCGCCCCCAGCGAGGGGTACAGCACGGCGGTCAGCACAATCACCAGCAACGCCTTGATGCGCGGCAGAAGCGCGGCGCTGCCGAACAGGGGAGCAAACATGACCAGGCCCGACACCCGCAGGCCAACCGACAGCAGCGGAGCAATCAGATTTGTCAGGTTCAGTTCCATCGCAGTCACCGCAGGTAAAGCTGCAGGTCGGCAAAGGTGCGGAGGGTGAACTGCCCCAGATGCCGCCACATCCATGGCATCAACAAGAACAGCGCGGCGGCGGTGGCGAACAGCCGCGGCACCGTTGAAATCGTCATCTCCTGCAAGGACGTGAGCACCTGCAACACGTTGACCAGCAGGCTTACGCCCACCACCACCGAGAGCACCGGCAGCGTCAGTACCACCACTTCCTGCACCGTGGTACGGGCCAGGGTCAGGACCAGATCGGCCGGCATCATCATGCGCCAAAGCTCCTCATCAGCGAACCGATTAGCAGGTTCCAGCCATCCACCATCACAAACAGCAAGATCTTCAGCGGCGTCGAGATCACCACCGGCGGCAGTTGCATCATGCCTACCGAGGTGGTGATCGAGGCGACCACCATGTCAATCACCAGGAACGGCAGAAACATCACGGCGCCGATCTGAAACCCGGCCTTCAGCTCCGACAGAATGTAGCTGGGCACCAGGACCCGCAGCGACAAGTCCTCGGCTGTCCGCGGCTGCGGCTCCCGGGACAACTCCACAAACAGGGCGACATCCTTCTCTCGCACGAAGTGCACCATGTACCGGCGCAACGGCACCGAAGCCCGGCTCACAGCGCCGCCGGTCGTGATCTGGCCACTCTGCAGCGGCTCGATGGCACTCTGGTAAATCTCCATGGCCACCGGCTGCATCAGGAAAAACGTCAACACCAGGGCCAGACCAATCAGCGTCTGGTTGGAAGGCGTGCTCTGTAGCCCCAGTGCCTGCCGCAGGAAATGAAAGATGATCAGCAGCCGCGCGAACGGGGTCATGCACAGCAGGATCGAGGGCAGCAGTGTCAGCAGGGTCAGCAAGACAACAATCGACCATGGCACCGACCCGCCCCCCAATCCCTGGATACGAAGTTCGCTGCCCGGCGCGGTCGGCAGGACGGGTTGGTTCGCCGCCGGCATCGCCCCCACGCCCGGCGGCATCGGCCCGGCGGCCAACGGCCCGGCCGCCATGGCCAGCATCATCGACCACACCAAGAATCGGACGCCCAGTGTGAGGGGACGGTTCATGCTTTCTTCCTTCGTACCTGGCGACGTTGCTCCAGCACCCCGGAGAATTCCCCCGGCGCGCCGAGTTGTGCCAGCAGCGACACGCTGCTCGGGGCCCCGCCCACGAGGAAGTGCTGCCCATCGACCCTAATGAGGGCGAGGAAGCGCTTCTCTCCCAACGACACGGTTTCACACAAAGCCAGCCGCTTCGTCCCCAGTTGCCACCGACGCCTGGCTTGCAGCCACTGCCAGACTTTCTCTGCCAGTGAAACCGCCCGGCGCCACATCGATTGCCAGCCCGCCGTAGCTCCCGGCAGGCGTACTTGCAGCAGGGAAGAACCATCCCTGGACATCGGCGTGCGAGAGCCGCCCATGGAGGACACCACCGCGAGTTCATCTCCGCCCACCGCACCCACCGGGAGTTGCGAGAATTCCGCGACCAGATTCACCGTCTTGCCGGCCTTTCGCCGACGCCGCACCGCGGCTCCCGCAACCTGGTCAGCGGCAACCGGGAAACCTCCATCGCTCTCCGTCTTCCGCCGTGCCTGTTCGCAATCGCCGCCGACTTCGCTCATGCGATCTCCGTTATGCGGACCGCCAATCGGTCGTCAATGACTTCCAACTCGGTCCAACCAATCCGCTGGCCGTTCACATACAGCGGAAGGTTGCTGTTGCGCGGGCACGCTGTACTCACGACCGACCCCTTGGCCAGCTTCCACAGGTCACCGATGGTGAATCGTTGCAAGGGAATTTCCAGGCTCACCGTGCAGGGAAGCCACGGCAGCGCCTCGGCCGGGTTAGGCTCGCTCTGCGTTGGCTTCCCCGCATTGGTTTGCCCGGGCGGGAAACTCTCCATGGCGTGTTGGTTGGGCAAGTTCGTCATCGGCGTTGGTGGCCGTCCACGCCGGTGAACGTGCAATTCGATTGCCGACTGGTCGGTCTGCGGTGTCTTTGGTACTTGCCCGGCAAGGCGGAGCTAAACGCTTGAATACAGCAGGTATCAGCGAGCCTGACGGCGCGGGACAGCCCGTGCGAAATTAGATGGCGATGAGATTCGAGCGCGGGAGAGAGGTGAAGGTGCGGCAGGCCTGCCCGCACCGGTTAGACTCTCCAGCGATCTTTAATCTTTCCGTGTCGCCCTTCGCCGCTAACGAATCAGGCCGATCGTGTCCTGCGAGAGGGTGTCGAACGTGGTCACCACCTTGGCATTTGCCTGATAACCGCGCTGGGCCAAAATCATCTTTGCGAACTCCTTGGCCACATCGACGTTGGACAGCTCCAGCGATCCTCCCGCGATTACCCCACGCCCGCCGCTGCCCGGTGCGCCTACCACCGCCGCGCCCGAGGACAGGGTTGGGGCGTACACGTTGGAGCCGGTGCGTTGCAGCCCCTGCTGGTTAGCGAAGCTGGCTATGGCGATTTGCCCCAGTGCCATCACCTTTCCATTGGTAAACGTGCCCTGCAGCACGCCCGCCGAGTCAACATTGAACTCCCGCAACGTCCCGCTGGTGTAGCCGTCCTGGTTGGTGGAAGCGGTAGCGCTGGGTGCTGCCATCTGGGTGATCGTGGGACCGCCGCTGCTGTCGTACAAGTTCCAGCTCAGGTGCAGGTCCGCGGCTCCGTCGGCCAGTCCTGTCACCGTGATTCCCGTGACGTCAGCCGACGGTGTCGTCAGCTTGCCATGATCGTCAAACACCAGTGCTGCCGGGCCGGCAACTATCGTAGGGCCGGGCCCCGGCGCCCCCGTGTCGGCCGCGGGGATGGTGATCTGGTAGCTCCATGTGTTGGCCGCCGTCTTGCTGAACTGAAAGCTCAACACATGCGGCGTCCCCAGCGAATCGTAAACCGTCACCGGCGTGTTGAACGGCGCGTCCCCCACGTTGGCCCCGGCGTTGAGGTTGGAATGCAGTTCCACCCACGAGGTGGGGCTGGCCGGATTCGTCAGTCCCTTGCCCACGGCCAGCGTACCCAACGCAGCTCCGGTGTCGACAATGCCGGTCACCGCGGGATACCCCAGCACCAGTTGTCCATCCTGCGTCGTCAGTTCGCCCGACTGGCTCACCGCAAAGTTGCCGGCGCGGGTGTACTGCATGACTCCATCCTTCTGCGTGACAAAGAACCCGTCGCCTGTGATCGCCATGTCGGTGGGCACGCCGGTATTGTCCAGACTTCCGTCGTTGAAATCGGCCGAAACCGATTCCACCTGGACACCGTTGCCGATCTGTACCGGGTTCCCTCCGCCGGTCGAGCCCACGGTCTGATAAAAAAGGTCGCGAAACGAGGTTTGTTCGTCCTTGTAGCCGGTGGTGTTAAGGTTGGCCAGGTTGTTGGCAATCACGGAGAGCGCATTCGAGTTGGCGTTCAACCCTGAGAGAGGTATCGAAAATAGCGGCATCAGTTTCCTCCTTGCGCGGCAGCCGGGGCGATGCTGGAGCCGGTCGCGGCGCCGTTGGTTTGCAGGATCTGGTGGATCCCAATGAGTTGGTCAAGCTGGTTGAGCGAAACCATCTGGCCCACCATCTGCGTCGCATCCATCGGTGCGGTTGGGTCCTGCGATTTCAGCTCCGTAATCAGAAGATTCAAAAACGTGGTGTCCAGACTGCCGGCGGCGTTCTGGTTGGTGGAACTCGTCGATTGAGCTGGCGAGGCCCCCAACCCGGCGGC
>Ga0335069_10006837_pt1 | contig 16518 bp, 13 predicted proteins | sample Lox_Sample_11_FD_206714 | JGI IMG/M metagenome (GOLD analysis project Ga0335069, IMG submission 206714) | Soil microbial communities from Loxahatchee National Wildlife Refuge, Florida, United States - Lox_Sample_1.1 | ecosystem: Environmental > Terrestrial > Soil > Wetlands | place: USA...
GTTTCTTTTGCCAGACAATCTGAGCAACGAAATTGTCTTCTCCGAAGATTTCGTTGCAAATCTTCTTAAGGTTGTCTTGCTCTCCGTCGTCGATTGTGATGAAGATGATCCCGTCTTCGCGTAAGAGGTTCCGAGCAAGGTATAGCCGTGGGTACAGCATATTGATCCACTTCGAGTGGAAGCGCCCATCAGCCTCGGTATTTGTGGAGAACTTGCGCCCCTCACTGTCCACTTGACCCGTATATTCCAAATAGGTCTGCAAACTTTCCGTGTAGTTATCGGGATAGATGAAGTCGGAACCCGTGTTGTACGGCGGATCAATGAAGATCAGCTTGATCTTGCCGAGATACGCCTTCTGCAATAGCTTCAGCACCTCTAGATTGTCGCCCTCGATTATTGCGTTCTCCGACTTGTCAAACTCGATGCTCTCTTCTCGGCAGGGGAGGAGCGTGCCGAGGCTAGGACTCTGAACAGCTTTGAAGCAGTCCGCCTTCCCCGACCAGTTCATTCCATAGCGTTCTTTCCCCGGATCAACAGTCTCCCCTAGCACACGCTTCAATCGGTCAAAGTCAACCTTGCCACCCTCTGTACGAATCTCTGGGAAAAGGCGCACAATTTCACTCTGTTTATCACTGATGATGTCGTGAGACCGCAAATCCAACCGTTCAGGCTGCTCGGTCGGCGACGCGGGTTGTGCAGCACTGCTCTCAATGTGCGGATCGGTCATTGGAATTCACCCTAATTCAAATGCCAGCGAATCAGAAACAACTCTTCTTGCCGGGTCTGTTGCTTGAGCCGCTGGCTGATCTCATCCAACAGAGTATCTTTCTTCACCTCTACTTGCTGCGCAGCATCGTCGTACTCGCGCCATGCGGCATTCCGCTTCTCTTCTAATTGGCGCACTTTGCGTTGCAATTCAAGTTTTGTGGGAAGATTGGGGGCGCTCCGCGCCTCTTTCCGCGTCTCTTTGATTGCCAGATCAAGATCGTCCAGCGTGGATTTCAGGGACTTACGATGATCCTCTGCCCAACGATCCAGCTTGTCCATCTCGATTTCGAAGAACGCCCCATTTCGCTCAGTCAGCTTTGCAGCGGTGTCGTCCTGTTGAAGCCGCAGCGACTCATCCAGTTTGGCACGGAGATGTTCGGATACGGAAGGGCACGATGACGGCTCTTCTGCTGCGCCAATGGAGAAGAATCTGCGGCATTGTTCGGGATCGACCGAAGTCCCATCGTCACAAACGCCGCCTAAAAATACGAAATCTTCTGTTTCGAGCGCCGTGACCGTTTGGGAGATGACACGCATGAACCCGCTCTTCCCGACCAGCGGCTCAAGTATGGAGATTTTTTTGCCGGAATGAGAATAATCGAACTTAAGCGCCTTCGAGTCCGGGGCGAAGGCTTTGCATCGCTCGATGATCTTCTGAGCGAGGGGATGCCCCAAGCGGTATAGGTTGGCGTCTTCGACGTTCTTCCCGCTCCGGTACGGGCCGGGGTGAATCTGCTCGCCGGGAAAGGGGTTCTGTATGAGCGTGAATCCTGCTTCTCCGTCCTCGAACTTGGCGTAGGGCTGAAGATAGAAACGCGTCAGTTCCCAGAGCCACTGATCGAACTTGGTTTTGACCTCGTTGCTCTCGCGGTCATTGACCCGGAGTTTCTCATGAACCTCTTCATCGAAGTTTTCAAGGAGCTTCTGGCGAGTCTGCTTTATGCGCTCGTCGATCTGGATTTCCATCTCCTGTTGTAGCTGGTCGAAATTCAACTGGATTTGCTCCTCAGTTCGGCATTTCTGATAAATGTCACTGATCCGCTTTTCGAAGTCGATTCCTGAGCCGATGCTGCCTAGTACTTCATCGCTTGCCCCAAAAACGCCGCTGAACAGCTTGAACTTTTCGTCCAGAAGCTGATAGACGCGCTGGTCGGCAGCGTTTTTCTTGTTAAGGAAATTCACCACCACCACGTCGTGCTTTTGACCGTAGCGATGACAGCGTCCGATGCGTTGCTCAATGCGTTGAGGATTCCATGGCAGGTCGTAATTGATGACCAACGAGCAGAACTGAAGATTGATCCCCTCTGCGGCAGCTTCGGTGGCGATCATGATAGTCGCTTCATCACGGAAATACTCAACCAACGCAGCCCGCATGTCGGCGGTCTTGGAACCCGTGATGTGATCTGTGCCTTCATGCTTCTTCAGCCAGTTCTGATAGATTTCCTTGGATTTCGGATCGTTATTTGAACCGTTGAAAAGGACAACCTTGCCTTGGTAGCGGGATATTTCTTCGAGGATAGAGCGGACGTACTCCTGAGTCCGGGTAGACTCGGTGAAGATGATCGCCTTCTCCTTGCCGCCCTTGCTCTTTGCCTCCGCTAGACCACGCTTCAGCGCGGTCTGAAGTCTCTCGCCCTTCGAGTTTTTGGCAATCGAATTCGCGAGTTCCGTAAATAGCCGAAGAGACTGAATTTCCTCTGCTACCTTTTCCAACTCTTCCGGGCTGAGCACCCGTGGATCGGACTTCTTGTCACCATCGCTTTCCTCTTCCTCCTCTTCCCACTCATCTTCCATCTCCTCGAAACTTTCAAAGGTCTCCGCGACCTCTTGGGGCGGCTCCACAACGGGCTTCTGTGACTCAGTGGCTTTTTCGAGCTTGTCAGCCAATCCCTTCAGTGTTCCCGCAATCGCAAATGTCGATGAAGCCAAGAGCCGTCTGAGAATAAGGGTCATCAACTGGCGTTGACTCGCCGGAAGAGCATAGAGGTTTTGCCGTTGCAGGTAGTCCGAGACGAGATTGTAGAGCTTCTGTTCCGGCTCGCTGGGAATAAACTCTTCCACCAATGCAATGCGGTTCGTAAACGGGATGTATTCAAGCACCTGACGCCTGAGTGTCCGTTGGCAAATCGGCTTCAGACGCTCCCGTAGGGACTGAAAATCACCATCCGTGTCCATCCTAGAGAACTGGCTGCGGAAGCTCTTTATGTCTCCGAAGATGTGCTCGTCAATGATGCTGACCAAGCCGAAGAGTTCGAGCAGTGAGTTCTGAAGCGGCGTGGCGGTTAGAAGCAGCTTGTCGAATGGGGCAAGAGCACCCTTGAGGGCGTTGCCGATCTTGTTAGAGGGTTTGTAGACGTTTCGAAGCCGATGAGCCTCATCAATGACTGCAAGGTTCCATGCCAACTGTCGAATGTATGGTTCCTTAGAGCGAGCGAACTGGTAGGAGCAGATGACGATCTCGGAGCGGTCGAACGGGTTCAGGTTCCCCGCTCGAATCTGCTCGTTGAAGGTCTTGGTTTCCAACAGCACAGAGGGCAGGAAGAACTTGTCCGAAAGCTCCTGATGCCACTGTTTCCGCAAACTCGCCGGAACGATGATGAGAATCTTCCGCTTCCGTTCAGCCCATCGCTGGGACAGGAGGATGCCAGCCTCGATTGTCTTTCCGAGTCCCACTTCGTCAGCGAGGATCGCCCCTTTCGATAATGGAGAGCGGAAAGCGAACAACGCAGCTTCGACCTGATGGGGGTTCAGATCAACCTGAGCGTCAGCGAGGGAAGCAGCCAGCTTCTCCATGCTGTCCGAGGCGCAACGTTTCGTCAGTTCGTAGGCGAAGTATTTTGCGTGATAGGCGGTGCTCATGGGAGGGCGCAAAACTATGATACATCGAGAATCGCTGAAGTCCTGTTGTCCAGTGACCGCACGCAACATGCCGCTTTCTCAATTGGCTTGGGAAACACAAATCGCGGCGGGGAATCACGCTCGCGAGATTAAGTACGCATGATAAGATGCGGCGAAAGGAAAGAATCAGTGAAACACCTCCTAGCGCTTGCTTTGATGTTGTTTATTGCGACCTCGACGTTTGTCGTGCCCAGATGTATTGGACAAACTAAGAACCCACAACACAAGCAAGTCGCCGCAGCCCCAAAGGCGATGTCACCACAAGAAGTCTTCAGACTGACTTCCCCTTCCGTGGTGGTGGTCAACGTACTCGACCTAAATGATAAGGTCGTCGCACGAGGAAGTGGGGTTGTGGTGGCAGCAGAGCGGGTGGTTACTAATCGACACGTAATCGAGGACGGGGGTATTTTGAAGATCAGCCAAGGAGACAAAACTTGGCGAGCATACATTTTGTGGGTTGACCCCGACCACGATCTTGGTGTTCTGAAAGTTAGAGACTTCAGGGGTGTTCCTATTTCAGTGCGCACTTCCCACGACCTTTCTGTCGGAGAGCGTGTATACGCGATTGGTTCTCCGCGAGGGTTGGAGTTGACTCTTTCCGAAGGGCTAGTCTCCGGTCTAAGAGAATACGAGGATGGACGAATTATCCAGACTTCAGCCCCAATCTCTCCCGGCTCAAGCGGTGGTGGATTGTTCGATGAACAGGGACGATTGGTAGGAATTACATCGTTCGGACTTACCGAGAGTGAGAATCTAAATTTTGCTCTACCAGCAGAATGGATTCAGGCGCTTCCGACTTTTCTCACAACTCCTACAAAATCAAAGGAACCCAGCAAGCAGGATGTAGCGGAGGCAAAGGCAGCTCTCTTGTTCGCTTCAACGGCGGCGAGCAACGTTCAGACCTTTGTGGATCAGCGTCGGATTTTGCATTCGGATTCAGGTATTCCGAAGGGAACAAGCGGCGTTCTCGATGCGATTGCGAGTGGTGTGACAGCGTGCCTGATCGACGAAGCGGGTTCCGAGTGCAGCGATAGTTGGCCTATATGGCAACAAGCCTTGCCATACATGCTTGAGTTACGAACCCAAATCATTGGGTCTGGCCGGGGCAAGGACGACCTTGAAATTGCGACTCTCAATACAGCCCGAGAGGCTTGGGCGAAGGTAAGAGATGTTTATTGCAAGGATCGCCCCCGAGGGAACTACACAGACTTGGAAGGCGAGATTCGTACCTGTCCGGGTAGTCAGTGACCATTACTTGATCCAGAACTTATCTGCGGAGCGTCGCCTTACACCATGTCCGCTCGATCAACAAATCTAATGCGTTCACGATGCCTACGATGAAGATGTTGGCACTCTGCATGGCTTCGACAGAGCAGCCTTCGCCGTTGTCCACTGCGACTGCCAGCCCTCCGGCTGCCTTGACCGTTTTGAGGAGCAGCACGTCATTGTTCCCGTTGCCGAACGCTGCTATTTGGGCGGGACTACTCTTTTGCGCATGAGACTGTTTCAGAAGATCGTGACGCTCTGAGTCCTTGAATATTTCTAACGCTATGAAAGGAATTCCCGCGAGTTGCACCTTTGCGGTGCCGGATGAATCGGCGGTGAGCACATCAATTGCGACAAACTCCTGAAGCCTTCCGAGTCGGTCTTGGACGCCGGGAATGAGTTTTCCATGAAAAGAAAGGGTGCCCGTGTAGTCTGAAACGATGCGTGTGATGCGCAGCGGCTCAGCAAAGAACGGAATCGCTATTTCAATACCGGACGGTGCGTTCATGAGAAGTCCTTCCTGACAGCAGGTATACGGCTGCCCCAGATGGTCGTAGCGCACCTCTGTTACATTCTCAATCCTACATCTCGGAGTGCGTCGGGATTTTGTGATCAGCGTGAACTTATCCGATTAATGAACATGTTACTCTTAGGGGTGGTCGGTGTCCCATAGCGGTCAACGACGACATGAGGGGAGACGAAGGTCTCATGCGCCTACTGAGTGTTCGCATACAAGATTTTCGCTGTGTAGAGGACTCTACAGAATTTCCGATCACGGATGTCACATGTCTTGTCGGCAAAAACGAATCTGGCAAGACGGCTCTCTTGAAAGCCCTCTATAAGCTGAAGCCGGATGTCGAGAGCAAGGGGCAGTTCGAACCTGCGACCGACTATCCTAAGCGGAAATGGCGTCCAGATCAGCCGATTCCCGCCAACCCTCCTGCTGTCACCACAAAATGGAAACTGGACGAAGCCGATGTGGCGGCGTTGGAGAAGAAGTTTGGTGCGGGAATCATGGGAGACCACACCTTTACGATAACGAAGGGCTACGACAACAAGGTATATTGCGCAGTAAAAACTGACGACGGAGCTGCCGTCAAACATCTGATAGCTGAGCTGAAACTATCAGAGGAGGAGAAAGCTGTTTCAGGTGGCTTTGATCTCAAGTCTATACAAAAAGCTGTAGCCGAAGCCAAGGAGATTGGTGCTTCGCAGCAAAAGTTGCTCGACACCTTCAAACAACGCTATCCCGATGGTATCGACGTTTCCGTTCTTCAAGCGGTCTACGAACGAGTGCCTACGTTCCTGTATTTCGATAGCTACTTAACTCTGCCCGGAATTGTCTCGGTCGATGCTCTTGCGGGTCGAAAAGCGCAGAATAAGTTAAACGACCAAGACCAAGTGTTTTTGGCATTGCTCGCCCTCGCTGGAACCAGTTTAGACAAGGTTCACGGGTCGGGAACCTACGAGGAGTTCAACTCGAAGCTGCGTGCTGTATCGAACCAAGTTACTGATCAGATTTTCAGATATTGGTCGCAGAACAAGCATCTCGATGTGGACATGAGGTTGGATGCGGCTCGTTCCGGTGATCAACCGCCGTTCAATTCAGGCTGGATTTTCCGCACAAGGATTGACAATCGCCGCCATCGAGCCGACACGAGTTTCGATGACCGAAGCAGCGGTTTCGTCTGGTTCTTCTCATTTCTGGTTTGGTTTAACCAACTTAAGCAGACTTACGGCAAGAACCTGATCATTCTCTTGGACGAGCCGGGCTTGTCTCTCCACGCACGGGCGCAAGCCGACCTGCTACGTTACATCAACGAGCAGCTTCGTCCTTACTATCAAGTCATTTATACGACCCATTCCCCATTCATGATCGACGCCGACGATTTACTCTCGGCTCGAACCGTAGAGGATGTCGTGAAGAAGGAGAAACAGAAAGACCAAGAAATCGAGCACTTACTGGGAACAAAGGTGAGCACGGATGTCTTGAGCACAGACCCCGATACAGTGTCGCCGCTACAGCGAGTGCTCGATTATGAGATAACGCAAACTTTGTTTGTTGGAAAACACACTCTTCTTGTCGAGGGACCGTCTGATTTGCTGTATCTGAAATGGTTCTCACGTCAATTGGAAAAGGCTGGAAAGCCCGGTCTGGATTATCGCTGGGTCATCTGCTCGGTTCGTGGCATTGACCGGATTCCCGGTTTCGTATCGCTGTTCCGTGGAAACAACCTGCACATTGCGGCTGTTGTGGATGTTCAAGTGGGTCACAAACAGAAAATCGAACACGCCAGAAAAAGTCTGGAAGACAAACACTTGTTGACCCTAGACAATTACACCGGACAGAAGGAAGCCGATATAGAAGATGTGTTGGGCAGAGATTTCTACGTGGCACTCGTGAACAAGACCTACGACCTGCGAGGTAAAGAGCAAGTGCCTGCGGCAAAGCCTGCGGATGCCCCCGAGCGTGTGATTAAAGAAGTACAGACGCATTTTGCTACTCTGGCACCTCGGCACCCGGAGTTTAATCACGAGCAGCCAGCGGAACGGCTATTTCAAAGTGCGGACGAGGGTACGAGTCTTCCCGGCTTCAACGATGCGTTGGGACGATTCGAGAAATTGTTCGGCGACCTAAACTCACTTATGCCCTGAAACGGGAGAACCTCTTCCTGAAAAGAACAGCTGTCGGACGCATTCATCAAACAGATGTATTCCGAACCCTCGGATCGGCAAATTCAGCTTCTTAGGATCAGCAACTTACAGCGGTGCTGGCGAAGAGGTTTTTCGAACGTGTGCGGACCAAGGCAGGGCGCAGCGCCTCAGTCTGGCAGTCGCCTATTTGTCTTCGGACGGCTGCTTCACTTCTTTTCAACCGCCTCCGCAGGTTCGGCTATGTTCCACGCATATTTGAAGTCAGCAACTAAAGTCTCAACCGGATGCACTGGCGTCCAGCCAAACGTATTGGCAAGAGTCTCTACCATGAAGCACATCAACTGATGCCCAGATATTAATGCCAAGTCGCAATAGTTCAGTGATGGGGGAATTGCGATTCGGTCTTTGTCTTCCTGTAAATCAAAGTGCCGCGTAAGACCACCTACTGTTCCGTGTATGAACGCGCTGGAGAGTGGGTTCAGCCTTCGGTAAACATCTGCCAGACCTACTTTGGTAGCTCTGTCAGCGAGGTTGACACGGCACCAACTGGGTCTGATTTTGCCGTTAGCATCTTCAAACAATGGGCGCACTTTCTGAAATTCGTTTTCGATTGTTTCGATTTCGTTCTTTGTGAGTTGAGGAAGCAGGTATTTCAGGCTTTCTTTCACGTAGTTCAGGTCTTTGTTTTTCTCTACCCATGCCCAGCCCAGATAGGCGTCTAGTTCGGCAGGAGACTGTCGTAAGTATTCCGCATTAATTACTGTCTCCATCAAAGTTCTTGCGATCTTCATTGCTCCCTGTCCGAATCCGTTTCCAGTAAGCGTCACAAGCTCCATCATGGATACTCCTGCTAAGAGACCCAGATTGAGAATCACACGCTGATACTCTTCCGGTTTCTCAACAGCACGGCTGGTCATGTCGTTCAAAGCGGCAGAGGCACGGGGCAAAACCTCAAAAAGTTTGGGAAAGGTTTTCTGAACTTCCTTACCAAATTCTGGATGTCCAAAAATTATGGATGCGCCTGTAACCATCGTGATTGCTCCTCTCTTCTAGTAGCTGATTTAAGGAACTAGGGCATGGTGCCACGCAACCGATAGACCAGCCCCGGTATCCTTCCATTCTTCCAAGCTACAGTGCCGACGACCTTCAAGCCGTGACGCTCGTAGAATCTGCAAGCGATTACATTTTCCTTTCGCACGCTGAGATAGAGATCGCCGCCAGATGGCTTCACGATCTCCGCGACGAATTGCTTGAACACGCGCCTCCCGGCTCCGTTGAATTGCCTGCTGTTCACAATCTGGTGCAGCATGATCGCCCCAGCGGGTACATTTATGTCGCCCACGCGGGTACGTTTTCGGTATTGCTGGTACGTGATCACCACGCCTTGTTGGTACACGCACTGCCGCGCCTCGATGCGACGATTGAGTCCATCGTGACGCACGTGCGGGAATGCGTCGCGGCGTGCTTGAAAATGCCTGTAGATCGCACTGAGGTCACGGACGCTCGCATGGCGCATGGCTATTTCTTCTTGAAGACGAAAATCGGCTCGCTTTTGAAAGCGCTTTTTCCGATGTGCTTCAGCCCGACCATCTTGCTTAGCTGGAGATGCAAAGTCTCGAGCAGTCGCCATCCGTTGTCTTCGGCGAATTTGACGAAAGCCGTAGCCAAATTTGGGTACGCTGCCACGCTCGCGATATTGATTGCTAGGATTCCTTTCCTCTTCAACCCAATAGCGCAGTTTCCCAGTGTGGCTCCAATGAAACCGCTTAGCCACTCGTTTTGCGTCGGAAATTTCTTGTAACTCTGACTCGGCTCATCGCTGTATTTCTCATGTCCCGGCCCGAAGGGAGGTGACGTGAACGCCAGATCGAGCGAATTTCGTTCCGGCACGAAGTCCTCACTACCCACCTGATGTAGTTCGATCTCCAACGTGCGTCTTCCAAGTCGCTCAGCCATCGGGACGAGTTCCGCTGCCATCTCGCGAAGACCGTCAATCGTGTGGCTCGCAGGATCGGTTCCGATGTACGCATCCACATGGTCGCAGGCGAGCGCTCCCAACAGACGACCGCCGAAGCCTGCGGACATATCCCAAACGACACCACCGCTCTCCGGCAGGAATCTGTGAAAGACACAAGCGGCAGCGGTCGGGCGAAAGTTGCTGACACTCTGCGTGCTCGAAAAGCTCCTCAATATCTTTCGCAGCCCGCTATCGCTGAACGCGTTGCCCAGCTTCGTCCGTCGCTCAATCGCCTGCATGAACAAACGGTCATCGCGGAACAATTCAATCGGTGTCTTTCTGTTCCCGCACCGCACAGTCCACGCGAGCGGATGATAGTGCCAAGCCAATGAGAGACCGTGCATCGTTTGCTTGATCTGTCCCTTTGGGTTGATGATTCCGGCGTGGTCGGCTACGAGCAGATCGAGGAGTTCCTTGCGCTTTTCGTCGCGCTTCAAGCTGTAGACTGGAAAACCTTCGCGGCGATATTGTTCGAAATCTGCACGGCATGATGCGATGTCGTCGTACCGAAGAAAAGGCAGGGGTGCTGATCGGGCACTACTGCCCATGACCGTTTCCCTGCGACCCCATCAACAGCAGCATGTGACGGACTCTCGCTTGCCGGACAATCGCCAAGCTCACGCCGCAGGCTTTTGCGACTTCCTCGTCGGTGCCGCCGTTCTCGCTTATGAATTCGGCGATTCCCAAGTGCATTTCGCCGCAACCGCCGCAGTCCTGCGGGGATTTTTGCGCGGAGAGGATTGGAAGCAGCATAGAACTGCTATTCGAGGGCAGATCGCGCGAAGTTCCTGCTAGAGCGGGGAGAGAAGGTTTCGTGCGACCTTTCCGCCTGCGACGATTCTCGATGGCAACCGAGACTTCAATCTTTCCGTGCCGCTCTCCGAAACGATCTGCTACGGCTTGAACAAAGTTTTGAATCGCTTCGGCGAAACGTTGGCTGTTTTCAAGCGGGCCAAAGACCTTCGCCATCTGCTTTTCGGTGAGTCGGAACAGCGCCCGCCAATCACCTTTGGTCAATCTCGGCAGTGCCTTTCGCCCTCGCGAAGAAATTTCGCTAGGCTCGCTTAGGAGTTGCTGGACGCGCCGGGGCGTTACATGCAGATTTTGCTTGATCCATTCCGTCCAGCAGGGTCGTCCGGGCACGGGAACCTGTCGCCCCGGTTGCGCCCAGCGCCTCCGAGCCTCTCGCAAATAGGGGATAAGCTCTCGCAATTTCTTGAAGCCCTGAACACATTTATCCAGCAACTCCGCATCCGACAGCGTCCTTGCGAAGTCGTCGGCGGTCAGCAAATGCTGACCCCGCCATTCAGGAGTGCGTTTCTGGACTAACAGAAGGTGATCTCCCTCAGCCAATGTTAAACGTGACAGGTTAGCCGCCCTTCGGTAGGACAAACTTAGGGCACTTGGCGATTACTAACTAGCAGAACACAGCGTCGGTGTCCGCAGTTTCTCCCATTTTCCAAGCAATTCCGTGGATACCGGAGAGTTAGAACCCGCGAAATTGCCCGTCAAATAAGTGTCGCTCAACCTTGTGGGACAAAGGCGGCGTTGACGGCAGGATGCGGGCAGTACGGATCAAGGCTGGGCGCAGTCGCAGGAGCACAGCGAAAAAGCCCCGGTGAGGGTTGCACAGATGATCAGGTTAACTCCACCACCGAAGCAACTCTCACAGTTACCGCTTCTTTTCTGACTCACTTCTCAAAGGATCAGCAATTTGCGGTTGATTTTGTCCTTGACAAGAACGATCAAGATACGTAGATTCTCTCGCCAAGTACTTGATTACTCGATTACCTGCATCTGCTTTTGCGGAGGTAGGCAGCACTATGCCTTTTCGCTACTACGGTAAGCTATTTGTGGTAAAGGGATCGCTCCTTTGCATCGCATTGCTACTGTTGTGCCCATTCAGCCCGTCTCAAACGAAGGTCGATGTCAACCAATGTTTCAATTCGAACTTAGTGACGCATATAAAACAGAGTGATATCGAAAGGTATCTTTATTTCTACCTTGCGATAATCGACGAGTCGACCTACTACCAGATCAAGCAGAATGTTTCGACATCAGCCCTCCTGCCGTATGGTATGTTCACGGGTGACTACAATGACTTCAGAGAGGCTCGACGTAAGTACTTTGAGATGCACAGTGAAAGTATCGACTATTACAGAAACCTCCAGACAGACATCAGCTATCTACCTGTCGAGTGGCAGGACACGGTCAAACGTTGCTTAGATGACGTGACCCGAACCTCTAATTACGGGGTGTTGTATTACTTTGTTAACGATCCGAACGATCCTGTTACCGTAAGACTCGAACTGAAGTACAGATCGACAGAAAGGAATGCTCCGGCTCCCCGTGTTCTGTCGTCCCAAGTTGACGGGGCTAACGTCATCGACGACAGTGGAAAGTCAACAACTCTATATCCCAAATGTTCGGCTAAGAAGGTCTCCGACTGCCCTCGAATGAGTACAAAGAGCGAGTTCATCCTGAAGCGAACGAATCCCAATGTTGGCGCTCATGTAACGCTGAATTTGGACAATGATATGTCGACTGGTTTCGATATAGACATTTTGCCGAAGAAGAAGAAGTGCGTGAATAATTACGAGAAAAGCCCGGTAAAAACTGACGCCAAGAATTTGGAAATTCACAACTATTTGATTGACGAAAAATGGGGGAGTGATCCCAACGTGCTCCAACTCTACTACATTCGTCTTGCGTATGACGGCAGAATCTCGTATGCGGCATGCACTCCTATCGATTCGTATAACCACGTCATGAACAACGATCCTAATCAGAAAGACAGATGGGTCAGGAGAGGAATGACAAAGAATCCAGATTACGGCGATAACGGTGTATTTCAGTGTCTCGGAATGACCAACACCGGTGACACTAGGTACACGCACATAGAGGTTCAGTATCAGGAACCGCAGCTAGCGTGTAGCGACGAAGATTGGCCCCTGCCCACAGCTATGTACGTGCTGCCAGAAGGTGTCGCACCGCTTAAAGTGCAGTAAGGGTTTGCTCTTCCGGCGCAGTGTTCGTGTGGCCCTCAACGATAGATGTCCGTCTCACGGAAACCCGCCTTTTCCGCGAGCGCTGCGTGCTTTCGAACCAAAGCCAAATAGTTTTTGACACCTCTAGATTTTGAACAGCTTCCGAGCGGGCCGTACAGTGCGCGGAGTCGCCAAAAAGTCATACGTTTGAGAAGGGCTGCTTCCCGTAGGGCAGGTCTCACGTTCATTTCGTAAAGTTTCTCCATCATGGGCTGTGCGCCCAGTTTTGAGCGAAAATCGAGTAACGCTTTGCTGAAAATAACGAACTTGCTTCCAGCAGCCCTAGAGTTTCCTCTCTAATAGATGGACTGTGAAAGTCGTTGAATGTCGATGAAGAGCGATGAGGGGCGACTGACACAGACATTTACTCCGCGCCGTTCGGCGTAGTCAGTTTTCCATATACCGGGCAGTGGTTGCGTTTTTCTGTAGTCAAAAGACCGGACTACAAAGCGACTAAAAGTGACTACAAACCGACCTAAGTTCTTAATTCTTAAGAAAAACTCTCTCTCCCTCTCTCCGGTATACTGAAAACCGACTACAAAGCCCTTTTGGTTTGGTTTTCTCGGTTCCGTAGTCATCTGTAGTCACCCTGTCGTCACCCACGCCGCCACTCGCTGGCGCTCGTAAACGGCGGCGTGTTCTGGTCGCGGACGCTTCACGGCTTGAGCCTCACGCGCCCGGTACGCTCCTTGCTGTCCTTGCCGTTGCCGTTCTCGTACTCTTCCTCGATGACGTCTTCGTAGATCAGCGCCTTCTTCACCCGGTTCAAACGCACCGCAGACTTGGCTGCGCGGTGCAGGTTGCGCTTCTGGGATAGGTCGCGCCACTCAACCCAATCCGTCTCTTGCTCCAGCGCCCGGATGATTGCCCGTTCAGCTTTGCCGTCCAAGTCGTCGGTCTCGCTTGGCGCGTACCACTGGCGCACCTTCTCTTGCCACTCCACAAACTTAATCGCGGCGGCTAGGCATTCCGGCGTGACCACGGGGTCGTGGTTCAGGCTCGCTGTGACCACGGCGACACGCAGCGCGATTTCGCCGAGGCGTCGGCGCTCGACGTTGTCCTTGCGCCACTGCTTGATCGTTTCGTATGACTCCTTGATCAGTTCGGTCGTGCCCGCCCGCCTGTATAGGTCGATTTGTGGTTCCCACATGTCGTCGAAGTCCCAGTCGTCCGGCATGATGCCGAAGATGGTGCGGTCGTGCGTGCCTTGAGCCGTAGCCGCGCCGTAGATTTCGGCGAACTGGTCAGGCCCGTCCGCTGTAAGCCCACCGATGACACTCAGCCTTGCGCAACAGACCCAGTTGCCCTGCTTCGAGGCTGTCCCGAAGTCGTCGCGGTAGAACATCTCGTTGAGCATGTTCGGCAGCGACGATCCCTGAATGTCCATCTTGTTGAAGGTGATGCGCATCTCGTCCTGCGCAAGCAGGTACGGCTTGGGCACGAAGTCGTCCTCTTCCATGTCCTTGTACTTCTTACCGCCCAGAAGTTGGATCAGCCCGACCTCGGAGCCGGGGTATCGGCGCACGATCTGCTGGTCGGACGGCGCGTGCCACGATTCCAGCGCCCGCTCGATCACGCGGGTCTTGCCGCTGTTCTTTCGCCCGATGATGTTGCCGAAGAGGTTGGCGCGTAGGCGTCCGACGTTCGAGACGCCGTAGCCCGCAGCGATGCACAGCACCGTTGGGTATGCTGCGCTCAGCGGTGCGTCCAGCGTCCGTGCGAAGTCGCCCAGCCATCCGTACATGCAGCTTTCCGGCATCTCACCCGGACCTGTGAGTCTTGGTTCGCGCTTCTTGGTTTGCCGTTCGCAGCCATAGCAAAGCTCATGACCGGGTTCGGGGCACCCACGACCGCACCGATAGCAAAGCTCGCCTTTGGCTATGGCTTCGAGCCGTTTCTGTTCGCGAATGTTTTGGAGAGCCTGCTTACTGGGCGTGAGTTTCGCCTGCCCGTTGGCGAGTGCTTTGTCAAACTCATCGTCCTTGCGCTGCACGCAAGGCAGGCAGTGAGTAGAGCGCCTGTTACCGTTAAACCCTGCGGGATTGGTTTTGCAGATTTCGCACTTGGGTTGCGTCGCTATGCAGTCAGCGCACCATCGGGCTGTACCGGACGGTTTGGTGCAACGCACACACTTGCCTTCGGGGTACGGCGTCCACTTCCGTTTCGCCTGCCCGTTGCCGTTTGCCTGCTCGGGCTGCACTTTCATTTCTGTAGTTTCTGGGTTCATGCCAACACTTTGCCTTCGCCAACCTTGTCGCCTGCCGAGGCGTGCCGTTGAAACCTGACGGGGCTGGCGGTTGGCTAGGTACCAGCCCCCGGTCTTGATCTCTGGTCGCCCAAAGACCCGGCTATTAAGGAATACTGAAGTCAGCCGACTTTTGGCTTATTACCCGGCATCCAGCGCTGACGTCGTGAGCCACCCCTTCTCCGTGGCAGCCCCATCTCCTGCGCCCAGTTGCCAGCCGTGCGTTTGCTGATTCCAAGCTCCTCCACAATGTCCGTGTAGGTAACGCCAGCGGTGTATAGCTCGTAGAACTTGCTCCGAATGGTGTCCGACCACATGTTAAAGGACCGCGTAGAACGGAAACTTGCAGCGATTGCTGCTTTCGAAATTGCCGCTACGGGATGCCTGTGTAGGCGGACGCGGCGATGCGCCACCGGAAGAAGCAGACCTGACAACCAGCAACTTCAAAACCGCCTGCCTTTTATGGAGATTCTTATGGTCGAGAAAAACAAGCCAGAAACGCCGAAGTGCGAGTACAAGGGATGCCTGCCCCATGCCGCCATACCCGCTTATCTGTTGATTTGGAGCCTGCCAAGCGGCCCTGTTGTCAAATGGTCGTGCGCGGATCATCGGTTCAGCTTTGGCGGGAACCGCAGCTACGCAGTGACGAAGTTTGAAACCTTTGCGAATAACCAGCCTTCGCATTCACACGAGCTTGCCGAGACAGAAGAAGGGAGGTCTTTTATAGAATCTGACGACGAACCGCTAGAACCGACCTGCGTCGATCCGGAATGTGGCAACCCCGCGCCTTACAAGGGCGCGTGGTGCAACTCATGCCAGAGCAAGTGGGAGGACGAGCAACGCGCCAAGGCGAGAACTGAGCGGCGATCCATCAACGTGCGGAGAGGATTCTGACCCGGCGCGAAAGCTGCGGCTGGCAGCGGGATACCCTTCACAACTGGATTTGAGCTTCGACTTCAGGCTCTAGGAGCAACACTTCCTCTATCATCTCTGATGTGATTCGCCCCTGTTTCAGCAGTAATCCAGCAATTAGCTCTACGTCATGCCAGCGTCGCTCCAGCAGGTCAGAGATCATTTCATCCGCCAGCCGTTTAGCACGGGGCGGCACCTTGCCGGGGTCTTTGCCGCGCAAAATAATTTGATCTTTTCTAGCCACGAATTACAGCCGGATCGCTGCGGTCGCGCCAGCCATACCCCAAATTTCCTGCCAGAATGCGTATTTTGAATAGTGACCGCTGCGTGGGTCTTCACATGATCAAACGCAGCGCACCATTGAAGGGCAAACCGCTTGGAGCAGCATCTTCACATCTTCGGCTCAACACCTGCGCCCGATTCGGACGTAATCCTGTCCTTTCGCCCGGAATCCATTGCAATGCAAGGACAAATCTCTCAAGGGCTGGTCTGCCAGCCCACTGCCTTGCAAATCCCTCCTTCTGGTATTAGTGTCGAAACTTCAATAGCGCAGCCTTTGCGACAGAACAGGACACGAAAGTCCATGTCTCGTCGCAGCGGTCAAAGTCCCAAACCCTTCAAGGCAGGCAAGTGGTGGCGTGTGCGTGCGCGGCTTGATGTTTCCGGCGTCGAGAAGCGACAGCAAAAAAGCCTCAAGGTTTGTCTCATTA
>Ga0335069_10006838_pt1 | contig 16517 bp, 13 predicted proteins | sample Lox_Sample_11_FD_206714 | JGI IMG/M metagenome (GOLD analysis project Ga0335069, IMG submission 206714) | Soil microbial communities from Loxahatchee National Wildlife Refuge, Florida, United States - Lox_Sample_1.1 | ecosystem: Environmental > Terrestrial > Soil > Wetlands | place: USA...
TGACGCAACTAATGGGGGAGATCAGCGAAGGCAAGGCAAGCGAGCTGCTCGGAATGGGCATCGAAGACTATCGCGACCTGAAAAGCGGCGTGGCGAGCACGGTGGTTCGGCTGCTCGAATCGTTACCATCGCCGCTGATTTTGCTTCTGGACGGTATGAAGGCCCGGCGCGGCTCGTCAGCGAAGACCCGCTCATCGTCGAAATCGAAGGGCGCAAGGTCTGGATCACGAAGGAGGACGTAATCAAGCATGGATGAGGTTAGCCTAACAAAAATGGATGAAATCTCTCTTTCCAGAGAGGAAACGGGGGACTGCATCATCAAGATCGACGGCAAGACATTCCGCTGCGAGTGCGGGTGTAACGTCTTCCGAAGAATCGGAGAGCTGCGCTACGAGTGCAATAGCTGTAGAGCAACGTTCACGGGAGAGAAGTAAACGCCATGACGGCACGCCACACGCTGACCATCCCCGACGGAGAAACGCTTATGAGCCGAGTCAAGATCAGCGCTGCGCAGATGAAGGCACTGGGCCTGCCGGTTTACTCGGCGTGGCCGGACAAGAAGGCTCCCAAGCTGAAAGCGCCGGCCGTCACGATTGACCAGCACTCGGTATTTGAAGCGGCCTGCAAGGCGCACAAGCTGCCCAAGCCGATTCCCGAGTACCAATTCGCCCCACCGCGACGCTGGCGAGCGGATTACGCCTTCATGGACCTGGACCTGCTCGTTGAGATTGAAGGCGGCCTCTGGGTCGAGGGGGGCGGCCGGCACACGCGCGGCGAGGGCTTTTGCCGCGATCTGGAGAAGTACAAGGCGGCACTAGTCGAGGGCTGGTATCTGCTCCGCGTAACGCCGGATCAGGTTTGGAAAACCGGCCAGGCGTTCGAGTGGATCAGGGAAGTAGCCGTTTCGATGGGGTGGGGATAAAAAGGAAATCGGCGGGCACCCTTGAGCAGAGTTAGCCCGCCGATTGTGCAATGGAACGCTGACGCAATTCTAAATTGCCCAGCTCCAAAAGTCAAATAGCCCCAGGTTGGGCAACGGATCGGGCCACTGCCGAATAGTGTGGTAGCCTTCTGGAGTCCGCTGGAACGCGGCACCCACCGACGGAGAACGCACGGGGGGGCGCGGCATCATTGAGTGCTGCCGTATGAAGGTGAACGGTAGATTCAGTAATGGTCTATCGTGGGGGATTAAGGGGGTTGCGCGCAGTACCCGCGAAGCGAAGCGAGAGCGGGGGCTGCGTCCTGTCAGGAGCCAAACCGATGAAGCGCGAACCGCTGCCAACTATTTCCTGCACGGACAAGCCTTGTGGCGTGTGTTGCATGCACATGGACCATTTCCCAGCGGCGAACTACGCCCTACTTTGTAGGGAAGCGCCAGAGGAAGCCGCGCTACTTCCCCAGGAACTCCGGGAGGAACTGGAAGAGGCAGGCAAGCGGATCATGGAACCAGGCTACACGGGTGAGAACCCCTGCATCTGGCTCGACTTGGAAACGCGCAGGTGCAAGCACTACGAGCATCGCCCGGAGGCCTGCCGGGAGGCGGTTAAGCCAGGGGATGAGGCATGCCGGCGCGATCGGAGACGGTTCGGCATTGACGAGACAACCCGTTACACCCTCCAGGGAGGGAAACTGAGAAAGGTCACACGATGAACGCACCAAAGACGGCAGGGCAGGCGGCGTATGAGAAATGGAACCAGGGTCCAGCGAGACTCTGGTGCAATCTGGAAGAGCGAACGCAGCGGTTTTGGGAAGAAATCGCCGCCGCCGCCATTGCGTTCAAGCCCCCGCCGGAGCCCCTACCGGAGCCGCCCGTGGACGAAGTTGCCAGGAAAATTCTCAGCCCCTACAAAACGCTCTCCGATCGGATGTACTTCGATCTCAAAGCACGTATCGAAGACGCAATCAGAAACGAGCGTAATGCGGCTGAGTGCAAGGATATAACACCAGAGCCCCCGCCGGAGCCGACGCTGGGGGAGATATGCCTGCAAGCATATGACGTTGGCAAAGAACATGCTGGTGGGGTTGGGTTTAGTGAACAATGCCGACAAGGCTGGCAAGCCGCTGGAGAAGCTTGCTTCCGCCTGGGTGCGGAGCGGGAGCGGCGAGAGATACGAGAGGCGATCCCTGCCCTGCTCAGGGCATGGCAACACGGCAAAACGCTCATCGAGGCGCTTAACGAAATGCTCGACGCCCGCGCGAAGGAGTAAGGCCATGTTCAGTGAGTGCAAATTGTACTGTCCGGTGTGTCGGCAGCCTTTCGACTGGATGAAGCGGTACGGTCGTGAGATCGGCTGTTGCTCGAAAGAGTGCCACGATGAAGCCAAGTGGCGTGAAGCTTTGGCCATCATGAATAAGCCATACCGCCCAAGAGAGGAGCAAGGCCATGAGTGAGAAGATTAAGGTGAAGTGCAAGACGTGCCATGGCACAGGCAAGATTCCCGCTGACCACGGGACTTGTGATGTCCCGTGGGATGTATGCCCTGCGTGTCATGGAGCAGGCACAGTTGAAGTTGAGGTGAAGGAGCAAGGCCATGAGTGAGATCACCACTGAGGAACGGAAACGGATGCGGCGCGAGTTGCGTGGGATACCGGCAGTAGACCGCCTGCTTGACGCCCTGGAGGAGACGGAGCGGGAACGGGATGCGCTGTCGCAAGAGGCGAGGCACTTTCATTGCAACGAAATGTTCTACCGGGGGATTGTCGAGGAAATCGGCAAGCCTTTTGGCGTCGCTGCTCGCACGTCCGACGATGGCTCTGTGCAAGACTCCATCTTGGCTCTCAAGGTGCCTGAATTGGTGCAGACTCTGGAGCGGCAGCGGGACGCTCTGCGGGAGGCGCTCTGGGCACTTTCGATGCACGCAGACGGCATAGACAACGGGTATTGCACAATCTGTCGTGCCCATCGCGTTTTTACGGATGGGAAAATCGGCCTTTGCGAAAACCCCAAGTGCATCTCTCACATTGTCCGTGCCGCTCTGGAGGCCAGCAAACCTACTGCCGAGCATGCGCCAGCGACCGCGAATGCCACGCAGCAAACAGCGCAAACCCGACAATCACCACCAGCGCCGACGCCAAATGAGCCAGCATGAGGGGACCTCGCGAGCAAAAACTTGGGAGCGCTCCCTGTTCTGCTCAGAAACGAGTAACGCAAAGGACGTGCCTTACCGCCGCTGCCGGATCGGTCGCAAAGGCACATTCTGCCGCAGTCCAGGAATCCCCATCTGAACGTTTTGAAAGATCGTTTGCGGCTGACGCTGTGGAGCTGGGGCAAGAATCCCCGAGCCCGCTTGCATAGCGTCTATCCGGTCCCCAATGAATTGCAGGAAAAGCGGCATCGAAAGCGTTCGCGCGTAATCCCCAAAAGCGCGACCCCTCTCTTGGGGATTGCCCAACTCAGCCAGTGTCCGGGCAGACCGCATAAAAGGCAGCTCGCCGGCCAACTCCAAAGCCCCGCCCATAAGGCCACTGGCAATGCCTTGCTCCTCTTTGTGACCCTTCTTTCCCGAAACCCTGTCTTGCTCTCGGCGCACCGAGGCCCCGAGCTGGCCTGCCATGACGAAGGGGTTGTGCAACAAGACCGCTGGCACAGGGCCAATCGTGCCCGGCTCCTGTTCATTGTCCTTGCGTTTCCCTGAATAGAAGCCACCGAACAGGCCGGGACCCGCGAAGTAACCGACCAGCATTGCGGCCATGCCCAGGGAGCCTTTCTTGAGGTTCCGCATAATCAGGTCAGCTTGCTGGGGCTCCAATCGCTCGATGCCTGCGCGGTACGCCTGAGCCAAGCGCACTGAGCCGGTCACAGTACCTAAAGCGTGCTCGATCACTTCTCCGACAATATTGGTAGGCACGCGAACAATGGGCATCGTAACGCGCATGGCCGTCGCTAGTGCCTGCCCGCCGGCCCCGGATTGCTGAAGCCTCGCGATTGCGCTGTTCCAGGCATTGGTAACGGCGTTGCGGTTCATAAAGATCGAACGTTGCGCGTCAAGGTACGCCTGCGCCGCGTTCTGCGCCATGATCGTTGGGCTGGTAGGATCGCCACCGTTGCTGGCAACCCATTGCTGCCGGCGAAGAAAGGATCGCGTGTACTCCATTCGCTCGACGGGAGCCTTGAACGCCCCGTGCAAGAGGCCCGGAAGATCGAGGATGCGACCGACGAGCCCTTGCTGCATCCCCCGTGAGTACCACTCGCCGCCCTCAGCAGCGCCCAGCTCAGATTGCCCAGCCCGAACCTTCATCACGGCATCTTTGAGCCCATCCGTGAAAGCGGCCACCCAAGCCTTTTGTTCGGCGGTCCAGTCAAACGCGCCGCCCTGGCGCGGGGCCTTTTCCGCAACTCCGCGCACGCCGGGGATCAGCCGCAGCGCCCCGCCCAGCATGTCCTCCATCGGCGTTACCACGCCCCGAGAAACAGCAGCCGCCGCCAACTTCACGAAGGTTTTGGGGTGACTGAGCACGTTGAATCGCACCCAGCGGGTAAGCCAGTCCTGCATCTTGTCCGGCCAGCTCTTATGCTCATCGCGCGCGCGATTGACGAGCGAGCGGAATTGCTCCTCTCCGGCGGCGAGTTGGCCTTGCGCCTGTTCACGGGCGCGCCACTCAGGCGAAAGGGCGGCGCGGTTCGCTGCTGTTTCCAAGTCCTCGCCTGGCCGCCGTCGCAGAGCGCCCAAGGCCCGCTCCGCTTCCTCCGCGCGCTGGCGCAGGGCTGCAATGGCGGCATGCAGCCTGGAAATTTCTTCAACCTCTTGCTGCGTGGGTTCGCGGTCGATGGCGGCGCGAAACTGGTTCATCATGTTGCCAAGGGAAAAGTCCTCGCGGGCGAGTTGCCGGCGAAACTGGCCGGCGCGTCCCCACTCCGTTCCGGTCTGACGGGCCACCTTCTCGACTTGATTGATTTGATCGAGCAGGCCCATTACCTGCTGCCAGTGGGCTTCCACCTCTTCGGCCGATCCTCCCTGTCGGCGCAGGTCCATGTAGCGGCCGAACTGGCGGTTCCACTCATTATCGAGCACGATCTTTCGGTGCAGGAGTAAGGCGTTCTCTTCGACGGTCGTTGCCCGAGGCTTTTTGGTCAACTCATCGACAAGCTTTGCTCCCGCTTGGGGATCGCGGTCAAGCGTGGCCATGGCCTTGTCCCAGCTTTCTTGGTTGGCCTGGCGTGCCTGAGACATGAGGGGCGGATCGCCGCGAGCCTGGCGTTCTTCGTCAATTTTGGCGTTGGCCAAAGCGTGTTCAGTGAGCGGGCGCGTGGGCTCGCCGCCCTCCTGACCGCCGCCAATCATTCCTCCGAGTTCTCCGGGGACGAGAGGGGCTCCAAATCCTGCGCGGGGGACTCGGCCGTGCTGTTCTCCGCCGGGAGTTCGGAAGGGGAGAGTTCCTTGCTCTCCGCCGGACGCAGCGGCCTCGCGCTGCTCTGGCGTTCCCTCGTTCGCCTCGCCTTCCGCATCGCGTACCCCATCTTGTAACCCTTCGCGTAATGCGGATGCAGCTTCGGGTCCATGTGTGCCGGCGGTTTTATTGGCTTCATGTTCGTGGTACAGCCTTTCGATAGTGTCCTCAAGCTGCCGGCGTTCCACATCCGCGCGAGCCTGAGCGTTTACGCCACGCAGTCCCTCCGACGTGTTTGCGGCTTCCGGATTGGGAGTAAACTTGCCGAGCGCCTTCTTGATCGCCTTGAAATCGTCGGGCGGCATCGCGGCTTCGAAATCGTTGTAGTGCGTCGGATCGCCCGAGGCCCAGGTGTCGCGCGCGATTTGCAGAATGTCGGGGTGCAAGTCCAGCTTGCTCAGCGGATCGCCCTGAATCTCCTTCACCTTGCCGGCCATTTCCGCTTGCGTGGTCAAAACCTGCTCGATCTTGCGAATCGCGTCGGCTTTGCTGATCGGCCGACCGGCAATACCCAGATCCTTGAGTGCCTGGCGCAGCTCGTCCAGTTTCAGCTTTTTGAAGTGGCTCATGTCCATCGGTTCGCGCCGGGCCAGCGCGTCGTTGAACGCTTGCACGAGCCCCTCGCGGGTCAGCTCGTAACTACTGGCCGGACGGCCCACGGGAGCGGCAGGTGTACCGCCGGCCCCGCGTTTTTCGCTGTCACCAGCGGCCGGGGGCTCCCCTTCGGGGGCCTTGGGTGGCTTACCCCCGCCGCCTCCCTCACCCGGAGCTGGAGCTTCACCCGACTGAGCGCTTTGCGGTAGCCGTTCGCCAAGTGCACGTCGAATGGATGCCTCAGGCCAGCCCCGACTTCTTGCACTGGAAGCCGCAGCATCTTGCACCTCCTTCTTGAACTCCGGTGATTCGAGCGCCTTTGCCATTTCCGGCATCACGTGCGGATTCTGGCGCAGGGTGTCGTAAAGCGCCATGGCCACGTCGGGGGCGATCCGGTGGATGTCCTCAAGATGCCGCTGCACGGTATCTTCGGCGCGTGCGTGCTCCGCGTTGCGCAGCCAAACGCCCTTGCCGCCGCCCTTGCCTTCTTGCTCCGGCGTGCCGGCCGTCTGTGACTTCGACGGCTCAATGGGTCCTACCTGGCGGTGAAAGGCGTCGTACATCGCTTCGACCACGCCCTGCCCGCGATGCTCCCCATACGCCCGCAAGCCGGTCGCGAAGTGGGTGTCGCCCCCCTCCGAGGGCACAAAACGCACTTCGCCGGCCTTCTCCCCCGTTTCCACGTCGGTTGCCTGGATCGGCTTGATGCCCGCCTGCCGCCAGCCCTCCGACTGGTATTCCCCCTCCCCAACCCGGTAAGTCCGGCCGTTGCGCCCCTGAAACTCCCCGTTTGGGCCAAACGCCGTGCCGGTGTCACGCCACCGCTGCGTCTGAGGCTCTTGGGCGGCCTCCGGGCCTGCTTCGCCCTCCGGACGCGGCTCCGGGGCTTCTGGGGGCCTTGCACGGGCCATCTCTTCGGCCATAAACGGTTCATGGTGCACGACACGGGGTATCTGGACCCGTGGAAACTGCCTGGCAATGGCCAAAAGCATGGCTTTTTGCGGTCCCGTGTAGCTCTCGGCGGCCTCCAAAGCCTGTTCGCGAGTAAGGTCTTGCGGCCCGTTGTGGGCTTCCTGCATGCGGTCGGCAAGCGTTTGCACCGCCTGATCCACCTCCCGGCCGGCCTGCGCGGGGGGGACGCCCTCGCGGTGCAGCGCCCCAAGCCGTTCGGCAATCGGCCGTAACAAGTGTTCGGCGTTGGCATTGTGCAGGTTGCCGGCCACCGCAAAGGTAATCGCGTTCATGGCAGCCCGGCGCAGGTTCTCGTCAGTGTCGCCGTGGCCAAGGGCAAGATCGGTCAGGGGGCCATAGCCGGCGTTCAGGCCCGCCGCGTGTGTCGTGGCATCGGCAATCTCTTGCTCCAGGCTGCCCAGGGCGGCCCGCGTGCCCGTTTGGCCGGCCAATTGCCCTATTCCGGTACCAGCGAGCCCTACGCGACGCTCCAGGGCTCCCGCAAGGCCCCCTTCCCCGCCCAAAGCCCCCAGGGAGTGGAGAATCCCGGCCTGAATGTAGGCATTGAGAAGCGGCTTTCCCAATCCGCGAGGGTCGAAGGTGTCGCGGCCGGCTTGGACGTTGGCGCGGGTCCATTCGGGAGCCCACATTTCCGGCATGGCCGCCGTGGTAACCCCGAGCTGGGTGCCGGTGCGGAGAGCTTGCTGGCCAAGGGACGCACCCGGAGCAAGAGCCGGCGCGACAGATTGAGCAGCCCGTCCCCCGGCCAGCATTTCCGCCGCCATGGCCGGCAGGGTCAGGAGCTTCTCGCCAAAGCCTTCCTGGCCTTCGATGCGCTGCCAATTCTCGTAGCGCGCGATCGCCGCCATATCCTCCGGCGTGGCTTGATAGTTTCGAAAGCGCTCAATCGCCTGGCCGTAGCGCATGTTTTCGCCGAGCGCTTGCCCCGTGCGGAAGAAGGGCAGCCGGCGAAACTCGGCGTGCAGGAGCGGCTCCCCCTCGCGACTGGCCGCCTCGCGGGCCTGCGCAATCTGGATGTCTTGCTGCCGGCGGCGACCGAGGACGCGGTGTTGCTCGCGCAGCTCGTCGGAAGGTTCGACGCCAAAGTGGCGCTGGATGTCGGGGGCCACCTCTTCCCAGGGCCGTTCGGTCTGTTGCCCGAGGTACTCTTGCAGCGGTTGGCCGGCACTGGGCGCGTGCTCGTTCAGCACGGCCATGCCGGAAAAGGGGTTGCCCTGCACTTCCGGCAGGGCACGCGGTTCGTCGGCCATGGGTTAGCCCCCAAAAAGGGAATTGGCTTGGTAGCCGCCGGGGCCAAAGGACAGCGGGCGGCCCATCGGCTGAGGCGCAGGCGGCGCGGCAGGAGCGGCACGCTGGGGCACGGCACCCGTCGCTTCTTCACGCTCGCGGTTCTCACGGGCGCGCTGAATGGAGAAGTCAATCGCTTGCCGCATCTCCTGGAGCCGCTGGCGGACAATGCCCGGCATCGGCCGGCCCTGATAGCGGAGCCCCGCCTGCTCCATGCGATCCACCATGCTTCGCAAGGTGCCCTGTTCTTCAGGCGGCAGCGTGCTCTCGATCCGCGTGCGCAGGGCGCTGGCGTCTTGACGCACCGACTGCACAAGCCGCTGGCTCTGCTCACGCCGTTCTCGCCGGCCTGCCATGTGCTCGTCAAGGTAATCCGAGTGCGACCAGTGGAGCCCCGCTTCGTTCAAGGCGTCGTGCAGCCGCCGCGTGCGCTCGTCGCCGGCAAGCGGCTTGCCGTCCTCGCCGGTCATGGCGTCGATCCGCTTCGCGATGGCGTCGTGATGCTTGAGCCACTGATCTTCATTGAGCACGCCCGGCGGAAGCCGTTCCTGACTGCTGCCCTGCCGCTGAGTGTCGCCCGTGCCGCCCTCTTGCTCGCGGTCGGAGCCGGCCCGTTCCCACTGGCCCGGCCGATGCTGGTGATAGCGGGTCACATAACCCCGGCGCTGCGCTTCCGTCAGAACGTCGCGGTCGCTGAGCTGCTCGCCCGGCGCGAGCCACTGGCTCAGCTCGTCCCTGACTTGCTGCTCCCCTTGCGGGTCGATGGAGTAGCTTTGCGAGGCAGGGAAGCCGGCAGCGTGGAAACGAGCGTTTTCGTTCTCGACGGCGGCCTGCTGCGCGGCAGCGTGCATCATCTGGTCGTTGACCATTTGCTGATGTCGCTGCTGCATGGCCTGCATGCGCTGCCGGCCCAGGTCGATTCCCGTGCGCAGTTGCAAGATCGCCTGATGCTTTTCGTCGTCGCTCAGGTTCGGGTCCGAGCTGATTTGCGAGACGGCGTTTTGCTGCTGCTGGAGCCGCATTTGCTCGCGGGCCGTCATGTCCTGCTGCATCATCCAGTTGTGCAGCTCTGCTTGCTGATAAGCCGCCGCCTGCTGCGAAGCCTGCGCGTACACGTCGCGCTCCGTCACTCCCCCGCCGCCTCCGCCGCCCCCACCTCCGCCGCCGCGATCCGGGTTGAGGTTGACGATGGTTCCGTGGGGCGCATGCTGGAGTCCCCGCGCGTAGATGTCGGCAATGTTGCCGAACGCGCCGCCCACGTCGCCAGGAGAACCAAGTTGGATTGCCACAGCCTTACTCCTTCAACGTTGCTTCGAGGAGCACGAGGTAATTAATGGCGTCCCCGATCTTTTCATCAAGAACCTTGGCAGGTGCCTTTTGACCGGCGGCATCGGCTTCCACAAGGTCCAGAATTGAGACCAGATGCTTGGCCCACATGCCAACTAGCGCCTGCGCCGGGGTGCGTTGCTGCATCGCGCCGGCAACTTTGAAGTTGTGCAGCTGATCGCGCGCGGTTGCGTACTCGGCTCGTTTCGCGTCGAGCACTTCACGCATCTTGCCGATCCGAGATTCCAGCAACGCCACAAACGCTTCATTGGTCATCGCACCCTCCGCGCCGTGATCGCACCATAGCCTGACACGGTGCCCGCCGAAAAGGCCGCCTGAGCGACCAAGTAAACCGTTGTCGTGCTGGCCAGGCTTACCCGCTTGCGAGGCAGGGTAATCGAGTCCTTGAGCGTGAGCGTCGTGCCTTGCAGCCCGGAGTAAACTTCGCTGCCGTCTGAGGGCAGGGTTGCCGAAGTGCTGCTGATACCCGCTTCCGTCTGCGTGAACGTGGCCGCCGCCATGGTGAAGTTCACGCTGCCTTCTACGTCCCAATCGCCAGCCGTGAGCGAGATACTTGTGATGTTGGCCGGCGTCACATTGGTTAGGCCGACCGCCGAGCCGAGGGCGACAAGGGACTGAATTTCCTCGCCGACGTTCCCAGCGGCGGCGCTGTCATTGGTGGACGTGCCATGGATCGCGACCGAGCCGGTCCCCGAATTGTTGTTGAGCCAGATCGTCCCTGACCCCTTGCCGTCAATGTAGAAGTCCTCATTCGTGCCCGAACTGAGAGCCGAAAGCTGAATGCCAGTCCCGGCACCCGTGGCTTTGATGTTAAGCCCAGTTGCTACCGTGATCGGCGTTGCCTGGACGCGGAGCGCGGGGTTCGTCGTACCATTGGCTCCCACGGCAAGCGCGTTGCTCGAAACGCTGGTCACAACATTGTTGGAACCTTGAAGCGTTGTCGGGTTGCTGCTGTTGCCGATCAGGGTTGAGCCGGCAGTTGTCCCGACGTGGGTGATGCCTGAGCCCAGGGCGTCAATGAAAATATCTTCGCTGCCGGCCGAGGAAGTAGCCGTGATGACGACCCCGTTGCCGGCGGCCTTGCTCGTGATCTTCCAGCCCGTCACACAAGAAGCCGTCGAACAATCGACTTGCAGACCGGGATTCGTCGCGCCATTCGCCCCAACCGAGAAAGCCGCCGCGCTCGTGCTCGTCACCGTCAGCGTGCCGGCGACCGTCGTGTTGCGGTTCATTGCCACGTTGCCGGTCGAAGTTCCGCCGAACGTGATCGTACCCGTGCCCTTGGCGTCAACGGTCAACGCCTCATTGGTCGCTGAACTGATAACCGACACGGCACAACCGCCGCCACTGGCCGCCGCCTTGATGTTGATGCCCGTTACCGAGCTGGCGGTATTGGTATCGACACTCAGGGCCGGATTGGTTGCAACGCCACGCCGTACCGTGAAGGCGCTGGAGCTTTGCACGGCAACCACCGTCGCCCGCTCCAGTTGAATGTTGCCGCTGCTGACCGAGCCAAGCGTGATCGTGCCCGTGGTCAGCGCGTCAAGCGTCAGGTTTTCGGCGGCCGCGCTGCTGATCGCGGCAATCGCCACGCCCCCACCCGAAGCCGCGCCCCTGATCTTGAGGCCCGTTACCACCGTCGCCGCCGATGCGTCTACCTGCAAGACGGGGTTTGTCGCGCCCTGCCGGCCCACGGCAAGCGCTGAGGCGCTCGTGCTCATGTGCGTGGCGGTGCCGACGTTGCTAATGTTGCCCGAGGCATCCACGAGAAATAGGTTCGTAAAGGGCGGAGCGTCATCGTTTGTGCAGAGGAGGATCGGCCGCGAGCCGTCCCCCTCGATGCCTACAGTTGCCGCCGCCGTCGAGCCCGTGGCCATGGTGAAGAAGTGGGCCGGGTAATCGTTGGGCGGAGTAACGTTGGCCCAGTCAATCCAGAAGCCGCCCCCTACGTCTACCTGCGCCTGAAATGCACCGACAGAATTGCCCGCGTTGTCCGTCAGCGACACGTTTTGGCAGGTGATGATGAATCGGGCAGTCAGGTTATTTGCGAGCAAGGTTCCGCTGGTGCCATCCCACGTCAAATTGTCGTCTTGCGCCAGCACCGCGCCCGGACCCACAAAAAGCACATCGCCGCCGACAGGGGGAGCCGTGTAAGTGCCCCCGTTCACCTTATCCCCAATCGCAATGCCGCCGACCTTAAACCCGCCGCCCGAAGTCATCGTGATATAGCCGCTCGTGGTAAGCCCGTTCAGGATCGCCGCAACGCCCTGCTGAAATCGGCGCGTGCGGGGCGAGGCTCGCGGGTCGGGAGTCACCAGCGCCGGCTTGCCAGAAATCGCCAAAGTGTAAGCTTGCGTGCCCGTGTCGCTAAAGACATCAAACACTGACACCGTGAAGGAAGCCGTCCCGCCCCCGGTCACTGCGCCGGAAAGGATGCCCCCGGCCGACAACGTGAGGCCCGTTGGCAAAATGCCCGTCGTCACGGAAAAGCTTGTCGAGCCGCTCGCTCCCAGCGCCGTGAGCGTCTGCGAATAGCCCACGCCGACAACGGGGTTGGGAAGCGTGGTCGGGATGATCGCCGGGTTGAGCTGCACGCTGAAATTCGTGTACTTCGCCGGCTGATAGAACCCGTTCGAAAAGGACAGGAGCCCGCAAACGTGCGACGTGGAATTGAAGCCGCCGGAATCGGTAACAGGCGAGCCCGACGCGCTGCCGTTGCGCTTGCAGGTGAACACATTGTTCACAAGGTCCATCGAGACCAAAAGCGTTTGCGTCGTGCCGCCCAGGGTCAGGCCGCTTTCCAGTGTGGTCGGGGTTTCGACGCCGGCAACGCGCTTGATGAGGTCGATGCGGTAGGCAGCCGCTCCGCCCGTGTCGTTCTTGATCGCGAGGACCCAAAGGTTATTCGCATCGGTGTAGCGGAGGAAGATTCCCGAGGCGAATTGCGACGTGGCGGGAACCACGATGTCGGCCTGGACCAGTTGAGGGGCGGCCGAGGCGTCGATGGAAGCAATCTGGTTCGAGCCCGTCGTGCCGTTCGTGGTGGCGTGCGTGGTGCCGTCCACCTTCCACGCGCCAGCGGGGACCGCCCACAGGTTCGCCGGCAGATCGGTTGTGTCCGGAGTCCGGCCAACAAGGGTTGTCCCCGCAATGCCGCTGAAAGTATCGCTGATGACGACGCTCATTCGCTGGTTCCCATGTCGGCCAGGGCACCCATTTCCGTGTTGCCGATCCACTCGCCCGTCGCCGGGTCGTAATAGTCGCCGTTCTCGTCTTGCACCATCGGGTTGCCCTGCTCGTCCGTGGTGTACTGCATATTGCCGGTTTGCTGCGACTGGTATTGAGCTTGCAGGCTGAGCGCTTGCGGGTTCCACCAGCCCGAGCCGGCACTGAGGCCCGCCGCTGCCGGCGAGGCCCCAATGTTCTGAAACTCCGAAGCCCCAACGCCCATCGCCGGGCTTGCTCGCGCCGCTGTCTGCTGCTGGGGCGGGCTCATGACTTGAGGAGCGGGCGCACCTGGCCCGAACCCAATGTGACCCTGACTGCCGGCGCTTGCCGAGCCAAAGGGGTTGACGACCGCCCCGCCCCCACCCGTTCCGGCCCGCGCTCGATTCGCCGCCTGAATGCCGGCCGCCGCCGAGACCAGCCCCCCAAACGCCTGCGCCGAGGGGTAAGGAATCTGGACGCCCCCCATGAACTGGAGCTGCTGGTTGGCAAGCGCCGTGTTCTGCATGTTCGCCTGATTGGCGTAGTTGAGGCCCGCCTGCCCGAGCTGGCTTTCGTACCCGGCCGCCGTCTGCGCCAGGTTCGCGCCCAAAGCGCCGTATGCCTTCGCCGCGTCGAGCGAGGGACCCCGCTCCAGACTCGCCAGGGCGCTTGTCCCACCGAGCCCGGAGTTGACGGCGTTTTGCAGTACCGAGCCGCTCGCTTGGGCATAGGTGTCGGCAATCGCTTGCGCCGCCGGAGCCGCCACGCCCCAGTTGCCGCCCTGGTTCACCGCGCCGCCAGCTCCCACCGCGCCGCCCTGTCCCACGCCGAGGGTGCCAAGGACGGTGTTGTAAAGCTGGTTGTAGCCGCCGGAGATTGCCTGCTGCGCCGTGCTCTGCTTGGCGGCCGTCTGCTGGTAGCCTTGGAGAATGTTTTGGTAATTCGCCTGATTGGCCTGGAGCGCAGAGTTGTAAGCCGCCGCGTAGTTCGAGCCAAATTGGTTGATCGCCCCGGCCGGGTTCGAGACGATGTTGCCCGCCCCGGAGAAGAGGTTCGCTCCCGCGTTGCCCACGTTCAGGTTCCCGGCAATCGTCGGGGCCACCAGATAAGGAGAAAGGCCGCTCAGTGCGCTCATGGCTTCACCCTCTTGTTCCAGGCCCGAATGCAATCCGTGACAGGATCATCGAGCAGGTAACTTTCAATCGTCGCCCAGCAATCCGCGCCCTGACACTGCACCGCCATATGCACGTTCGCCGACTCAACATCCTCCGCGTTCACGTGGGTCAGCACCGCGACCGAACCACAAAAAGGACAGGGCAAAATCTGCATATGTCACAAGTCCTTGCGGGCTCAGATTTTGCTCAGGTGAACCACCTGACTCACCTGCCCCGCTGCCGTACCTTGCCCTCGCCCTGGATATAGGCCCGGAGCCCTTCAAAGGACCACGGGTTTTGCGAGGTTAGCACGACATAAATCGCGTGTCCCGCCCGGCGAATCTGGCTCGTAAAGTTGCGGCCGGCGCTCCAGGTGCCCGCCGCGACCGCGTTTGCCGTCGTGCCGTTGTTGAGGTCCGTCGTCGCCAGGTTGGCGGCAATCTCCGCCGTCGCCCCCACGTACACCCGATAGAGCACGCTGCCCGAGGTCTGACCGAGAAGGGCTTGTAGATGCTTGAGCATCACGTCGTCCATCTCTTTGGTCAGCAAGGGGCCGATCATGACTTGCGACACAATCGGGGTGCCGTCGTCGGTCGTTGCCGTGTGGATCAGCGAGCGCACGTAACCATCCCACGAGCCGATCAGGGGCACGCGGTCCGTGCTCGTGTAGCCTTCCATGAGGACACAGGCGATGGGGTTCAGGTTGCCATAGCCGTACTGCTGCGCGTTGAGGAGCACGTTCCCGAACTGGTCTTGATGCCAGGCGTTGTTTCTCACGTCGAAGAAGTAATGCGTGTCAAAGGCGGCAGAAGCCAGAGTGGTAATGAAAAGGTGGAAGCCTTGGGCGCGATCGTTCCACAAAAGGCGGATGTTCTTTTGGGCAATGGGCAGATCAGCAAGTAGAGGCTCAATTGACTGAGAAATTCGCTGAGGCTGCTGACCGGGGACCAAAGAGTAAACGCCGGCCCGGTTGGAAATGAAGTAGATGTTTCCATAGGGGTCCATGCACCAAGCTTCGCCGAAGGCAACGCCGATCGCGCTCGAAATGAGCTGGATCGTGCCGCCGGCAAGAGGATCGCCCTGGATCATCCACAGGGAGGATTGCCCTCCCACTACCATCACATCGTCCGTGTACGGGATCAGGGCGGTAATCGGTTCGGCCAGTGCGCCCAGCGTGGCCGTCTGCCCTTCGACCGCTTCCGAGGGGGAAGGAGAAGCGGGAGCGAAATCCCAATTCGTCGGGTCCCCCACTGCCGACATGAACCAGTTGTTGGGGTCAAGCTTCAAGCCCGCTACGCACATGCGCCCATGCCACCTTGTAATGAGCCGGGGCGCGTTACTGCCCGAGTCGGTGGGGAGCGAGCCCGCCGAGGCGGTCCAGGCAGTGACCGTGCCGCCGGTCGTCGGAGCCGTCGAAGGGTCCCAGTAATACCAGTGAGTCCCATCGGCCACCCACAGCTTTTGGTTCATGACCGCCGAGCGAACGACGTTCGTGCCCGTGTTCCAAAAGGTGGAATCGGTCGTTGGGAGATACCACTGGGGGGAAGGATCGCCCGAGATAGCAAAGCGGAACTTGCCGTTAACGATGGCGGTTGCGATCAGCACGTAGCCCGAGGGGGTGCCCGGGATGCTGACCGAGCGGGGCACGGTCGTTTGACTGACCGCCATGTAATTGAGGTTTTGGATCAGGTTCGAGCCGTTGACTTGCGTACTGATCCACTTCACGATGCCCGGCCGCGAGCCGCCCCGGTTGCGTTCCAGCGTGGGCTCGAAGCCGCGCACGTTGTAGCTGAGCGGAGTGGTTTCGGGAGGTTGCTGCTGGTAGCCGCTAACGACGTGCAGACCCAAAACCGGATAGGGCATGTCCAGCGGACGATCAGGCGGCGGTGTCGGTGGACGTGGCATAAAAAAGGAGGCCAGGTACGCCCCTGGCCTCCCCCCTGGATGGCGGCCTCGCGGAGCAGAACGCGAAGCAGACCATTTGTGGACTTATCGCGAAGCTCGACGCGCTTCCCGCCGGGCACGGAAGCGAGTCAAAAGCCCCTGCCTACCCGAACAGCTCGCAGCGCCCGCACAACTGGACGCTCCCGCACAAGTTGACGCAGCCCCATTACATGCCGTTGCCGCCGGCCGATACACAACGGTCGGAGCCGGACACGTCGGGCACACCCCGCCCGGACAATCGCCTACCGCCGGAGCCGAAGGAGCGGGAGGAGCCCCCAGGATCGGAGCGGAGATCAGGCAGATCATGAGCAGGGCACAGAGAACAAAGCAAAAACGCATGCTAAAAACTCCTGAAGAAGAACGGGCGAAAAACCACACCTCACTTGCCGGGCAACGGAGCGGCTTGCAGGGCGAGCTGCTTGCCAAGGAGCTGCTGGAGCAAGGCATTGATGATCTTCAGCGCCCACGCCGGGATCGGCAGGGTCGCAAGGAACTGTTCGATGATCGGCAGCGCCTCCGGGCCGTACTCCTTGATGAGCACCTGGATCGCGATGATGATTTCCGACCACGGCAGCACGAACTGCGCGCTGTCCCTGCCGTGAATGCCAAGCAACGATTCGATCC
>Ga0335069_10006840_pt1 | contig 16515 bp, 14 predicted proteins | sample Lox_Sample_11_FD_206714 | JGI IMG/M metagenome (GOLD analysis project Ga0335069, IMG submission 206714) | Soil microbial communities from Loxahatchee National Wildlife Refuge, Florida, United States - Lox_Sample_1.1 | ecosystem: Environmental > Terrestrial > Soil > Wetlands | place: USA...
GACCTGCTTGGCGATCTCGCGTTGCCGATTGGGCAGTACAACTCCAAGCAGTCTCTGAACCTCGGACAAAACCGATGGTACGGACGGGTTGGAGCTCCAATCGTTTGGCAGCTCGGACCCTGGGTACCGGGGAGACGTACGACCGTGGATCTCCTGCCAACCGTGTGGCTGTTCGGGCCCAACAACGACTTCGTCGGCCAGACGCTAAAGTCCGATCCGCTTTTCCAGCTCGACGGGCACTTGACTCGAGATCTCACCGAGAACTTTTGGGCGGCGTTCGATGCGGTGTGGTATGCAGGCGGGAAAGCCACAATCAATGGTGTTTCCGGGGAGAACCGAAACAACGTGGGCTTGGGACTGACGGCTGGCTACAAGATCAATGACAATCTGGGTTTGACATTCAGCTACAAGTCAACCATCAACGATGGGGCCCCCGATGCCCTTCGCCTGAACCAGTTCGCGTTCTCGCTTGTTTACGGATGGAATGGGCTGATCGAAGGGATGAAAAGGTTGAAGCACGAATAGCAGGACAATTCTGAAGAGATTGGGTGGTCGATACGAGCGTCCTAGGCAGCACGCCCCGAGCAGCACGGCAATCGACAAATGCTATGTCGAGCAGTACGCCACAGGAAAGACACTGTGGCACACTTGCCCATTCCCCGGATTCCGCCGTCCGAAAGGGCAAGATAAAGGCAGCCTTTAAATCGAAGCGCAGATCTGAACGGAGCGCATAATGCCACAGGTTTCATATTCTTCCCGCGATCTCACCCGAACAACGCTGGCGGTGATGACTATTGTGGCGCTGACCGTATACACAGCGTTGATCGTGCGCCCATTTCTTTCCGCGTTTCTTTGGGCGAGCATGATAGTGATTTCTACTTGGCCACTGCTGCTCCGACTACAGGCCAGAGTCGGAGGACGACGCAGTCTCGCCACAGCTCTCATGACAATCGGACTGCTTCTCGTCTTGTTGATTCCGCTAAGCGTAGTGATCGGAGTGCTAATTCGCAACATAGACAAATTGATCACATTGGCCGACGCGATGGCAAAATCCACAGTACCGCCACCTCCCGATTGGATTGCGCGCATTCCATTCGAAGGTCCTAGGTTATTTGCTCAGTGGCAACAGCTATCTGCAGAAGGACCAGCCATCCTCTCGTCCAAGGTAGTGCCATACGCAGACCGCTCTTTGGAATGGTTCGCGACACAGCTTGGCAGCGTGGGCGCCATGATCTTGCAGTTCTTGTTGACTGTAGTCTTTTCCGCCGTCCTCTACCTGAATGGTGAAGCGGCTGCACAGGGCGTCCGCAGGTTTGCGTACGGCCTGGCTGGTCCCAATGGCGATAGAGCAGCTATTCTGGCAGCCAGCACGGTTCGGAGCGTGGCTAAAGGGGTAGTTGTGACGGCGGTCGTTCAGGCGCTCATAGCCGGCATAGGACTTGCGGTTGCCTCAGTTCCTGGCGCCGGTTTGCTCACTGCCATTGCGTTAATCTTGTGCCTCGCGCAACTTGGACCAGTGTTCGTTATGCTCCCGGCTATTGTTTGGAAGTTCTACACAGGCGACATGGTCTGGGGGTGTGTACTCCTGGCCTTTATGTTGGTGGCCGGGACAATTGACAACGTCATTCGTCCCTTTCTGATCCGGAAAGGTGCCGACATGCCGCTGATGCTGATTTTCGTCGGCGTAGTCGGCGGAATCGTTAGTTTCGGGATTATGGGAATCTTTGTCGGCCCTGTCTTTCTGGCGATCACCTATGACGTGCTGAGAGAATGGGCCGAAACCCAGCCGGAAGTGGAAGGGGCCATGACCTCTGGCGGCGACACAACGGTAGCATAACCGTCGTGAGTCAAATGAGAACTGTCCTTGCCGACCGCTCCTGTCACATTGGCTTCAGTACCTCCATTGCTCGTGATTGCGATTGCACTTCGCGCGATGCCAACCGATGTTCTGATCCAAGGACTACTGAAGATGGTCGGTTGTCCATAAGGTTCCGGACGGGTGACCTAAGAACCGGACGATACGCGACAATGGAAGCGTTCGTCGATTCGCCGGTTTTGGTGGGCGATTTAGCAGTTCTCTGGACTTTCAGGGATGACTCGCGTTTACACTCTTGTCGCACAAGAGGCTGTTCAGCTCAGACTCAAGGAACTCAAACCATTTGGAAGATTCTTTCCCTACTGGACCTGATCTTCGCCGCCTGCTTTAGGCTTCCGATTCCGTGATCGACGAGTATTCGAATGCGTTCTCTGAGGATTGCCCCCTCTGCTCCTCCGAATCTTCGGGACAGTGGATCATGAATGCGCCGCGCATGATCAGCGGGGTGAGAAGGGTAGTCAGCAGAACCACAGTGACCATCACGGCAACTTCGGACTCGCCAAAGATCCCGGAGCTTGCTCCCATTGCGGTCACGATGAGCCCAACCTCGCCCCTCGAGATCATTCCGCAGCCAACGCGAAGGCTGCGCACGGGCCCCATCCCCATTCCAAGAGCCGCCATGCCGCAACCGACGAGCTTGCTGATGACGGCGACAACAAAGATCAGCGTCAGCAGAAGCCAATGGCCGCCGAGTGCGCGAAAGTTGCTTGAAAGCCCGATCGAAACAAAGAAAAGCGGAATCAGCAGGCCGTGACCGATGGCGTAAAAGGTGCGTTCGATCAGGGTCTTCAGTTTGGAACCTGCGAAGACGTAGCCCAACAGATATGCACCAGTAATGCCGGCGACGCTGCCGAACCACTCTGCGCTGATCGCGTAGATAAGCACCATGGCAAGGACGCAACTGGTCACCGCCTCATTCGCATCGAGCTTGCGAAAGATTCGCATCAGGGGGTCGACGTATCTCTGCGCGAATCCGTAGGCGACAAAAAAGAAGATGGCGACGCAAAGCCCAATGAGTGTCATCTGCACGGCGAGCGGATGGGCGGCCGCAAACCGGACGTGATGCTGAAGCCACGATGAGAGCATGGGCGCAGCACCGAAACTGTCAGTACCATTTGTGCCGCAGGATGCCGCAAGAAACGCGAGAACGAAGAGGCCCATGACATCATCAATGACCGCCGCGCCAAGGATGACTGACGCCTCAGGCGAAGTCATCCTTCCGGCATCCATCAGTGTCCTGGCTGAGATTGACACGCTGGTGGCGGTCAGTGCGCCGCCAAGAAACCAGGCGGTGCCCCAGGGAAGCCCGAGGATGTGAGCCACACCAGCGCCGAGGAAGAATGGCCAGACAACCCCGGAAAGAGCGACGAGGAAGGCGGTGACACTCGCCTCTCGCATGCGGTCGATGTCGGTTTCGAGGCCGGCAACAAACATCAGCACCAGGCCGCCGATCTGAGCGATCAAGAGAAAGGCATCGGTGGCCGGGGTCCCGCTAAAGATGCGCATGTGGAGCATGTCAAAGCATCCCGGCCCCGCAACAACTCCAACAAGGAGTTCTCCAAGGATGGCAGGGATCCCGTAACGCGTGCTGAGGGACGCTACAATCTTGCCGGCGGGAAGAAGTATCGCGATCAGCAGTGCCAGTTGAAGAGTTGCAGGCATCCTCTCCTACTCTGAAGCAGCCAGAACCGGTTGAATGTTTTTCTGAGCGGACTTGGCGCGCGCCCGTTTCAGCCTGGCGAAAAAGCCGGTGTAGCCACCGCGCTCGATTCCCTCTCTCTGCATTGTGCGAATCGCTGTCGCCTGGCGCCGTGCCAATTCCGACTGAAAGGCATTCGAAGCAAGCTGAGCTGCGCGATGCGTGTGCTCCGCAGCCTGATCGCAGATCCGGAGGCGCATCAGCAACTCGCCGAATTTGAGACGCGCAACAAAACAGTCCGGCGCCTGCTTTACCGCTTCGCGAAGTTCCTCCATTGCTTCCTGCGCCTGCAGGTCGACGCACAGAGCCATTCCGAGAAGCACCCTGACCTCGGGAACATCGGGCACGACCGCGACTGCCTGGCGCAGTTGCGCAATCAGGTTGCCCCGCTCCTGCGAATCGAGAATGCGTGGGTCGCGAAACATCCTTTGCAGCGCCGTGGACACACTGGCATCAATCATGCCCGGTAAACTGAGCGGTCCTTGTGCAGCCTGGGAGATGAAAGCGTATTCGCTCTCGCTTATCACAACTTCCTTTGAGACACTCGTCATTTCGGCTCCGTTGTTCGCTCAGAAAAAGTGGGCAGCAAGGCGACTTGCCCCGGACACCTTGCTGCACCAGGAGAATGCTGTGGTTGTCTGCACGGCTTCCCGCTGCCACAGATCGTCTCTGACCCGTTGCAGCGGGGCCGCTGTTTAAGCGACTGCGGTTGCCGCTGCCGCAGTCAGCACTTCTGGCTCCGGCGCAAATACGAACTCCGGATATCCAAGCTGCCCCATCTCGGGCAGATCGAGTCCAGCGATCTCAGTCTCTGCCGAAACGCGGTGCCCAAGGAAGATGTCGAGGACCCAGTTGAGTGCGTAACTGAAGCCGAAGACAAAGCCGACCAGCGTAGAAATACCCACGAGTTGAGCGACAAGCTGACTGGCATCGCCGTAGAAAAGGCCGGTTACCGATCCGGTGACTCCGTTCCATGAACCGCCATAGTTGCTTGTTCCGTCTGCAAAGAGGCCAACGGAGAGAACGCCCCATAAGCCGCATGTTCCGTGGACCGAGATTGCGCCCACCGGATCATCGACCTTCAACGAGTTCTCCACGAAGGAGACGCTCAGGCAGACCAGCACACCGGCGACCAAGCCGATGATGGCGCTGCCTGTTGGATTTACAAATCCGCTCGGTGCGGTGATGGCAACGAGACCTGCAAGCAGTCCGTTGCCGCTCATGGAAGCGTCAGGCTTGCCCTTCAGCGCCCACATGTAAAGCAATGCGCCAAAGGTTCCTGTGCATCCGGCAAGCATGGTATTCACGGCGACTGATCCGATCCGAAGGCAACCCGCTGCGGATGCGCCCAGCGTGCTGCCGGGATTGAAACCAAACCAGCCGAAGGCGAGGATGAAGCATCCGATCAGCACCGCCGAGATGTCATGGCCGATGATGGCATTGGCCGAGCCATCGCGGTTGAACTTCCCGATACGGGGACCAACGATCATGGCAACTGCCAACCCCGTGAGGCCACCGACGGCATGAACCACGCCCGAACCTGCAAAGTCACAGTAGCCCTTACCAAGTCCCAGGTTAGTGCCGAGCTGCGCCAGCCATCCTCCACCCCACGCCCAGTTGGCGAAGAGCGGATAGGTGAGCGCGCCCATGAGAACCGAAGACACCGAAAAGGTGAGGAACTTCCAGCGCTCGGCGCAGGCTCCCGTAACAATCGTGAGCGCCGTATCCATGAACACCATCTGGAAGAGGAAGATGACCATGACACCTACGTCGTAGGCGTGCCCGGACAGGAACATGCCGCTCTGTCCAAACAGGCCCCAGGTCTTCCCAAAGAGCGAGAGGGTGTGCTCTCCATTCAGTGGCTGCAAGCCGCCCAGATTGCCGTTTCCGGCGGCGCCGCCCATCTGGATCGCGAAGCCCAGCACCCAGTATGCGAACAGGCCACAGCCGTACACGAAGAAGTTCATCATGTATGTGTGATTCGCATTTTTGACTCTGCAGAGACCAGCCTCAACCATGGCGAATCCGGCCTGCATGAACATGACAAGGAAGCCAGTGATAAGCGTCCAGGCAAAGTTGATGCCAATCTTGTTCTGGCCCACTTGATTGGCGACATCGCTCAGCGTAAGACCGGCCTTTGAGTCGGATACGGGAACATCGTTCACAGTTCCGGTGAGTGCTCCGCCCGGATCTCCTGCGGCAAGAGTTGCGGTTGTAGGAGCTTTGCCAGCCGCATCCTTCAACTCGGCAGCGGAAGCAGATGGGGGAGCGTCTGCGCGAGCCACAACTCCAACGCCGGCGGCGAGCACGAATGCAAGTGCGCAGATGCCGGATGCTTTTCGTACGATTCTCATTGAAATTCGTCTCCTTAATAGGTTGTTCGTTGCCGAGGGAGGCGGATGCCAGATGCGTCTTCAGCCTTTCCAGATTGCATTCTTGTTTGCTGCCGAAGGCAGAAGATAGAGCGAGCCGACCAGCGACACCAGAAGCCCGAAGAGGGCACTCATCATGCGCGCTGAAACCGCGTCAGACAAGTGAAGACCGTAGAGTGTAACGAACCAGCCCAGAAACGCAGCGGTTAACCCAATCAGCCTGTGCACGAAAGGCTGTGATTTCGCCGCAACTGGACCCTCATCCGGTTTGATCTTGAGAAAGACAATGAACGAAGCAGCGAGCGCAGCCAAGCCTACGATCAAGGCAAACTTGCCGCTTCCCGATGAGAAGTACGCCATGCCAGCGGCAGCTATCGTGAGCCCCGCTATAAAGATGATGAATCCCCTGCCTTGTGATTTTGTTGCCGCCATTAACCCCTCCTGACTTGAATTCGAGACAGATTGTGGAACTTACACGTGGAACGCGATGACCGCGACTACGACAGAGGACCTGCGGTCGTCAATGCCCGATTACAGATGACGAAAGAGACTGACTCACATCAAGTGCAACTCATTGAGACGGAATGCAAGCTCGCTAGAACACCCTGCGCCAGCGTGAATCGAAATCCGCACAGCTTCGCTCTCATGACCACGGATGGCACGCGCTGAAGCACTTCGTTCGAGCGCGTTACTGCGCCTGTCATCATCAGCTCGTGCTGAAGATCGTCGTCCTGGCGAAACATGCGCAGTTCTGCCCTGGTAACAGACGGAAAGGCCTTGAAGACGATGTCACGAAGATTCATTGCATCCCTCAGAGCCTGCAAGGTCTGGTGCTGTTCACACAGGGCTGAGGGAAGGAACCTGTCCCACGGATCGGCAGGGCGCATGAGCCAGTCACATTCGATCAGGCCCTCCTTCCACTCCACTCGCAACAGCTTCAAAGGCTCTCTTGAGAAGTTGCCGAACCGCATTCGACGGCGTGCCTTATCGAGAAACTCCATTGCATCCAGCAGTTCATTCATCGGCGCGAAGTACCTCCGGCGTACTGCTTGCTGGTCGGCAACACCATAAACACAAGAAACTGAGTCAGAGCTGTAATCTCGGCAACGATCGGCGTTTGCATCTGAAGCCGAACAAGGACCAGCAGAAGTGCCATGGCAAACCATTGCCATCTTGAGCGGCGCAGCCGATCCACCCGGTGCGTCAGCATAAAGAGCCTTTGCGGTGCAAGGCCGCTTGTAGCCGGAGATTCCGCCCTGGCCCGAAAGCAGGCCGTCGCGAAGAAACCGGAGAGGAGAATCTCTGTGAGCAATGCCTGGGTGTTCACTTTGCCCTCCGATAGATACAATCTCCCGACCTCGGCAAATCTCTATGCCGGCACCGAATCGAGATTCTTGATGAAACTGCAGCAAACCCAATTGGGGAAGCTGTGACGTTGAGTAGTTCGTCGAGCTGTTTAATGACGAACCTACTTGGATCGACAAAGCAATACAACTATCCCAAGGTATAGTTTTTCGCTTTCCTTATGCGTCTTTATGAGCGTCGGCCGAGTGGATCCTCTCCCATATCTTCACAAGATCCGCCAGTGATTCTGCCTGCATCTTTCGCATACCCTGGCCTCGATGCAACTTGATCGTGACGATGCTTAGGTGAAGCTGTTCGCCGATTTCCTTGTTGGTAAGTCCTGCAGTCACGAGTTGCAGCACCTGCCGCTCACGTTCTGAGAGCGTCTCGAATCGGGCCTGGATTGTGCTCAATTGACTCTCGGCGCGGCGGATGGCCCGGTCCCGAGCGAAGGCCTGCTGCACCGACTCCAGCAGTTCCTGGCTATTGAATGGCTTCGTTAGAAATTCAACCGCTCCTGCTTTCAGGGCCTTGCGCACCATCGGAATGTCACCGTGAGCGGTCATGAAGATAATAGGAAGTGCTATTCCGAGCTCAACCATTCGGGTTTGCATCTCCATCCCGCTCATTCCGGGCAGGCGAACGTCGAGAAGGAGACACCCTGCCATCTCAGGAGCCCAGCTTTCGACAAAATCCTCCGCCTTCGAGAAACAGGCTGTCTTCAGTCCCGCGCTGTCCAGCAAGTCACATAACCCCTCGCGAAGCGATAGGTCGTCTTCCACAATGAAGACCGTCTCAGTGGCTCCGCTGTCGATCATCCGTTCGTCCTCAGCACGAATTCAAAGACCGAACCGCTTTCGGAACTCGAACCCGATATACGGCCGTCGTGTGCTTCAATGATGCTGCGGCATATCGCGAGGCCCATTCCAGTACCATCTGTCTTGGTCGTAAAGAACGGCTCAAACAACCGCTCTTTAACCTGTTGAGAAAAACCAACACCGTGGTCCTTCACAATCACCGTCACTTCGTTCTCTCTGTGCAGTGACGATGAGATCTGGAGCACGCGCGGTCCTTCAACGGCACGCATCGCGTCCATGCCGTTAACGGCGAGATTCAGCAGTACCTGTTGGATCTGGATCGGATCGATCTTCAGCTTTGGCAGATTCTCATCGAGTTTCAGATCTATCGAGACAGCTCGCCGCTTGGCGTCATCCTCGAGCAGCCAGACAAGCTCCACAATCAACTGATTCAGGTCGGTCACTTCTCTGATATAGCCGCTCTTCCTCATCATCGACCGCACCCTGCTGACGACTGCGCTCGCGCGGGAGGAGTCGCGGACGACCCTTTCCGCCGCGGCATAGGCCCTCTCCAGGTTGGCAGGTTGAGCCTGAAGCCACTGTTGGCACGCCGACGCGTGAGTCGACAACGCTGCAAGAGGTTGATTCAGCTCGTGAGCGATGTAGGCGGCCATTTCAGCCATGGTGATGTTGCGACTTGAACGCGACAGACCCTCTTGCGCGAGAAGCAGGCGCTGCCGAGCGTGCTCCTGGTCTTCGATATCGATGTGCACTCCGTACCAGCGTGCGACGCCTCCATCTGAGTTTCGTTGAGGAATCCCGCGGACGAGAAACAGGCGGTAGTTGGCGTTCGCGCTTCGCACGCGGGCCCGCAGTTCAAATTGGCCAATGGAAGAGCGTGCCGCCTCCCAGCTCTCTCGAAACTGGATAGCATCATCAGGATGAAAGATGCTGAAAAAGGCTTCTCCCTCCAAGTCTCCGAACTTTCTCCCCGTGTAGTCGAGCAAGTCACGATTGCAGTATTCGATATGACCTTCCGCATCAGCGGTCCAGATCTGCTGATGAATCGACTCGGTAAGGAGCTTGAGTTGGCGTTCGCGTTCGAGTATCTCCTGGTTTGAGCGCCGCAGCTCGGCGGTCCGTTCTTGTACTTTGACCTCCAGGTCATCGCGCGCAATCTTGATGGCCTCTTCGCTTCGCCTACGAAGAGCGCTCACCACAATGCTGACAACTCCGCACGTGAGGAACGCTGCGACGTAGGTCTGTGACTCCTTGCCGACAGACATCGAATACAGCGGAGGTATGAAGAAGAAGGTGACGACGAGATAAGAAAGGACGATCGCAATCATCCCCGCCACGACTCCGCCAAACCAGGCACTGCCAATGATCGCTCCGAAGAACAGGAAGACGAACGGGTAGGCCATGACATGCTGCAGCGGAAACGTCCACAGCAGCGCAACCAGCACAAGAACGCCGGCTGTTGCCGTCGGCTTCAGGCCGTACTCCCAGATCCACGTCGAAACGCGGTCACCCAGATGGTCTGCCATGCACGCATACTAATTATGGAACTCTGAGGATCAAATAAAAAGGGCCAAATAATCTTCGCGTTGGCGGTCATTGACCTTTGTCGAGTCTTGTATGAGGGCAGTCACGAGGTGGCTGGCCTACCTAACATGCTCGCGTGCTCTTCCAAGTCATTGCAGTCGAACCTGAGGCGATTTTTCCCGCACCATAAGAGGTACCAGAATCATCCACCAAGTCAGCCATCACCAACCTATTCCACGTGCAATGCCTGAAGCGGATCGAGGCGGGCTGCCCGAAGCGCAGGTACGATGGCAGCCCCAATCACCATCGCCAGCAACAGCAGTCCGGAGCCGGCGATGTTGAGTGCGTCCATCGGATCCACTCGGAAGAGCAACGACCGCAGCAGCCTCGTCGTGCACAGCGACACCAGGACGCCAAGTCCGCATCCCACGAGCCCAAGCCGTACGCTCCATGCGAGCACGAGTTCCGCGACGCTGCTGCGTTGTGCACCGAGTGCGAGGCGAATGGCCATCTCCTGCGTACGCAGCGCCACCGCTGCAGCGATAACACTGTAGCAGCCGATCACCGCGAGCAACACCGCAACGCATGCAAACAGCGAGATCAGCACTGCATCGAATCGCTGCGAAGCCTGACCGCCCTCGACTGCGTCCTGCATGGATTCAACGCGCGTCAACGGCAGCAGGGGGTCGATCGCGTGCACGGTGGCCCGCACGGAATTCACCATTTCTTTGGGCTCCAGCCTGCCCCGCATGACGATCCTTCCTCCCGCAAGAGTCACGGAATCCGGATCCGGATCGGCAAACGATCCCACAGAAGCGCGTATCTGCACTGCCGGCTGATAGAGCTGGGGCAAGGTGTCCTCATCGGCCGACCCCTGCTTCACATCCGCGATTTCACCAATCACGCGCAACCACGGTAGCGGCGACTCCGGTGCGCCCAGGTGAACGCGCTTCCCAATTGGGTCCTGTCCTGGCCACACCTGCTCCGCCAGTTTGCGATTCACGATCACGACAAGCGGTGAGTCCGCGCGATCCGCGTTGGTGAAGAAGCGCCCTCGCAGAAGGCGTATTCCGGCCGCCTCAAAATAATCGCCCATCACCAGCGAAGGCCATGCCATCTTTCCCTCGTTGACGCCCTCCGGAGCATACATCTGAAAGTTTCGACTCCCCACTGCCGGCAACTCCGTTGTCGTCCCAACAGCCTCAACTCCCGGCAGCGCCCGCAGCCGGGTCAGCAGCTCGTTGTTGAACACGTCCACGGCAGGCTGTCTCGAATACTGCTGCCCCGGCAAGTCGTATCCTGCCGTGAGCACGTGGTCTGTCCTGATCCCCAGATCCACAGCGCGAAGATTCGCAAAGCTCCGCAACAACAGTCCCGCCGAGGTCAGCAATACCAAGGCCACCGCGAGCTCCATCACCACGAGGACAGAGCGTAATCGAGCATGGCCAGTGCCCGAGGTGCCGGACCTTCCGCCTTCCCGGAGGCCCTCGCTCATCTGCACGCGTGATGCCGCGAACGCCGGCGCGAGCCCACACAACACCCCAGTGGTCACCGCCAGCAGCATTGCGAAGCCACCTACGCGCCAGTCCAGCCCTATCTCGCTTGTGCGCGGCAACGACTCGGGCAGAAGGCTCCTGCCCAACCGGAGCCCCATCCACGCCAGGCCCATCCCCAGCACTCCGCCTGCGGCGCTCAACAACATTGTCTCCATCAGGCTCTGTGTAATGACGATTCTTCGGCTGGCGCCAAGCGCCAGCCTCACAGCGGTCTCGCGGCGTCGCCGGATCACCCGTACAAGGAGCACGCCGGCGAGATTCGCGCACGCAATCAGCAGCACCACGACCACCGCAAGGAACAGCGCGCGAAGCATGGGCTGAACGCGCGCAACGGTGTCTTCGTCGAGGCGCTGGACCACCGAACGGATCTGTGGATGTCCCATTCCCGCCGGAAAATCCTTCATGATCCCGGCGGCCACGCGCTGTGCATCCTGTTGCGCCTGCATCGGCGAAACACCAGGCTTCAGCCTCCCGAGCATCCTGAAATTCCAGCGAAATGTTCCTCGGGTTAAGTCATCCTGCGTAAAGCTGATCGGCACCCACAGTTCGCTCCGGTTGGCTTCGCCTGCATTGACAGGGAATTCGAACGTCCGCGGCATTACACCAACAATTACGTAGGGAGCGCGATCGAGCAGGATCTTCGTTCCCACCACATTCGAATCACCCTGAAAGCGCGTCCGCCATGTTCCGTAGCTGAGGACGGCAACTTGCGCCCTCCCCTCGTCTTCCTGCTGAGTAAATGCACGCCCGATCATCGGAGCTACGCCAAGCAGTGGAAACATGCTGGCGGAAATCCTATAGGCGGTAATCTTTGCGGGTTCGCCTATGCCTGAGAGTTCAAGACTCTGCCATTGATAACCGCCAGTCCCTTCCAGCGTGCGCATCTCGCGCGTGTAGCGCGCGATCTCAGGCGCAGGAACTCCGGGGCTCGCCATTCCGATACCTGTCCCCTCGAGCATGTCGCCAATCTTGATGAGCTGTTCCGGCTCTACAAATGGCAGTGGCCGCAGCAGCACGCCCTCCACGATCGAAAAGATGGCAGTAGTTGCGCCGATTCCCAGGGCCAGCATCGCAACAACCACCGACGCCGGGCCGGGAGTTTTCCTGATCGACCGCAGAGAGTATCGCAACCCTTGAGAGAACATTGTCGTGCCTTCTTTCACCGCGCATCGCCGGGTTCAGCGGAATGCGCCGGCCTCTCAAGCCACCAAACTCGAGTTGCGTCGATGCGCGCTCGCGCTTATGAGCACTGTGTGACGATGCCCTGCATCCACCGCCCTCGTCTGGGCAGTTCCTGCACCAGGAACTCGGCTGGCAGCAAATCCTGCCTCTAGGTACGAAACTGTCTTGCCCCCGGTTCCCCGGATGCAAGTACCGGATCAACAAAGCGTATTGACTTTTCACTCTATACCTGTTTACTCTAGGCTTGTTTGAACAAAGCCTTATGGAAAATTCAAAGACTTCCCCGCGCGATCTATTCCCCGGCGCACTCGAGATGATGATCCTCGAATCGCTCCGCCGCCAGCCGGCGCACGGATATGCGCTCGTCCAGCACATCCAGCAGCGCTCCAACAACCTGCTTCAGGTCGAAGAAGGTTCGCTCTATCCGGCCCTGCAGCGGCTGCTGAAGATGAAGTTCGTCAAGGCTGAGTGGACCATTTCGTCTTCGACCAACCGTCGGGTGCGCGTCTACGAGATCACCAAGACTGGATTACGCCACCTCGAGCGTGAGATCTCCAGTTTTGAAAGGATGCTGGAAGGTATCCAGACGGTACTCGGTCCCGAAAGGCGCGCCGCGAATTCCTAGGAGGCTCTCTACGATGAACTGGCTTGAGGGAATCTTCCGTCGCAGGCATCTCTACGACGAACTGGGCGAAGAACTGCGCCAACACATCGAAGAGAAAACCGAGCAGATCATGCGCCTTGAGAATCTTCCCAGGACGGAGGCACGACAAGCTGCCCTGCGAGCCTTCGGGAATCTGACGCTCCTCGAGACGCGGAGCCGCGAGGCTTGGCAATGGTCCATGCTTGAGTCCGTTCTTGTGGACCTGAAGCTCGCTCTACGGCGATTGCGCAAAACCCCTGGGTTCGCCGCGACCGTGCTCCTCACCCTCGCAATCGGCATTGGCGCCAACACAGCAGTCTTCACCGTGATCAATCGAGTGCTTCTGAGGCCTCTGCCCTATCCGGACCCTGACCGGCTCGTTGCCTTGTGGCTCAATGCGCCGGGCGCGGGTGGGCTAGCCAATTTCTCAAACGGGCTGCAGCTTTCTCCGTCGATGTACCTGACGTTTGCCGAGCACAACCATACCCTCCAATCGATGGGCCTTTGGCTCTCGAATACTGCCAATGTGACCGGACTTGACCAACCCGAGTGGGTGCAGACAGTCCAGGTCAGCGACGGTGTGCTCGAGACGCTGGAAGTCCCACCTGTGTTGGGGCGATGGTTCTCGCACGAGGATCAGAATCCACGCGGCGCAAAGACGGTGATGTTGAGCTATGGCTACTGGCAGCGTCGCTTCGGCGGCGAACGCTCCGTCATTGGCCGCTCGATCCTTGTGGATGCGCAGACGAGAACAATCGTAGGCGTGATGCCGCGCGGTTTTCGCGTGGTCGATCAGAATTTCGATCTTCTGGTTCCGTTCTCCATCGATCACGCGCAACTCAAACTAGCCCCATTCTGCTGTAACGGCATCGGACGGCTGAAGCCAGGGATCGCGCTTGCCCAGGCCGATGCGGATATCGCACGCCTTATCCCTGTCTGGATGGATTCCTGGTCTAACGGCCCTGGCACCAATCCACATGTCTACGAAATCTGGCGAATTGCACCCCAATTCAAGTCGCTGAAGCAGCAAGTCATTGGCAGTATCAGCAGCGTGCTGTGGGTAGTAATGGGCACCGTCGGCCTAGTCATGTTGATTGCTTGTACGAATATCGCCAATCTCCTGCTTGTGCGCGCCGAGGCGCGGCATCCGGAACTCTCCATTCGTGCTGCGCTGGGTGCCGGGCGCGCCCGTATCGCGCGCGAACTCCTGTTTGAGAGCACATTGCTCGCCACGCTCGGCGGCCTGATCGCCATGGCCGTAGCGCTGGCGGGTCTACGGCTGCTCGTTGCTCTGGGCCCGGCCGATCTGCCGAGGCTCAGCGAGATTTCGCTTGATGCAACCTCTCTTGGGTTCACACTCTTGCTCTCTCTGGTTTCGGGACTTCTCTTTGGCTCGGTGCCGGCGCTTCGCTACGCCGGCTCAAAACCCACCCTGACCATTGGCGGAAACAGCCGCACAGCTAGCACCGGCCGATCTCGTCAACGTACCCGCAATGCAATGGTTGTGGCCCAGGTGGCAATGGCGCTCGTGCTCCTCTTCAGTGCACTGCTTATGATTCGCACGTTCACCGCCCTGCGCAGCGTGGATCCTGGCTTTAGCGATGCGCCGCATATTCAGACGGTGAGCATCTGGATCCCGGATTTACTAGTCTCCGATCCCCGAATTGTCACCCGGATCGAGAACGAGATTGCGGACAAACTGGGAGCGATTCCGGGAGTAAGATCCGCCAGCTTTGCAGCCGCAGTGCCGATGGACGGCAGCGATCCCAACTGGGACGAGCTTCGCGTGGAAGGAAAGAACTATAAGGGCGTTGAGCCGCCGTTGCGGCTTTTCAACTATGTCTCGCCGGGATATTTCCATGCAATGGGAACCCGCTTCGTTGCCGGGCGCGACTTCACCTGGTCAGACATCTACGGCCTGCGCCCCTTTGTCGTCGTATCGGAAAACTTCGCGCGCGAGTCATGGGGATCAACCTCTGCTGCCATTGGAAAACGTGTGCGTCAATTCATCAATACGCCATGGCTCGAGGTGATTGGGGTTGTCGAAGATGTGCATGTGCACGGCGTCGATGAAAAGGCTCCTGCCGTCGTCTACTGGCCAGTATTGCTCAAGAGCCCGTATACTCTGCAGCCAACGATCGACGCGCAGCGCTTTGTCACTTTCGCAATTCGCAGCGACCGGGCCGGAACGGAAGGTTTTCTAAACGAGGTGCAGCAGGCAGTTTCTTCCGCGAATCCGAACCTGCCCCTCGCCTCGGTCCAGACCATGCAGGATCGCTATGGCAAGTCGATGGCGCGCACTTCTTTCACGCTCGTCATGCTGGGAATCGCCGCCGCGATGGCCCTCGCTCTTGGTGTCATCGGCATCTATGGCGTAATCTCCTATGCCGTATCGCAGCGCACGCGCGAAATCGGCATTCGCCTTGCACTTGGCGCCCAGAGGCAGGAACTGCGCTGGATGTTCGTGCGCTCCGCCCTGGTTTTAACGGGAATTGGAGTCGTCATCGGCCTTGGAGCTGCGGCGGCGGTCGCGCGATTGATGAGAACGCTGTTGTTTGGCGTCAGCCCTCTCGATCCGTTGAGCTTTGCCGCTGTGCCGCTGATCCTCGCTGCCGCGGCAGCTCTGGCGAGCTTTCTGCCGACCTGCCGCGTGGCGTCCGTCAATCCGGCCGACTCTCTAAGGGCCGAATAGTGGCGGCTGACCGACACAGCAGCTCCGCTTCAGCGAAGCTCAGCATAGCTCGATCTGGCTGCCCTTCTCGAAGTTCCCCCAGATCGTCGTGCGCGCCCGGCTCAGGGTCTCGGTGTCAAGCTTGTCCTGGGGGTGGTAAGCAAGCCGCCCCGATTCATCCGCTCCCCCCATCCAGTCGAGAAGGAAGCCCGATCCTGAACGGCCTCCTTTGGCGGGCTGTGGGGGTCCCATTTCAAAATCCATTGGTTGTTTCACGCGACCTCCCCTTTAACCCAAAGACCGACCCAAACACGCGGTCGACGTCTTCGGGCTTCAGAGATTGACCAACCTCACCCATCATCCAACCCAGGGGAAATGCGGAATCGCCCGGCTCTCGTAACGAGTCCGGTTGAGTCCCGGTGGTTTCGATCTGGTCCTTCTCAGTCATGACTTCCGCTTCGGGCGGCATGATCCATTCCCTTGGCACGCATCCCGCCCGCCGCAGTGCGCTCAGACAAGAGGTACTACTCGAAGTTATTCATTTCATTAGCCTGCGACAATGCCGCGAAGGTACAAGAATCGGCTGTCTGGACTGCCACCTTCGATATGCCCGGAAACGTTCGTGGGTAATCGCACAATTGTTACTCATGCGTCAGGCGACTTAAAGAGTCAGCCTTTACATCGGGAAACCCCTTGGGTGCTAAAGCACTGATCGCCCCAGCGTATCTTTATGAGCAAACGAAATTTAGAATGTACGGCTCCGAACTTCGAGAGGCACTCTCCATGAAAACGCCCGGTAAAGAAGACGGAAGTTACTTTTCAGGCACCAA
>Ga0335069_10006841_pt1 | contig 16515 bp, 10 predicted proteins | sample Lox_Sample_11_FD_206714 | JGI IMG/M metagenome (GOLD analysis project Ga0335069, IMG submission 206714) | Soil microbial communities from Loxahatchee National Wildlife Refuge, Florida, United States - Lox_Sample_1.1 | ecosystem: Environmental > Terrestrial > Soil > Wetlands | place: USA...
GCCTCGAAGATCTGCGCGCCCTGGTAGCTCGACAGGCACGAGATGCCCATCTTGCTCATCACCTTGAGCAGCCCCTTGCCGATCGCGTGCACGTAGTGCTCACGCCGCTCGTCGCGCGGGACGTCCACGGCGAGCGCGTCGATCGCCTCGAACGCGAGGTACGGGTTCACCGCGCCCGCGCCGTAGCCGATGAGCAGGGCGATGTCGGCCACCTCCCTCGCCTCCCCGGTCTCGACGACGAGCCCGGCGCGCAGTCGCTTGCCTGCGCGCGCCAGGGCGTGGTGCACCGCGCTCGTCGCGAGGAGGATCGGAATCGCCACGCGCCCGCGGTCCATGCTGCGGTCGCTCAGCACGATGAGGCTCGCGCCGTCGTCGACGGCCTCCTCGGCCGCCTCGCACAGGGCGACCAGCGCGCGCTCGAGCGCCGCTCCCGGATCGAGCGACTTCGCGTCGAAGACCGTCGGGAGCACGCGCACGGGGAAGTCGCCCAGCACGCCGCTCACGAGCGTCGCCAGCTCGTCGTTGGTGAGCACCGGCTGCGGCAGCTCGAGCAGGCGGCACTGCCGAGGCGTCTCGACGAGCAGGTTGCCCTCGCCTCCCACGCAGCTCGTGAGCGTCATCACGAGCTTCTCGCGGATCGGATCGATCGGCGGGTTCGTCACCTGCGCGAACTGCTGCTTGAAGTACCGGAAGAGGATCTGCGGTCGCTCGCTGAGGACCGCGAGCGGCGCGTCGTTGCCCATGCTGCCGGTCGGCTCCTCGCCGGCCGTCGCCATCGGCGTCAGCAGGATGCGCAGATCCTCGCGCGTGTAGCCGTGGGCGCGCATGCGCCGGTGCCGCTCGGTCGCCGACAGCGACGGCGTGCGCGCGGCGCCGACGTGCGCATCGAGCGAGCCGAGGTCGATCTTGTTGTTCTCGAGCCAATGCGCGTACGGGTTGTGCGACGCGACCTCGTGCTTGATCTCCTCGTCGCGCACGATGCACGCCCGATCGAAGTCGACGAGGAGCATGCGCCCCGGCTGCAGGCGCCCCTTCTCGATCACGTCGTCCGCCTCGAAGTCGGCCACGCCGAACTCGCTCGCCGCCACCACGAATCCGCTGCGCGTCGCCACGTACTTCATGGGGCGCAGGCCGTTGCGATCGAGCGTCGCGCCGACGTAGCGGCCGTCGGTGAAGCACAGCGCCGCCGGCCCGTCCCACGGCTCGATGAGCGACGCGTGATACTCGTAGAACGCGCGGCGCTCCGCCGGCATCTCCGGCTGCCCCTCCCACGCCTCGGGCACGAGCATCATCATGACGTGCGGCAAGCTGCGGCCGCCCGCGACGAGGAAGTCGACCACGTTGTCGAGCGACGCCGAGTCGCTGCCACCGGGGCGGATGATCGGCTTGAAGTCGGCCAGGTGCTCGCCGAACGCGTCGCTCTGGAGCAGCGGCTCGCGCGCCGACATCCACCGCTGGTTGCCGCGCAGCGTGTTGATCTCGCCGTTGTGCGCGATGTGCCGGTACGGGTGCGCGCGCTCCCACGTGGGGAACGTGTTCGTGCTGAAGCGCGAGTGAACGAGCGCCAGCTTGCTGCGCGTCTCGTCGGCGCGCAGATCCAGGTAGAACGCGTCGAGCCGCTCGGGCAGCGCCAGGCCCTTGTAGACGACGGTCTTCGACGAGAGGCTCGCGAGGTAGAAGCCGGTGAGCCCGGCCTCGCCCGCGCGCCGGCCCGCGCGCTTGCGGATCATGAAGAGCGTGCGCTCGAAGATCGCCGACGGGCACATGCGGCCGATGAACAGCTGCTTGAAGACGGGCATCGACTCGCGCGCGAGCGGCCCGAGCTGTGCTGCGTCGACCGGGACGTCGCGCCAGCCGATCACCTTCTGGTTGTGGTGGCGGACGGCGTCCTCGAGGACGCGCATCTCGACCGCGCACACCGCCGGGTTCGCCGAGAGGAAGCACTGGGCGACGCCGTAGTCGCCCGCCAGCGGGAGCTCGATGCCCGCGCGCCCCAGCGTGCGCTCGTAGTGCGCGTGGGGGATGTGGATGAGGATGCCGGCGCCGTCGCTCGAGCACGGGTCGCAACCGGCCGCGCCGCGGTGGGCGAGCCTCCGCAGGATCTCGAGGCCCATGCCGACGACCTGATGCGTGGCAGGACGGCGCAGGTCGGCCACGAAGCCTAGACCGCATGCGTCGCGCTCGTGCGCCGGGTCGTACAGCCCGGTGGCTGAAGGCAACGGCATGTCCATCGTGATTATGTCGATTCTGACGCGCCGCGCCAGGGGGAAGGTGCGCTGCGTCGTAAGTGAGACGCTCGGCCGAATTCCCCGGGACCCGGGCGTGAGAAAGGGCCGGCCCTCGACTCACCTCGCGCCGCCCTTGATCACCGCGCGATACCGGAGCGAGCGATGGGGTGGGGTTGGGGAAGGTCGTGTTTCCGGTCATGCCCGTCGCGATCCCCTCGACGTACGGGATGAGACTGGTCAACAGCAGGGGCGTCTGTGCTGCTCTTACGATCGCGCGAACTCCGCGATCGGCCTTTTTTCGCAGTCGGGACGAGGCCCTTTCAGAGCCCCAGAACGTCCACCGGTGTGGGGCGGGCCTCGGCCGTGCCATCGCCGAGTTGCCCCAAGAAGTTGTTCCCCCAGCACTTGACCGTACCGCGTGCGGTGAGCGCGCACGCGTGGTTCTCCCCCACGGCCACCGCGTTCACGCCCGACGAGAGCCCAACGACGCGGACGGGAACGGACCTGTCGTTCTTCGTACCGTCACCGAGCTCGCCGTCTGCGTTCGCACCCCAGCACTTCACGGCTCCGACAGTGCTTACCGCGCACGTGTGCGCGCCCCCCGCCGAAATCGACCGAACGCCGGCCGAGAGGCCCTGAACCGCGACCGGGATGGAGCTGGCGTGCCTTGCGCCGTTTCCCAATTGACCCAGGGTCCCCTGTCCCCAGCAAAGGACGCCGCCTTTCGCCGTGAGCGCGCACGTGTGATCGGCTCCCGCGGAGATGGCGACGACATTCGAGGACAACCCGTGCACATCCAAGGCGACAGCGCTGCCGTGAACGGGCGAGTGCTCGTCATCGTCGTCGCGAATCGGTGCGCCATCGCCAAGCTGGCCCTTGGGCCCGGAGCCCCAGCACTTCACGCTGCCCGATGTCGTCAGCACGCACGCATGACCCTGACCCGTTGCGACCGCGACGATCCCGCTCGAAAGGCCGGCGGCGACCTCCGGTACGGGCGACCCGCTCGTGTACATGGCCCCCCAGCACTGGACCGCGCCCCCCGAGGTTACGGCGCACGTGTGGGAGGAGCCCGCATTCACGAAGGTCACGCCTGCGCCGAGGCCGCTGACCTCGGCGGGCACGAGACGCTCGGTGCGGGATCCATCTCCGAGAGCGCCGTAGGTTGCGTCACCCCAGCACTCGGCTGCATGGGAGGCCGTGACGACGCACGAGTGCCCCAGGCCGCACGAGACGCTCTCAACACCGGACGCCAGCCCATCGACGTCGGTCGCCACGCGATGATGCGGGGAGCGAGCATCACCGGCAGCGCCATCGGCTCCCCAGCACCGCACGCCCCCCTCCGACGTCAGCGCGCAGGTACGATAGCCGCCCGCAGCGATCGCGCGCACTACGACGTCACCCGCGCTTGCTGGCCGCCCGGCCTCATGCCGCGGCGGCAGGGGAATGGCGGGCCCTTCGTCGACAACTGCGTCCGCTTCAGGCGGGATCGGCGCATGCTCTGTGGACCGTTGGCAGGCAGCGACCAGAACGACCCCGATGAGCCGTGCTCCAGTGGAACGCGCAGCCATGCTCCGGTCATAGCCCATAGCCAAGTGGGACCCGCTGCTCGGCGACGTTCCGGCCTAGTTGGAGGCGCCACGGGCCGTCGGCGCGTCTGTGGTGTTCTTTGTCCGCTCTGGTTGTCGTTTGTGGCCATGTCTTCGAGCAGACGAGGCCGACCGAGCTTCGCGAGCTTCAGGTGCTCCCCGAGCAGAGCGGCCCTCCTGTTGTCGAGAAGGTGTCCGCGCGGCGTGCCTCGGGCGCGCTATGATGGTTCTCGATGAGCCGAGCCGCTCGCAGGCAGAAGGCCAACGCAGCTCGCGAAGCGCTCGCGCGGGCTCCCATGGGCCTCCCGCTCACAGACGAGGAGCGAGAACGTGACGAGGCCATCCGGCGGCGCGGTCCCGTGCAGCCGGTGCCGCACGCGGAAATCCTGCGCCAGCTCGAAGAACGCACGCGACGCGGCTCGTGAACGTCGAATGGGACCCGTACGCCATTGAGGATTGGCAGCGTCTCGGCTTGGATGACGCTGCGCGCGTCGCGCGGGCCGTGCAGCAGTGGGCCGAGACGGGGGCGGGACTGGTCGAGGTAACGGAGGGCCAAGGCGTGTACCGCCTATACGTGGACCGCTACGTCGTCCGTTTCCTTGTCGACAGCACGACGGACACGATGCACGTCGTGCAGATCGTTCGTCGTCGCAAGCGGTAGCGCCGGGCTCCGGGCCACGCCGAAGCACCGGCGGAGTTCTTGTCTGCTCTGGTTGGCGTCTGGGTGGGCGTCTGAGCGGCTCTGCCGCGTCTACGCGGGCCCGGCAAGCCGGGAAGGCAGCCGATGCCGCGCATTTCGCGCCGATGTGACGCGGGACGGGAAAGTCGCGGACGATGGCCCCGTCCCGGCGAGACGTGAGGGGAAGAGGCGCCCTGGATTTCCCCTGCCGGTGACGCGGGGCGGGACGCGATCGCGTGAGCATGCCGCCCCGGCGAGCCGGGACGGGAAATGAGTGAAGTACATCCCCGTCCCCCTGGGCTCGGACGGGTCGGGATCGAGCGAGAATCCCGCCCCGTCGAACGGGGAGGGCGACGGCTCGACCGAACAGCCCGGCCCGGCGCGGGAGGGAGGGAGGGAGGGAACCGGCGTCGCTTCCACGCGCGCCTCGTGCGGGGTCGTGCGTCTACGACGAGGGCACCCTTAAGTAGAGGGACCGTGATCGCCTCATTTAGGTCGGTGATTCCAGCGTCACCACGACGTTTTGGGGCGCAGTTCGACGGTTATGTGATCTGGGCGCGCCCCTTGCTCCCCGCGAACCCTTTGGACGACCTTCTCGCTCCTCAGCAACCAGCGCGGCTCGTGGAGACCGGAGGCGAGCGGCGCGCCATCGAGGTCGCCTCGAAACGGCTCTGAGCCGCACACAGGGAGATTTGTCACACTCCGATGCAGTGGATGATGACGTGCCCGGCGCCGTCGTCGGTGCACGTGACGCCCGCCGTCTTGGAGCACGGATCGCCCGGGGAGAGAGTCGCCTGTATACAGGCGCACGTCGGCGTCGCTGCACACGAGGACGGGATTGGGTCGCATAGGTACCCATCGGGCGGAACGCTGCCGTCGGGGGTGCGGACACCGGGGGGATGGTCCTCGCAGTAGTCCCCACCCGGGCACGTGCTGGTGCCGCACGTGAAGGGCCCAGCCTCGGACAGTCCAGCCTCGACGGACGCCTCTGACGCATCGGGTGCGCGGGAGCCGCCGTCGTCGCCGCCGGAGGTCTCAGGCCCGCCGCCGTCGAAGATGCACGTCGGATTGCACCCCCACGCGCCTTGCATGCAGTAGCAGTTGACGGCGCCGCACGGATTCGTGTCCGTCGTGTACCCGCACACGGCCACGGCACCGGGCGGCGACGAGGGGTTCGGCAGATCACAGCTCGCACGATTGCTCGGCATCGCTGCAGGACACGACTGGTCCCCCGACCCATGCCCGCCGCCGCCACCACAACCTGCAGCGACGAAAACGCCACCCGCAAGCGAGAGGACGAGTGCCCGAATGTGCCAGCTACGATCGGCGCGTCCTAGCCTTCGCGCCGGGATCCTCGCGGATCCCGCACGTGCGGCGCTGCCTCTGTCGCTCACGCCTGCTCACGCAGCAAGGCGTGGGCCGCGCTGAGCTGACAACCTGACCGGCTCTGAGCCGCTCACTGGCGAGTGCAGCCCGTTCGGGCGACGATACGGGTTCGCTGCATGGTGCCCGAGCTGCCGACGATGCCGATGCGCCTGCCGCTCTTCGGGCACCTCTTCTCCTATGCGCGCGATCCACTCGGCTTCTTCGAGCGCGCTGCGAGAGTCGGCCCGTTCGTGCGCGTCCAGCTCGCGGGCGTGCGCGGCGTGATGGTGACGGAGCCCGACCTCGTCGAGGCCATCTGCGTGACGCAGAACCGGCAGTTCAAGAAGGACCGCTTCGCGCGCGATCTCCAGCGCGTGCTCGGGCAGGGGCTGCTGACGAGCGACGGCGACGTGTGGCGCCGCCAGAGGCGCCTCGCCCAACCCGCTTTCCACAGGGAGCGCATCGCCGGGTACGCCGCCACGATGACCGAGCTCGCACGGGCGGCAGCCGACCGCTGGCAGGACGGTGAGACGCGCGACGCGCACGCCGACATGATGAGCCTGACGCTCGACATCGTGGGCAAGACGCTCTTCGGTGCGGACGTGGGGTCGCGCGCCCAGGTGATCGCCGAGTGCCTGGAGCACGTCACGGCGCGCTACGCGGACGCCGTGTCCATGTCCGTGCCGCACTGGGACCGGCTCCCCACCCCGCTCAACCGGAGATTCCGCGCGGCGACGGAACGGCTCGATCGCATCGTGCGCGATCTCCTGCGGTCGCACCGCGCCGGTGAATCGGGCGACGGCAAGGACCTGTTGTCGATGCTGATGGCGGCGCGCGACGAGGACGGCAGCGCCATGAGCGACGACCAGCTGCGCGACGAGGCGATCACGATCCTCCTGGCCGGCCACGAGACGACCGCGATCGCGCTGACGTTCGCGTGGATGCTCCTGTCGCGGCATCCTGACGTTCGAGATCGCCTCGAAGCCGAGGTCGATTCGCTCGGCGATCGCACCCCGACTCACGGCGACCTGCCTCGCCTGCCTCTGACCGACCGAATCGTGCGCGAATCGTTGCGCCTCTATCCGCCCGCGTGGTCCATCGGACGCGAGGCCGCCGAGGACCTGGAGCTCGGCGGACACCTCTTTGCGCGTGGGACCTGGTTCTGGTTCGTCCCGTGGGCGATGCACCGCGACCCGCGCTGGTTCGACGAGCCGGAACGCTTTCTTCCCGATCGCTGGACGGGGGACTTCGCGAAGCGACTCCCGCGGTTCGCGTATTTCCCGTTCGGCGGTGGCCCGCGCCAGTGTATCGGCAACGCGTTCGCGACGATGGAGGCGGTCCTCTGTCTCGCGACCATCGCACGCGACGTCCGTCTCGACGTCGTGTCGCGCGGTCCCGTCGAACTGTTCCCCGCCGTCACCCTACGCCCGAAGCAAGGGCTGAAGGTGCGCGTCACGCGACGACTTTTCGCGCCGGCGCTCAGCCGCCGTCGGCGAGCTTGTTCTGGATGATGGAGCAGATGGGGTTTGCGGCTCGGGCAGCACAGGTCCAGCCCGCCGTTGGCGGCGTTGGCCTTGCTCGTGTGAATGCAGACGCGCGCGCCCTGCGACGGGTAGTAGTACGCCCAGAAGAAGCACATCTCGTCGTTGGCCGACTCGCCGAAGCTCACCGTCTGGGTCGTGGTGTTCGTCCAGTCGCAGGTGAAGGTGAAGCCGCCGCCCGACGGCACCTGGAAGGGCGGGTTCGCCTGCACTCGTTTAGGTCGGTGATTCCAGCATCACCACGACGTTTTGGGGCGCAGTTCGACGGTTATGTAGCTCTGGCCCCTCTACCGAGCGTGGCGCGACTCCTTCGCCGCCGCCCCCGACGGCCACGCGTCGTTCCTTCGCGTCACCGGCCGTGCGCCGGCCGCCGCTGAGGCGGAGTGGCGCGGCTGGGTGATGCGGACGAAATGACGCACGTGAGGTCCTGGCCTCGCGGTGTCTCACGCCGCGGGGCGATAGCTAGCCAGCTCCGACGTGCGCCGTGGAGCTGGAGGCCGACGCCATCGCGGGTCGACCCGGCGTCGTCGCCGTTCGCGACGCCGCCCGGGCCGGTGTCGCACGCCGCACGCGTACTCGTTGAACGCGGGTGCCGCCCCTAGAATGGAGCCATGGACAGACCCGCGCTCCTTCCTCTCACCTTCGCGTGCGTTCTTTCGGCCGCCGGTTGCAGCGGGTCGAGCGCGGCGACCACCCCGGCCGACGGAGGAGGAGCGACGGACGCAACATCGGATGGATCCGGCACGGTCGCGAACGTGCGCGGACAGCGCTACTGCGAGATCCTCCTCGTCAAGCTGAACGGCTCGATGGTGCACGTCGACGTCTACAACACCTTCGGACTGAACGACTGCCCCGAGGCGCAGTGGATGCAGGTGAACGCTACGCAGGTCGCGCAGCAGGAGGGGGTCACCCAGGCCCTCCTCAACGGGCCGCGCTACTGGATGCTCGACGAGTTCGTGAGCGCCACACTGGTGAACCCCACGCCGAAGACCCTCGGCGGCATCGCGATGCGCCTCGCCGGGCAGATCGACTTTCCCACTGCGCAGGCCCCCTCGTTGATGATGCCGTACGCGCAGCACCAGATTCAGCGCAACACGACGGTTCTCTTCTCCGCGGGCAAGCCGGTGTTCGAGCTCGTCGATCCCCAAGGCAAGATCTACGACATGCAGTCGTACAGCACGCAGAAGGTCATGCAGACGCAAGCCGACCTCGCGAACCTCGGCTCGAAGCTCACCTTGCCGGCGGGGTGGACCTGGCGCACGCGCGTGCTCGCGCAGGACCTCACGGTCACCGCCGAGGGAGGCATAGGCATCGTCGTGCAGGACGACTTCGACAACACGTATCAGCAGTCGCAGCAGTGAGGGCGAGAGCAGCCATGGCGCGCCTTGGAGGAGCCCAGCAGGCTGCTGAAAAACGGGGTGTCCTGAGGAAGCACCCGATCGCGGCGGCATTCTGGATTACTTAGTTCAAAAGCTCCTTGCGCGGGGGGGGGGACGAGATGAGCTCTGAGGGCTCTTGCGCAGAGGCTGCCAAGCGCCCGCCTACTCATCGACGCCGACTCGGCGCAGCGCTTTCTCTTCCAGTACCCCGACGCCCGACCACGATGATTCCGCCCGAGCCAACCAAGATACTGGATGCCGAGAGCTTGCAGTCAGGCTGCAACGCCGACTACCCGAGGCTCTAGCACGACGCGCGAGTCGGGTCCGACCCTTGCCTCGCTAGGGGGCCCGGAGGTCCATTGCAGCCCGCATTCGATGACGAAGCTCGGCGACGCGAGCTGGCAGGCTTCCTGAGATCGAGGCGGAGGCGGCTGACGCCGGCGAGCGCTGGATTGCGTGCAGGACGCAGGCGTTTGACCTCGGGCCTCCGGCGCGAAGAAGTCGCCGAGCTGGCCGGTGTGGGCACGACTTGGTACACGTGGCTCGAGCAGGCCCGCGACATACGCCCCTCGGAGGTCACACTCCTGCGCATCTCGCGGGCCCTTCAGCTGAACCCGCCCGAGAAGAGGTACCTCCTCGATCTGGCGCTCGACCGCGCGCCACGCACCGATCGCGATGAGGTAGCGACGCCAGTTCTCCTGTCGGTCCTGAGCGGGATCGGTTCGCCCGCCGTCGTGCTGGGTCAGTGCTGGGATCTCATCGCTTACAACGCGGCGGCGAACGCGGTGCTGGACCTCGACTACGCGCCAACCCGCAATCGGCTCCTCTTCGAGTTCACTCCACAGTCTCGCGCCTTGCACGAGAACTGGGCGCCCCATGCGAGGCAACTGGTCGCCCTCTTCCGCATGCACAATGCTGCGATGCTGGGCCACCCGGCGGTCGTTCAGCTGGTGCGTCAGCTCACGCAGAGCGACGAGCACTTCCGAAGCTGGTGGGCGGAGCACGAGGTCTGCGACGAGATGAACAGCGGCCACCTGACCTATCGGCACCCGTTCGTGGGCCGGATGTCCTTCGACTTCGAGCTCCTCCAGGTCCTGGAGACCCCGAGCCTGACGCTCTACATCCAGGTCTGCGATGGGGCCGAGACCTGCGAACACCTCTATGAGCTGCTCCGCCAGCTGCGCAGCGGCGAGCACAGCGAGACACACAACATCTGGACGGCTCTCGCTTCCCGGCGATACACGGGCGCCCGATAGGGAGTAACCGGCAGTACTAGGACTCGTCCCCTCCTGGTGTTTTCGCGCGGTCGGCCAACCTTCCGCCCATGGAAAGAGTGAAGAGGAAGAGCATCTCCGGAAAAGAGGTGCAGCACGGCCACACTCGCGTCTGGCTCGAGGCCACACTGGACAGTATCGCCGACGCGGTGATTGCGACCGACGAGAAGAGCTCGATCAAGTGCATGAATCCCGTCGCCGAGCGGCTCACCGGTTGGACGCTCGAGCAAGCCTGCGGCAGACCGCTGGAGGAGGTGCTCGTGATCTGCAGCCAGGGCGCGAAGGGAAGGATCGAGTGCCCCGTCGCGCGGTCGCTGCGGGAGGGATGCTCGGTGACCAACGCGCTGCCTGCCGACGCGATGCTCGTGCGCCCCGACGGCACGCAGACGCCGATCGACGACAGCGTCTCGCTCATCAAGGAGCACGGGGCGCTCGCCGGTGCGGTGGTCGTCTTTCGCGAGGTCACGGCGAGACGCCGCGAGATGGACAGGCTGGCGTTCCTCGCGGAGGCCTCGGTCGAGTTGAACGCGTCCCTCGACTACGAGACGACGCTCTGCACGGTGGCGCGGCTCGCGGTGCCCAGGTTCGCCGACTTCTGCCAGGTCGTGATGGTGGTGGACGGCGTGCCCCGACCGCTCGCGTGCGCGCACGTGGACCCGGACAAGGCTCGGTCGGCGTTGGCCAACTTCGAGCCATGCCCGCTGAAGCAGAAGCTCGGAGCTGCGCACGTCATCCAGACCGGCGAGCCGGAGATGATCTCGGCGATTGTTCCCGCCATGGTCGACGACGTCGTCCAGGACGAGAAGCGTCGCGCGTGGCTGCGCCAGCTGCAGCTCAAGTCGTACATCGGTGTGCCGCTGAAGCGCGGGAAGGAGACCATCGGAGCCATCACGCTGGTGATGGCCGACTCGGGTAGGCATCACGACGGCAGGGACTTCAGCGTCGCCGTCGCGCTCGCCGAGCGTGCGTCGATTGCCGTGGAGAACGCACGCCTGTTCGACGAGCTCCGCGCGGCGCGGGCCGAGGCCGATGCGCGCCGGCGCGAGGCGGTGTCGGCGAATCGATCGAAGGACCAGTTTCTCGCGGTGCTCGGTCACGAGCTGCGCAATCCGCTTGCGCCGATCGTCATGTCGCTCGAGCTCATGAAACGCAAGGGAGACGACTCGCGCGAGCGCGTCGTCATCGACCGGCAGGTCAGGCACATGCGCCGGCTCGTCGACGACCTGCTCGATGTCTCGCGAATCATGAGCTCCAAAGCCACTCTGGCCAAAGAGCCGCTGGACGTCGCGCACGTCGTAACGAGCGCGATCGACCTCGTGAGCCCGCTCCTCGAGTCGCAGCAGCACACGGTCACGGTGAGAGTGGAACCGGGCGTTCGTGTCGAGGGCGACGCCGTTCGACTCGCCCAGGTCATGTCCAACCTGCTCAACAACTCGGCGAAGTACAGCCCGCCGGGCGCGGCCATCGGAGTCGATGCGTACCGCGAGGGCGGCGAGGTCGTCCTGAAGGTGCGCGACGACGGCATCGGGATCGACCCGGAGATGCTCCCGCGCATCTTCGATCCCTTCGTGCAGCAACCGCAGGCGCTCGACCGTGCGCAGGGCGGGCTGGGGCTTGGGCTCGCGATCGTTCGAGGCCTCGTGCATCTCCACGGCGGCAAGGTGTCCGCGCACAGCGATGGCCCGGGGCGCGGCAGCGAGTTCGTCGTCCGGCTACCGGCGTTCGATCGGGATGCAATGCCAGGCTGCACGGTCGACGCGGCAACCGGAGTCGCGACGTCCGCTGCACCGGCGAGGCGCGTCCTGGTGGTCGACGACAACGCGGACAGTGTGCAGTTGCTCGCCGAGTCGCTGCGCCTCGTCGGATACGAAGCGTTCGCCGCTCACGACGCCTCGGAGGCGCTCGCGCTGGCGAGCCGGGTGCGACCTGCTGTCGGTCTGCTCGACATCGGATTGCCGGTGATGGACGGATACGAGCTGGCGCGGCATCTGCGAGAGCTCGACGGCCTCCGGGACATCAAGCTCGTTGCGGTGTCGGGCTACGCGCTCGACTCCGACCGCGCGCACTCCGCGGCTGCCGGGTTCGACGAGCACCTGGTGAAGCCGATCACCATCGAGTCCATCCAGCCCGTCCTCGAGCGCCTGACGCGTTCACTTTGAGGCGGGAATCACGCGTCGAGCTCACTGTAGAGACTGAGAAATCTGGGAGGGACCGCCCCCCCTTGACGCTCGGGCGACGGTGGTTATCGGATCCGTGAGTTCACGGCGTTCGACCCCGCCTGGGCGGTGGTTTTCCTCCGTGTTTCGGGTCGGGCCGAAGCGTCTCCCTGGTGGAGCCGCGCGCTGGCGGACTCGAATCGGAGGAGGAATCCATGCTGACCAGCGATGTTTGGTTGGTCGAGGCGCCCGTGTCCGCAAGTTCGAAGGCAAGGTGAGTAGGTCGCCGTGGATGCCGCGGATGGCAACGGTGCCCGTGGTGGCGACCGCGACGCGATGGTAGCCGCCGGTGTGGGAGGGTCCGCGGCGACCGAACGATGCCGAGGCACACCCTGCATTGTGCGACCGTTCAAACGCCCACGTGGTCTGCCCGCGGAGAAAAGCGGTGGGGGGCGCACCGCCCTCCGGGGGCAGACCTCGTGTGCGTCCGTCATCTGGATCGACGCAGCTGCCTTCGAGGATCTGCACCGTACGTCCAGCGTGCGCACGCCGTAACGCCCGAGCAGACCGGCCATGGCCGCGCCGACCGGGCCGTACCCGACGATGAGCACGTCCACTTCTTTTGGGGTGGCCCAAAGGTTCTTCGGCGCGGATCATCCGGAGCTCCAAGCGGCATTGGCTATGCACGGTCCGCTGCATGACCCTTCAGGCGGGCCGCCACCCCGCGGATGAGCACGAGGACCGCATGGCGCTGGCGGACCTCATCGACGCGCGAAGAGAAGAGATCGTTGCTCGCTGGTGCGACCGCGTCCGACGCGAGTTGCCCCGCGACGTCGAGATGACCCAGCTGCAGGACGCCATGCCTGAGTACCTGACCCGCCTCGCCGGAGCGCTGCGAACCGCCGATCCTCTGACGCAGAAAGGGTCCGCGATCTGGGAGGAAGTGGCCAGGGAGCACGCGGTCACTCGCGTACGACTCGGCTTCGACGTCGGGGAGCTCGTGCGCGAATTCATCCTGCTGCGGCAGGTGCTCTACGAGATCAGCCTCCAGGACGAGACCACGCTTCCCGTGGGCCGGCAGGCCACGCGTGTCACCGATCTCATGAAAGACGTGGCGGACCTCATCGAGTCTGCGATTTGCGTAGCGGTCGGAACGTACGTCGAGGCGCGCGACTACGCGGCTCGCCAGAAGGAAGCGGAGCACATCTCGTTTCTCACCCACGAGCTGCGTAACCCACTCTCGACCATGAAGCTGACAGCGTCGCGGCTCCGTGGGGTCGTGCCCCAGGAGAGCGCTCACACGCTCGAGCTGCTCGAGCGCAACGCCGAGCGGCTCGACGCCCTGATCGAGAGCGTCTTGCACGCCGAACGCCTGGAGTCCGGGAAGGTGACCGCTCGCGTTGCCGAGATCGAGCTGGGCGAGCTGCTGGATGGTCCGGTGGAGACGGCCCGGATTGCCGCCGAAGCGAAGGGACTCGCGTTTCGGGCGCAGTACGACGGGCGGCTTCTCGTCAGGGCGGACCACGAGCTCGCGGCGTCCGCAGTGCGGAACCTCTTGGACAACGCCGTGAAGTACACCGACGCGGGCGAAGTCCGGATCGAGGCCGAACCAGCGGCCGACCGCGCCACGTTGCACGTATTCGACAACTGTCCGGGGCTGTCGGAAGAGGAGCTACGCATCGTCTTCGAGCCCTTCGAGCGAGGGCGCACGAAGGGCAAACCGGGCACCGGACTGGGACTCGCGATCGCTCAGCGGGCCATCGAGGCGCAGGGCGGGACCATCGGGGCGGAGTCCCGAGGCGAGCGGGGTTGCCACTTTTGGATCACGCTGCCGAGAAGCCTTCATTGAAGCTGAGGCGCCGCCCTCGCTCGCGCGGGCGCGGCACCGCGAAGACAGGCGGTCTGGCCGGTCGTGGGGCCTGACGCGTAGCCGTCAGGAATCCCGCACCCATACACGACCTTCGTGCCGCACCCACCGAGCACGGCGGCCCCGCCGGACGCGGCCGACATGCTCGATCCGGCAGGTCATCACTCGAAAACGGCCCAGGATGCTCGGAGGGTCATCGAGGACGAGGACAACAAGGTGCCCAACTACTCGAAGCCGCACCTGGCGCCGGCGGAAAGACCCCCTCATCCCGAAGACGCGGCACTTTCATCAAAGGAGGGAGGGGCTTCTCTCCTGAGAGGAGCTGTTTCTCTCGTGAGAACAGCAGCTGACACGAGAGAAGGAGCAGTTTCTCTCGTGAGAGCCGCGGTTCTCGAGAGAGAAACTGCTCCCGTCGCGAGAGGAACTGCGGTCATCACGAGAGAGACTGCAGTCATCACGAGAGAAGGTGCGCTTCTCACGAGAGAAACTGCTCTGGACGAAAGAGAAACCGCGTCCGTCACGGGAGAAGCTGCAGTTCTCTGAAGAGAAACCGCGGTCATCATGAGAGAAGCCCCGGTCCTCCCCGTCAGGGACGCGGTCATCCCTCGTCTTCGACAACGAGCCGCGCCGATCCCAGGAGATGACGATTTGACTGGTAGTGGGTCAGTTTGAGTTTTGAGATCGGTCCGGTCGAGTGCTCGGCCGGGCTCAGGTACATACCGTCTGGCAGGTCATGCCGGCTGGGCAGCTTCCCTGGCCGCCATCGGCGCCCGGGGTACACAGTGGGCTGCACATGAAGTTCCCACTGGGTTGGGACGCGCAGGCCTCGCCGGAGGAGCAAGAATTGGGACACACCGCACCCTCGCAGGCGTGCGCGAGAGCGCAACTGCCGTCCACGCACCGACATGTCGAAACGCAAAAGTTCTCGCAAGCACAGAAATCGGTGGTGCTGCAGCCGCCAGCGGCGCTGGTGCTACCAGTTCCGCATGCGGTGGCGATGGCGCCGATGATGAAGAGCAAGGCGGCGAGGCGGGTGGCTCTCAGCGCGACGCGCATTTGCTCCAGCCTAGCTCATACCTGGACAGCCGCCGCGCGCTTCACGCTCCCCCACGGCCGCGCGACCGGCTTGGGGACGAGCGCGACCAGCTCGGCCAGATCCCACACGTGGTGACCCACTACCATTTGACTCGAGACAATCATGCTTCGACTCGAGAAGGCGACGCTCCACTTCGACGAGGTGATGCGCCGCTTCCAGAAGGTCGCGATTCGACTGTGAACGATGGTGCATCGTCGAGACTCCGGGACCGATTCAGCGGTCGAATCGATGCGGTCATTCCGACTCGTGCGCATCGAGCTCCTCCTGCGCCTTCTTCCCTCTTGGGTCGCGCGTCGCCGAGGGACCAACGGGACGGTCCCTGAGCCGCTCTGGTACCCTTCACCCGTGTCGCGCCGCACTCTCCTGCTCCTCGGCGTCGCCGCGGTCCTCGTGGTCGCGGGGCGCCTGATCTCGTCGTCGGGCTCGAGGACCCCGTCGGAGCCCAAGACGCCGACGATGATCTACGACGCGTCGCCTCCCCCGGCGCCGAAGCCCGTCGTGAAGCCCCTGAAGCGTCCGTCCAACTCGCTGGTCGAGTTCGGCGTCCTGACGGACAAGAAGCTCCCGGAGCTCGACGAGATGTGCGACGACCGGACGGCCGTCGCGAACTTGGTGCGCGCCAAGTACTGCGGAGACGATGCGACGTGCGGCGTCCTGGCCGAGGTGATCCTCGACCTGCAGGCGACGACGCTCCAGCCGGCCGAGTCGTCGGACTGGAACCTGAGCCACGCGAACTTCGACGCCGGGGCGCGCGGCCTGACCGCGGCGCAGCGCGCGCGCGTGAAGACGCTGCCCAGCGTGGTCGTCGTGCACGTGGTGACGCCCACGGACGCGCGACAGCTCGCGCTGCGCACGGCCACGGCCCTCGCGGGCGCGCTCGCGGAGAAGCTCGACGGCATCGTGTGGGACCAGCTCCTCGACCGCTTCGAGAGCCCGCAGACGTTCGTCACCCACGCGGTCACCGAGACGCTCGGCGCACCGACCTTCCGGCGAGACCGCATCGAGCTCCTCTACGAGCCGAAAGAGCCGGGCATCGTGCGCGTGCTCACGAGCGGCCTGTCGCGGTGGGGACAGCCGGACATCGAGGCGGCGGCCATGCCGACCGCGGCGACCGAGCGCGTGGGCGAGATCGTCCTCGGCGTGGCGGCCGCAGTCGCCAACGGCGCGCCGGACGGGCCCATCACGCTCACGCGTGGCGATCTCGCGCACGCCCGCGGCAAGGACTACGCGGCCGATGCCGGCATGCCCGCTCTGGAGAAGGTGCAGGTGGACGTCGCCTCGGTTCACCCGGAGTCGGGCGATCCGAACGACTTCATCGCGCGCATCGCGGGACCCGCCGGCGAC
>Ga0335069_10006842_pt1 | contig 16515 bp, 15 predicted proteins | sample Lox_Sample_11_FD_206714 | JGI IMG/M metagenome (GOLD analysis project Ga0335069, IMG submission 206714) | Soil microbial communities from Loxahatchee National Wildlife Refuge, Florida, United States - Lox_Sample_1.1 | ecosystem: Environmental > Terrestrial > Soil > Wetlands | place: USA...
GGCCGCCCCTGCCTGCGCAGCGTGCCCGGCAAGAATGGCCGCCACCGCACAGTACACTTTGTGGTTCGCTTTCAAGCTGCTCTCCCCGATCTGGAATAGTCGTTCGGAAGAATCGCGATCGCTCCCATGGGCCGCCTCGCATGTGGTGCAGAGGCAACAAAGGCCTCGGCGGGCGGCGCCCCCAGCCACAAGTTTTCACAGCCGCGCCGTCCGGACAAGCGGAGAAATTGGATCGGGCCATCCAAAAAAATCATGGTCTTCTTCCCGCCGGATCACGGCTCCGCCCCACTTTTTCACGCAGCCGTCACAGACTCAGACGGGCTGCTACCCGCGGTGACCGGGCGCCGGCCACCCGGTGCGGCGTCCGGCGATGCGAGATCGCAACACAGGAGTCGCTGTCTCGTGATGAACTCCGGCGACATCCCTGCTGTACGCAGACGTCCCTGGCCGTACTTTTTATTGATTGAGCGCCTGTTGCAGTGCGGGGGCGGCTGCGGTGGCACCGTGGCGGCCGTCAGCGTCGTCTGACACGCGGGCGCGGCGGTTGCCGATTACGCTCACGTCCGTGGATCGACGAACATTCACAGTACATAACGCCAGCGCGACTTGCGGGCGACGGGAGACCAAGATGCTTCATTACGCCGTGGTGTTCTTCATCATCGCCATCATTGCCGCCATTCTTGGCTTTGGCGGCATCGCGGCCGGCGCGGCCGGCATCGCCAAGATTCTCTTCTTCGTATTTCTGGTGCTCGCCATCATCACCTTCCTGCGACGGGCGTAGACCCGCCCGGCGACCGCCTGCCCCACGGGGGCGCACCGGGCAGGGCATAATCCGGTCATGGACTGGATCGCGCCCCTGTTCGTCGTCGCCGTCGTCGTGGGCTCGCTGCTGCGCTTGTGGTTGTCCGCTCGACAGGTCGCGGCCGTCACTGCGCATCGCGAGCAGGTACCGGAGCCGTTCGCGGACAGCATTCCGCTGGCGGATCATCACAAGGCCGCCGACTACACCATTGCCAAGGTTCGCTTGAGCCGGCTGGCCGTGGTGCTGGAGGCGGCCATAGCCGTGGCGCTTACGCTGGGCGGCGGAATCGCCTTCATCGATGCCTTGTGGGCGCGGGTGGGACTACCGCAACCGTGGCACGGCGGCGGTGTCATTCTCACCGTGCTGTGTGCAGTGTGGCTGGTCGAGCTGCCACTGACACTGTGGAGCACATTCGTTCTGGAGGCGCGCTTCGGCTTCAATCGCATGACGCCCGGCCTGTTCGTCGCCGATCTCGCCAAATCAGCGCTGCTGGCTGTGTTGATCGGTGGCCCGGTGGTCCTCGGGGCCCTGTATCTCATGCAGCACGCCGGGACGCTGTGGTGGATCTGGGCATGGTGCGGCTGGCTGGCTCTGACGTTATTGATGACCTGGGCGTGGCCGGCGTTCATCGCGCCCCTGTTCAACCGCTTCGTACCCCTGGAGGAAGGGGAGCTGAAGGGCCGCATCGAGTCGCTGCTGGAGCGCTGCGGTTTCCGGTCCCAGGGTGTCTTCGTGGTGGACGGTTCGCGGCGTTCGGCGCACGGCAATGCCTATTTCACCGGTATCGGCCGTCACAAGCGCATCGTCTTCTTCGACACCCTCATGGCGCGATTGGCGCATACGGAGATCGAGGCAGTTCTCGCGCACGAGCTGGGTCATTTCCGTCTCGGGCACGTGCGACTGCGCCTTGCACTGATGGTGGTCGTATCGTTCATGGGGCTGGCCTTGCTCGGCTGGCTCGCCGCAGCGCCGTCGTTCTACACATCGCTCGGCGTGCCTCATGCCTCGACGCACGCGGCGCTTCTGCTGTTCGTTTATGTAACGCCCGCGTTCATGTTTTTCCTGACGCCGCTCGGCGCCCTCTGGTCGCGCGGTCACGAGTTCGCTGCCGACGAGTTCGCCATGCGCAACGCGAATGCGGACGAACTGGCCAGCGCGCTGGTCAAGTTGTATCGCGACAATGCTTCGACGCTGACGCCGGATCGCGTTTATTCGAGGTTCTATTACTCGCATCCGCCGGCGCTGGAGCGCATCGGACGTCTGCGCCAGGCGGGAGCGCTCAATGCGCCGGCGACCCCGCGCGCGGCTCCGGTATGAAGTAGAGGTCGATGGTCTTGCCGACGCGTTCGAGTGGCTGATACTCGTAGAGCCACGCGTAACCGAGTGGCTCGTGTTCGCGCGCCAGTGCGGTGATCGCCACCCAACCGGTTGCAGTCTGCCGAGGTGGCAGCCGCACGAACGGCGGCAGGACCTCGCGGGACAGATCGGCCGTCCCCTGGTACGCGAGACTCACTCGCGGTACCCGAAGCTCCGCCAGGCGCCGCTCCAGCCGACGCAGGTCCTGGCCCCAGTCCAGATCCGAATCCACCAACACCAGCTCCGGGTGTGGCGCCACCTCGTTGAAGTAGGGGAAATAATCGGGATTCGCGCGCCACAACAGCGTCACCTGCCAGCCCACGAGCGCCACCAGCAATGTTCCGCCGGACCAGGCAAGGGTCCGGTTGGGCAGATCGCGCAGGAAGGCCCACGCACGCGCGATCGCATACGCTCCGCCGAGCGCCATGAAGGGATATAGGATCAACACGTGGCGGATGCCGATGTTGATCCGGCTGAACGAACTCGCGAACACGAGGAGTGACACGAACAGGACGGCCGGCGCCAGCCGCCATACGTCGCGCTCACGCCAGCCATCGCGCGCCAGCAATCCCATTCCCAGCGGTCCTGTCACGAGCAGCGGCAGTGGCGTCTTCACTGCCAGGGCCACGAGGTAGAAGTACCACCAGCCGTCCTTCTTCAGTTGACCCAGCAGGAACGACAGATGTCCGGTGTCATTGTGGGCCTTCAGGGCCGCGATGCCTTCGGCGAAGTCCCAGAAAGCCTCCGGCAGCCGCAGGTGTGTCAGGATGGAATAGAGCGTCGCATGCGCCGCGGCGTCGCCATGAAACAGGAAGGGGAGCACCCACGCGAAGCGCGGGGGAAGTTCAGTCAGGTCGATGGAGCGGCGCCCGTACGCCAGGACGATGGGGACCACGAGCGCGAGAAGCGCCAGCCCGAAACCTCCCAGCCGTCCCCAGCCACTCGCCGGCCATGCCACCTGCCGCAGCGCGAGCCTGACGACCACCAGTACCAGCGCGCCGATGCCGATGTAGGGCACTGCGGACAACTTCGTGCCGACGGCGACGCCTGCGGCAAGGCCGAAAAGGATCGCATCCCGTCGGGAGCCGCTCACGATCCAGATTTGCAGCAGATACAGCGCCAGTAGCGTTGTCGCGGTACCAGGTATGTCCAGGGCGGCCAACGCGCCGTGACCGATGATCGGCGGCACCGAGGCAAGCAACAGCACCGCAAGCAGCGCCTCGCCTTCCGAAGCATTCACGCGGCGGGCCCACAACCATGCGGCCCACAGAAGCAGCGCCAGAAATGGCAACGCGCCCAGTCGCGCGAGTGTCAGGGTCCGATCGTACTTGCCCCCCTCGTACAGGATGTCGATGCCTTCCTGTGTACCGTCGGGTGGCGGCGTTCCGAAGGAGTGAGACCCGGTCAGGAACGGTCCCAGAGCCAGCATGACGCGCGCGATGGGCGGATGTTCGGTGTCGTATTCGTACTTGCCGCGGTCGAGCAGCTCGAGCCCCGCTGCCAGATGCTCGGGCTCATCCCAGGTGTGACCGAACACACGCCAGGTGCTGGCCGCCAGCAGGCAGGACACCAGGATCAGAAGTGCGAGGAAAAGGCGCGACAAGCGCCGGGCGGTGTCAGACACCGAAGGGATGTCGCAGGACGATGGTCTGCTCCCGATCGGGACCGGTGGAGATCATGCCGATCGGTACATTGACCAGCGACTGCAGGCGTTCGAGATAGCGCCGTGCATTGGCCGGCAAGGCCTCATAGTCGGTAATACCGACCGTGGACTCACGCCAGCCCGGCATCTCCTCGTAGACGGGCTCCACCCCCGCATAACCATCGATGCACAGCGGCGGCTCGGCAACCACCTCCCCGTCGATCCGGTAGCCGACGGCGATCCGGATCGTATCCAGGCCATCGAGCACGTCGAGCTTGGTGATGCACAGGTTGCTGACGCTCGAGTGCACGATCGCGCGGCGCAGCGCCACCGAGTCGAACCAGCCGCAGCGGCGCCGTCGGCCGGTCACGGAACCGAATTCGTGTCCGACGCGCGAGAGATGCTCGCCGTATTCGTCGAACAGTTCCGTCGGAAAGGGCCCCGCGCCGACTCGCGTCGTGTAGGCCTTGACGATTCCGATCACTTCATCGAAGCACCGCGGTCCGAGACCCGTGCCGGTGCCCGCGAAACTCGCCGTCGTGTTGGAGGAAGTCACGAACGGGTACGTGCCCAGATCCACATCCAGCATCGCACCCTGCGCACCCTCAAACATGACGTTGGCGCCCTCCTTGCGCAGCGAATGCAGAGCGAGGGTGACATCGGTGACCAGCGGCTCGATCCGCCCGGCCAGCGCGAGCTGCTGGTCGAGAGTCTTCTGGAAATCCACGGGCGGCTGCCGGAAGTAGTGCTGCAGCACGAAGTTGTGGAAATCCAGGACCTCGCCCAGGCGCGCCGCGAAACGGTCGCGCAGGAACAGATCCGCCACGCGCACGGCGCGCCGCGCCACCTTGTCCTCGTAAGCCGGACCGATGCCGCGGCCGGTGGTGCCGATCGCGTTCGGACCGCGCGCCCGCTCGCGGGCGCGGTCCAGCTCCACGTGCGAAGGCAGGATCAGCGGACAGTTCGGGGAGATGCGCAGACGCTCGAAGACCGGCACGCCCTGCTCGATCAGCGTGGCGCTTTCCGTCATCAGCGCTTCCAGGGACAGCACCACACCGTTGCCGATGTAGCAGCGCACCTGGTCGCGCAGGATCCCCGACGGAATCAGTGAAAGGATGGTCTTGCGGCCGCCGATGACGAGGGTGTGCCCGGCGTTGTGTCCGCCCTGGAAGCGGGCCACGGCGGCGGCTCGCTCGGTGAGCAGGTCCACGACCTTGCCCTTGCCCTCATCGCCCCACTGCGTGCCGATGATGACGACGAATTTACCCACGCTCGCCTCTAACGCACCAGGTAAAGGAGGATCACGCCCACCAGCATGCTGCCGAGGCCCGCAATGCGCAACTCGCGGTCGGTGACCTCCAGCAGGCGGGCGAAGGCACGCTTGACGCCACGCGGGTGCAGGAACGGCGCGATGCCTTCGAACACGAAAAACAGCGCCAGCGCGGCGAGCAGATCGGAGAGATTCAAGGACACGGTCGTCTCGTCGCGGCCTTCAGCGCTTGGTGGCCGAACCGGCGTCCTTCAGGTACTTGAAGAACTCGCCATCCGGGGTGATGACGAGCAGGTCGCCATCCTTGCCGATGGAACGCTCGTAGGCCTGCAGACTGCGGTAGAACGCGTAGAACTCGGGATTCTTCGAGTAGGCCTTGGCATACGTCTGGGCCGCGAGCGCATCCGCATCACCGCGCACACGCAGAGCATCCCGCTCGGCGTTGGCCAGGATTTCCGTCCGCTCGCGCTCTGCGGTGGCGCGAATGCGCGCACTGGCGCTCTGCCCTTCGGCCCGTGACAGCGCAGCCTTCTTCGCGAAGTTCTGCTTCATGCTCTCATAGACACGCGCACTGACGTCGTCGGGCAGATCGATGCGCTGCACACGCACGTCCACCAGTTCGATGCCGAGATTGGCCACGCTGCGGCTGGCCTGACCGAACATGTCGCCAGTCACTGCGGCGCGCTCAGCGGACACGATCTGCTCGAGGGTGCGCTGCGCGACCACGCTCTTGATGCCGTCCTTGACGATTTCGGCGAGCCGCTCGCCGGCGCGGTCTTCCTCGCCACCGGTGGCCTGGAAGTAGCGGGAGGCATCCTTGACGCGCCACTTCACGTAGAAGTCCACGATCAGGCCGCGGTTGTCATTGGTCAGGAAAGTCTCGCCCGTGTAGGAGAGCGACAGGATGCGGCGATCGAACTTCACGACCTGGTCCCACGGCCACTTCCAGTGCAGCCCGGGCGAGTAGTCCAGTCCGACGATGGCGCCGAACTCGGTGCGCAGCGCGATCTGTGCCTCGGTAATGGTGAACAGCGAAGTGGCCGCCACGATGAGCAGCGTACCCACGACGACCAACGGTATTGCACGGGATGACATCAGCGCTCTCCCCGCGCCCGCGCTTCGACCGTCACGGAATCCGGTTCCTTGCCCTGAACCGCGGCGGAATTCTGCGATTCCGTGGTCTCCGGCTCGCTGCGCGCACCGGTTGATTTCTCCAGCAGCTTGTCCAGCGGCAGGTAGAACATGTTACCGCCATTGCTGCCGCCGGCCTTGCCGTCGATGAGCACTTTGTGCGAGCGGGCGAGAATGCTTTCCATGACTTCCATGTAGAGGCGCCGCCGGGTGACCTCGGGGGCCTGCGAGTAGGCGGACTCGATCTGCGAGAAGCGCTCCGCCTGTCCCACGGCGATGGCCGTCACCTGCGCCCGATAGGCTTCCGCGTCCTGCTGCATTCGTGCAGCGGCGCCCTGCGCCACCGGCACGATGTTGTTGGCGTAGGCTTCCGCCTCCTTCTGCAGTCGCTCCTGGTCGGCGAGCGCCTTGTTGGCATCACGCTGCGAGGGAACGACGGCTTCCGGCACCTGCACATCCGTGAGATTCACGGTGGTGACCGTGATGCCGGCGTTGTAATAGTCGAGCGTATGCTGGATCAGCTCCTTGGAGCGGCGCGTGATCAGCGGACGCGTGGCACCGACCAGCACATCCTCGAGCTTGCTGCGGCCGACGATCTCACGGATGGCCATCTCGCTGACTTCGCTCAGCGTGATCTCCGGATCCTTGACACGGAACAGCTTCTTGATGGGATCGGTGAACTGGTATTGCACGGCGAAGCGCAGATCCACCAGGTTCACGTCCGCGGTCAGCACGCGCGACTTGTACTCGCTCGAGTTGACGCTGCCCACATTGACCTTGGTGAGCGTCTCGATGGGCCAGGGCCAGTGCAGACCCCAACCCGGATAGCGCACGTCCACGAACTTGCCGAAGCGCAGGATGATGCCGCGCTCGGCGGCCTTGATCTGGAAGAAGCCGCTGGCCAGCCAGATGCCGATCGCAAGGATCACGACGATGAGCAGCAACGTGCCGCCCTCGCCGCCCTTGCCACCGGGACGCAGCAACGACTCCAGGCGGCGCTGCCAGCCCTTCAGTCGCTCGTCGAGGTCCGGCCCCCCACCCTGCCCGGGACGGCGGCCCCACGGATTGTTCTGACCCGGTTGATTCCACGCCATAGAGATTGTGAGCCTGGCACCCTGTGCGCCGTAGAGGTTTCAGCGCAGCTTGGTCGCGTGCCGCCCGGCAGCGCCCGAAACGGCGGTCGATTGTAGGTAGGCGGTCCCTGCGGCACAAGGCATATCCACCCCCTGCGTCTCGAGGATCCGCACGCCGGGCGTCCTGGCCAGGGCCAGGAGCTCCACATCCGGCAGTTCCACGCGCAGTTCGATGGAACCATCCTCCGCGGTCTGCTCCGCGCGAACCGCCTTGGCGGCGTATAGCTGCGAGCGCAGCGCACCTGCACTTGCGGGAAGCCGCACGCGGGCGCTGCGTACGAAACGCGACAGCCGTTCGGCCACGGCGTCGGTGAGCAGATTAAGTCCAGTCCGCTTCGCGGCCGAGATCCACACAGCCGCGGCCTGTCCGTTGGCGTCCCGGTCCAGACGCGGCGCCATTTCGAGGCGATCGATCTTGTTGTACACGCTGATCTGTGGAATCCCCGCCGCGCCGATCTCCGCCAGCACCTCGTTCACGTGCATGATGTGGTCATCGCGGCGCGCATCGCTCGCATCCACCACATGCAGGAGGATCGTCGCTTCGCGGGCTTCCGTGAGCGTCGAGCGGAAGGCCGCCACGAGTTCGTGCGGCAGTTCGCGGATGAATCCAACTGTGTCGGCCACGACGACGCCCGTCCCGCCCGGCAGAGTGATCCGCCGCACCGTCGGGTCGAGTGTTGCAAACAGCTGGTCGGCGACATAAGCGTCCGCGCCAGTCAGCGACCTGAACAGTGTCGACTTGCCCGCGTTGGTGTAGCCGACCAGCGCCAGCGACGGCACCGGAATCTCGGCGCGCATCTGTCTGCCCGTCTCGCGCTGCAGGGTGATCTTCTCCAGCCGCTTGGTCAGCACGCGAACGCGCTGGCCGATCAGGCGCCGGTCGGTCTCGAGCTGCGTCTCGCCAGGACCGCGCAGACCGATGCCACCCTTCTGCCGCTCGAGGTGCGTCCAGCCGCGCACGAGGCGGCTGCTGATGTGTTGGAGCTGCGCGAGTTCCACTTGCAGCTTGCCTTCGAAGCTGCGCGCGCGCTGCGCGAAGATATCGAGGATGAGACCGTTGCGATCGAGCACGCGCCGGTTCGTGAGCTTCTCGAGATTGCGCTCCTGACTGGGCGATAGCGCGTGATCCACGAGCACGACATCGGCTTCACTGGCCGCAGCGAGGTCACTGAGCTCCTGCGCCTTGCCGCTGCCCATGAAGTAACGCGGATCCGGACGCTCGCGCCGGCCCGTAAGCGTGGCCACGGGCACGGCTCCCGCCGAGACGGCGAGCTGCCGGAATTCCTCCAGGTCCTCGGATTCGACGGGTGAGCCCAGACCCAGACGCACCAGTACGGCGCGTTCACCGCTGCGCGGGCGCTCGAAGCTCTTCATGGGCTGAGCCCAAAGGAGATCATTCGGCGGGAGCGGTCTCCGGCGCGGCGCCGCCGTCCTCGGCCGCCAGGCGCACATTGCGCGCCGGCACGACCGTGGAAATGGCGTGCTTGTAGACCATCTGACTCACGCTGTTCTTGAGCAGAACGACGAACTGATCGAACGAATCGATCTGGCCCTGCAGCTTGATGCCGTTCACCAGATAAATCGATACGGGGACCCGCTCCTTGCGTAACGCGTTCAAAAATGGGTCTTGCAGCGACTGGCCTTTGGCCATCGGGTTCTCCTTGTTTTCCACACACAACTTTTAATTGTTCGAAACGAATCGCCAGCGACTTCCCCTGTCCCGCGATTCAGCAAGCTCCGTGCCCTCGCCACGGGCGAGTGGCACCGGATCATCTTAACATGCGTTTTTCGTCACCGCCCGAGCTCTCGAACCGCCCGCTCCGCGTCGCCAATCCACGACGCCTGCGCCTGCGCCAGCTGTGGGTCCAGGCACTGGAACGCCTGCGCGCCGCGCAGCCAGGTGAGCTGCCGCTTGGCCAGTTGGCGCGTTGCGGAAATGCCCCTGCGTATGGCCTCTTCGAGGCCATATTCGCCAGCGAGATGAGCCCAGAGCTGACGGTAGCCGACGGCACGCATGGAGGAGTCAGTCGCCCGTAGATCACCGCGCCGAAACAGCGTTCGCACTTCTTCAAGAAAACCTGCGTCCATCATGCCGTGAAATCGCCTCTCCAGGCGCTCATGCAACTTCGCCCTGTCGCCCGGAACGAGCGCCCAGGCGTGTACCCGCAAGTGCCGCAGCGGGCTGGCGGTAGCGCGCTGCAATTCGGAGATGGGCCGACCGGTTGCGAGACAAACCTCCAGCGCACGCTGAATGCGTTGTGCATCGCTGTCATGGATGCGGCGGGCCGCCTCCGGGTCGACCTTCGCGAGCTCCGCGTGCAACGCCGGCCAACCCAGCTGAGCGGCCCGGCGGTCGAGCTCGCGTCGCACTTCGGGTGAAGCTTGAGGTAGGGGCGCCAACCCCTGCAGCAGGGCGCGCAGATACAGCAACGTGCCGCCGACCAGTAACGGGACACGCCCGCGCGTGTGCACGTCCTGGATGCACTTCAGGGCATCGGCGACGAAACGCCCGGCCGAGTAGCTCTCGGTCGGATCACAGATGTCGATCAGATGGTGGACGATCCGGGTGCGCAGGGTGCGATCGGGCTTGGCGCTGCCGATGTCCAGGCCCCGGTACACCAATGCCGAGTCCACGCTCACGATTTCCAGGGGGATCGGGGCGGACTCGACCAGGCGCACCGCCCACTCGCTCTTGCCCGACCCGGTCGGCCCGGTCAGCACCAGGACGGGCTGCCGGGGCATCACCGGCCCCGCAGGAACAGCTGGTCCAGCTCCGCGAGCGACAGCCGCGTCCAGGTCGGGCGGCCGTGATTGCACTGGTTGGCGCGATCGGTCAGCTCCATCTGGCGCAGCAGGGCGTTCATTTCGGGCAGGGTGAGCCGGCGATGCGCATGGATGGCGGAACGGCAGGCCAGCGTGCCCAGAAACCGGTCCGCCGCGCCCTGGACATCGTGCCCGCCGGCATCCAGCTCGAGCTGGCGCACCACATCGGCGACGATCCGCGCGATGTTGGCGCCGATGAGCAGCGCCGGGATGCGGCGTACCGCCAGCCGGTTCGAGCCCAGCGCATCGATCTCGAAACCGGCCTGCTCCCACTCCGCCCGGCCCTCCAACACGGCATCCAGCTCGTGCCCTTTCAGCTCGATGACCAGCGGTTCCAGCAACTGCTGTGAGGCCGGGACTGAGCCGGCGCCCGCGGCCTTGAACTTCTCGTAGAGCACCCGCTCGTGAGCCGCGTGCATGTCCACCAGTACCAGCCCATCGCGTGTCTGCGCCAGGATGTAGATGCCGTGCAACTGTGCGAGCGCCACTCCCAGTGGCGGCTCCGCTGTGACAGCCCCATCCGCGGATCCCCAGGCAAGAGAACCCGGCGCCAGGGACTCCGCTGTCAGGGCATCCGGCGCCAGCGAACCCGGCGCCCGGGACTGCGCCGCCAGGGCACCCGGCTCGCGCCCCGGTGTGACCGCGAATGACGTGGAGGATGCGGCGGCCAGGGATTCCGCCACCGCCCAGGGCGAGCCGGTGTGGGCGAAGGGCAGCGCCTGCGGGTCGGGATGCCCGAAAGCGGCCACGGCGGCCGGTGCTGCCGACTGGGTGGGCCGCGTCTGCGCCAGCGCGCGCTCCACTGCCCTGAAGACGAACTCATGGATCTGGCGGCTGTCGCGGAATCGCACTTCCAGCTTGGAGGGGTGGGCGTTCACATCCACCAGCTGCGGGTCGAGAGTCAGGTAGAGGACATAGGCGGCGTGGCGGCCATGATAGAGGACATCCCGGTAACCCAGCCGGACGGCGTTCATCAGCAGCCGGTCGCGCACACTGCGCCCGTTGACGAACCAGAACTGCTGATCGGGCTGCGCGCGCGAAGCCGTGGGCAGGCCGATCCAGCCACTGATCTGCACGGGGCCTGCCTGGTGGTGGATCTTCACGGCGCGTGACAGGAAATCCTGGCCCAAGATGGCCGCGAGGCGGCTCTCCTCGTCCGCGGCGCCAGTGGCGGCGCGCGTGTCCAGCAGTACGCGCTCGCCGTTGCGCAGCCGAAAACCAACATCGAAACGCGACAGCGCAAGGCGCTCCACCAGTCGCGCAACATGCCCCGTCTCGGTCGCATCACTACGCACGAACTTGCGGCGCGCCGGCACATTGAAGAACAGGTCGCGGATCTCCAGGGTCGTGCCCGGCGGATGCGCGGACGGACGGACGCCGCTCACCGAGCCACCATCCACGACGATTTCGGCGCCCTGCTCCACGTCCCGCGAACGTGAAGCGATGCGCATGCGCGCCACGGAACCTATCGACGGTAACGCCTCGCCGCGGAAGCCGAGGGTCGCCACGGCCTCCAGGTCTTCGAGCGAGGCGATCTTGCTGGTGGCATGCCGCGAGATGGCGAGGGGTAGCTCCTCTGCGCTCATGCCGGCGCCGTCATCTCGCACCCGGATCAGCCCGACACCGCCACGCTCGATGTCGATCTCGATCCGTCCCGCGCCCGCATCGAGACTGTTCTCGGCCAGCTCCTTCACGACGGAGGCGGGCCGTTCAATCACCTCGCCGGCGGCGATCTGGTCGACGAGCTCATTGGGGAGGATGCGGATCACGTGCCGGATGCATTGCGGAGCCTGCTGCTCCGGACACGAGTTTAGCGTCGATCAGGGGGTGGCGGGTGCCGCCATGACGCTGGCCACGGTACTGCGACGGACCTGGGCGAAGCGCGTACCGGCCGGGGGGTTCTGCTCGAAATAGCTGCGCACGCCGCTGAAGATCGCATCGGCCAACAGCGCCTGCTGGCGCGGATTGCGCAGCCGCAGTTCCTCGCCCGGGTTGGAGATGTAGGCGGTCTCCACCAGCATCGAGGGGATATCCGGCGACTTCAGCACTACGAAACCGGCCTGCTGCACTTCGCTCTTGCGCACCTGACCCACGTGATCCAGAGCGCCCAGCACGCGCTGCGCGGCCGTCATGCTGGCGCTGATGTTCGCCGACTGGGACAGATCCAGGAGCACTGACGCCAGGGTGTTGTCCTTGTCATCCAGTGACACGCCGCCCATGAGATCGGCGGCGTTCTCTCGCTCGGCCAGCCAGCGGGCAGCCTCGTTCGAGGCGCCCCTTTCCGACAGGACGTAGACTGATGCGCCGGTGACGTCCCGGTTGGCGATGCTGTCGGCGTGCACGGAAACAAACATGTCGGCCTTGGCGAGCCGGGCGCGACGGATCCGGTCACGCAGCACGATGAATTCATCGCGATTGCGCGTGAGCACGGCGCGCATGCCGGGCTCGCCGTTGATGCGATCGGCCAGGATACGGGCTATAGCGAGAACCACGTCCTTCTCATGGGTACCGCCGCGCCCGGTGGCGCCAGGGTCATCGCCTCCGTGGCCGGCATCCACTGCGACGATCACATCCCGATCCGAGTCCTGAGGCGCGTGCGCCGCGCGCACTACACGGGGTATGCCATCCGAGGATGCGGCTGTCGCCGAGGCAGCCGCCGCGGCTGCCTGCGGATCACCGAACGTGATGACGAGTTGTCTGCGCCCGCTGCCGGCTGCGGGAACCCAACTGCTGCGCGCCACGACCCTTGTCCGCATGCGGATGACCAGGCGCAGCGTCCCACCGGGCTGGTGACCCGTGCGGATGTCGGTGATGAGGCCGGAGCCTGCCGGCGCGCGGAAGCGACCCGACACGCGCGTGTTTACCAGATCCACGACCGTCCGCGACGGGTTGTCGAGCGTGAAGATCCTCTGGCTCGTGGCGCCCGAGATGTCCAGATTGAGTTGCGCCGCCGAGGCAGTCGCCGACAGCTGCGCACCCCGCAATTCGGCGGGCGCACCCCAGGCGATGGAAGCACAGCTCAGCAGCAGTAATACCACCGCCGATTGAAATAGCTTGTCTATCATCGAGTTCCGCGTCGAACCTGCGCGGTAATCTACGACCGGGCGGCGCGCATTTCAACCCGAACGGGGATTGAGGGCGGCCAGCCACTGCGCGCCGGCGGGTGAATGCGAAGTCGCCGAGATGTCGTGGTGCGCGGAACCTGCATGCAGGGTAATGGACAGGTCCGCTGGCGGAAGGTGCCCCATCCCACGCTCCGGCCACTCCACCAGCCACACGTACCCGGGTCTGGCCCATTCGCGCAACCCGATGTGCTCGAGCTCCGCCGCATCCCGGAGCCGGTACAGATCGGCGTGCAGCACGGAGCCGGCGGGCGTCTCATAGAGTTCGAGCAGCGTGTAGGTCGGGCTCTTGACCGAACCCGTTACACCGCAGGCGCGCAGAAACCCCCGGACGAGAGTGGTCTTGCCGGCGCCGAGATCGCCTTCCAGATACACCACAACGAGAGAGTCGACCGGGAGTCGTGGGACCGAATGAAGCGCGCGGGCCAGCTGCTCGCCCACGCGTTCGGTCTCCTCGGCGCTGTTGGCCCGCCAGCGCATCTACAGGTTGACGCAGTGATGCAGCTCTCGGGAGACATCGCTGGCCAGCAACCCGCGTTCTCCGACACGAGCCGCGGCATCGCCGGCCATCGCGTGAACCAGTACACCCACCCGCGCAGCCAGCGCCGTGTCCCCGCATTGGGCCAGAATCCCGGCAATCGCGCCGGTGAGCACATCGCCCGTCCCCGCGGTCGCCATCCCCGGATTGCCTCGTTCGCACAGACCGGGTGCGCGATCAGCGGTACCCACGAGCGTACCGGCGCCTTTGAGAACAATGGTTCCGCCATAGCGCTCGATCAGTCGGCTCAGGGCGGTCAGTCTGTCCCTCTGGATGTCATCGGTACGCACGCCCAGCAGGCGGCCGGCCTCGCCCGGATGCGGTGTCAGGATCCAGTCATTGCGCGGACGCGCGCCGGTCTCGGCCAGAAGATTCAGCGCATCGGCGTCGACCACCAGCGGCTTGCCGGAATCCAACACCGCGGCGAACGCAGCGCGGGCCCAGGGTGAGCGCCCCAACCCTGGACCGATGGCGATGACATTGGCACGATCCATCGCTTCGTGCAGATCGGTCGGCTCCACCAGCGGCAGGCAGATCAGCTCCGGCCGCCCGGCCGAGATCGCCGCAATGTTCTCACGTGCGGCGGCCACGCTGACCAGTCCCGCTCCAACCCGCAGGCACGCCTCGCCCGCGAGACGTACGGCTCCGGGCATGCCCGTGCCGCTACCGACGATGAGCACCCGCCCGAAGTCTCCCTTGTTCGAGGACCGGCGCCTGCGCGGCAGCGCGCGCAGGATTTCCGCTTCGGTGATGCGCTCGAGCCGTGGCTCGAAATCCGCGCCCTGCGGCGGGACGATTTCCAGGTCGTCGAAGAACACGGTGCCGGCGAATTCAGGACCGTCGCCGATGAACAGGCCGGTCTTCAAACCCACGAAGGTCACGGTGCAATCGGCGCGCACCGTGCCGCCCAGCGGCGTGCCGGTATCGCTGTCGAGCCCGGAGGGCACATCGAGCGAGAAGATCGGCCGGCCCGCGCCGTTGATCAGGTCGATGACCTGCGCCAGCTCCGGTCGCACGCCGCCCTTGAGGCCGGTGCCCAGCAGGGCATCGACAACCACATCACCTTCGTTCAGCAAGACGCCGGCGAACGGGCGCACGTCGCCGTCGCTCGACATGAAATCCTCGAAGGCCTGGCGGGCATCGCCACGCAACGACTCCGGAGGAACGGCGGCCAGCGCGCGCACCGTCAGTCCAGCCGCCTGGGCAAATCGCGCCAGCACGTATCCGTCGCCGGCGTTGTTGCCACCACCGCAGACGATGACGATCCGGTGGGCCATGGGCCAGCGCGTACGCAGGTAGCGCAGCGCCGCCTCACCGGCCCGCTTCATCAGCGTATAGCCAGGGACGCCCTGCTCTTCGATGGCGTGAGCATCGAGTGCGCGCACCTGCGCGGTGGAATACAGAAGCGTCGGCAGGGCCATGCGCTGATTATACTGACAGCGGTGCGAACCTCATGACTGAACCGGACAAACTTGACCTTCACGCGGCCAAGGCGTCCCTGATCGCCTCGGCCCGGGCGCTGGGCTTCAGCCAACTGGGTGTGGCCAGTGTCGAGATACCTGAAGACGAGCGGCACCTGCTGCACTGGCTCGATGAGGGTTTCCACGGCGAGATGGGTTACATGGAGCGCCACGGTGTGCGGCGCAGCCGCCCGCAGGAGTTCGTGGCGGGCACCGTGCGGGTCGTCAGTGCCCGTATGGACTACTGGCCCGACGGGGCTGCCGATGCCCAGGCCGTGCTGGAGAATCCCGGGCTCGGGTATGTCTCCCGGTATGCGCTCGGACGCGACTATCACAAGATCATGCGGCGCGCCCTTGCGCGTCTGGCCGGGGATCTGTGCGCGCACATCGGGCGGTTTGGCTACCGCGTGTGTGTCGACACGGCGCCGGTACTGGAGAAGGCCTTGGCCCGCAATGCGGGTCTGGGCTGGATCGGCAAGCACACCAACCTGATCGCCCGCGATGCCGGCTCGTGGTTCTTCCTGGGCGAGATCCTGACGGACCTGCCACTGCCGGTGGATGAACCGGCGAGCGCGCACTGCGGAACCTGCCAGGCGTGCCTCCCCGCCTGTCCAACCGGCGCCATCGTCGCGCCCTACCGGCTGGATGCACGGCGTTGCATCTCCTACCTGACGATCGAGCACCGTTCTGCGATACCGGTCGAATTGCGCAGCGCGGTCGGCAACCGAATCTATGGCTGCGATGACTGCCAGCTCGTGTGTCCGTGGAACAAGTTCGCGCGCGCGGCCGCGCATCCGGATTTCAAGGTGCGCCACCGCCTGGACGCGGCGCGGCTGAGTGAACTGTTTGCCTGGCAGGAAGCGGACTTCGAGGAGCGCATGCGCGGCTCGGCGATCTACCGCATCGGCTACGAGCGCTGGTCGCGCAACATTGCCGTGGCGCTCGGCAATGCACCGCCGTCGGATGAAGTGATCGGCGCCCTGCGCAGCCGACGCAACGATCCATCGCCGCTGGTGCGGGAGCATGTCGAGTGGGCGCTGGCCCGGCACGAGCAGCCGCGCGGTTAGGTACGCGTGCCGTTGAGGGGCGGCTTACCGCTTGGAGCCGGCTTGCCGCTCGGGGCCGGCTGACGCGTGGCGGGGCGGCTAACGACTGACCTGGACGTTGTCGATCAATCGCGCCTTGCCCATGCGCACCGCGGTCAACACCACGAAGTGCCCCGAGTCGGGTTTGGGCGT
>Ga0335069_10006843_pt1 | contig 16514 bp, 17 predicted proteins | sample Lox_Sample_11_FD_206714 | JGI IMG/M metagenome (GOLD analysis project Ga0335069, IMG submission 206714) | Soil microbial communities from Loxahatchee National Wildlife Refuge, Florida, United States - Lox_Sample_1.1 | ecosystem: Environmental > Terrestrial > Soil > Wetlands | place: USA...
CGCGCGCGCCCCACTCGGGGGTGGACTTCGCCGCGCCTGCCGGCACCCCGGTGGTGGCCGCGAATCGCGGGCGCGTCGCGCTGGTGGCCGAGCACTTCTTCGGAGGCCGCCTGGTGGCGCTGGATCACGGCGAGGCCCTCTACACGCTCTACATGCACCTGGAGAGGATCGACGTCACGGAAGGCGCGCTGGTGGAGAAGGGGGCGATCATCGGCGCGGTCGGAAGCACCGGCCGCGCGACGGGACCTCATCTCCACTGGGCGGCCCAGCTCCGGAGCGCCCGCATCGACCCTCAGGCGCTGCTGACGCTCCCCGTAGGCGACTGACCGGCCGCGGCATGGCTCGCCGCCGGCGGACCCCGCCGCGCCCCGCAGCGCCCGCCGCCAGGCCGCGCCGTGCGGAAGGGCTCATCGCCGTCGCGGTCGCGTGCGGCACGTGGATCGTCTTCCTTCCCGCGCTCCGGGGCGCCTTCCTGTCGTGGGACGACCACGCCAACTTCGTGACCAATCGCGCGTGGCGCGGCCTGGGAGCGGCCCAGCTCGGCTGGATCTTCACCAACTTCCACATGGGGCACTGGATCCCGGTGACGTGGCTGTCCTTCAGCGTCGACTACCTCGTGTGGGGGATGCAGCCGTCGGGCTACCACCTGACCAATGTCCTGCTCCATGCCGCGAATGCCGGCCTCGCCTGCATCGTGACGGCGCGGCTCATGGAGGCGGGCGGAGTTGATGGCACCGCGCGGCTCGTGGGCGCCGCGTTCGCGGCCCTCGCCTTCGCGCTCCATCCGCTTCGCGTGGAGTCGGTGGCCTGGGTGACCGAGCGGCGAGACGTGCTGTCGACCTTCTTCTTCCTGCTCGCCTTCCTCGCGTACCTCCGCGTGGTGAGGCGGGCGCCGGCCTGGCGCCATCGCGCGTACTGGCTCGCGCTCGGGAGCTTCGTGCTCGCCCTGGGGTCGAAGTCGATCACCGTGACCCTGCCCGTGATCCTGATCATCGCGGACATCTATCCGCTCCGCCGCTGGACGGGGGCGTGGCGGACGCGCCTCGCCGAGAAGGCGCCGTTCTTCGCCCTGAGCCTCCTCGCGGGCGTCGTCTCGATGATCGCGGTACGCGAGGGCGGCAGCGCAAGCACGCTGGCCGATCTCGGCATCGGCGGCCGCCTCGCCATCACGGCCTATTCGCTGGTCTTCTATCCGTGGAAGAGCATCCTCCCCGTCAGGCTCTCGCCGCTCTACGAGCTTCCGGTCGGTCTCGATCCGCTCGCTCCCGTCTATGTCGCCAGCGCCGTCGGGCTCGTCGCGCTCTCCGGAGCCGCGCTCGCCCTTCGCCGGCGCGCGCCGTGGCTGCTCGCCGCCTGGGCGGCCTATCTCGTGATGGCGCTGCCCATCAGCGGCCTCGTCCAGAATGGCCCGCAGATCGCCGCCGATCGCTACACGTATCTGCCGTGCCTGCCGCTCGCGATGATCGCCGGGCTCGGCGTCGCCTGGCTTGCGAGGTGGCCCTGGGTGCTCGCGGCGCCGGCCGCCGCGCTGGCGGCGCTCGCGCTCCTCACGGTGACCCAGATCGGGATCTGGCGCGACACGAGGGCGCTCTGGACGCACGCGCTCGCCGTCGCGCCGTCGGCCATCGCGTACTCCAGCATGGGCGTGGTGCTCGACGAGGATGGAGAGCCCCAGGCGGCGGTCGCCCACTTCAAGGACGCGCTCAGGATCAATCCGCGCCTCGCCCATGCCCAGAACAACTGGGGCATCGCGCTGGCCCGCCAGGGGCAGTGGCAGGAGGCGCTGGCGCACTACGAGGAGGCGCTCCGGCTCAACCCGGCCTACACGGAGGCGCGCCTCAACCTGGCCGTGGCCCTCGACCGTCTTGGCCGCTCCGAGGAGGCGCAGCGGGAAGTCGCTCGTGCCCGCGCGCCCCGACCGTAGTCAGCCGCTCAGGCGCCGCCCCCGAGCAGGCCGCGCAGCGCCGCGAGCGCGCGGCGACCGACCTCGCGATGGGTCTCCGCTGCGGTGCGCCGCCCTCGTGAGAGATCGTGCCCGGCGCCGTCGATCTCCACGAAGGTCGCGGGCGCGGGAACGAGAGCGAGCGCGTGGCGCAGCTCGTCGGGCGATCCGAAGGGATCGCGCGTGCCCGAGACGAACACCGCGGGCGTCTGCAGTCGCGGCAGATGCGCCGTGCGGGCCTGGTCTGGGCGGCCCGGCGGGTGGAGCGGGTACGAGAGGAGCAGCAGGCTGCCTGCGGTGCCGGGGGCGTCGGCGGCCAGCATCGTCGCCTGCCGCCCGCCGTAGGAGAGGCCGCCCAGCACGAGGCTCGCCACTCCGAGTCGGCGGAGCGACTGGACGGCCGCCTCGAGTCCGGCGCGATCGCGAGCCGCCCCGCCTGGAGACGGCGGCCCGCTCGCGCGCGCCTGGCGAAAGGGCAGGTCGCAGCACAGCACGTGGAAGCCGGCCTCGGCGAACGTCTGCGCCACCGCGATCAGGACCGGGCTCCGGGCATTCCCGCCCGCGCCGTGCGCGAGGACGAGGCCCTCGCCGGTGGGCGTGGCCGGCGCGTAGAGCTGGCCGCGCACCGGCGGCCGCCCGGCCGGGTCGTCGCTGAACGGTGTCGCGTCGATCATTGCGAGCCGCGTGGTGTCGGCAGGCACGGGGCCAGGATGTACCCGCGCCGCCATGCCGTGCGTCCTTCCGGATAGAACCGCACGGAGCCCGGCTCGAAGAACTCCAGCGCCGCGCCGACCGCGCACAGCACGGCATCCCACCCGTCCTCGATGTCCTTGAGCTCGGCGCCGGACATGCCCGCGCGCGGGCGAGTCGCGACGAGCGCCCGCCACGCCGCGTCGCCCGTCATCACGTAGCGGCCGCCGATCGCCTCCGCGCAGCGGTCGATGAAGGGGCGGAGCCCATCGCGTGTCCAGGCACGCAGGCTGCCAAAGCGCGGCCGCTTGTACTTCACGATGGTGAGGTGAGGCGCGCGGTCGAGACCGAAGAGAAGCACCTGCAGCGCGTTCGGATACACCTCGCGGAGCGCTGGCCGGCCTCGGCGCGGGCGCCATCCCGGCCCGAAGGCGTCGAGCGTGTAGTCGCTGCGCAGCGAGCGCGTGAAGGCCTCGAGCCCTGGATACCGGGGCGGGCTGTGGGTGGAGGCGTGGAAGCGGCCGAAGGCGCTCGCTACCTCGTTGTCGCCGGGGCGCCGCCCCGTGCCCAGCCCGAGGAGCGGCGCATCGATCCCGACCGAGGCGCGATGGCGCGCGACGTGGCGCGCGATCCACGCGAGCACGTCTCCATGGCGCGCCTGCGAGTGAGGAACCTCGGCGAGGTGGAGAGGGAAGCGCGGCCCGTCGAGGAGGGCCAGGCCCGAGCGGTTGCCGTCCTTCCAGGCGAGATCGACGCCCAGGAATCTCACGCGGCTGGAACGGCCATGTTGCCCGCCATCACGGTCACGGCGCCGCCGCCCACTCGCACGCGCGCCACCGCGCCGCCCTGCAGCTGAAGCTCGACGCGGAGCCGTCCCGGCCGTCCGAGGCCGTCGCCCTGCTCGGCGGTGAACGCCGCGAGCGCGCCGTCGGCATGGAGCAGCCCGGCCGCGTGGAGCCACACGCCGATCGAGGAGTGGACGGAGCCCGTCACGATGTCCTCGGGGATGCCGAAGTGCGGAGCGAAGAAGCGGCAGTGGGTGGCCGAGCCCGGATCCCTGGTCTCGCGGGAGACGAGGCAGACGCCGCGCACGCCGGCGTGCGCCGCGACCTCGCCCAGCGCGGGCAGGTTCGGCCTCACGGACGCGAGCACATCCAGCCCGGCCACGGGCACCAGCAGGTCGTGATCGGGCGTCGTGACGGCATGCGCCCAGCCCGCCGCCGCCGACAGCCCGAGCGCCTCCCGCACGTGCGCGAGCTGTCCCGTGAAGGGATGAAGCTCCGGTACCCTGGGCTCGAGCCAGATGAGCCGGCGCTCTCGCCCGGTGATGACGCTCGCGCCGAGCGGCCCGCTCAGCGTCTCGAACACCACGTGGTCGCCCTTCAGGCGTCCGGACTCGGCGAGGGCGTGGACGGCGGCCAGCGTGGTGTGGCCCGAGTAGGCGATCTCGCGCGTCGGCGTGAACCAGCGCAGCCGCCACTGGCACTCCGGGCGCGTGGCCGGCGTGAGGAAGGCCGTGCCCGCCGCGCGCATCTCCATGGCGATGGCCTGCATCTGCCTCTCCGACAAGGCCGCCGCATCGAGCACGACGACGGCGGGATTGCCCCCGAAGGCGCGCTCGGTGAACGCGTCGACCTGGAGGATGGCGATCATAGCCGGATGCGCTCGCGGAGCTGCCGGGCCTTCCGGCTGAGCGCGCGCGTGGACCACACGGTCGCCACCGACTGCGCCATCATGCCGTAGACGCGGATGCGGGGCACCTTGAGGACCACGGCCGGGTCGAGCCAGTTGGGCGACTGGGCCAGCAGGTCGAGGGTGCGGAGCCCGATGAGGAGCGGCCAGGCGCAGGCCAGTCGCATGCGCGTCTCCCGTCTGGGTATGGCGAACGTGTACTGCCAGCCCGCCTCGTAGTGATCGAGCGCGATGTTGAGCAGCTCGACGAGGAGCGGACGCAGCTGCGGCCCTGCCTTGGGGTCGAGGAGATCCTTCGGCTCCAGCCCGAGGAGCGCCAGGTCGTGGCTCGGCAGGTAGCACCGCCCCTGGCGGAGGTCGCGGGGAATGTCGCGGAGGACGTTCGTCAGCTGGAGCGCCTTGCCGAAGCGGATGCCGAGCGCCGCCATCTTCTCGAGGTCCCAGTGGCGCAGGCGCGGCCGGTGCGCCACGTGGATCTCCGTCCAGAACTCGCCCACGCAGCCGGCCACGAGGTAGGTGTAGCGGTCGAGATCGGCGCGCGTCTCGAGGGCCGCGAGCCCGCCTTCGTCCTCGCCCGGGAAGCGCCGGAGATCCTCCGTCATCCCCTCGATGATGGTGCCCAGCACGGAGCGCACGCGACGGCGATCGTCGGCCAGGAGGCCGCGATAGGCGGCCAGACAGTCGGGCAGGCGCTCGAGCAGCGCCCGCTCGGCGTCGAGCGATTGCACCCCGCGTGTGGCGCGCACGATGGCGTCGAGGCGGCCGGGGGAGGTCACGTCGAGCTCGTCACGCAGAGCCAGGAGATGCTGCACGCGCAGGCGGCGGTCGATGAGCCGCGTGTCGGCGATGGTATCGGCGGCGCGGGCGAGGAGGTAGGCCAGCCCGATGGCGGGCCGCACCGCCGAGGGCAGAACGGAGAGGGAGAGGTAGAAGGAGCGACTGACGCTCTTGAGGACGCCGGAGGTCAGGTCGCGCAACGAGACATGCCCCCGCGGGTCGCGCTCAGTCCATGTCCATCGGATTCAGCGGCTTCGTTGGATCGTCCTTGGCCTTCTTGAGCGCCTGCTGGAGCTTGGCGTCGAGGACCTTCGACTTGTTCTGCTCCGCCTTCATCTGGTCGCGGAAGCGCTCCTCGCGCTTGGCCGCTTCGCCCTCGAGCGACGAGATCGCATCCCCCAGGCCCAGCCCCGATCGGGCGCGCGGGGGCGGCTCGTGCGCCACCACCGCCTCCAGCTTCGGATCGATGGTCAGCCGGCCGCTGCAGCACGGGCAGGTGATGGTGAAGGTCGCCATGGCCCACACCCTATCAGAAAATCAGAGCGCGAGGTATTGGGCCCGCACGGACTCGTCCGCGCGGAAGGCTTCCACCGTGCCCTGGTAGCGGATGTGCCCCTTCTCCAGCACATAGACGCGGTCGGCCAGATCCAGGCAGAAGTCCACGTTCTGCTCGGCGAGGAGGATGGTCAGGCCTTCGCGCTTCAGTCGCGCGATCTGCTCCTTGAGATGGTCCACCACGAGCGGGGCCAGGCCCTCCGATGGCTCGTCGAGGAGCAGGAGCTCCGGGTTGCCCATGAGCGTGCGGGCGATGGTGAGCATCTGCTGCTCGCCGCCCGAGAGGAAACCGCCCTGCCGGTCGACCAGCTCGCGGAGCTTGGGGAAGAGATCGAACACGCGCTCGAGGGTCCACGACGCCGCGCCGGGGCGGCGTCGCGTGGCCACGTCCAGGTTCTCCCACACCGTGAGATCCGAGAAGATGCGCCGGTCCTCCGGCACGAAGCCGATGCCCAGATCGGCGATCTGATACGGGGCCCGCCCCGCCACGTCGCGCCCCTTCCAGATCACGCGGCCCTGCCGCGGCGGCGTGAGACCCATGATGCTCCGCATGGTCGTCGACTTGCCCACGCCGTTGCGGCCGAGGAGGCACACGCACTCGCCCGTGGCGATCTCGGCGGAGACGCCGAAAAGGACCTGAGAGAGCCCGTAGGAGGTGTAGATGTTGTCGACGGAGAGCAGCATTCCGTCCGTCATCTGCGCTCGCCCAGGTAGACGCGCCGGACGTCCGGATGCCGGCGCACCTCGTCGGGCGTGCCGTCGGCGATGACCTGGCCCTGATGGAGCACCGTGATGCGATGGGAGATGGCGAACACCACCTCCATGTCGTGCTCGGTGAAGAGGAGCGTCAAGCCGCGCTCGCGCCCGATGCGCTCGATGAGCTGGATGGACTCGCGTGTCTCCTGCGCGGACATGCCCGCCGTGGGCTCGTCGAGCAGCAGGATCTCCGGCTCCAGCGCCAGCGCGATGCCGAGCTCGATCTGCTTCTGGTTCCCGTGGGAGAGGAAGCCCGCGACCTCGCCCGCCTTGTCGATGAGGCCGACGGAGGCGAGCAGGGCCTCGGTCTCCTCGCGATAGAGGCGCCCGACGGGCGTGAGCAGGTTCCACCCGCGCCCGCGATGCGAGAGGTAGGCCGCCTGGATGTTCTCGTAGACCGTCAGCTTGGGGAAGATGTTCGTCCGCTGGAAGGAACGTCCCATGCCGAGCCGGCAGAGATCGTGCGGGGCGATGCCCGTCACCTCGCGCTCGTTGAAGCGCACGCTGCCCGCGTCGGGCCGGAGATGGCCCGTGATGAGATTGAAGAGCGTGGTCTTGCCGGCGCCGTTGGGCCCGATGATGGCGCTGATGGAGCCGCGCGGCACGGAGAAGCTGACGCCGCCCACGGCGAGGAAGCCGTCGAAGCTCTTGCGCAGCCCCTGCACCTCAAGCACGGGCAACCCTCCGGCGCAGGGCCAGGAAGGCGCCGGCGATGCCTCCGGGAAAGACGAAGAGGAGGACCACCAGAATGGTGCCGAGGACGAGCGGCCAGTACTCGGTGTAGGAGACGATCTGCTGGTTGAGCCAGATGAGCACGGCCGCGCCGAGGGCCGGCCCGAAGAACGCGCCCATGCCGCCCAGGAGCGTCATGATGAGGACCTCGGACGACTTGGTCCAGTACGCGAAGTCCGGGAAGACGCCGCGGTTGAAGATGCCGAAGAGGCCGCCGGACAGCCCGGCGAAGGCGCCGGCGAGGACGAAGGCGGCCAGCTCGTAGCGGCGCACGTTGACGCCGATGAACTCCGCGCGCTCCGGGTTCTCGCGGATGGTGGCGAGCATGCGGCCGAAGGGCGAGCCCACGATGCGGCGGAGCAGGAGCAGGCACGCCATCACCAGGACCAGCGTCACGAAGTAGAACTGCTCTGCCGTGCGGAAGCCCCCGAGGAAGGGCAGGAAGGCCGCGAGGCGGTCGAACCAGCCGAAGTCCGGGAACGGAATCTCGGGCATGCCCTGCTCGCCGCCTGTGACCTCGTTCCACTTGAAGCAGACGGCCCACACGATCTGGGCGAAGGCGAGCGTGAGCATGGCGAAGTAGATGCGGGTCAGCCGCACGCAGAAGAAGCCGAATACCAGCGCGAAAAGCCCGGCGAGAAGCCCGGCCGCCGGAAACGCCAGGAGGAACGACACGCCGGCCTTCTTCATGAGGATGCCGGTGGCGTAGGCGCCGACGCCGAAGTAGGCGGCGTGGCCGAACGACACGAGCCCCGTGTAGCCCACGAGCAGGTTGAGGCTGGTGGCGAAGAGTGCCCAGATGACGACGTCGTTGGCGAGGAACGTGTAGTACCGCGAGCCGAGCGAGGGCACGAACAGCGCGGCCACGAACACCAGCCAGATCCAGGGGACGCGTTTGATCACGGGGTCATCTGATTTGGCCGCCGAGGCGCCTTCGCAGGGCTCCGGCGCCCGGCGTTCGGGCGGACGATGACGGGGTCATCTGATTTGGCCGCCGAGGCGCCTTCGCAGGGCTCCGGCGCCCGGCGTTCGGGCGGACGATGACGGGGTCATCTGATTTGGCCGCCGAGGCGCCTTCGCAGGGCTCCGGCGCCCGGCGTTCGGGCGGACGATACGCGGGATCACTTCAGGGGCCGGCCGAGGAGGCCCCACGGCCGGATGATCAGCACCGTGGCCATGAGCGCGAAGATGGAGAAGATCGAGAAGCGCGGGAAGAGCAGGATGCCGAACGACAGGACCTGGCCGTAGACGAGGGCGCCCAGGAACGTGCCCCAGAAGGAGCCGAGCCCGCCGATGACCACCACCACGAAGGCCTCGACGATGACATCCGTGTCCATGCCCGGCACGATGGCGCGCATGGGCGTGATGAGGGCGCCGCCCAGGCCGCCGAGGAACGACGCGAGCACGAACACGCCGGTGTAGAGCGCGTTGACGTTCACGCCGAGCGCGCCCAGCGTCTCCCGGTCCAGGGCGGCGGCGCGGATGAAGCGGCCCACGCGCGTGCGCTGGAGCACGAACCAGAAGCCGAGCGCGATGGCTGGCCCCAGCAGGATGATGAGCAGGTTGTAGGAGGGAATGGTGGCTCCGAACATGCTCACGGCTCCGGTGAGACCGGGCGGCCGGCTGACGGACTTCTGCTGCGTCCCCCAGATGAGCTTGGCCACGTCGCCCAGGATGAGCACGAGGGCGTAGGTGAAGAGGAGCTGGTAGAGCTCCTCCTTGCCGTAGAGCCGCTGGAAGAGGAAGCGCTCGACGATCCCGCCGAGGAGCGCGATGCCGAGGGCCGCGCCGAGCGCGGCGATCCAGAAGTTCACGGGTCCCGAGCCCAGCCACGACACGATCTGGTAGGCCGAGTAGGCGCCCAGCATGTAGAAGGTGCCGTGGGCGAAGTTGAGCACGCGCAGGACGCCGAAGATGAGCGAGAGCCCGGAGGCGATGAGAAAGAGGAACATGGCGGCCGTGAGGCCGCTCAGCGATTGCGCGAAGACGAAGGAGAGGTCGGGCATGGTGCGCACCTCACCACTTTCCCTCTCCCCCGTCGCGGGGGAGAGGGCAGGGTGAGGGGGGAAGCTCTCAGTCCATGAACTTGGTCGGGTCGACGTACGTGACGGGCTTCATGATGGGGAAGGGATACTTGGCGTCCTTCACCGTCTTGCCGTAGAGCTGCCCGCGGTTGGCCTGGTGATCCTTCTCGCGAATGGTGAGCTTGCCCGCGGGCGTGTCGACGGAGAGGCCGAGGAGGGCCTTCGCCACCTTCTCGCTGTCCGCGCTCCCGGCTTTCTTGATGGCCTCGGCCAGGAACTGCATGCCGATGTAGCCCTGGATGGCCCAGGAGGACGGGTACTCGTCCTTGAGGAACTTCGAGATGCGTGCGGTGTACTCGCGGTGGGCGGGCGAGGCCTCGTCCCAGTAGAAGGCGTCGTAGGAGTTGCCCCAGATGCCTACGGGGTAGTCCGCGCCCATGGACTTGGTCGTCTCGGGCGAGCCCGCCTCGCCGAGCCCGATGAAGTTGTACTTGACCGCGTCGAAGACGCCGAGCGCCCGGGCCTGCTTGGAGTAGGTGACGAAGAAGCCGCCCCAGATGGAGGACACGATGGCCTCCGGCTTCTTCGCCATCTGGGCGTTGATGAACGGGTTGTAGTCCTGCTCGCCCAGCTTGGGCCACTGCTGGTCCACGATCTCGACGCTGGGCTTGATCTTCTTGATGTGCTCCACGAAGGACTTCGTCACGTCCTGGCCGTAGGCGTAGTCGAAGGCGATGGTGGCGATCTTCGTCACCGGCCACTTGGCCACGATCTCCGCCGCGCTCCGGCCCTCCATGGTGGTGTTGGCGGCCACGCGGAAGATGTAGGGGTGGAGCTTGTCGGCGGCGGTGAGCTGGTCCGTCTTGGGGATCGGCGCGATGAAGACGATCTTGTTCTCCTTGGCCACCACGGACACGGCCGGCCCTTCCGCGGAGGTCAGCGTGCCCACGAGGAAGTCCACGTTCTCCTTGAGGATCAGCTCGCGGGCGACGCGCACGGCTTCGTTCGCGTCCGCCTTTGAGTCGCGGATGACGAGCTCGACCTTGCGCCCGAGGACGCCGCCCTTGGCGTTCAGCTCGTCCACGAACATCTGCGCCCCTTTCGACGCGGGCTCGCCGAACAGCGCGGGCGGCCCCGACAGCGGGATGGGCATGCCGACCTTGATGGGCTTCTGGGCCTCGGCCGCGATGGGGACCGTGAGGAGCGCGGCGAGCGCGAGCGTGAGCAGGCGGATCATGACAAGCCTCCTTTGGCTGTGTGCTGCCCGGGGTCAGAGGGCCGAGAGGCCCGGTACCTGCACCCGGATCCGGTACACCGAGGTGGATGCGGTGATGTAGAGACTCCGGAGATCGTCGTCGCCCCAGGCGAAGTTGGCCGTCTGCTCGGGCACGCGAATCACGCCGAGGCAGTGCGCCTCCAGGTCGAACACGTGCACGCCGCCGGGGCCGCAGCAGTAGACATTGCCGGCCGAGTCGATCTTCATGCCGTCGGGCGCGCCCTTGCCGTCGCCGACGGTCTCGGCCCACACGCGGCCGCCCGTGAGCCCGCCGTCGGGCTTCACGTCGAAGAGCCGGATGTGCTTGCGGGCGGTGTCATTGACGAAGAGCCGTCGGCCGTCCAGGGAGAAGCAGAGGCCGTTGGGACGATCGAAGTCGTCCACGAGGAGTGTGGGACGCTTCGGATCGCTGCCCGCGCGGAAGACCCCTTGGAACGACAGCTCCTGCTCTCGCTTGACGCCGTAGAACTCCGCGCGGCCGTACGGCGGGTCGCTGAAATAGATGCCGCCGTCGGTCGCGCAGACGATGTCGTTCGGGCTGTTGAGCTGCTTGCCCTCGTAGTGCGTGGCGACGGCGGTGATGCGGCCGTCCGGCTCCGTGCGCGAGACCTGGCTCGAGGCGTGCTCGCACGCGAGCAGCCTGCCCTGCCGGTCCCACGTGAGGCCGTTGGACTTGTTGCACGGCTTGCGGAACGTGGTGACCCCGTCTCTGGCCGACCAGCGCCGCAGGTGATCGCCCGGCATGTCGCTCCACAGGAGGTACCTGCCCGCGGGATGCCAGAGCGGCCCTTCCGTGAACAGGCAGTCGCCCGCAATCTTCTCGAACTCGACCCTTGGACCGACCACCGTCGTGAAGCGCGGATCGCGGATGTCGACCGTCACTTCCTGATCGGCTCCCCCGGCTTGCCCGCGGCGTACCAGTCGGCGGGCTTGACCTCCTCGATCACGACCCACACGGCCTCCTTCGGCACGCCGGTGACGTCGGTGATGGCGCCGGTCACGCGCTTGGCGATCTCGTCCTTCCGCTCCTTGCCCCAGCCCTCGTAGATGCGGATGTTGACGAATGGCATGCGGTCTCCTCCATGCCCCGGCGCTCAGGCCTTGAGGAATCGGTCGAACCAGCCCGTACAGCGCTTCCAGCCCTCCGCCGCCGCGGCGGCGTTGTACGACGGCCGGTAGTCGGCGAAGAAGCCGTGGCCCGCGCCCGGGAAGATCACGATCTCGGTGTTGGGGTTCACTGCCTTCACCATCTCGAACATCTTCGTGGCGTCAGCCGGCGTGGGGCCGGTGTCGGTCTCGCCGAACAAGCCCAAGAGGGGGATCTTGATGTCCTTGGCGACGTCGAAGCCGGTGACCGGGTTCGGCTGGTCGGGGAAGGGGCGCGCGGGCGGCCCGTACCACGCGACGGCCGCCTTCATATCGGGATTGGTGGCGGCGACCTGATAGACGGTCCCGCCTCCCCAGCACCAGCCGGTGACGCCCACGCGATCGGCGCGGGCTCCGGGCCGCTTCTTCGCCCAGTCCACGGCGGCGGCGATATCACCGAGCACCTGCTTGCGCGGCACGGCGAAGACGATCTTGAGGATGTCCTGGATGTTCGGCAGCTGTCCAACACCGCCCTCCCGCTTGAAGAGCTCGGGGGCGACGGCGTAGTACCCAACCTTGGCGAAGCGTCGCGTCACGTCGCGGACCCACTCGTGGACGCCCCAGACCTCCGAGATGCAGACGACGATGGGCGCAGGCCCTCCTGCGACGGGCCGCGCCTCGTAGACCGGCATGTTGTAGCTGCCGATCGCGACCTCGTAGTCGCCGGCCACGATGCCGGAGGTGTCCGTCTTGATCGCCTGGGCCAGCGCTTTCTCGACGCCGACGGCGTAGCCCGCAAACGTCACGGCACCCCCCGCCTTGATCACGTCCCGACGCGTCAGAGCCGGCACCTTCCGCCTCATGTTGGGGTCTCCTTGCCGCCGCGGCGGCGTGCGGGTCAGTGGGGTTGCGCCCCGGAGTCTAGGTTGGCCCCGGGCGGCTGTCAATCCAGTCGAGGGCGGGCGGGCGACCTGATAGACTCTGGACGTGGCCGAGCTCGTCAACGAATTCTCCTGGTCGCGCACCCGCGACAACGTCTTCAAGGAATGCCGGCGGCGGTACTACTACCAGTACTACGGCTCCTGGGGCGGCTGGGACCTCGAGGCCGACCCCTCCGTGCAGCGTCTCTACATGCTCAAGCGCCTCGGCACGCGACAGATGTGGGCCGGCCGTCTGGTGCACGAAGCCATCGAGCGGACGCTCTCCGTCCTGCGCGACGGCCATGCCCTCTCCGAAGCGGCCCTCATCGAGGACACCGTCCGCCAGATGCGGCAAGAGTGGCGCGGCTCGCGCGACGGCGTCTACCGCGAGCAGCCGAAGCGGACCGGGCTCTTCGAGCACGAGTACCAGGTGCCCATCCGGGACCAGGAGTGGCAGGCTCTGCGCGACCACGTCGTGCGCTGCCTGCGCAACTTCCACCGCCTGCCGCTGCTCGAGGACATCAAGCGGACGCCCACCGAGCGCTGGGCCTTCATCGAGGACATCGGGTCCTTCGCCTTCGAGGGCACCCGCCTCTTCTCGGCGCCGGACTTCGGCTACTGGAACGCGGCGGACCGCCTGCAGCTCGTGGACTGGAAGACGGGCGGCACCGGCGACGGGGCGGGCATCCAGCTGGGCGGCTACGCCCTGTATGCCCTCGAGGTGATGCACGTGGAGCTGGCGCGCGTGGATCTCCACGAGGTGAACCTGCGCGAGGGGAGGGTCTTCACGCACCCGTGGGACGAGGTGAGCCTCGACCGGGTGCGCGAGCACATCCGCCTGTCGGTGCGCTCCATGAAGGCGTATCTCAAGGATCCCGAGCGCAACCTCGCGGAGGAGGAGAACTTCGAGAAGACCGAGGAGCTGCGGATCTGCCGCTGGTGCAACTTCCGCGCGGTGTGCCGGCCCGAGCTGCCGCCCTTCGCGACGCCGGCGGAGGAGGCGGTCGAGGCGTGAAGACACTGCTCGTGGACCTGGACGACACGCTGCTCGACTATTCGGGAGGCGTGGACGAGTGCTGGACGGCGGCCTGCGAAGCCGTGGGAGGCCCGGCCGGCGTGGAGACGGGGCCGCTCGTCGAGTCGGTGCGGAAGGCGCGGCGCTGGTTCTGGGACGATCCCGAGCGACACCGCCGCGAGCGCGTCAACATGCTCGGAGCCTGGAGCAAGATCGTCGCGGAAGGCCTCGTGCGACTCGGCCGTCCGGACCCTGGGCTCGCCCTCGCCATCGCCGAGGACTTCGCGGCGCGGCGCTGGGACGTGATGCAGCTCTTCCCGGGCGTGGAGGCGGCGCTCGGCCGCCTGCGGGACACGGGCGTGACCATGGCCCTCGTCACCAACGGCGACCGGAGCCAGCAGCGGCGGAAGATCGAGCGCTACGATCTCGCGCGCTTCTTCGACGTCATCCTGATCGAGGGCGAGTTCGGCGTGGGCAAGCCCGAGGCCGCCGTCTATCGGCACGTGCTCGATCGCCTGGGCGTGCCCGCGCGCGAGGCGTGGATGGTGGGCGATCATCTCGAGTGGGACGTGGGCGCTCCGCAGCGGCTGGGGCTCCGCGGCATCTGGGTGGACCGCGACCGGACCGGGCTGGCGCCGGGCACCGACGTGCGCCCGCACCGCATCATCAAGGACTTCCCCGAGATCTTGGAAGGCTAGGAGCCCCCTGTTGTCTCGGCTCTCGCCTCACCGCTCGAGGCGAGCGCTTCAGCTCGAACCGCGACCCTCTCCCCCTTTGGGGGCGAGGGAGCGAGTCAGCCGCCGCCCACGTCCAGGAGCTGGAGCGACGCGAGGCGTCGATAGATCCCGTCCTCGCGCGCGATGAGCTCGACATGCCGGCCCGTCTCCACGATGCGCCCGTCGTGCACCACCACGACCCGGTCGGCGTCCCGCACGGTGCGCAGGCGATGGGCGACGATGAGGAGCGTCCGGCCCGTCGTGAGGTCGGCGAGGGCGTCCTGGATCAGCGACTCGCTCTCCGCGTCCAGCTCCGACGTCGCCTCGTCGAGGATGAGGATGGGCGGGTTCTTCACGAAGGCGCGGGCGATGGCGATGCGCTGGCGCTGGCCGCCCGAGAGCTTGGCGCCCCGCTCGCCCACCAGGGTCTGATAGCCATCGGGCAGCGCCCTGATGAAGTCGTGGGCGTGGGCCCGCCGCGCGGCGTCCTCGATCTCCTCGCGCGTGGCGCCCGCCTTGCCGTAGGCGATGTTGTACTCGATCGTGTCGTGAAAGAGGAAGGTGCCCTGGGTGACGAGTCCGAAGAGCCCCCGCAGCGAGGCGATGGTGACGTCGCGGATGTCCCGGCCGTCGATGGTGATGCGTCCGGCCGTCACGTCGTTCAGGCGGGGCAGGAGATCCATGAGGCTGGACTTCCCCGATCCGGAGAGGCCCACGAAGGCCACGGTCTCCCCGCGCCGGATGGTGAGCGACACGTCGCTCAGGGCCTCGGTGGTCGCGCCCGGGTAGCGGAAGGAGACGTGGTCGAACACGATGCGATCCCGGAAGCCGGCGATCGCGGTCGCGCCGGGCGCGTCGACGATCGTGGGCCGCGTGTCGAGGATCTCGAACACGCGCTCCACGGAGGCCAGGGACTGCTGCACGGTGTTGTAGGAGCGGATCAGCTCGCGAACGGCGCGCTGGAGGAGAGCGACCGCGGCCATGAACGAGAATGCCTCGCCGGGCGTCATGGCGCCCCGGATGACGAGGGCGCCCGCGTACCAGACGATGCCCACGATGCTGAAGGCTCCCAGGATCTCGATGATGGCCTTGGACAGCTCGTCGACGCGGATGTCCTTGAGCGCCAGGTCGAGCAGGCGGTTGTTGAGCCGGTCCCAGCGCGTCTGCTCGAACTGCTCGCGGCCGAAGGCCTTGACGATCTTGGCGCCCGTGAAGGACTCCTGCAGGAGCAGGAAGAGGTCCGCGATGCGCTCCTGGGTGCGGCGATTGATCCGGTAGAGCTGGCGTCCGAGCGCCCACACGGCGGCGGCGAGGGCGGGAAACACCACCACGGCGATGACCGCGAGCCGCCAGTTGCGGGCGAACATCACGGCGAGCATGGCCGCGATCGTGCCCGACCGGCGCACGGCGTCCACCACCAGATAGGAGAAGAGCCGTCCTATCCGGTTGACGTCCGTGATGACGCGCGCCTGCAGCTCGCCCGAGTGGCGCCCGATGAAGAAGGACACGGGCATGCCCTGGATGTGCGTGTACACCTCGCGGCGCAGCTGGGCCACGGCGCGCTCGGACGCGGCCGCGATGAAGGAGCCCTCGCCGTAGGCGGCCGCGCCCTTGATGATGGACACCGCCAGGATGGCGAGCGGGACGAGCGTGAGCATCGCGACGTCGCGCCGGATGAAGATGCCGTCCATGACCGGCTTCACGAGCCACGCGATGGCGCCCGCGAGCGCCCCCGACACGAGCGCGCAGAGGGCGCCGGCGACGACCGTCCGCGCGTGCGCGCGGAGATACGGCGCGAGCTTGAGGAGCACGCGATACCGGGGCTTCAGGGCAGCGCTCGCGGGAACCACGCGACGGCCGGGAGGAGGGAGACGCCCACGGTCACGCATCGACCTTGCCAGAGTCGCTCCGCCTCTTCAAGTTCTGCGGCGGCCCGCGCGGGTTGACACGGCGCGTCCACGCGTAGTACCTACTCAGCCAGTGAGCGCTTGCGCGCGGACGGCACCATGTGCGGCATAGCCGGGATGCTGGTGAGGCGCGGCCGTGCCGACGGGAGCACGGTGCGCCGCATGGCCGCCGCGCTCGCCCATCGCGGCCCCGACGATCTGGGCATCCACGTGGCGGGTCCCGTCGGGCTCGCCAACGTGCGGCTGTCCATCATCGATCTCGAGGGCGGTCATCAGCCGATGCTGGGCGAGCGCCTGGCCCTGGTCGCCAACGGCGAGGTGTACAACTTCATCGAGCTGCGGACCGGGCTCGAGGCGCGCGGCCGGCGATTCGCCACGGGGTCGGACAGCGAGACCATACTGCACGCCTACGCTCTCGACGGCCTC
>Ga0335069_10006844_pt1 | contig 16513 bp, 14 predicted proteins | sample Lox_Sample_11_FD_206714 | JGI IMG/M metagenome (GOLD analysis project Ga0335069, IMG submission 206714) | Soil microbial communities from Loxahatchee National Wildlife Refuge, Florida, United States - Lox_Sample_1.1 | ecosystem: Environmental > Terrestrial > Soil > Wetlands | place: USA...
CGCGATCGGGGCCGCGGCCACCGGGCGCCGGTCCGCACTGCCGTTCGGAACCGTGACCGTGCCGCCGTGCGGCAGCAGGAAGGTCTTGGGGGCCGGCAAGCCGGGCCACCCGATGACCTTCACGCGACCGCCGGAGCGCGTCGTACGGCTCGAGTCGAGCGGATAGCCTTCGCGCTTGTTCTCCTTCAGCAGGTAGACGACGAGAAGCGCGAAGAAGATCCAGAACGCGTAGAGCACGACCTGGGCCACGTCGAAGTAGCTGCTTGCGCCTTGCATGAGGGTTCCTCCAACGATGAATCCTGCCTGTCTCGATTCCTGTTTCGCCGTCCGCGCCCGGCGCTAGCCTGCGCCGGCTTCCGGCATCGGTCCGAATCCCGCCGCCGGAACGGCCGCGCCACGCGCTGCGCCCGGTGCCGTCAGCGCGAGCGGCCCGATCGCGACCAGCGTCGCGAAGAGCAGGCCGATCTCCAGCAGGTACACGAGCGCATAGCCGGTCGCCGCGCCGTCGAGCGCGATGCCGAGCGCGCCGCTGTGCGCGAGCCCGGAGAACAGGTCGCGCAGCCCGCCGCCCAGCGCGATGCCGGCACCGGCGGCCGTGGCCTGGACCGCGCCCCACGCACCCAGCGTCATGCCGCTCAAGCCGCGCGAATCGATCTGCATCGCCGCGGCGAGCGTTCCCATTCCGAACAGGCCGCCGCCGAGGCCCACCAGCGCGATGCCGCAGGCGAACAGCCACGTCGAGGCGAGCGGCGCGGCGAAGATCACGATCGCGAACGCGGCGACCCCGACGAGTGCGCCGTAGCCTGCAAGGCGGCACGGCTCGACGCGCTGCGCCAGCGCGCGCGCGGACGTCGCGAGCCCGGCAAAGGCGCCGATCGCCAGCAAGGCCGTGAGGCCCGTCGTGACGCCGACCGGCAGGCGCAGGACCTGGCCGCCATAGGGTTCGAGGATCACGTCCTGCATGCTGAAACCGAGCGCGCCGAGGCTGACGGCCACGAGGAAGCGCCGCGAGCGGTCGCGCTGCGTGAATTCGCGCCAGGCGGCGCGAAAGCCGCCACTCGGCGCCAGATCGCCCTCCGCGGCGGGGCGCCGGGCTTCCTGCTTCCATAGCGCGACGATGTTCAGGCCCATCGTCGCGATCGCCGCGGCCTGCACCACCTGGATCAGCCGCTTGGCGCTGAAGTCCATCAGGCAGACGGCAAATACGGCGCCGGCGCCGATCATCCCGACGAGCAGCATCACGTAGAGCAACGCGACGACCCGCGGCAGCCGACCCGCGGGAGCGATATCGGCGGCCAGCGCGAGTCCTGCTGTCTGCGTCGTCTGCATGCCGGCGCCGACCAGGAGGAACGCCAGCGCCGCGCCGGCGTGGCCGACCCACGCCGGCCCGCGGCCGTCGCCCGAGAGCAGGATCAGCGCGAAGGGCATGATCGCGAGGCCGCCGAACTGCAGCATCGTGCCGAGCCAGATGAACGGCACCCGGCGCCAGCCGAGCACCGAGCGGTAGACGTCGGAGCGGAAGCCGATCAGCGCGCGAAACGGCGCCGCGACGAGCGGCAGCGCGACCATCAGCGCGACGAGCCAGGCGGCGACGCCGAGCTCGACGATCATCACGCGGTTCAGCGTGCCGATCAGCAGGGCCGCGGCGAGCCCGACCGAGACCTGGAAGAGCGACAGGCGCAACAGGCGTGCAAGCGGCAGCTCGGCGCTGGCCGCATCGGCGAACGGCAGGAAGCGCGGACCGATCCGCGTCCAGACGCGGACCAGCGCGCGCATGGCCGGCCGCTCAATGGCCATGCCGCAGCTCCAGCGCCTGCGAGATGTAGAAGCCGCGCGCGACGCGCTGCGTGCGGGCCGTGGTCCAGCTCACCAGGCCGGGCGCGCGCCGCAGGCGCGCGACGAGGTCGTGCGGCGCGACCGGCTCGATCGCCGGCGACCGGTCGGCGCGCGGGAAGAGCTTGCCGACCGCGTGCATCGTCGCGAGCAGCCGCGTACGCGGCGCGAACGTGAAGACGATCGACTCGCGCGTGCGCGGCGCGAGCGCCTCCAGGACCCGGGTCGCGTCGCTGGCTCGGTAGTGGATCAGCGAGTCCATCGCGACGACGTGGTCGAACGAACCCCAGGCCGGGTCGTGCATGTCGCCGACCTCGAAGCGGATCCGCGCCGGGTCGATGTCCTGCGGCAGCCGCTGGCGCGCCAGTTCGACGAGCGTCGGCGACAGGTCGACGGCGAGCACCTCGGCGCCGCGGCGCGCCGCCTCGAACGCGAGGAGCCCGGTGCCGCAACCGGCGTCCAGGATCCGGCGTCCTGCGAGGTCGGCCGGTAGCCAGTCGAGCAGGCAGGCGCGCATCTCGTTGCGCCCGGCGCGCACGGTGGCGCGTATGCCGCTCACCGGCGCTTCGCTCGTGAGGCGCGCCCAGGCATCCGCCGCGGTGCGGTCGAAGTACGACTCGACCTGCGCGCGGCGCTGGCGGTAGGAGGGGTTTGCGATCGCGGACATCAGTCGAATCCGAGCAGGTCGAAGATCTCGCGGTCTTTCAGGGGCCCGACCGAGACGGGGTCGGTGCCGCGCCAGAGCCCGTCGGCGAGGCGCAGGTACTCCTCCTGCACCGCGCGCACTTCGGGGCTGTCCTCCATCTCGAACATCGTGGACTTCTTCAGTCGGCTCTTGCGGATCGCGTCGAGCACCGGGAAGCGGGCCATCGTCTTCAGCCCGACGCTGCCGTTGTAGCGATCGATCTGGTCGACGTCGTCGCTGCGATTGGCAATGACGCCGCCGATCCGGACCTTGTAGTTCTTGGATTTCGCGAGAATCGCGCCGACGATCCGGTTCATCGCGAAGATCGAGTCGAAGTCGTTGGCCGTCACGATCAGCGCGCGATCGGCGTGCTGCAGCGGCGCGGCGAAGCCGCCGCAGACGACGTCGCCGAGCACGTCGAAGATCACGACATCGGTGTCGTCCAGCAGGTGGTGTTCCTTGAGCAGCTTCACCGTCTGGCCGACGACATAGCCGCCGCACCCGGTGCCGGCCGGCGGCCCGCCGGCCTCGACGCACTTGACGCCGCCGTAGCCCTCGTAGACGAAGTCCTCCGGGCGCAGCTCCTCGGTGTGGAAGTCGACCGATTCGAGCACGTCGATCACCGTCGGCACGAGGCACTTCGTCAACGTGAACGTCGAATCGTGCTTCGGGTCGCAGCCGATCTGCAGCACGCGCTTGCCGAGCTTCGAGAACGCAGCCGACAGGTTCGAGGAGGTCGTGCTCTTGCCGATGCCGCCCTTGCCGTAGACGGCGAATACCTTCGCCTGCCCGATCGTGAGCGAGGGATCCAACTGCACCTGCAGGCTGCCTTCGCCGTCGGGGCGCTTCGGCAGGCTGCGCTGAAGTTCCCGAAGCGGGACCGTGCTGGTTTCGTTCATCGGCGGATCCTCATCGTGTCGCGTTCCTGGACGTATCGTTCGGGCCGGTCGTCAGCGCGCGAAATGCGCCTTCGCCTCGTAGAGGGTCTCGACCGTGATCAACGTCACGCCGCGTTCCGCGGCGAAGCGTTCGGTGTTGCGCCGCGCCTTCGGCCGGACGAAGAACGGGATCTTCTGCAGTTCGCGCTCGCCGTCCGCGGACCAGGTCGGCGCGGTCGCGACGGCGGTCGCCGCCGGAGCCGGTGCGGCGGCCTGCATGTCCGCGAGCGGCACGTCGGCATTCGGCCCTGCGGACGCCGGCAGGTGCGAGGCACGCGCCTCGTCGTGGAATTCGAAGTCGCCGCGAAACATCTGCAGCAGGTGCTCCTCCAGGCCCATCATCAGCGGATGCACCCAGGAGTCGAACAGCACGTTCGCGCCCTCGAACCCCATCACCGGGCTGTAGCGGGCCGGCACGTCCTGCACGTGCATCGGCGCGGAGATCACGGCGCAGGGGATGCCGAGCCGCTTCGCGACGTGCCGCTCCATCTGCGTGCCGAGCACGAGCTCCGGTGTCGCCGCCGCGATCGCCTGCTCGACCTCGAGGTAGTCGTCGGTGATGAGGGCGTCGATGCCGTGGGCGCCGGCCGCCTCGCGCACCTCGCGCGCGAATTCCCGCGAGTAGGTGCCCAGGCCGACGACCTTGAAGCCGATCTCTTCGGTCGCGATGCGCGCGGCCGCGATCGCGTGGGTGGCGTCGCCGAAGATGAACGCCCGCTTGCCGGTCAGGTACGTCGAATCGACCGAGCGCGCATACCAGGGCGTACGCGCCTGCGACGCCGACAGGCGTGCGACGCCCGGTTGTTCGCGTGCCAGCACATGGCGCGCATCGACGCCCGCCAGTTGCGCGACCTCCGCGATGAACGCCCGCGTCGCGCCGAGGCCGATCGGCACGGTCCGCGTGAAGGGCATTCCGAACGCGCGCTGCATCCACAGCGTCGTCGGCCGCGATACTTCCGGATAGAGGCAGACATTGAAGCTGGCATCCGGCAGGCGCCCGATGTCGTCGACCGACGCGCCCAGCGGGATGATCGCGTTGACGTCGATGCCGAGCTGCTCCAGGATCCGGTCGACCTCGACGACGTCGTCGCGGCAGCGGAATCCGAGCACGGTCGGGCCGATGATGTTGGCGAGCGGACGGCGCGGTGGCCGCTCGGGCTTCGCCGTGCCGCCGGCGACCTGCTGGCTGCGCTCCTGCAGGACGCTGCGCACGATCCGGTACAGCGTTTCGCCGGCGCCCCAGTTTTCCTTCTTGGAATAGGCCGACAGTTCCAGCGGCACGACGGGGACGGGCAGACCGAGCGAGCGGCCGAGATTGCCGGCCTGGTCCTGCAGCAGCTCCGCCGTGCACGACTCGCCGACCAGCAGCAACTGCGGCCGAAATCGCTCGTAGGCATCGGCGACCGCGCGCTTCGCGAGCGAGGCGGTTTCGCCGCCCAGGTCGCGCGCCTGGAACGTCGTGTAGGTCACCGGCGGGCGGCGGTCCATCCGCTCGATCATCGTGAACAGCAGGTCCGCGTAGGTGTCGCCCTGCGGCGCATGCAGCACGCAGTGGACGTCCTCGAACGATGCGGCGACGCGTATGGCGCCGATGTGAGGCGGGCCTTCATAGGTCCAGAGAGTGAGTTGCATCGGCGTGGGTGGGGCCTGCGGCGCGTCGCGGGGATCAGATCGACAGCTGCGCCCGGCGGCGCAGCGGCCGGGTGCAGATCTCGGCCAGGTCGGCCGCCTGCTCGTAACCCTGGATCGGCGTGAACACGAGCTCGATCGACCATTTCGTCGCCAGCCCGTCGGCCTCCAGCGGGTTGGCGAGGCCGAGGCCGCAGATCGTCAGGTCGGGGCTGGCGGCGCGCAGGCGATCGAGCTGCCGCTCGACGTCCTGGCCCTCGGACAGCGTCACGCCGGGCGGCAGCGCATCGAGTTCCGCGGCCATCATCTGGCGGTCGAGGTAGGGAGTGCCGATCTCGATCGGCTGCATCGCCAGTTCGCGGTGCAGGAAACGGGCGATCGGGATCTCGAGCTGCGAATCCGGCAGCATGAACAGGCGTTTGCCGGCGAGCCATTCGCGGGCGCCTCGGAGGCTTGTTCGGGCGCGCTGCGCGAGCGGCTCCAGGACGTCGCGTTGTTGCCGCGGCGCGACACCAAAATCCGCTGCGGCCGCTTCGAACCACGCCGTCGTGCCCTCGGCGCCGAGGGGAAACGGTGCCCGCAGCAGTCGCGCGCCGCGGGATACCAGCGCGCGAACCGTGCCGCCGACATAAGGTTGCGCCGCCAGCACCGAAGTCCCGGCGCCGACCGGCGGAAGGTCCGCGGCGCGACGCCCCGGAAGGTAGCGGACCGGCCCGACGCCGAGTTGCTCGAAGCAGCGGCCGAACTGGTCCTCGACGATGTCCGCCAGGCATCCGACGACGAGCAGTTGTCGCTCGTCGCTGGCGGGCAGCGCGCCGGCGAGCGCGACGAGTGCGGCATCCTCTCCCTGCGTGAACGTCGTCTCGATCCCGGAGCCGCTGAAGTTGAAGACGCGTACGCCCGGGCCCAGGCGGGCGTTGAGCCGCTCCGCGGCCTTCGCGAGATCGAGCTTGATGACCTCCGACGGGCACGACCCGACGAGAAACAGCGTCGTGATTTCCGGCCTGCGCTGAAGCACGCGGGTACAGATCCGGTCGAGTTCCTCGTGCGCGTCGGCGAGCCCCGCGAGGTCGCGTTCGCCCAGCACCGCGGTGCCGAATCGCGGCTCGGCGAAGATCATCACGCCGGCCGCCGACTGCAGCAGGTGCGCGCACGTCCGCGAGCCGACGACGAGGAAGAAGGCGTCCTGCAGCTTGCGATGAAGCCAGACGATGCTCGTCAGGCCGCAAAAAACCTCGTGCTGGCCGCGCTCGCGCAGGACGGGCAGCCCGGCGGCGCGCGCGACGCGGGCGTCGAGCTGGACGGCGACCGCCGTGCCGGCGTCGTTCATTCGGCGAGCGGCGCGCCCAGGGGGGCGACGGCCGCGGCGGACGGTGGCTCGAGGCGGGCACGGCGCAGCTTGAGCAGAAACTGCGCGGCATTGATCGCGTACGCCGCATAGGCGGCGAGCGCGAGCAGCATCTGGCCGCGCGCGCCCAGCGCGTCGTTCAGCAGCGCCGCGAGATACGCGGAGTGCAGCGCCAGCACGAGCATGCTCACCGCGTCCTCCCAGAAGAACGCCTCGGCGAACAGGTACTGCCCGAAGACGTCGCGCTCCCACAAGCAGCCGGTGATCATGATCGTGTAGAGGACCATGGTCTTGCAGACGATCGAGGCGGTCGCCGCCGCAAGGCCGGTCCCGGTGGCGAGGTAGTGCAGGACGAGCGCCAGGCTGACGAGGAACACGAGGAACTGGACCGGTGCCAGGATCCCCTGGACCAGCGTCCATCGCGAGTCATCGCGGCGACGCCGCTGCTCGGGCGTGTACAACAGCCGGCCAGCCGGTCGTTGCCCTGCGTGCACGGAATTCCTCCGCCCCGCGGCGCCTGCCGCGGTTGGACGTTCTTGGTTTAGGTATGACGATGAATCTAGACCTGACACTATGAAGTGTCAACGCAAATTTACGTCATGCGCTATTGACACGCGATTCGCATTTGGGTCTATAGTCGTTTCCAGGCTGGGGGTAAGAGATCAGACGATCGGATGATCGGCGGGTCGATTAGCGCCAACCGGACCGCGCAAAGATCGAATAACCATGACGCGACTCAAGGTTCTGCGGGGGCAGGATCCTGGGGAGGAGGGATCGATGGACCAGCCGGTGCGGAGAGGCGCCGCTTCTGGGAGCAAGGCCTGCGAGCAGCACGGCTGGTGTCTCTCGGAGGGGGCGGCAGTGCAGGCGCCAAGCAGTCTCGCGTCGGGCGAGGCCGCGAAGCCGGGGCAGGAACTGCATGCGCTCGTCCGCACCGTCGAGGCCCAGATCATTCCGCGGCTGGTGCTGGCGCATCGTGACGAGCACGGCCGACCGATCGATTTTGGCGGCATGATGCACGCGAGCGAGGAGGATCTCGAGCAGTGCGTCCGGCTCCTGATCGACTCCGGGGTCGAATCCATCTGCGCGTTCGCCGAAGGCGTGCACGCGCGCGGGATCGCGCTCGAGTCGGTCTATCTCGAGGTCTTCGCGCCGGCCGCGCGCCGGCTGGGCGAGCTGTGGGAATCGGACGACTGCAGCTTCACCGACGTCACGATCGCGTTGGGTCGCCTGCAGCAGGTCCTGCGCCGCTTCGGATCGCGGTTCCGCGGCGACGGTTTCGTCGGCGAGCCGTGGCGTCGGGCCTTGTTCGCCGCCGCGCCGGGCGAACAGCACACGTTCGGACTCAGCATGGTCGTGCAGTTCTTCCTGCGCGCCGGCTGGGACGCGAGCCTGCTGCCGGCGCCGGCCGGCGAGGAACTGGTGCAGCTCGTCCAGCGCGATCGCGTCGCGCTGGTCGGCCTCACGATGAGTTGCGAGAGCCGCGCCCCGGCGTTGAAAGCGTTGATCTCGCGCCTGCGTCGTCTGTCGGGCAATCCCGAATTGCGCGTCATCGTTGGCGGAAATCCGTTCAACGATCGCCCCGCGTTGGCGGCCGAAGTGGGGGCCGATGCCACGGCGATCGACGCGCATCGCGCGGTCGATATTGCGCAGCAACTGATATTGTCCGCGCCTTCTTTGTGCAATTGAAGATCGGTTCGCGCTCCGCGCCGGTCCGGGCGCGGCGGCTCGAAAGAGAGGGTGTGAGTTGGCGCAGCCGTTTCGTTCGCCGGCACAAAGTCTCGCAGGGATCGGAAGCGAGGCCGCATCGCGCGTCATTACCGCTGCCGCCGACGTCGCCCTGATCCTGGACCCGCAAGGCGTCATTCGCGACCTGTCCTTCAGCGCCGACGATCTCGCGCGCGACGGATACGGCAGTTGGGTCGGGCAGACATGGCTCGACACCGTCACGCTGGAAAGCCGACCGAAAGTCGAGGCGCTGCTCGACGAGGCGCGCCGGATGCCGACGACGAGCTGGCGCCAGGTGAACCATCCGTCGCCGCGTGGTGGCGACCTGCCCGTGCTGTACTCCGCGATCCAGATCGGCGGCGCCGGCGGCGTCATCGCGATCGGACGCAACCTGCGCAATGTCTCGGTGCTGCAGCAGCGGCTCGTCGACGCGCAGCAGTCGCTGGAGCGCGACTACGAGCGCCTGCGGCAGGCCGAGACGCGCTATCGGCTGCTGTTCGAGATGGCCTCCGAGGCCGTCCTGATCCTGGAGGCGAATTCGCAGAAGATCGTCGATGCCAATCCGGCGGCCGGCCGCATGCTCGGCAGCGGGGCGCGGCTGATGATCGGACGCAACTTTCCCGATGGCTTCGACGAGGCCAGCACGCGGTCCATCCAGGACCTCCTCGCGGTCGTGCGCGTCACCGGCCGGGCGAGCGACGTGACCGCGGAACTCGTCGAAGGCGGGCGCCGATTCACCGTCTCCGCGTCGCCGTTCCGGCAGGAAAACACGGCCCACATCCTCGTCCGCCTGGTTCCGCGCGCCGGCGCCGGGGAGGCGCAGAACGCGGAGGAGTTCAATGCCAAGGCGCGCCTGCTCGACATGATGGAGCGGCTGCCTGACGGATTCGTGCTGACCGATGCGGTCGGCCGCGTGCTGGTCGCCAATCGCGCCTTCCTCGATCTCATCCAGCTCACCAACGAAGACCAGGTTCGCGGCGAATCCCTCGAGCGCTGGCTGGGCCGCCCCGGCGTCGATCTCAACGTGCTGATCGGGAACCTCAAGGAACGGGATTCCATCCGGCTGTTCGGCACCACGCTGCGCGGTGAGTTCGGGACGACGTCGAACGTCGAGATCTCCGCGGTTTCCGCCCCCGACGCGCAGCCGCCGTGCCTCGGTTTCGCGATCCGCTCCGTCGCACGCCGCTTGAGCGAGGATGCCACCCCGGGCCGCGAGCTGCCGCGATCGGTGCAGCAGCTGACCGAGCTCATCGGCCGCGTGCCGCTCAAGGACCTCGTGCGCGAAACGACCGACGTGATCGAGCGCATGTGCATCGAGGCGGCCTTGGAGCTGACCGGCGACAATCGCGCGTCGGCCGCCGAAATGCTGGGCCTCAGCCGCCAGAGCCTTTACGTGAAGCTGCGGCGCTATGGGATCGCCGAGCTTTCGGCCGGCGAAGTGGGTCCGGGTCCGGCGAGCTGAAACTCTCGGCGTCAGGGCTGGCGCGTGCCGGCTCGCCTCGGGCCCGGGTGCGCCGGGCTTGAATTGCCGCCACGCGGACGTCCCGCCGGCATCCCGTACATCGATCCGGCAATTCCCGCGCGTGCGGCCTCGTGATTCGCGGGCCTGATCGGTTGTCGTGATCAGGTGACACGACGATGTCATTCTTGATTGACAGTCGAGCGTGTAACGCGGTAGCGTCATCGGATGAGCCGGCCCGCACCCGCGACTGTTCTCGAACTACTGAAGCCCGTCACGTGGTTTCCGCCGATGTGGGCCTTCGGGTGCGGCATCGTGTCCGCGGGGGCTTCGCTGGCAGAGCACTGGCCGGTGGCCGTCGCCGGGATCCTGGTCGCCGGCCCGCTCGTCTGCGGGACGAGCCAGGCAGCCAATGACTGGTTCGACCGCGAGGTCGACGCCATCAACGAGCCACAGCGGCCGATTCCTTCCGGACGCATGCCCGGGCGTTGGGGCCTTTACGTCGCGCTGGCATGGACGGCGATTTCCGCCGCCGCGGCCACCGCGCTGGGCACCTGGGGCTTCGGCGCGGCGCTGTTCGGCCTGCTGCTCGCCTGGGCCTACAGCGCGCCGCCGGTACGGCTGAAGCGCAATGGCTGGTGGGGCAACCTGGCCTGCGCCGTCTGCTACGAGGGCCTGCCCTGGATCACCGGATTCACGGTGATGGTCGCCGGCGCAGCGCCCGGCCTGCACGTCTTCGCGGTTGCGGCGCTCTACAGCCTGGGCGCGCACGGAATCATGACGTTGAACGACTTCAAGTCGGTCGAGGGCGACCGACGGCTGGGCATCGGCTCGCTGCCGGTGAAGCTGGGGGTTGCCGGCGCCGCGCGCGTCGCCTGCCTGATGATGGCCGTGCCGCAGGTCGTGATCGTCGTGCTGCTCGCGCTGTGGCAGCGGCCTTGGCACGCCGCCTTCGTCGCGGCGGTCCTCGCGACCCAACTCGCGATGATGAGCCGCTTCCTGCGGTCGCCGATCGAGCGTGCCACCTGGTACAGCGCGCTCGGCGTGACGCTGTACGTCTCCGGAATGCTCGCGTCGGCATTCGCGCTGCGCAACGTGGGGGGGTAGACGATGGTCCGATCCGACGAAGAGCACGTGTTCGATGTCGTCGTCGTCGGCGGCGGCCCGGCGGGCGCGACCGCGGCGGCCGATCTCGCGCGCGGCGGGCACCGCGTGGCGCTGCTCGACCGCGACGGCCGCATCAAGCCTTGCGGCGGCGCGGTGCCGCCGGTTCTGCTGCAGGAGTTCGCGATCCCGGACGCGTTGCTCGTCGCGCGCGTGCGGTCGGCGCGCATCGTCTCGCCGTCCGACCGGAAGGTCGAGATGCCGATCGACGACGGCGGCTACGTCGGCATGGTCGACCGCGAAGTCTTCGATGAATGGCTGCGCGAACGCGCGGCCTCCGCGGGTGCCGTGCGCCTCGTCGGCTCGTTCCAGAAGATCGAGCGGGAAGGTCTTGCCGAGCCGGATCGGGTGCGCGTCGTTTACGACGACAGGCAGGGTCACCGCGGCACGCTACGCGCGCGCGTCGTGATCGGCGCCGACGGCGCCCGCTCGCGCGTCGCGCAGCAGTGCATCGACGGCGCGGACCGGATGCCGTACGTCTTCGCGTACCACGAATTCGTGCGCTCGCCGGCGCCGCAGGAAAGTGCGGACGCGCGCCGCGTCGATTTCGACGGCAGTCGCTGCGACGTCTATTACCGCGGCGAAATCTCGCCGGACTTCTACGGTTGGGTCTTCCCGCATGGCGACGTGACGAGCGTCGGTACCGGCAGCGCACAGCGCGGATTCTCCGCGCGCCGCGCGGTCGAGACGTTGCGCGCGGCGTCCGGCCTCGACGGCGCGGAAACCCTCCGTCGCGAAGGCGCGCCGATCCCGATGCGCCCGCTGAAGCGATGGGACAACGGTCGCGACGTCGTGCTCGCCGGCGACGCGGCCGGCGTCGTCGCGCCGGCGTCGGGCGAAGGGATCTACTACGCGATGACCGGCGGGCGCCTCGCGGCGGAGGCGGCCGGCGAATTCCTGGCGAGCGGCGACGCGCGCAAGCTGGCGCTCGCACGGCGCCGATTCATGCGCAAGCACGGCCGCGTGTTCTGGATCCTCGGCATGATGCAGCGGTTCTGGTACGCGACCGACCGCCGTCGCGAACGTTTCGTCAGCATTTGTCGCGATCCCGACGTCCAGTCGCTGACCTGGCAGGCGTACCTGCACAAGCGCCTGGTGCGCAAGCGCCCGCTGGCACACGTGCGCATCTTCTTCAAGGACGTGGCGCACCTGCTGGGGCTTGCGCGTACCTAGTCCCGATGCACGCGATGGACGGGCTGAGCGTCCGGCGGGCGTTGCGGTGAACAGGCCGTAGGCCGGGCGCCGGATGGCCACAACGCTGGTCGATGCGATCCTTGTCGCGATCGTCGCCGAGGCGATCGCCCTCGTGGCCTATCGACGGATGAGCGGCGCCGGCCTCGCGACCGCCCCGTTGCTCTGCAGCCTCGCCTCGGGCGCTGGCCTTCTCGGCGCATTGCGCGTCGCGCTCTCCGACGGCGGCCGCCTCGGCCCAGCGCTGCTGGCACTGCTCGCCTTCGCGCTCATGGCTCATCTCGCGGAACTGGCGCTGCGATGGGCGCCGCCGCGCGACCGCCCGCCGGCAACGAGCAGGCACGCCCGATCGCAGCCGGGCGCATTCAGGTGGTGGCGCCGGCGTGGCGCTCGCCCGCGCGCTCCGGAGCCGTCGCCACCCACGCCGTGAACCAGAACGTGCTTCCGGCAGCCGCCTGGCTCTCGACGCCGATCTCGCCGCCCATCAGGCGCACGATGCCGGCGCAGATCGCGAGTCCCAGCCCGGTGCCGCCGTAGCGGCGCCCGGTGGACGCGTCGACCTGCTCGAAGGCTTCGAAGATGCGCTGCTGGTGGTCCGCATCGACGCCGATGCCGGTGTCCTCGACCGCGAAGCGAAGCCGCGCGCGGTCGCCGTCGACCTGGTCGACGCGCGCAGCGATATGGATCGAGCCCCGCTCCGTGAACTTCAGCGCGTTGCCGACGAAGTTGAGCAGGACCTGCCGCAGCCGCAGCGGATCGCCGACGAAGCGTGTGCCGACGCCCGTCGCGGCGTGCGCGGGGTCCCCGGCCTCGAAGCGCGCGCTGAACTCGATGCCTTTGGCCAGCGCTTTCGGCGTCATCATCGCGCGCACGCCGTCGATCAGTTCGACGACGTCGAAGGGCGTCGACTCCAGGCTCGAGGTGCCCGATTCGATGCGCGACAGCACCAGGACGTTGTCGATCAGCCCGAGCAGCTGTTCGGAGGCCTGGTTCATCACGCGGATGCGCTCGGCGTGCAGTTCGCGCGTGCGCGGATCGAGCGCGATCAACTGCGCCATTCCGGTGATGGCATTGAGCGGTGTGCGGATCTCGTGGCTGATGTTGGCGAGGAAGCGGTTCTTCGCGCGGCTCGCGGCCTCGGCCGCGTCCTTGGCCTGCAGCAGCTGCTGCGTGCGCAGGTCGACCACCTCCTCGAGACGCTCGCGGTGCGATTGCAGTTCGGATTCCAGGCGCTTTCGATCGGTGATGTCGCGGCTGATGCCGACGACGCCGATGACGCTGCCGTCGGCGCCGCGCAGCGGCGCCTTCAGCGTGTCCAGGCAGACGCGGCGGCCGTCCGCATAGGCCGTCCAGATCTCGTGGCGGTACGTCTCGCCGGTCCGCAGCACCTCGCGGTCGGACTGGCGGTAGATCTCGGCCAGGTCGCGCGGCGCGAAGTCGTAGTCGGTCATTCCGTGGGCCCGTGCTTCGCTGCGCCCGCAAAAGGCGGCGAACGCATTGTTGAACGCGAGATAGGTCGAGGCGGCGCTCTTGAAGAAGACCAGGTCCGGCGTCGCGTCGATCAGCGTGCGCAGCAGCGCGCGCTCGCCCGCCAGCGCAAGGTAGGGCGCACGGACGCCGGCGACGAACACCGCGCGGTAGATCATCAGGTAGCCGGCGGCGCGCAGGCCATGGCCCAGCGCGTTGGAGATGTCCGAGACGTCGAGGTAGACGGTGAAGAAGAACTCGGCCGCGCCGAGCGTCCACGCGGCGGCCGCGAGCCACATCAGATCGAGGCTCGATTCGCGCCGCGCGCGCGTCGCCAGCATGACGGCGGCTGCGGCATGGACGGCGACGATCACGTATTCGAAGCCGATCTTGAAGGCCGTCAGTCCTCGGCCGTCGACGAAAGTGCGTGGCAGCCGGTCGGAGTGGAAGAGGCCGACCCACAGGACCGCCGCGCTGACGGCCAGCGCAACGAGGTAGGCGGTCGCGTGCACCGGGCGGGACCACGGGTGCTGAGGCATCCATGCGGCGGCCAGAAGGCCGCCGGCGACCAGCGACGCGTCGGCGAGCCAGAATGCGATGGCTTTCTCCGGATCGCTCGGCGTGACGAAGTCCGGCATCCCCTTGTAGGAGAACGTATGCGCGAAATCGACGATCGCGACGGCGAGGAAGACGGCTCCGAGAAGCGACGTGCGGGCGTTGAATGACAGCCCGCGGAGGTTCCAGCCGCTGCCGACGACGAGCGCGCAGACGCAGATCGTCAGCAGTTCCAGCGCGCTGTGCAGCGGCAGGTAGGCCGCGGCGCTGAACACCTTCACCGGTGGGATCAACAGACCGAGCAGCAGCGCCAGCGTGGCCAAGCCGGCCGCCAGGAGCGGGGATCGCGCGGTATCCGGCGACCCGATCGCGACGCCGGATACGGCGTGGTCGACCGCGAGGCCCTCGAATCCGCCGCGCATATGACGCAGGTCGGCGGGCGGCGCGTGGATCCGGGGAAGCTCGGAGACGTTCATTGCGACCGACGATGACGCATGACGTCGCGAGCCGCGGTGTCAGGATGCCCGTCGTGCGGCGGCGAACGACGCGCCACCGAAGACGAGGAACCAGATCAACGACCACCCCGGAATCGTCAGCCCGAGGAAGCGCCAGTCGATCTGCGTGCACTCGCCGGAGCCCTGGAAGATCTTCGGCAGCGCGCGGCCGAGTGGGAAGTTGCTGATGAGCGTTCCCAGCCCGGGGCCGCAGGTCTCGAACTCCGGCGGATTGAGTTGAAGGTGGACGTGCCAGGCGGCGACCCCGGCGCTGGCCAGCGCGACGAGGATCGCGACGACCGCGGCGGGCCGCCCCAGAAGGCGCGGCGCGAGCGCGCCGACGATCGCCACCACGCACAGCACGACGAAGCCGTAGCGCTGCAGGACGCACAGCGGACACGGCTCGAGCCCTTCGATGTGCTGCAGGACCAGTCCGTAGCCGAGCAGCGACGCACAGGCGAGCGCGATGAAGGCGAACCAGGCGCGCCGCGGAAGCGCCTGCAAGGTCGAACCGAGTTTCATCCGGGGCTCCTGCGCGGCGCCTTGGCGCGCGTCAGCGTCTTCTTGGCCGGGCCGGGTGCGCCTCCGGCCGCGCTCGGCGACCGTTCCGGCGGCGTCAGCGCGGCATCGCCCGCGAGGTCGGACGCAGTGGCGCCGTCCGGGGCGGCGTGCGCGCGCGGCGGATTCGGGGCTGACAGCGGGGCTGACAGCGGGGGTGACAGCGGGGCTGAAAGCGGGGGCAGCAGCGGCAGCAGGGCCGCGTGGATCTTCGGCGAACCGCAGACCACGTCGCCGCCGTAAAGGTAGTCGGCCCCGCCGCCGGGGGCCGAGATCATGCCACCGGCCTCGAGGATCAGCAGCGAGCCCGCCGCGACGTCCCAGGGCTGCAGGCCGTACTCCCAGAAGCCGTCGAGGCGTCCCGCCGCGACGTAGGCGAGATCGAGCGCCGCTGCGCCGGCGCGGCGCACGCCCGCGGTTTCCAGCACGACGCGACGCAGGCCGTCCATGTAATGATCGAGCCGCTCGACGCCGCGGAACGGCAGGCCGGTGCCGATCAGGCTTTCTTCGAGCTTCGTGCGGCGCGAGACCCGCAGGCGGCGGTCGTTGAGGAACGCGCCGGCGCCGCGCGATGCCGTGAAGAGCTCGTTGTTCGTCGGGTCGTAGACCACGGCGTGCGCGACCTGCCCGCGATGTTCCAGCGCGATCGACACGGCGTACTGCGGGAATCCGTGGATGAAGTTCGTCGTGCCGTCGAGCGGATCGATGATCCACAGGAATTCCGGCCGCGTCGCCGGGCGCTGCGAGGCCGACTCCTCCGCGAGGAAGGCGTGCGCCGGATAGGCCGTGCGCAGCGTCGAGATGATCGCTTCTTCGGCGGCGCGATCGACTTCGGTGACGAAATCGCGCCGCCCCTTGGTCGAGACGCGCACGAGGTCGAGGTCGAGGCTGGCGCGATTGATGATCGAGGCCGCCTTGCGGGCGGCCTTGACCGCGGTGTTGAGCATCGGGTGCATGGCGACGGGGAGGCTAGACTCCGGTCAATGGGCGCATATTATGGGTGAGATTCGGGTCCCGCCGGTGACGCGGCGCGCAGGAGCCGCCGGGTGAACGGCACGCCCGATGGACGCGCGTCGGCGCCGGGGTCGCGCGACGATGCCGACGACAACGCCGCGCTGCCGGAGGCGGTCGGCGCGATACGCTACGTGCTCGTCGAGCCCAGCCATGCGGGAAACATCGGCGCCAGCGCGCGGGCGCTGGCGACGATGGGCTTTGACCGCCTCGTCGTCGTTGCGCCGCGCGATGCCGACTTCAAGTCGGACCGCGAGGCGCGGGCGCTGGCCGTCGGGGCCGCGCCGCTGCTGGACGACGCGGCGGTCGCGGCGAGCCTCGACGATGTGCTGGGCGACTGCACGCTGTCCTTTGCGATGACGGGCTACGATCGCGAATACGGTCCGCCGTTGCGCGACCTCCGATCCGCGGCGCGCCTCGCGATCGACCACCTGGCGGCGGGCCGTGGCGACG
>Ga0335069_10006845_pt1 | contig 16512 bp, 12 predicted proteins | sample Lox_Sample_11_FD_206714 | JGI IMG/M metagenome (GOLD analysis project Ga0335069, IMG submission 206714) | Soil microbial communities from Loxahatchee National Wildlife Refuge, Florida, United States - Lox_Sample_1.1 | ecosystem: Environmental > Terrestrial > Soil > Wetlands | place: USA...
GGGCGATTCCCTTTTGAAGAAGAATGCGACTGGTAGCGGTACAGCGCTGGCCGGTGGTGCCGAAGGATCCCCAGAGCGCTCCGTCGAGCGCGAGGTCAAGATTGGCGTCGTCGAGGACGATCTGAGCGTTTTTGCCGCCCATCTCGAGCGACACCGGCTTGAATGTGGCCGCCGCGCGCTGTGCGACATGCGAACCAACCTCGCTGGAGCCGGTGAAGCTGATGGCGCGGACGTCTGGATGCTCGACGAGCGCGTTGCCGGTGGAGCCGCCGCTGCCGCTCACGATGTTGACAACGCCGGGAGGCAGGCCGGCATCGATCAGCGTCTGGACGAGGTTGTAGACCGAGAGCGGCGTGTCGGTGGCTGGCTTGATGACGCAGGTGTTGCCAGAGACGAGCGCGGGAAAGAGCTTCCAGCTCGGGATGGCCATGGGGAAGTTCCACGGCGTGATCAGGCCCACGACGCCAACGGGCATGCGGACACTCATGGCGAACTTGTTCTGGAGTTCGGAAGGCGTGGTCTGGCCGAAGAGGCGGCGGCCTTCGCCGGCCACGTAGAAGGCCTCGTCGATGGCTTCCTGCACATCGCCGCGGGTTTCGGCGAGCACCTTGCCCATTTCGCGGGTCATGTCGCGGGCGAACTGCTCTTTGCGCTGCTGCAGCAGGATCCCGGTGCGGACGAGGATCTCGGCGCGCTTGGGAGCGGGAACAAGACGCCAGGTGGCAAACGCTTTCTTCGCTGCTTCGACGGCGCGGGCGACTTCTTCAGCACCGGAGGACGGGAATGCACCGATGATCTCGGAGTTGTTAGCCGGATTCAGGTTGAGGGTGGTCTTGCCGCTTGCGGCGGGCACCCATTCGCCGCCAATCAGATTGTGATATGTGGGGTAGGTCATGGGATTCAGTTTTCAGGGTTCAGGGGTCAGTGGTCAGGGATTGTGATCAGTGATCAGCAGTCCTGCCCGTGAACAACTGAGTTTAACGCACCGGGGAGTTCCCGGACGTTTTGTCAGGCCCAATGGGTTCGCGACAAAGCGAGCCGGACTCTCACGCTTCGAGTTCTCGCATCACGGGAAGGGAGTATTGACAAGGCTTCCCCTCCTACCCATTACCTCCGGTGTTTGCTGTTGGTTGGCTCTCTGGCCGTACAATGCTAGATGAGGTAGATCCACTTTTCATGTCTGCAAACGGTTATCCTTCCCGCACATCGCGGTCGCATGGCCTGCGTTCGCTCTTCAGCATGTTTTCGAGCGATCTGGCAATCGATCTCGGCACCGCCAACACACTGGTCTACGCCGCCGGAAAAGGCATCGTGGTCAACGAGCCTTCCATTGTGGCCATCAACAAAAACACCGGTGAGGTGGAAGCCGTAGGCAAGGAAGCCAAGGAGATGCTGGGCCGCACGCCGGGCAATATCGTGGCCATCAAGCCGATGAAAGACGGAGTCATCGCCGACTTCAAAGTCACTGAGAAGATGCTCAACTATTTCATCCAGAAGGCACACAACCGCAAGATGCTGGTGCACCCGAGGATCGTGATCGGCGTGCCGTCGGAGATCACTCAGGTGGAAAAGCGCGCGGTCGAAGATTCGGCGTATCGCGCCAAGGCGAGCGAAGTATACCTGGTGGAGCAGGCGATGGTGGCGGCGATCGGCGCCGGTCTGCCGATCACCGAGCCGGGCGGCAACATGGTTGTCGACATCGGCGGCGGCACAACGGATATCGCCGTGATTTCGCTGTCGGGCATTGTCTATTCGCGTTCGGTGAGGATGGCAGGCAACCAGATGGATGAAGCCATCACGAATTACCTGAAGCGCAAGTACAACCTGTTGATCGGCGAGCGCACCGCGGAACAAATCAAGATCGAGATCGGGTCGGCCTATCCGCTGGACAAGCCTCTGACCCTGGAAATCAAGGGACGCAACCTGATTGAAGGCGTGCCGAAGACGATTTCCATTGACGACAGTGAGATTCGCGAGGCGCTTGGCGAATGCATCGCGGTGATCATGAATGCGATTCGCGTGGCGCTGGAGCGGACACCTCCCGAGCTTTCAGCCGACATCAGCGATCGGGGCATCGTTCTGACCGGTGGCGGAGCGCTGATCAAGAATCTCGACAAGCGCATTCGCGAGGAAACGGGGCTGCCGGTTTCAGTGGCCGACGATCCCCTGGCTTCGGTTGTGCTGGGGACGGGCAAAATGCTTTCGGACTTCCGCCTGCTGCGCAAGATCAAGATTGATTAAAGGCAGGGGACAAGGGAACAGGGAGTAAAGAATTTCTTGCTCCCGCTTGTTACTCCCTACTCCCCTTTTCCCGACTGCCTATCCCGTTACCTTTAGAGTCCTGCAGCACACTGTGCGCTACGGGAACGCGGGCTTTTCATTACACTGAAAGACATTCCCGCTGATTCTGCCGGGCCGTCGAATCAGTTGGGATTCACGTCATGGATTCGTTCTTTGTCCGCTATCGGAACCTGATCGTGCTGCTGGCTTTGCTGGTGGCGCAGATTCTCGGTCTTGCCATGCAGGTGAGAAGAACACGGCCTGCGCAGGCAGGTGAGGAGCAGGCCGACGGGCAAAGCGTCATGCTGCTACGGCTCTGGGCAAATGCCATCGTGTACTGGCCGGAGCGCATTCTTCACGGAACTGGACAAGGCATCTACGGCATCTGGCACAACTACATCGACCTGCGGCATGCGCGCGAGGAGAACCGGGACCTGCAGAAGACCGTGGACCGGCTTCGGCTGGAACAGGCGGCGCTTCTGGAAGACGCGAAGCAGGGTCAGCGGCTGCAGGCATTGCTCAACTTCCAGCAAAAATACATCTACAAAACCGTCGCGGCGCAGGTGCTTGGCACCAGCGGAACCGACCAATCCCGCGTCTTCACGATCGACAAGGGCAAGGACTCCGGGCTCGAGCACGACATGGCAGTGATTACACCCGATGGAATCGTGGGAAAAGTGCGGGATGTGTTCGGCCATTCCGCGCAGGTGCTCGCGATCAATGACCAGACGAGCGGCGCGGGCGTGATTCTCGAGTCAACGCGCGTCCGCGGCATCCTGCGCGGCAACGCGACCGGACAACCGCAGATCGTGGACATCATCGCGGATCAGCGGATCCAGCCGGGCGAGAAGGTCCTTACCGCGGGCGGGGACCAGATCTTCCCGCGGGGTTTGCCTGTCGGGGTTGTTGAAAAGGTTGTGCGCGACCCGGAGAGGGATGCATTCATCAACGTGATCATCAAGCCGGCGGCGCACCTCGACCGGCTCGATGAGGTGCTGATCATCACCTCGACTGAACCGCGCTTCTCGCAGCAACAGCAGCAGGACGTTGCGACAAGCGAGGCGCTGAAGGGCGCAGAGGCAGAGGCGTTGCGAAAAAAGGCGTCGGACGGCATGGCGGAAAAACTCCCAGGCCTGCTTGATCCGAATCTGCCCGCCGACCAGCAGCCTCTCTACGACACATCGAATCCAAATCCGGTCTCGCATCCGGCACAGGCTTTGCATCCGGACCGGTTTTCGCCCGGGAACGCGGCGACGCCGGGCGTAACGCCCAGCCAGGGAAGCGAAGCCGGCACGCCGGCGAACAGCCCGTCAATGCCGGCCACAGCACCAAAGAGCACTCCACCGAAGAAAGCGCCGACGCCGGATCGTGAAGACAAAGCTCCAAGCCAGCAAACGCCACCGGCTACGCAGCCACAGGGGAATCCGTAGCCATGTCGGTGCTTACAGCAGAAACCCGCCGAGACATCGAGATTCATCGCTACCCTGTGCTGATCTACGCCCTGGTGCCCGTGTGCGCCCTTGTTCTGCAAGCGTGGCTGCCGCGCGTGCTGGGTCGGTTTGCGTGGTTTGATCTACCGCTTGTCGTGACTGTCTTTTTTGCCCTGAGCCGCCGCAATCCGATCCAGGGGTCGGTGATGGGCGGCATTCTGGGGATCTTCGAGGATGCACTGACCGGCCACGCAATCGGCATCAACGGAGTGGCCAAGACCCTGATCGGATACCTTGCCGCCTCCGTTGGAGTTCTGATCAACGTTGAAGCCAACACGATCCGGCTGCTGCTGACATTCGTTCTCTCTCTTCTCGGCAGCGTAACTTACTACTTCGTGTATCACATTCTTCTCGGTCTCCCTCTCGAATCGAACTGGATGACCGAGTTGTACAAGGCTCTCGGGAACTCCCTGATTGCACTAGTGCTCTTTCCTCTGCTCGACCGGACGAAGATCCGCGATTGAGTACGTTTGTTTCAAGGAACCATCCGCGCAATCTCGCTTTAATGCCGATTGTCCGGACAAAATCTTCGTAGCAGTATCCTAGATGTAGAGGTCCATGGCTTTTGACAAGGTCACGCGCGGTGAGAAGCTGTCGAGCGTCAAGCTGACGACGGTGCAGTACTGCATTCTCGCGATGATGCTTGCGCTCGTGGCAGGCCTGTGGCGGCTGCAGATTCTCGGCGCCGAAAACTTCAAGGTCTTGGCGGAGCAGAATCGGGTCCGGAAGGTTCCGGTGCTGGCCGGCCGGGGCAAGCTCTTTGACCGCGAGAACCGGCTCGTCGTGGACAACTACCCGTCGGTTTCGTGCTTTCTCATCCGCGAACAGAATCACAATCTCGATGCCGATCTGCCGATCATCGCGCGGGGTCTCCACCTCGATCTCGAACAGTTGCAGGCGACGCTGAAGCGCTATCGCGCCGCGCCGGGTTACCAGCCCATTCCGATCAAGGAAGATGTAACGGCCGACGAGCAGGCGTTCATCGAAGCGCATCGCAATGAGCTGCCCGAATTGGAAACCATCGAAGGCGAACGGAGGCTGTACCCGCGCGATGGGTTCGCGGCGCACCTGATTGGTTATGTGGGCGAGGTCAGCGAAGAGGATCTGAACCAGACGCGCTATGCGGCCTATGAGCCGGGCGACGTGGTAGGCAAAGCCGGTGTGGAGCAAACCTACGATCAGATCCTCCGCGGGCAGGACGGATCGCGCGACGTGATTGTCGACAGCCACGGCCGCGAGGTGGGCTACCTGGGCACGCAACACGCGATCCCCGGCAAGGACCTGCGCCTCACGATCGACAATGACCTGCAACGAGCTGCGGAGCTGGCTCTCGGCGACCGGAATGGCGCCATCGTTGCGATGGACCCGCGCAACGGCGAGATTCTCGCCCTGGTTTCGCGCCCCAGTTTCGACCCGAACGCATTCGCTGTCCGCATTGAACGCGCAGAGTGGAACAAGCTCATCACCGATCCCGACCACCCGCTGATGAACAAGGCAATTCAGGCGCAACTTGCGCCCGGATCGACGTTCAAGATCCTGATGTCGGTCGCCGGCCTGCAGGAGGGCATCGCGCAGAACCTCAAGGTGAATTGCGCGGGAGGATGGGGACCATACGGGTTCTATCACCATTGCGACGAAAAGCACGGCGCAGTGGATATTCACAACGCGATTCCTTACTCCTGTGACACGTTTTATTACCAACTCGGAGACAAGCTGGGCATCGACCGCATCGCGAAATACGCAACACGATTCGGGTTTGGACAGAAGACGGGAATCGATCTGCCCGGAGAACAATCGGGACTGATGCCGTCGGCACAATGGCTCATGAGGAGCTATCACCGCAAGTGGTATCCCGACGAGACGCTTGACGTATCGATCGGCCAGGGGGCAGTGCAGGCTACGCCGCTGCAACTGGCGCGCATCATCGGCGGAATTGCATCGGGAGGCCACCTCGTCAGACCGCACGTCGTCTTCCCCGATCAGCTGGACCCCACCTTCTATAAAGATCTGCTCGATACCCTGCCGGGATCAGGCGACGTCGACATTCCCATCGATCCAGACAACTGGGTCACGATCACGGATGGAATGGCAGAGGTGACACAACCCGGATACTTCCATACGGCGGGGTCTGCCCACCTTGAGGGAATCGACCTGGCGGGCAAAACCGGCACGGCACAGGTGATGAGCCACGAGGCACTGGAGCGCACGAACAAGGGTGTAAACACACGGCCCAATGTCTGGTTCGTCGGCGTCACTCCGCGACGCAATCCTGAACTCGTGGTGGCGGTGCTGTGGCAGAACGGAGAGTTCAGCTTCTACCCTGCCCGGCTCGGCGCTCGCGTGGTAGCGGCATACGTTGAGAAGAAGCGGAGGCTTGCAAACAACCTGATGCCGGCGAAGACGCCACCTCCGCCGCAGCAGGTTGAGGTGGGAGCGGTCTGGACGACTCCGAACCCTTCCGCGGACGGCTCGGCGCCTTCGAAGGTGCAAGGCGGCCACTTCTTTGTGGGCCCATCGGGAATCGTCAGTCAGAAAGATTCGGCAACTCAGAAGAGCACGGCTGCAAAGGGAGCGCCCGCTGCGGGTCACTCCACGCAGACCAGTACGATGGCAGCCAGCCGGCCATGGAAGCCGGAATCGGAAAAGAGGCAATGAGCCCTATGCGCCGATTCATGAGCTTTCGCGATTTCGACTGGTCGCTGTTTGGCCTGGTCTCGCTTCTTTGCACGATCTCGGTCTTTGAGATCTATTCCGCGACCCTGCACACGAAGTATGTCGGCTTCCACACCAAGCAGATTTACTGGGTCGCTGGCGGCATGATCGCGATGTTCATCATCTCAAGGATCGATTACCACAAGCTGATCGATTTTGTGCCGTGGGCCTACGGGTTCTTTCTGTTTGCACTGTGCGCGGTGCTTGTTCCGGGCATCGGCCACAAGGCCCTTGGGGCGCGCCGCTGGATTAAGCTCGGGCCGCTCCTCTTTCAACCATCCGAATGGATGAAACTCGTCATGATCCTGGCGGTTGCGCGCTACTTCGCGAACCTCGGGGCACGCTCGCTCACTTGGAAGGACATCATGAAGGCCTTCGCGCTGGTGGGTATCCCGATGCTGCTGATTCTCAAGGAGCCCGATCTTGGAACCGCACTGACATATATGCCCGTTCTTGTGATCGGCATGTTCCTGGGCGGGATCAACCTGCGGCAGGCGCTGGTGCTCGTAGTGGCGGGAGCGGTGCTCGTGGTGGGCGGGTGGAGCAGCGGAAAGCTGCTGAAGCCGTACCAAAAGGCCCGGCTTACGGGGTTCATCAATCCCGATAATGACCCGAGGGGGGCCGGCTATCAGGTGTTGCAGGCGAAGATCGCCGTGGGGGCCGGGGGTATCTGGGGCAAAGGCGCGGAAAAGGGAACGCAGACCCAGGGGGCGTTCATTCCCATCCCACATGCGGACTTTATTTACGCCGCCTTCAGCGAGGAGCATGGGTTCGTGGGTGCGACATTCGTGCTGCTGCTATACTTTTCCATATTGATGCGTTTGATTCAAAACGCTCAAACAGCCGCGGACATGCCCGGGGCCCTCATTATTATGGGGATCGTGGCTGTGTTGACCTTTCAGATCGCGGTCAACGTGGGCATGGTCATCGGTTTTATGCCAGTCACCGGAATCCCTTTACCGTTAATGAGTTACGGTGGGTCGTCGGTGTTGTTTACGTTCCTGGCGCTTGGCGTTGTCATGAATGTGCGCATGCGCCGCTTCGTGAACTGAGATGCTCCGGCAGCTTAGCCGGAGGAAAGATTAGCAGGGCTTCAACTCTTGCGGCTACCCGGAGCCATCCGGGGCACAAGAGAAAGATTTTCAATGATTTACAGCATCACGAGAGATGCTGCCGTCGGTGAGTTCCTGCCGGGTTCGGTCGCTCCCCAGCCTTTGCGGCGAATTCGGATGTGAAAGCACCGATAACAGCAATCCTCAGGGTGCAAACGCCGGCCAGGTCCGTGGACCGCGCGCCAGGCAGGATTGGGTTCATGAGCACGCAGAGACGGGCAAGCCGTAAACAGCGGGTCCATAGCACGAATCGCGAAGCGATGAAGGGGCTGACAGGCTCTGATTTCGGAACGCGTCTCGGACTTGCGATCGCGAACGGCATAACAGCCCCCCTCATGTTGATCATGTGGATAGCATGGGCCTCGCTCCGTCAGGGCGGCGCAAACGCGTCGCGTGGAGCACAGGCCGGGGCGGCCACAGGTTCTCTGCCACCGGATTACCGCTTCAAAACGATCGCTCGGCTCACGAGCCACTGCGGGTCTCCGCCATCGCGTGCGGCAGACCGCAGCGCCGACTCGGTTACACCAGCGATTCATTGGTCATCCACTCTGCACATCCCCCAACACTCCTCGCGCGCGCGTCTCCATCGGTCCTTGCCGTATGCCCCAGAAGGCGAAAGCCACTGGGCGGAAAGGTACGATGGCAAAGGAAATTTGCATATCCAGCACGCCGCATGAGACGCGGCTTGCAATTCTGGAAGACGATCAACTCGCGGAAATCTATTACGAGCGCGAAAACGAGTACACCCTCGCGGGTTCCATCTACAACGGGCGCGTAACGCGTGTGCTGCCGGGAATGCAGTCGGCATTTGTCGACATTGGCCTCGAGCGCGACGCGTTTCTCTACGTAACCGATTTTCTCGAACTAGAAGATCAGGAAGAATCCGACGAGTTGGAAAAGGCTGCCAGCACCGGGAGCCAGGCGCCGCGTGAGGTTCGCCACGGAAATGGGCATGAGCGCGGACAGCGGCCGGGCAGGCGAGATCGCCAGGACCGCGACGAACAGGAGGCGACACCAGCGGGCACCGTTGAAGCTGACGAGCGAGAACTCTCGGCAGCGCCCTTGGGCGAATCGGGCGAAACGACCGAGACATCGCGGGAATTCGCCGGCGAGCCGGGCGCAAAGCGTTGGCGAGGACGTCGCCGCCGCCGGGGCGGACGAGCCGGGAGTACGATTGGGGCTTCGTCGGAGGGCCAGGAGTCCGCAGAGGCACGCTCATCTGAGGCTCCCGAACCCGAGACGGAAGTTACGGGAGAGATCCATGCCGAGGCCACGCCAGCACGGTCAACACGGGGCGAGCGCGGGGCCCCCGCGTTCGTGCTGCCAGGCGAATCGCTTTCAAAGTACGGCGGCACACCGGCAGAGCCCATTCGCAAGGCTGCGACAGAAGCGCAGTCGCCTGCACGACCGGTTTCGACCTTCAAGCCTTCCTCGCTGATTGAGACCCCAATTCAATGGGATGGCAGCGGCTTGCTTCCCGGCGAATCCCTTTCACGGCACCGCGGCCGTGCAGCCGAGCCAGAGTTGCCGGCAGCAAGCGGCGAACTGCCTGAGATCGAGAGCGCTTCATCCGATGAGATCGAGGAGGAGCAGTTCATCGAAGAGATGAGCCACGACGCCTCTGAAGCCACCGCTGAGCATGCCGAGTTGCAGCCTTCGAGCGATCAAACTTTCAGCCCCTTCGAGGAGGAATACACCGAAGAGACTGCCGAGGCAGCGCCGGAAGAGCCGGTTCTCGAGACTCCGGGGGATCTGGATATCAGCGCTCTCGCGGGCGCTCCCTCGACCGATACTCGGTTGGATGAGGAAGCGGCCGTTGCCACCAGACACGAAGAGTCCGCGGAGATCGAGAGCGATCGAAGCGCTTCGCATCATGTCGATCCGTTGCCGCCGGCCGGGTTCAGGTTCTTTGGATTTGGAGGAAAAAAGAGGGGCTCCGACGAGGAAACTCCGCTGCAACCTTTTATTGCCGAAGAGACTAAACCAGCGGCTGCACCTGCGTCGGCCTTTTCGCCGGGCGCAGGATTGATTGAAGAGGAAATGATCGAAGGAGAGGAATTCGAAACTCCGCATCATCATCACAAACTCGACGAGCACGACCTCGAAGAGTACGAAGAAGAGGAGAAACTGCACACGCAGATTCGCTCCGGCGAACTGGGCGAGATGTTGCAGGAAGCTCACCTCGATCATCGTATTCAGCTGAACTTCGAAGAGAAGGGCGAGGAGGAAGGCGAAGAACCCTTCGAAGGCGAAGAGGAGGAAGAAGAGGAAGCCGTCGCAGCCGAAGGTCAGCCTGCCGGCGAAGCGCAGAGCCGCCAGCGGAGAGAGCGTGGCGGTCGCGGCCGACGCGGCCGTGGCGGACAGGGCAACCGGCGCGGGGCCTCACGGCGCTCGATGCAGACCTCTGATCTTCCGATCATCAGCGACCTGCTGAAGCCGGGCCAGGAGATTCTCGTTCAGATTGCGAAGGAGCCCATCGCCAAAAAGGGCGCACGCATCACCAGCCACATCGCTCTCCCGGGCAGGTTTCTGGTCTTCATGCCAACGGTCTCTCACGTCGGTGTGAGCCGCAAGATCGCCTCGGATGAAGAGCGGCAGCGCCTGAAGCGCATTCTGATTCACGAGCGTGGCAGCGCCTCTGGCGGATTCATCGTTCGCACCGCGGCTGAAGGCGCCTCAGAGGAGGAGTTGCGAGCGGATCTTCGTTTCCTGATTCATCTCTGGAATGAAATCAAGCAGCGCTCGGACAATTCGAAGTCGCCCGCGCTGATCTATCACGACCTGTCGCTCATCGAGCGTATTCTGCGCGACCAGGTGAGCAGCAACTTCTCGTCGATATGGGTGGATTCAGAAGCGGACTACGAAAGGATCGTGCGGTTCTTGAACCGCTTCTCTCCTTCCCTCGTGCGTCGCGTAAAGCTGTACACGAAGGAAACTCCTCTCTTCGAGCACTTCGGAATCCAGGATGAAATCTCCAAGGCTCTGCGGTCGAAGGTCTGGCTGAAGAGCGGGGGATCGATCGTGATCAACCAGACCGAAGCTCTGGTGGCAATCGATATCAACACCGGGAAGTATGTGGGCAAGACAGCCCGCCTTGAAGATACGATCCTCAAGACCAACCTCGATGCCATCCCCGAAATCGTCAGGCAGATTCGCCTGCGTGACCTCGGCGGCATCATCGTGATCGACTTCATCGACATGGATGAGCGCAAGAACCGCTTCAAGGTGATGGCGGCTCTTGAGGAAGCGCTGAAGAATGATCGCGCTCCAACGAAGGTCCTGCAGTTTAATGATTTCGGGCTGGTCGCCATCACGCGCAAGCGCGTGAAGCAGTCTCTCGAACGGACGCTCTCAGTTCCCTGCCCGACATGCCAGGCAACCGGGATGGTCAAGAGCCCGACAACCGTTTGCAATGAGATCTACATCGAGTTGCGCAAGATGAAGAGGCACCTCGAGAGTCCGGATGTCGTGCTTCGAGTCAATCCAGAAACTGTCAAGGTCCTGAAGGGGAATAACGCAGCCTGGATTACCGAGTTCGAAGATTTGATCGGTAAGAATATCCTGATCAAGAGCGATCCGAGCCTGCATCCCGAGCAGTTTGATATTCAGGGATAGGCGGCGAGCTTGGGCCGAACGGGGAGGACCGGAGTGAAACTCCGGCCTCTCTCGTCTGCCCGGCCACAGCAACTTCCGTTTGTAAACGGAGTCTAAGTGGGAGGGGGATGCAAAGACCCCGCGAATATATCGATTGATGAGGTTTGAAGATGTTCTTTAACCGCTGTGTGTCGGCAGTGCGGAACACAGTATTTCTGGCATTGATATTCCTTTTATTGACTGGTTCCGCGCGTGCTCAATTTGCAGGATCGCACGATTTTTCAGGCTCCTCTACAGTTGCGGCAAATGAATCCAGCTCAAATGATGTGCGGTTCGAGGGCGACAACATCTTGCCCGAGGCTCCCGCCCCGCCTGCGGTATTGGGAGCAGAAGGGTCCGGCGGCCAATACGATAACCGGCCCGTCCGAGAGCCGTTCTACAGCCGCCTGGCGTTTGAGGCAGGCGGCGGTTTCAACTCTCCGGCGCCCGATTCACCCGACATCACCTGGGGTGGCAACCTCACGGTCGGCGCAGGATACCGCTTCAACCCGATGTTCAGCACGCTGATCGAGTATCAGTTCATCAGCAACAAGCTTCCGGGATCATTGATCGCCCAGGCGGGCTCCGACGGTGGAAATGCGCACATCTGGTCGTTCACCTTGGCCCCCGTTGTCGATCTCTTTCCCAAGGGACGGTTTGATGCCTACGTGACTGGCGGCGGCGGCTTTTACCGGAAGGTCACGAACTTCACCAATCCGCAGGCCTACATCTATTGCAACTACTTCTACTGTGGGATCTATTCTCAGGATGTAGTTGTCGGACATTTTTCGAGCAATCAGGGTGGATGGAATATTGGCGGGGGAATCGCGCACAGGTTCGGCGGAAACATGAAGATCTTTGCTGAAGCCCGCTACCTTGACGTTCTCACGCCGGCGGTCACGACCGAGCCAAATGGGTTGGGCACGACTACGGTGGAGGCGGGCACGCGGCTTCTTCCAGTGACTATCGGTGTTCGCTGGTAGCGGGGTCAGGTCGACGCTTCAAGAAAGTCAAAATGGCCGCGCTCCCCGATGCGGAGTGCGGCCATTTCTTTTTTCAGCGATACTTGTCGAGGCCGATCTATAGAATCCCCAACACGCGGAGCCTGACGAGTCCTCCGGCCAGCACTCCGATGGGCGCCGTAGCCACCAGGGCTAACGAGTATCCGATCGGCAATTTGCCGCGCTGCTGCAGTGCGCTGAGAGCCCCCAGAGCCAGCACGACGAGCGCGAGGGCCAATACGTGGACCAGCGGATTCGCCTGGGATGCCCATGCGGTCACGTAGCCTCCGGCAGCAGCGGCCAGGAATGACGACCCGAGATTCACAAACATGTACCCCGCCTGTGGCCCGGACCGAGATTCGACCCAACGCGGGGTGAGTTTCGCGAGAAGCGCAGTCACGATCGCAACGAGCAACGCGATGGTTGCGAATCCGGCGAGAAGGGCAAGAAAGGCACGGAAGATCACCACGGCTTGTGCGCCTCTTCCGTTGGAGTTCCCACTTCGCCTCGTTCAATGCGCGCAAGGAAGTCTCGCGCGAGACGCGGCTCGCCCGGATGATGTTCGCCGTGGATCGAGCACAGGTCAAGGAATTCATCGCACAACGCATTGCGCTGCTCCTGCTGCGCAAAAACCTGTTGCAGCGCGAGCGCGAGTTCGCGTAATTGCGCAGCCTCAGGCCAAGCTTGGACTTCGTCATCGCCTGAAACGTAGTCCGAGAAGAGTCCGCGACGGCCACGAGCGCATTCTTCGAGGCAGGCGAGCATCTGGTCTGCAAAGACGCGGCTCAATGTGTCAAGCTGTGAAGATTCCATCCGACCACTCCAGACCATGGAATTCAGGGGCCGAGCGAGATTACTTCCCTTGCATGGCGGCTTCGACATCCTCGGCGGTGTGCGGGAGCTCGGCGGTCAGGTCGATGAGCTTGCCGTCAGCGCCTACAAGAAACACGCACTCGATGCGCACGCCGAGTTTCTCTTCCGGAATGTATACTCCAGGCTCGATCGTAAACACCATTCCTGGCTTGAGCACCTGGGGGTACACTTCAGCTGCATCGTGCACTTCGAGCCCCACTGTGTGGCCGAGGCCGTGCAACCAATACTTGCCCAGGGAATCGCCGTGTAGATCCTTGCCATGGGTGTTGATGTAGTTGTAGGCGGCCGTGTCGAGCGAGTCAGGGTCTTTGCGCTCGCGATCGTTGATCTTCGATTTGCCTGAGACAAACGCGTCGATTGCGGCCTTTTGCGAGCCCATCACGATGTTATAGACTTCGCGCTGACGTGGAGTGAAGTGCCCGTTCGCGGGCACGGTGCGCGTGATGTCGGAGGCATACATCGAGTATTCACAGGCTGCATCGACCACGACCACATCTCCGTCCTCGATGGTGCGCGAGTTCTCGGAATAGTGCAGTATCGTGGAGTTGATCCCGGAGCCGACGATAGGCGCGTAGGCGGGCCGTTCGCAGCCGTGCTCGAACCATGCGGCAATCATCTTGCCCGCGACTGCGCGTTCGTTCACGCCGGGCCTCACGGCCTGCATCATCGCTCTCTGACCGGCGATCGATGCCGCAGAAGCCTTCTTGAGCAGATCGATCTCGCCCGCGTCTTTGAAAAGCCGCAGCGAGTTCATGGCGGTGGTCACATCGCGGGTGGGAGGAGCATCAACACCGAGTGTAGTTGCCGTAAATGCGATGAGCGCATCCGCTGACTTCAGGCCAGGCTGCGTCCAGATATTGCGGACCAGGCGGCGATCGGCGGCGATCAGCTTATTCAGCACGCCGGGGAGGATGGTCATGTCCATGACTTCGTCAACGCCGGTCGCCTTCGTGACGTCGGGCGTTGCGGCATCGAGCTTGACCCCGGTGTACTTTTCCATCCGAAGGTCGCGTGTGGGAAGGAAGAGAGTCTCTTTGTAGCCGGTCTTCAACCCCTGCACCAGGAGCGCCGCGCCCGGTTCGTTCCAGCCGGTCAGGTAGTAAAAGTTCGAATCCTGCCGATAGGCGTCAAAGTCAAGCGCGGGTTCTTCGGCAGCAAAGAGCACCGCGACGCCTCCCTGCAGCTTCGCGGCAAGGGCGACGCGACGCGCCCGATAGTCGGCAGTGGGCTGCTTCTCAAGGGCTTTGGCCGAGGGTATGAAGAGAACTGCAACGCAGAGAAGGAGCGCCTGGCTCCAGGAGGCTTTCATGCTGTTATTGTCGCCTGTCGATCCTTAGTAGGCAACGAGGGAGATACCTTCGGAAACCTTTGTGGAATTTTCGAGACTGCGGAGATGGGTTTCTTCATCATCGAGCATCTGAAGAAACTGGCGTGCGGCTACGGGGCGGCCATAGAGCCAACCCTGCGCATGGATGTTCTGGTTCCTGGCCGCGAAGTATTTGGCCTGGGCCTTGCTTTCGATGCCCTCTACGATGACGCGAAGATTGAGCTTCTCGGCCATGGTGAGAATCTGCGGCAAGATGGACACAGTCACAGCGTCGGTCCCGATGGCCTTGGTAAAGGCCTTGTCGATCTTAATGGCATCCACCGACAGGTCGTGCAGATAGGCGAGGCTTGAATAGCCGGTGCCGAAGTCGTCAATGTGAACAAAGTGGCCCATACGGCGGAGCCGCAGGATTGTCTCCTTCGCGACCTGGCGGCGGGCCGTGTAGGTTTCGGTGATCTCGATGCCCAGGCTCTGCGGTGCGATCTCGGCATTTTCGAGTTCTCGCTGAAGCATGGGTAAAAACGTCGAATCTCCGAGATCTGCGGCAGCGATGTTCACGTTGACGCGAAAATCAGGACGCACGCGCATTGTCGGTCCGAAGTCGCGCAGCACACGCCGGATGACGAGCCGGGTGATCTTTCCTACAAACCCGCGTTCCTCGGCGATCTTCACAAACACGTCAGGGCTCACCGGGTTCTTGTACTCATCGGTCCAGCGCACGAGCGCCTCTGCTTCCACAATCCTTCCCGTGGCGAGATCGACGATCGGCTGATAGACCACGGCGAGCGCATCGGCTTGAATCGCTCGGATGAGTTGCTGTTCGACGCTCTTGTTCCGTCGGTAGAGAAAGGGGCACAACAATCCGAAGAGCGCGCCGGAGGCACCTCCGAGAAAGATGAAAAAGGCGCAGAATCCGCGATTGCCGCGGAGCGCATCTGCCTCGGAGATATACGTCGTCAGGCAGGTTCCTGTTTCAAGGGAACAGCGTGTGGCAAAAAGGTTTTCACCGGTCCGCGCCGCGCCCTCGGTCAAGGTGGAGAGATTTCGATCGATGGGCAGATCGCCAAGGACCTTTCCAGTTTGATGACCGGAAGGGTCGATGGCCGTAAATGCGTAGTGCATTGGAAGAGCGGTCAGCGGGTTGAAGTTGTAGGGATCGAAGACAACGAACGAATCGCCGGACTGAACAGTGATGAGAGCCTGATTCTTGAGACGGAACTGGGGAAGATCGCGATAAAGGCGGGTTCCGTCCTGGCGTGTGAAGGCAGGAGAGAACTGTGGTTGCACCCCGGAGGCACGTCCCGTCGTCGTGGAACAATCGATCCTGCCGTCGTGCATGCGGCCGGCGGCCTTGAGAAATTGAGACGAGAAAATGATTTCCCTGAAATAGGAGATCTCGGTGTCGGAACAGTAGGGATGCGAAGAACCATTCATCTCTGCCAGCACGGTACTCGACTCGATTGTCGAGGCGGCGGCGTCCGAGAGAATTCTTCTCGCGTATTGACCGAGCCGAATCTCCGTCTGGCGAAGGGTGATGGAACGCCCCAAGTAGTAACCGCCGAAGACTCCCAGCGTCGCAAACACGACGATCGAGACAACAGTTACCGCCGTACGCTGGAGCAATGTGCGCATGATAAGGCCTTCCTATTATTCCTTTCTTTGCATCCATGGATTCCCCCCAAAAAGTGGTACAGTGGTGCCGCTCGGGTGTCATGCACTCAAGTAACTGATCGAGAGGAGGTTGAGGCTGGAATCCCTGCTCGCAGGCCCCTCCCCGGCTCGATCGCTGCGGAAATGAAACCTCGACGAGAAGGGTTCGTCCGCCAGATTTCAGGCCGGTTCCGACGGGTGTCGGAGCCATTGCTCAACCCGGGATGCGACGGCCGGCCTGGGCGCCCGCAGGGCTTAATTGCATCTTGCTCCTGCGTTTTCGGCTCGGCAGATTGAATTTCCAAGGGAAACGCCGTATCCTAACAGTGCAAACGCGTTTGTCCGCTTGCATCGCCGTGAGTTTCCGGCTGGCGGAGAGATGAGTGGGCTTACAGCCCACTTTTTATTTGGAGCAAAGAGCTAGCTTTCAGCTT
>Ga0335069_10006847_pt1 | contig 16509 bp, 20 predicted proteins | sample Lox_Sample_11_FD_206714 | JGI IMG/M metagenome (GOLD analysis project Ga0335069, IMG submission 206714) | Soil microbial communities from Loxahatchee National Wildlife Refuge, Florida, United States - Lox_Sample_1.1 | ecosystem: Environmental > Terrestrial > Soil > Wetlands | place: USA...
AACAAACTCGGGCTGGTCGTGATCGACGCGTCGCGGGCCATGGAGGGGAACGGGCCCACCGAGGGGACCTTGGTGGACATAGGGCTCATCATCGCGGGGATGAACCCGCTCGCCACGGACATGGTGGCAGCGGCTGCGATGGGGATCGAGCCGGAGGAGGTGCCGACCTTCACTTGCGCCCACCGGATCGGGATGCGCCCCACGAGTCTGCAGAAAGTCGAGATCCGGGGAGCGAGGCTGGAGGAGGTGCGGCGCCCGTTGCGTCGCCCGCAAATCTACACTTGGAACGGGATCCGGTCCTTCTTCGGCGCGAAGGAATTGTAGCTGTCGGCGGCATGACGGCCTGAATCGCTCCGCTCCGCGCCACCCCGACGGCAGGCGCACAGAGGGGCGTGAATGACAGGTGAGTCCCTCGGTGAACCTGCGCCCTTGTCTCTGCATCGTGGTGCGTCATGCTCGCCGGCGTGACCAGCGGGCAAGGGGCGAAGCGGGGAGCCATCATCGGCGCTCCTCGCCACCATGCGTTCTCTAGAGGTCCCGCGGCATACGCATGGCGTCTACTCGCTCGCGGACGCTGTGTACTAAGCTCAGGTGACGAAAGCCGTTGGCTTGCGTGCCGGGCTGCAGGCTGCCATCGGGGAGTCGAGCCGGTTCACTCCTGGCCGGCCCCGATGACCTCGAACCCACTCGCTCGTGCGGCAGCAGCGAGAGCGAGGTCGTGAGTGGCGAAGGCGAGACTTTCGAACTGTTCTCGCCAACCCATGGCAGATACGAGGTGGATGGCGTCGAGGGTGCCGAGCGGTGTGGGGAGCGGTTGCGCCGCCCGGGCGAGCACGCCGCGCGTGATCTCGATGGTCTCGAGTCCCTCCAGGATCCGGAACGCCGCCTCGCGCCGCGCCGCCAGCACCAGCGGGTCGATCGTGGCAGCCGCGAATCCCAGGCGATCGAGCGTGCGGAGCACCTCCACCTCCGCGAGCGCGCTGGTGACGGCCTGCTGGACCTCGGGCCATTCGGGCAGTGGCTTCGGCTCTTTCAAGACCAACCGAAGAATGACCGAAGAGTCGAGGTACGCGATCACCGTTTCCGGTCCTCGAGGAGGATCGCGAGGCTGTCCACCGGTAGGCCGAGGGGAGGCAGGCGCTTCAGCATATGCTTCACGGACGGCAGATCGCGGGCCGGCGGGCGAGTGACGATGCCGCCGCGCGGATCCGCCACCGGCACGATCCGGGCGACGGGCGTGCCGCGCTCCGTGACCACCAGCATCTCGCCCTTCTTGACTGTCCGGAGGTGTCCGCTGAGATGAGCCTTGAGATCTGCGATCCCCACCTTCTTCATGACCATATAGTAACCAGTACAGGTCACGAGCGCAAACGTACTTGAGAGCAAATCCGCACCGCCTGAGACAGCCCATCTATCTCCAGCGAACTAGCGGGCAGCCGGTGGTCGACCGGTCGTTCCGGTGGCCCGTCCAGGAAGGCACCTGAAAGAGGCGCCATCGAAGGGGACATCCCTCCCGTCGGCCTCGTGCACGCCAACGAACGACGAGGGGAATCGTCTCGTGTCGCTCGTGAGACCGACCGAAGCGGATCGGATCCGTACCTGCGGTGGCGGGTGCACGTCCTCGTCAGCCACGCGTTCTTGGACCGCCGCCATCTGACGATTCACGAGGTTTCACATCAGTTCGCCCATCGCCCGAGGGCGACCCGCGTCGGATGAAACGGGTAGCCTTCATGCCGTCGGTACACCCCATCCTGTGCCACGGGTCGCAAGACCCTGGAGCACGCTTTCTAGACTTCGACGACGTGGGCTCCACACCGACATTTCCTCGACGGAAGGAGAAGCGATGGAAGTCTTGCATCCGCGTTGTGCGGGACTGGACGTGCACAAGGACAGCGTGGTCGCCTGTGCACGGATCGTGTCCGAGAGTGGGGTGAGCCAGGACGTTCAGACGTTCTCGACGACGACGACCGGACTCATGGCGCTGTCGGACTGGTTGTCCGATCACGGCTGCACGCACGTGGTCATGGAGGCGGCGGGCGTGTACTGGAAGCCCGTATGCCACGTCCTGGAGGAGTCTTTCGAGCTTCTCCTCGCCAACGCCATGCAAGTGCGCAACGTCCCGGGCCGGAAGACGGACGTCAACGATGCCATGTGGCTGGCCGATCTGCTCGCACACGGACTTGTTCGAGGCAGCTTTGTACCCCCGACCTCGATCCAGGAGGTGCGGACACTCACCCGTACCCGCAAGCAGTTGATCCGGGAGCAGTCCCAGCACGTTCAGCGCATCCAGAAGACCCTAGAGGACGCGAACATCAAGCCGGACTCCATCGTCAGCGACATCATGGGGATGACCGGCCGCGCCATCCTGAACGCCCTCTCCGAGGGTGAAGCCGATCCCCGAGTTCTCGCGAACATGGCTCGCGGGAACCTTCGAGCCAAGCGGCAGATGCTTGGCGAAGCTCTCTGCGTCGAGTCACGCGCCACCATCGCTTCCTGTTGAAGCTCCTCGGCCAGGTGGCCACCATCGAACAGGCCATCTCCGCGGTGGAGACGGAGCTCGGGACCCTCTTGGAGCCGTTTCGCGAAAGAATGCAACGGTTGATCACGATGCCCGGCGTGAGCACCGTCGTAGCTCATGTCGCCGTCTCGGAGATCGGTCTGGATATGGCGCGCTTCCCGACGGTAGGCCACCTGATCTCATGGGCGGGACTCTGTCCTCGCAACGACGAGAGCGCCGGCAAGCGCCGCTCGACTCGCGTGCGCAAGGGCGCTCCCTGGCTCAAGACAACGCTCGTCCAGGCCGCCTGGGCGGCGGTGCGGACCAAGGGAACCTACCTTCGCGCCCAGTTTCTCCGGCTCAAGGGCCGTCGCGGCCCCAAGAAGGCGATCCTCGCCGTCGCCGCCTCGATGCTCACTGCGATGTACTACATGCTCCGGGACGGCGTTGACTACCGCGAGCTCGGCGACAACTACTTCGACTGGCTCGACGAGAGGAAGACTGTCACGCGGCTGACCCGCCGACTCGAGCAGCTCGGCTACGCTGTCGAGCTCAAGCCCGCCGCCTGACCCGGAAGCGGTTTCTTTCTAGGACGACGGTTCCTTCCACAACGACGCACGCAACCTTCGCTGGTCGACCGCCGCGGAGAGATTCCAGAAGACAGCAAACAATCGCACCGGCTACACACCGCCACACAAGCCGAAGAGGTTCTTTCTGCTGAGCTCCATCCTTGGGCTCTTGCGGCAACGGGCCGGACTGAAGGGCCGCGCGCTCGCCGCTTCGTCGGGTCGTCGATTTCGCGGGAGTCGAGCCAGCCCCGGACGGTCTGCGCCGGGACGGTCGCCATCCGCTGCCCGCGCTGAACGCAGGGTCCTCGCGGAACGGCAGGGAGTTTCCCCGGGACGACGCCCAATGCAACGCTCCAGCACGACGCTCCGAGAACGCCCCCAGCAGCATTCCATAAGATTCCCTTAACCGCCCCGCGAGTCGAGGAGTCATCGCCCCGGTTCCTCGAGGCAGGGGGACCGTGGTTGGACTACCTGCTCTTCCTGACCATCGTCTTGCTGGCTAGTCTGCTACCTGCCGCCTGCCCGAACCGACCCCATGGGGCCTCGCCAAGGGTGCGCCGCTGCTGGTTGCCGACTTGGTCGTGATGAGAGCCACATCTCGCCTGATTCCTGTTCGCCGCAATGCCCGACGGTGTACACGTCTGGGTTGTCGAGCCTCGACTCGTCGCTCCTACGCACTGCTCGATCAGCGCGAGGTGGCCCGGAGTTAAACATTTGCCATGGGGATCCCGGCACCGTATGCTGCGCTATCGGTTCAAGATCGCGGGATCGGGGCGGGCTCCTGCCTGGGCGGCGGGCGGACAGCAGGCGACGGCGGGTGAATGGCGGACGGAGCGCAGGTCCAGGGCATCGGCGAGGTGGTCGACCCGGCGGAGATCCTCCGGAGCTCGCTCCAGACGATCGTCTTCTTCGAGAGCCGCGTCTCGCAGCTTGAGCCCGAGTTGGGCGCGCCCCGATCCACGGCCCAGCGACCACTCGCCGACGCGGCTGAGGCGCGTCGGCGGGAAGTCGAGCTCACCCGGGCGATGGTGGCGGAGCGCGGCGCCCACGAGGACGCGCGGGCCCACCAACGGGTTCGGCTGCTCGAGGGCGCGCGCGGATGGCTCCCTTCCGGGCTGGTCAAGCGCGCCCCCGGGTCGTTGGCGCCCCCGGCGGCGACGGCGCCCAAGCGCGTTCCGCGGCTCCAGCTCCGGCCCACGCTCCCGCGCCGGCTAGGCCGCGGACCCCGGCGGCCCCCGCGGTCGCGGTCGCGCCCTCCCGCGCCGCCACTGCCGTCCTGGTGGGGGAGGCCTCGGCGCCGCAGCCGGGGGACTCCCGCCTGGAGGGCTCGATCCTGCTCGAGGTCTTGTGGGTGCGGCGCGGCGAAAGCGAGGCCGACCTGGGCGCGCCCGAAGCGGCGGTCGCCAGCACCCTCGCCTCCCTCCGCGCCCGCGGCTCGCTGGTGCAGCGCGGTGCCCGCCGGTTCATGGCCTAGGGATCGCAAATGGACAACGTCCGATACACGCCGCAGCGCCTGGCGCAGTTGGTCGAAGCGAACGAGCGGCAGGTCCTGGCCGTCCTGGGCAAGAGGGACGCGTACGGGCCCGCGGACCTGCCGGTCATGCGCCCTGACTCCAAGGGCGCCACCGACATCGAGGCCGTGCAGCAGGAGGTCATCGAGCGAATCCGGAAGGCGGCGCTCGCCGCCGACGCGGCGGGAGTCTAGGATATGCGCAAGGCCTTCGAGAAGAACGTCCCACGCCGCCGGCCCCGGCTCCGGCGCGCCGCCGCGGTCGAGGGGCTCGCGCCGGGCGCGCCGGGAGCGGCGCAGCCCCTGGCACTGGTCTCCCGCCTTGCTGCGCCGCCCCCACCTCCCAGGGCCGCCATCGTCGCGGCCGGCTGGCGGGAGCGGCTGGAGAAAATCAAGCGCAGGATGGCCGAGTCCGCCCCGCCGGCGCCCCGCGTCGAGCTGGTGAAGATCCGCCATAGGGCCGTCCGACCAGGGCTGCCCGTCGGGTCCCTGCCGGCCGTCCCGACCCGCGCCCCCGACAACGTGCTTTCGCTGGTGGAAGCACTGAGGGGCGAGCTGGCCCGCTCCCGCCAGCGCGAGGAGGCGCTGCGCGGCGAGCTGCACGCCGCCCGCGGCGAGCTGGCCCGGGCAGTCGGCGAGGCACGCGGCGCGGCCGAGCGCCTGGCCGCGGCTTACGCCGACTATGTGCTCCAGGTGGCGGTCCGGCAGCGTACCCAGTTCTCCCCGGCCTCCAGCCACGGCCGCCCCGCCGCCGTTCCGAGTGGGGTCTCCAGGGGAACGGCGGAGCGCGAGGCGAAGCAGCCATCCGTAGACAGATCCGCGAAGGGGCCTCCGCAGCCGGCGCGGGTTGAACCAGTCGTCGCAAGCGTCCCTCCCCGAGGAGTTCCGCGACGCGGTGGAGCGGGCACTCTCGTTCGGAGCGGCGCGGGTAATGCACCCGTAACGCAGGGCGGGACAATGATCCTTGGCGCCGAAACAGGCCGAACCGGGGCTCGGAGCGGCGTGTCCTTCCAGCAAGGGCACGTGAGTCGGGGCGCACGGCTGGAGCCCTAGGACTCCGAGACGCGGAAGGTTACGGAGCCGCTTCAAGACTTGTCCGCCTGCTGCTCGCCGAGCACCGCGCGGAAGAGCGGGAGCCGCGCCGCCGACGCGTCCACGGCGGAGGTACGGCGAGTTCCGCGATGTCCGAGCTGACGCCGTCGTTCTCGACGGTCCAGCGCCTCTTTAGGTCGTAGATGCCGAATTCGGGGACGAAGGTGTAGCCGCCGTCCACCATGTCGAAGAAGGGTGGGCCACGGACTCCGGCCACCCCGCCCCAGGCCGGGTGAGAAGTACCCGGACTTTGTCGGAGACAGCCCTTCGGCAAGGAGCGGCGCCTCGGAGCCCTCCAGCACCCGGCCCTAAAGGCACCGGCTTCTGAGGGTCCGGATCGCCGCAAGAACCGGGTCGCCGTCTCCGGGCCGCTAGTGGATGCTAGCTTTGCAACGCGCCCGCCACGGGAGAAACCATGCATCCGAAGATCTCCTTCCAACCCACCCTGGAAAGCGCCCTTCAGCACGCCCTGGCCTTCCTGGAAAGCCTCGGGGCAGGTCCCGTCTGCGCCACGACCACCCGGCAGGAGCTGCGGGCCCGGCTCGCGCCAGCCCTCCAGTACCAAAGCTTGGATCCCCGGCAGGTCATCGAGGAGCTGGTGGCCGGAACCCGAGGCGGGCTGCTGGGCTCGGCCGGGGGCCGCTTCTTCGCCTGGGTCATCGGCGGTTGCCTGCCCTCGGCCCTGGCAGCGGACTGGCTCACCTCCACCTGGGACCAGAACGCGGCGCTCTACGCCTGCTCCCCCGCGGAGGCGGTGATCGAGGAGGCCTGTGGCGCCTGGCTGAAGGAACTGCTGGGCCTGCCCTCGCGCGCCAGCTTTGCCCTCACCACGGGCTGCCAGATGTCCCACGCCACCTGCCTGGCCGCCGCCCGGCACGCCGTGCTGGCGCGGATGGGCTGGGACGTGGAAGTCCGAGGTCTCCAGGGCGCGCCGCCTATCCACGTGCTCTGCAACAGCCAGAGCCACGGGTCCATCGAGCGGACCCTGCGCTTCCTGGGCCTGGGCAGCGGCTGCGTTCGCAACCTGGAGGTGGATGGGGAGGGGCGCCTGAGGCCTGAGGTCCTCGCTGCGGCCCTAGCCGCCGTTCCCGGCGAGCCGGCCCTGGTGCTGCTGTGCGCGGGGGACATCAACATCGGCGCCTTCGACCCCTTCGAGGAGCTTATTCCCCTAGCCCAGGCCCAAGGCGCCTGGGTGCACGTGGACGGGGCCTTCGGCCTCTGGGCCTATGCCAGCACCCGGCTCCGTCCCCTGCTGAAGGGCGTCGAGCGGGCCGATTCCTGGGCCACGGACGGGCACAAATGGCTGAACGTGCCCTACGATTGCGGCTACGCGTTCGTGGCGGACCGCGCCGCCCACCGTGCCGCCATGTCGCTGCGAGCCAGCTACCTGGTCCACGCGGAGGAGGCGCGTGACCCCTTCGACTGGAACCTGGAGTGGTCCCGGCGCGGCCGCGGCGTGGCAACCTGGGCCGCCCTGCGGGAACTGGGCCGCGGGGGCGTGGCGGACCTGGTGGAGCGCTGCTGCGCCCACGCCCACCGCCTGGCAACGGGCATCGGCGCCCTGGCGGGTGCGGAGCTCGTGTGGGAGCCCCGGATCAACCAGGGCCTGGTGCGCTTCCCCGATCCCCGGCCCGGAGCCACGGAGGCGGATCACAACGCGCACACGGACCGCGTCATCGGCGCCATCGTGGAGACGGGACTCGCCTTCTTCGGGGGCACAACCTGGCGCGGCCAGCGCTGCATGCGGATCTCCTTATGTAACTGGCAGACCAGCGAGGCAGACGTGGAGACTGCCCTGGCCGCGGTGGCGGAGGTGCTCGATCGGGAGGCTCGGCCATGAGCGGGAGCGACTACACCCGCGTGGAGCGGGCCATCCGCTACTTGGAGGCCCATGCCCAAGAGCAGCCCTCCCTGCCGGAACTGGCGCGGCAGGCGGGACTCAGCGAATACCACTTCCAGCGCCTCTTCCGCCGCTGGGCCGGGGTGAGCCCCAAGGACTTCCTCCAGTGCCTCACCCTCTCCCGAGCCAAGGTCCTGCTGGCGGCTTCCGCAAGCCTCATGGACACGAGCCTAGAGCTGGGCCTCTCTGGCCCGGGCCGGCTCCATGACCTCTTCCTGGGCCTCGAGGCCATGACCCCTGGCGAGTTCAAGCGGGGCGGCGAAGGCCTCACCCTCCAGTGGGGCGTGCACGCCACCCCCTTCGGCGAGGCCCTCTTCGCCCTGGCGCCCCGGGGGATCTGCGGCCTCTCCTTTCTGGAAGGAGCCAGCCGTGCCGAGGCCGTGGCGGACTTCCAGGAGCGCTGGCCCGCCGCGCGGCTGGTGGAGGATTCCCGGCGCACCGAGCATCTCGCCGACGAGGTAGTGGCGAGGATGCGGGGCGCAGTCCCCCGGCCCCTGTCCCTGGTGGTGAGGGGCTCGCCTTTCCAGGTGAAGGTCTGGCAGGGTCTGCTGGCCATCCCCGAAGGGCGCGTCGCCTCGTACCAGGGCCTGGCCAGGGCCATCGGCGAACCCCATGCCTCTCGCGCCGTGGGCACGGCCCTCTCCCAGAACCCCATCGGGTACCTCATCCCCTGCCACCGGGTCATCCGCGCCACGGGGGCCGTGGGCGAGTACTGCTGGGGCGCTCTGCGCAAGCAGGCCCTTCTGGGCGTTGAGGGAGCCCGGGCACTGGCCCGGGAGCGGGCCAGCTGACAGGCAAAAGGTGGCGCGGCCTACCCTTGTAGACGTCGTGCGCAACCTGCGATGCCTCCTTGCGTCACCTGTGTCACCACGCGCAGGGTGACCACATGGCGAACCAGAACTGACTGGCAGACACAGCTCGACGAAGAACTGAGCCAGTTCGAGGACCTCAGCTCACTCGAAGTGTCGGACCGGAGGCGGCAAGGTGCGGAGCGGTGCAGCGAGGCCCCGACAGATCCAGATCGTGTGCCCGATCTCGTAGGGCATCACGTAGGGAACCTTCGGGAGCTGCTCCCCGGGCACGCGCTCGCGGTAAGAGCCGCCGCGCCGCTCGTCGCAGTTCTCGCCGGGGTCGGAGACGATAATGACCGGGTCGCCCCGGCCGGCAGGGACCCCCCAGAACCAGAACTGGTTGTGGCCCGAGATAGCGATGCCGCGGGGCAGCCCGTACTCCGGCCCCAGGATGTCTAGCGCCGAGGCCACGCCGTAGTTCTGGGTGAAGACCGCCACGTGGGCCTGTTCCTCGGGCGGGAGCGCGCGGTAGACGCGGGCCACGCCAGCCGTGAGCTCGCGCCAGCCGAGCTCGTCGGCGAAGTCCTGGGGCAGCACGCTCTGCTCCATCCGCTCGTTTACCCGCGGCCGGTCCCCGTGCGTGCCCAGATAGCGGATGAGGGTATCGAGTGGCAGGATAGGGATGGTCATCGGGGCAGAGGCTATGGTGTTTATGACTACGAGCGCGCCATAGGCCCACCGCACGGTCGCTGGACAAACGAGTGCCGCGACCGCGACGCCGCCGCCGGCGACGAGAATGGGGACGAGGGCCGCGGCGTAGTCGGGTTTGGCGTGACCGAACGCGAGGGCGAGGATCTGGATGAGCCCCCCCACCCCCATGAAGCGGGCCGCCCGGGCCCGCGGTGCGAAAAGGAGCCAGACGAGGCCCCCCTACCCAAAGCGGCGTGTTGAGACTCGGGTCGCCGCGCATGGCGGGGAGGAACTGGAGCGGGGTAATGGGCGTGTTCTTCCGCGTCACGGTGACGTAGACCAACTCCAGGAAGGGGAATCCGTGCGTCGCCTGCCAAAGAGTTGGGCAGGACGACGAGCACCGACGGTCGCGCCGGCGAGCGCCCACCATGAGCGGAGCGCGCGCCGTGCCGGCGTGACGGCGATGCCGGCGAGCAAGGCCAAGCAGAGCGGCGCTGCGGTGTACTTCATGAGCCCCGCCAGCCCTCCAGCCGCCAGCCACAGCTTTGGCTCACCGCCCTGGCCCAGGCGTACAAGGACATGGACCACCGCCACCACGAGCAACGGCTCGAAGGCGTTCAAGGACAGATAATGGGACACGCCCAGGAGCAGCAGACAGGAGGAGGCGGCGACCGCAGCCACGGTGGCCGCCGCGCCGCTCCCAGAGATGCGCGCCGCCAGCCTGCCGGTCAGATAGACGGTGGTGGCGCCGGCGATCCAGGAGAAGACGCGCAGGCCGGGCACCCAGGTTCTGAAGAGGGAGCAGGCGAGCCGGGCGACCAACGCGATGCCAGGTGGCTGGTCGACATAGCCGGTGGAGAGCCGCTGTCCGCGGACGAGGTAGTACAGCTCGTCGCGGGGGATGCCTTACCGTCCCCAGCATGCGGCGTGGAGGGCGAAGGTGGCCAGCGCGGCCAGCGCAGGCCCGAGCCGGGCGCTAGCGCACCTTCGGGGTGGGGTCGGGCCTGCGGGTGCTGTTCGCGGCGGCTGGTGCATTCAAGGTTGGAACCCTATACATCATCGTTGACCCCCGAGTCTGGCAGTAGCAGCAATCGCGAGCCCTACCTTGCGGCGGGGGCGAGCAGTGCCCGCAGCCTGTCGTGGTGGCGCCCGGCTCACCCGCACCTCCGCACCGGTGGCGAGCACGGCGACGGTGTCGCCGTGGGAGGCGGAGCGGAGCCCGCGCACGGCGGCGACGGCCATCAGTTCCGACCGGTGGACCCGGACGAAGCGAGTGGGGCCGAGCCGGGCCTCGAGTCGGGTGGCGCTCATGGTCTGGGGGGGGCGATGGTCGCGCGCCGCTCAAGGCTGGCTGACCGGCCGAGTGACTAGACCGCGTGTACAACGCCCAGCGCGAGGCGACCGAGAACGAGGAGGGGGGGATCTCCTGGCATCGGCCCCCGCGCTGGATTAAGGGGAAGCGCCTACCACCAACGGGCGAAGTGTTCAGGTTCGGTAGCCATACTGCGACCGTGGCGCAGGAAGAACCTAGGAAAGGACCTTCTCCGGGTCGCACTAATCGTGCATCATTGCGCGGTGGTTCCACGCGTGGTGCATTTCCTGAACATCCTCACCAACAAGGCGGCCTGTTACCCTCAGCAAGAGGATGAGCTGCCGATCGCGCACGTCGACCCCTCGCGCGTCACCTGCCGCGAGTGCCTTCGCTATCTTCGGCGGGATATCGCTAGCGTGAGCGCGGAAGGACCGCGCGGTCTTGTCAGTTGGTGTAGTGAGGACTGAAACGTCCTCTCGCGTCCCCCTGTGGCGGCCGGTAAGGAGAGCGTGCGTTTAACGGTTGCCAGCCAACCCGGCAGCCTCTATCAGAAGCGCATGGCCCGCTCGTTGCCGGAGCGCGTGCTCCTCCTGGACGACGACACCGACACGCTCGAGACGTTGCGGGAGGTGCTGCTCTTCGCGGGTGTGCCGGAGGTAAACTGTACGTCCTCGGTCACAGAGGCCGTGGCCACGATCCGGTGTGGTTTCCGCCCGTGCGTAGTGGTGCTGGACCTAAAGCTCGGCGCTGAGCGCGGAGAAAGCCTCTTGTATTGGCTGCGTGAGGATTTCGAGGACAGGACAGTGCAGGCCGTCGCGGTTTCCGGTGACAAGGCTGGCCTCGACTGCCTCGTGGACACGGTAGCGACGCGCCTGCTCAAGCCGGCGACCGTGTCGGAGCTCTTGTCAGCGCTTGCAGAAGCGTGGGCTTCGACGAATGCGGCCAGCACCGTCACGTAGAAGCGACCCCCTTACATGCCCGAGTGGTTGAAGCGGCTCCTGCCATGGGCACGGCGGCGTTCTGCGAGAACCTCAGGGCATACGACGCGTGGTACGTCGCCCTCGCCGAGGCGCTCGGGGCCAAGCTCGCCACGCTAGACATCGCCCCTGGCCGCGCCTCGGGTCCGCGCTGCGGATTCCTGACGCCGGGGAGCGGCACGTCGTGATTGGTCGAGCCGGCCCGTCCGGCGGCCAACGAGAACCAGTCGTTCTTCAGGTCGAGCGATACAACAGCCCGGTGGGGCCCCGTGCTGTCCGGGCGTTGATCGGCACGGTGGCGATAGGACGTTTCGCGGCAGCTGTGCGCGGTCGCGGGATGTCCCTCTTCGGGGTACGACTAGGGAGATAGTCGGTCCCGACCTTCACACCGTGCTCTCCTCGAGTGTCGCATCCAAGATCGGCACGGATACTCGGTTCAGATTCCGCGCGCCGAGGAGCCGCTGGCCGTCCTCGCTCGGGCGAAAGTCTCTGCTCCTGACCGCTCGACTTGCAGAACAGTCACACCCGATAATCGCCGGTCTTCTCGACGCCTCTTCTGGAGGCCACGTGCTTTGGCTCGGGCTCCTGCTGCTGCTGGTCGTTCTCCGGGTCTTCCTTCCTACTGGAACGGCGCCGCTCCGGCCTCGGGAGAGAGGCGGATCCCGCCGCGGCGTCGCGGTGCTGGAAAGGATACGCCTCGGCGCCAGCGATCAAAGGTGATGCTCCACTGGAAGTTCGGGTGTCCTCCGTCACCGAACGGGTCCATGGAGCCCTTCGGGGGCGCGAGACCGGCAGCCCCACTCTGGGATGGAGCCTGCGCTCCCAAACGTGAGACAGAGGTGAGTCATGCCAACCGAACGCCAACCCACGCAGGTTTCGCCGCGCGGCCGTGGCTCGGGGACTCAACGGGCGCATGCCGGAGCCGTATCGCCGAGCAAGTCGGCCGAAGCGGGGCGGCGCGACGCAGAGCGGCGGCGCAGGGCTGCCGAGGGGCGGCGTGAACGTGCCGAGGGCCTGCGCTTGCTAGCGTCTCGAGCGATGCAAGGCAACGAGAAGGCACGTCAGGCAGCCGATCGAGCCCGCCGCGAGCGAGACGAATTGGTACGAATGGCTGACCGGCTGGAGCGAAGCATCGAGAAGCACCGCGCGATGGCGGAGCAGCTGCGGGAGGAAGCAGAACGCCTGCGAGAGTCTACTGAGATCGAGCGTCGCCGGTCCGAGGGTCGCAGGTCGCATTCCGAGCTCTCACGTGTCGACTCCGAAGACGCCCGCCAGCTCAGGGAGGAGAGCCGCATCCAGAGGGAGGACCTGCGCCGCCTCTCGGAGCACGAGCGTACAACCCAGGTTCGCGCCCCCCACTCCCTGGTTGGTCCCGAACTCCGGCAACTGATTCGCGAGGAGGTCGAGCTCGCGCTGCGAAAGCTACACTCAACCGAGGTGGCCACGGGCAAGGGGGCTCCCCACTCCCAGCCCATGAGGAACGACCGACGAGGCCAGTGATCCTCGGATGGCCCCGCGGTTGCCCCATCGGGGCCCGCGTGAACTACCCCGGACCGCTGCCACACTCGCGTCGCTGCGCCGCCCATGACTCTTCCATGACCGTGGGGGCGCTGCATGAGGTCATGCGTGCGCTGCTGGTGCAGGGGAAGTCGCCACCGGCGTACTGGAGCTTCGGGCACAGCCTGCCGTTCATCGGCAAGGACGCGACCCCCCCGCTCGGCCTCGCCACGCTGGCCGCACATCTGCCCGGAGCGCGACGTCGGCGGCGCCGCGTGGCGTGGCCGCCAGCCGATAAAAGAACGGCACGAAGACGCTCTCAACGCTCTCGATGTCCTGATCGATGAGGATGCCCAGGGGACCACCCGTCTTGAGCAGCCTGGTCATGCTGCGACCCGTTCCGGCATGGCTGCGCCACAGGGTCACGACACCGGGCGCGCTCCGCCAGGACATCGAGGCTGCGATGCCAGCTGCGCTTGGCGATCGCGCCGAACGTTCCGAGGAAGGGCGAGAGCCGGCAGGTCAGCTCCCAGTTGCCGATACGGGATCCGAGGCGATGAAGCTGAGTCGGCGGGCCTCGACGACGCCGGCCGCCCTCGCGCGGGCCTGGGAGCAGAAGGTGAAGAACCGGCGGCCGTCGATGGTAACGCGCCAGCGCAGCCGCTCCAGCCGCTCGACAGCAACGAGGTGACCCCTGACCATCGACTCGGAGCAATCGGCCGCCATCCCTGTACTCGCAAGCTCACTCCCGCGCCGCGTTTGCGCGAGATGCGCGGGCTGCGGGGTCATCACCGATTCCCTAGCTGCGCGAGCCACAGACCCGCCCGGCGCGCCCGGTTGTGTCTTCCCCTTGCGGCAGGCTGGGCGTACAAGGGGCGCATGGGGACGCCGGACAAGAGGAAGCAGTCGCTGTACTTCCCGGAGGACATGCTCCAAGAAATCCAGGCCGAGGCGACGCGCCAGGATCGCTCGCTCTCCTGGATTGTCCAGCGCGCCTGGAGCGCCGCGCGCGCGACGATCGGGAAGATACCGGGGACGGCAGATCGGCGGCCCGCCGCAGCGATGTCAACGGCCGACAAGGAAGGGTAGCGCGCGGGAGGCTTCTCCCGAGGGGGAACCCGCCCCCCGACTCACCCCAATGCATGCTCGATCGTGCACCCCGCTCGTCACGGAGTAGTCAGCGCCGGACGGTCGCTTGGGGGGGGCCCGCGACCGTCGTCGAGATGGCAGACGCAAGCCCATCCGTGCGGGAACGCCCCGCGACGCTTCTGAGCAGGGCCGAGCGCCACGCCCGATTCCCCGGATTCGATCACGAGCACGTCGGGGCGTTTCGCCACCTCCGACGCGGGAAGGTCCAGCGGTCGAGCGACGTCCGCGATTACGCAGCTGGGCTTCACCTTCATGATGTCGAAGACCCTCTGCGTGAGGCACGCCATCGCCGTGACGATCACGTCCAGATCCTGGAGGTCCTCGTCCGCGCTCGAGACGTGGAGCTTCGCGTCCGGTGTATGGGCCAGGGCTCGAGCGGGACATCCAGGGATCTTTCGACTCCCTGAACCATGGGCACCTGCGGAGCTTGCTCGACCAGAGGGTGCGCCATGATCGCCCTTTCGTCGGAGGTCGACGCTCGCCGGGCAACCCGACATGAGTCGAGATATTCCGTCGAGCACGCTGGCCGCCATCGCGAGCGACTGTGCACCCTCGTGGACGGGAGTCGACGGAGAGGACGTCCACACGCTCGAGACACTTCAGGGCGAATGGCATCAGCACCGAGAGCCTTCGCAGCAAGAGCTGGGCGAAGGCGATCGACGCCCGGTGGTCGACGCGCCCCGTCGGTGCGCCGGCTAGATCGCTGCGTAGCCCTTCGAGGTCATGCTCCAGCGCCGGCCATCATAGGTGAGCATGCCAGCGTTCACGAGCTGGCCGAGAGCCCTCTCGATGTCCCCGCGTCCCGGGCGCACATGCGGCGGCGTGTCGGAGGTGGCGGGAGGCTTCGGAGCGGGGGCATCGCCGGCGGGGTCGATCCCGCCCCGGACGCGATAACAGATCCAGTCGAGGCACTCCTGCTCGGGCGCGATGTCCAGGATCGAACGCTCCGTCTCGTGGCTGACCGGCGAGACCACCTTGGAGATCATGGCTGTGCGGAATGGGCGCCCGAGATCAGGCGACCGGGCGGACGTTGGCCGCCTGGAGGCCCTTCGGCCCCTTCTTCACGTCGAACTCCACCTTCTGCCCTTCCCGGAGCGAGCGGAACCCCTCGCTCACGATGGCGGTGTGGTGGCAGAAGACATCCTCGCCGCCGTCAGCCTGCGAGATGAAGCCGAAACCCTTCGCGTCGTTGAGCCACTTCACTGTACCGATGGCCATTGCGGAGGTGCTCTTTCCTGGCTGGATACGCCCGGCAAGAGGTGCCGGGTGGGCGCTGCTGGCAAGCGTCCGATTGCCCGAGATCCTTAACCCGATGGCACGGGGAAGTCGAGCGGGCGCCCCCGATGCCCACGGACCCTTGTGCACCCGCGCACAGGAGTTGCCGGTCGTCAGGGACCGCGAGAAGGGGATGTGCCCGCCGTGGCGCACCGCGACGGCCGCGATCAGCGCCGCCGCTTCGGCGCCCAAGAGCCGACCAGGGTCGCTCGCTTTCTCCCTGCGACCGCCGCTTGCCCCACAGGCTGGACGGGTGAGCCCTGGCGTGGCCCGGTGGCCGGATGCTCTGGCTGCGTTGCGTGCGGCCGGCGCGGCACCGGAGCACGGTGCGATGGATTGGCGGGACCGGGGCGCCGGTGCGGGGGTGTCCCCTGGTGCGCTCGCCCGACGGCGGCGCTGGCGATCTCGGCCTTGAAGAGGTCGCTCTCGCGCGGCACCTCGGCCTTCAGCAGCTGGGCGCGGGTGAGCCGTTCCACGTCGCGCAGCAGCCCGGCTTCCTCGGGGGAGTAGAACGTTGAGGCGCGGCCCGCGGCACCGGCGCGCGCCGTGCGCCCGACGCGGTGCACGTAGTCCTCGAGCACGTGGGGGAGGTCGAAGACGACCACGTGGCCGATGTCGGTCACGTCGATGCCGGCTTCGGCGCAGCGGCGGGCGCAAGTGGTAACTGGTTGGCCGCTCGGCTCCGCCATTGCGGGCGATGGGTAACGTCCCCGCGAGGGTACGCTTCGGCCCATCTGGCCGCCTGTGAACCATGGTTGACGAGACCGTTAACCATGGATTACAGTACGGAACGTGCGGACGGTCCTCACGACCGAGGCGTTCGATGCCTGGCTCTCGGACCAGCGGGATGGCCAGGGGCGAGCTCGCATCCAGGCGCGCATCGACCGGGCCGCCGCCGGAAACCTCGGCACCTGCGCCCCCGTGGGCGAGGGCGTGTCCGAGATGAAGATCGATGTTGGACCCGGGTACCGGGTGTACTTCGTCCAGCGCGGGCTCGAGCTGATTATCCTGCTCGCCGGGGCCGACACAAGTCCACGCAGGCGAAGGACATCGCGCTGGCCAAGGAACTGGCGCGGCAGGTCTAGAGGTGGCGCATGGCGCTCAAGCTCAAGAAGTGGGACAGGGCCGAGCAGCTGAAGTCGGAGGAGGACATCGCCCGGTACTGGGACGCCTGTCTCGAGGAGGGCGGGGATGATGCAGCGTTCATCACCGCCGCGCTGGGCACGATCGCTCGGGCCCGGGGGATGTCC
>Ga0335069_10006848_pt1 | contig 16508 bp, 20 predicted proteins | sample Lox_Sample_11_FD_206714 | JGI IMG/M metagenome (GOLD analysis project Ga0335069, IMG submission 206714) | Soil microbial communities from Loxahatchee National Wildlife Refuge, Florida, United States - Lox_Sample_1.1 | ecosystem: Environmental > Terrestrial > Soil > Wetlands | place: USA...
CCAGAACTTCCGCCTCCTGCAATAGCAATGCTTGTTCCCCCTCGTTTTGAAAGGCCATTTTCGTGATAATTCAAATTGCAGGACGGAACCAGCAAAGCCGTTGGAGGCAAAAGCTGAGTATTTCGGTCATCCCGAAAACCCGTGTCAGTCAATGGCATCCTGAACTGTTGTCCCGCGTATCCCATTATTGACACACCGCCGTTGGAGAACTTACTTGCACAAAAGAACCTCTCGCTGTCCCGCTCGAAACACAAAGCCTTGTTTGAGTGCAATTCGAGCATCCGATAAACTGCATTGTAGCGGTCGGGGTCGAAGCCGCTATTTGTGTCGTCGTTGCCGACGTAAGACCTACATAGTCATAGGTGTTGGTATAAGGATTCAAAATATATGGATATGCAAATAACGCTAACATGAGCTTTCTCATATTTCCTGCGTCGCACTGTCCGGCGGCGGCGTTCGACCTGTCCACGCGCTAGAAGGACTCGATTTGCCAGCCCAAGAACTTGACGGAGAAGCCTTGGAAGCCCACAGACCACCAATCAAACTCCGCTCATTCCACGAACCTGCCGGAACCCCTTTGGATGACCAAGACCCTGCTACCAAATTCTTATTGCGCCAGAAAATTGTTATACCGATTAAAGGCAAAATCCCGCTATAGAGATTAAGGATGTGCCCACGCCCCGATTCAGGAATAAGTCCTGACGGAATCGGCATTCCCGTTCCGCAGAACTTTCCGAAATCTAAAGCTGATCGCCGTTTTTCTGCTGTGTCAATCACACAAATTGTCCCTTACTAAAAGTTGTCCCGTTATCTGCAAGAGAAGCATTGGAGATTGGGTTTCCAGCATCGTTACAAATTGTTTCTTGGCTACTTGTTGCTGTGTGGATATTCCGCAAACTCATGTAAAGAAGCATTAGGGCTTGCCATACCGTCGGCGTAGCCCCAGGAACTGACGAAAGTTCCGTCATAGCGGCGTTAGAAAGTACTTGGGCAATTCCTTGCTCTTCTATTGTTCCATTCCAATAAATTTGACTACTGCCAATCACGACATCCCCCACTGTTCCCGTACCTTGATAGTAAACCTCCGTGTATTTCCCCGCCGGAATAGCCGAAGGGAAAGCCGCCGTGTAATAGCCTGTTGCTGTCTGTTCGGTCAAACTCGTCACGTAATTGGCCCAATGCGCAGAATTGAAATTCTCGAAAGCAGACCCGCTCGTGTTCCACAGTTGACCCGAAGAGTTGTGGACAACCGCATAAAGTGTCCGACCTGTTAGAGAAACGCATTCAATTATCGCACTCACATGTAATCCATAACCTTCTGCGAAAGATTCCGTAGGTCCGTACCGTATTGTTGAGAACGAATCAGGGCCTGCAACTTCGCCAAACGGTCTTCTTGAGACGTAGGAGCCCTGGTGTCGTCGTTATCCATCAATACCTGGGACTTGATCCCGTAAATCCAGAACTCACGAAATTTCTGATAGAGGGTGCTCATGAGCGTTGAACCTAGGTCAAGCGTCATGATGTTCACGGTGTAGCGCATCCTCGCGCAGTATTGATAGACGTTATCCGGCGGTACGTCGAAAATGAACTCGTCAAAATCTTCGTCACCCATGGGAAAAAAATAGCGCGGACGATCAATGCCATTGGCTCTGTGAAATAAGTCGTATTCCGCAATATGCTTCTGTTCCACAGGCCATTGATTATCGACGAGCATGTACGTTGAAGTCGCATCAGGAATAGCTTGGAAATTGGGATAAACGGTTAAAGTCTGAGTGCCATTGTTGTTATTGGTCACACCCGTGCATTGAGATACGGAGTTAACTCCCGTTCCACCCGTAATCACAATATCTTCTCCTAAGATTTGATTGATATCGTATGGGCCATTGGGCGTATTCGAGCATGTGATACTACTGGATGTCCCAGCCAAAACATTCCCCGTAAAAAGACCCGTCAAGATGACCATGCTCATATCCGACGAATAATCGGAGGGGCAACTATACCGCGATTGCCCTGGGGTCAAGACCATATAAGAGAAAGTCATCAACGGCTTGGCCTGTTTCAGTTCCTGCCAGAGCTGATTCTTGAGCTGTTCCAAAACTTCAGTTTGGTAAGTCGAAATCTGAGTCTGAGTGGGATAGAAAACACCCGCCTGCCTCAAACCTTCGGTTACAAGACTTGCAGCTGTGGGGAGTGACGGCTGGGCCATGAGGCCACCTCTTCAAACGCATCGAGCCAAATCTTCCAGGTTTTGTTGGCATCGTAAAATTGTTCTACCGACTTCCGTGCGGCTTTACCCATCTTCAAGCGCGTAATCGGTTCTCGCGCCATCTTGTTCATTCCTTCCCACCATCCATCCATGCTATTCCCCTCAATAAAAATGCCATTATCAGGAACCAAGTCCATCATCTTGTCATAAGGAGCCACATAGGACGTAACAGCCGGAACTTCTAAGGCAGCCATTTCAAGCCACTTGATTGGGCTTTTGCATCGGTTGAATGGGGTGTCAATCAAGGGAATAATGGAAAAATCAAGATCAAGAATAGCCGCCTTATAAGGATAGGCCTGGATATCACACCAGTTATGATGCTCGATTCGCGCCGGATCGATTCCTTTCAATGTTCCCTCATATTTTCCTCCCATAATGACAAGCGTCACCTGTGGATTTTGATCCATGAAAGATTTCAGAATAGGAGCCACCATTAGCCAGTCGTGATAGTGGGTATCGCCCCCTAACCATCCCATCCGAATCCCCTGATGAGCTAAGAGCGGCAATTTTTCCCACATATTGACATCCACGGAGTTGGGGCAAATTCTTACATTCGGATTGATCGGCTTAAACGCTTCGGCTAAATCCGGCACCGTCGTAAGCACCATATCCGACATCGCAAGACCATCTTTTAAAAATTTCATGTTCTCACGGTTTGTCTTGAGGTCAATATTGCGCCCATCTTTCCAAACGTCAATTTTCTCTCCGTTTACAGTCTCCGAATATTCGTCTTGACCAAAATAACTGTACTGCTGAGTCAAAGGACTCACGCACATAAAGTTATCATCCCATTCCGATACCAATTTCTTTCCCATCTTCTGAAATTCCTTTAAAACGGTCATCAGTTTTGTCTCGCAAAGACGCGGAATAAACAAAACGTCAGCCCATTCCAAATCTGCATTTAATTTGTCTGCCGCCGCGTCCGACGCAAACCAGTCGAAGTCATTTCCCTTATGGAAAAAACGCACTTCTCCCGCTTTATGGGCACGAATGTGAATCAGCGGCTGTGTACAGCGATACCAATCACAGCCGGATTTTGTTTTCTCGAATGCGAATATTTTGACCATAAAAAAGGGATGCCAAAAACGAGTGGAAGCGGCCACCGCTCTGGCATCCCTTATTTACAACCAAAATTAGACGAAAAAGAGCTAATGTTTCAGTTTTTCCACCATCATAAACGGCTTCGCATAGTCAGAATCCAAAAACTCACGCCATGCTTTCTGTTTATCTTGGAAATCGTTGTTTTTTGACACCCGATTAAACCAACCTGGATGCAAACGGTCATATTCCATCATCGTTAAGACTGGAAATGATCCTACACGCCGCATATTGCGGTCTTTGGTAAAGCCATTCGACGGATCTTTCGATAAATCCTTGCAATATTCAGGAATCCCCGCGATGTTCTGCGCGTGGAGGACGGAAATTTTGTCTTTTGTGTACTTCGCTTCAATCAGCATTCTAACTTTCTCCCCTCTCGGGGCTCCCTGGGAAGGAGGACACCTCCACCAACCCAGGGAGAAGGAGGGTTAGTCCTTAATTGTAGGTGTAGAGAAGACCCGTAATCATGCCGGAACCAAGTTGATTCCTGGATTCCAGGGTCAATTCTGCCTCAATCTTGTACTTGTCCGCCGAGCCCGTTTTCGCAAGCTCGATTCGGTTGACGGGGCGTAGCCATGCTTTCACCCAAAGTTCCATAACACCCAGGTTCACGACATACCCAGGGTTATTGTCGTTCAGGATATGATGCAGGCGCACCATAATCATTCCGAAGTCAGACTCATAGACATCGACTGAGTTCACCAATTTCTTTTCCTCGGCCTCAATACGACGCACGTTCGACGTAAAGCCACTAATCTGCTGTTTCTGATACGCGCCCACCAGAGTCACGGTCGGATAACCGCCGTTTTTCCAGATGACCGCCAGATTTTGGTTGTAAGTCGCTTCCGTCAAGGCCACGGTTGTGGCTGAAACGGTTCCGACGTTGGAAGTAATCCAACCCAGAACACCCTTCAGTTGCCGAGCCGTCGCAGACGCACCAGCCGCCGAAGACGCATTCAAAACAAGGGCGTATTCAATATCACGCGCCAAGCCCTTGGACATCTTCAGGGTCTGATAGTTTACTTCGTCGTTACGGCCTGCGGCCACGATTGCTCTCTGTGTTTCAGACACAAAGAACACTTTCCACAGGATTTGGGTGTAATTCCCCAAACGAGTGGTCGCGGTAACGGCTTCAGCCGTCGCGTCGTTACCTTCGATTTGCGCATTTGCGGCGGGCGTATCAAGCGTATCCGTCTGCCACTCATGGTATGTGGAGATCGCACGGGTCGAACCCGTATTGCTCGTAAACCAAGTGTCCATCGGACTGATATTGGTGATAATATCAATCAGGTCTTCACGGTTTCCGATTGCTTGATACGTTTGAAACGTATTTGTAGGGACTGCCATTTAATTTCTCCCTATCAGGAATTGTCCCGATTGAACTTATGGCGCATAACTGCCAACCAGTCCGCATCAGTATTGTTTTCCTGCGCTCGTTTCAAGAGCGTATTATACGTGCCTTGCCAGTTCGTATCAGGACTCATCCGACTTGGAACGCCGCCCGAAGGCTCAAACGTCGGCACATTCACAGGTTGACCGCTGTTATTGACAACCACAGGGGCTCCTTGAGGTGTCACCAAAACAGGCGCATTCGGATTGCTGGGAGCAGGCGTTGCAGGCTTCGCCATGAGATCACGGAGTTTCATTTCCTGGTACTTCTGGAAATAGAAAGCATCCGAATCAAAATAAGCACGCGCTTGCGGGTTCGTGGCATTTTCCGGCTTTGCCATCTCTGCGAATGCGGCATCTCGGATTTTCTCATGGTACGTCCTGTAATCGTCTGTTCCTAATCGATCTTTTGCCATCTGCTCCACTCGCTTAATTCCTGCCTCTTGAATCTGAGGCAAAAGAAGCGTTTTCTCCTGCTGTCTTTCGGCTTCCATCTGCGCCAATCGCGCTTCCAGAGCTTCAATTTCAGCAGATTTCTTGGAAGGTTCCGGCGGCTTCTTGTTTGGGTCAGGAGCAGGGGCCGGAGGTTGAGCCGCTAAACGCCTGCGTTCATCCTCCAACCGCTTGGCTTCCTGAGCCACTTCCATCAATCGAGCATTCAGGTGGCGTTCCAGTTGGTTTGTCTTAAACAAACTTTCGGCTGGCACGTCTTGTTCGACTCCATCCACTTTTAGTCTCGCCATCTTGCCTATCAAATCTTCGGGTTTGATGTAGGTAGGCGTGGTAGGCGGTTGGGTTGCTGGTGTCTGGCCTTGAGGCGTAGGGGTCTGCGGCGTGGCCGGAGCAGGCACAATCGGAGTCGATTCTATTTGGTTCTCTCTCACAGGACGATTGACAATACCGCCGTCATCCGTCGTAAACTCTGGAAAGAGCCTTTCAGAAGTCGTCTTTTCTCGTGGCGCATTCGGTTCGCCGGACACAACAGCCTCAATACCTTGTTGCAATTTCATCGCGGCGCGTTCTGCTGTAGCCGCGTCTTTGATCTTTGTTGCCATATTATTCGCCCTCCTTTAGTGGGGTGGAATTTTGCAAGTCCTTGAGATGGTCTAAGGCATCTTTACCCTGCTGAATCACATTCGAGATTCGAGCATTGATGATATCGAATACCTCTAACGTCCCTTGGACTTTTGCCACGTTTTGAAGCCCCGTTGAACCAAGACGTACTTTCTTGACCTTATGAAAGCACTCCATCTCAATAGGAGCCAAAATCCGAGCCTGGATAAAAGAATAATGACCCTCTTCCACCCATTTCTGCATCTCGGCCCCCGCTTGAGCCTGTTTCTGCCACATAGCCGCATTTTGCGCCATGAGCTTTAAAATCTGTTCTTTGTCTTCGTCTATTTCTTCGTTCTTTTTCATGAAGGTGCCAAAATATTCATTTGAGCTGGTGTCATCGGGCCAGACACACCAGGCGCACTCGGCATTTGCGTACCGCCCCCAGGTTGTCCTTTAGGAGGCGGCGGTTGCATTGCCGGATACATCATCTCATCGGTATTTTTTTGCCCTAAAAGTTTCGCCATTTGCTTAAAGGCCCACATCGAATTGAAGAATTTAACATCCGTGGCTTTCACAGCCCCCACTTGCAAAGCCTGGACTAAGGTTCCATTGGCTTGGGTTCCGAGCTCTGTAATCGTTTTCAACTGCGCTAGTTGGTTCTGTTTGTTGATCCCAATCGAAATCTGTAGATCGAAATCCCCTTGAATCACGACGCTTGGACGAGGGCCCACGTGCTTGCCTTTGTCGTCTTTGACGAATTTCCATCCCAAAACCCTCCCTGTCACCATCTCGATAAAGTCATCGGATTCATATTCCTGCTCAAGACGCAAAAGATAGCGAAGCATGGGAATAATACCCGTCCACGTCCAGTTACGGATCACCATGTTCATCTTTTTGTTGGCATTGGTGGATTGTGTGCTGGATTGCGTAGCCGATTGATCTTCGGTGCCAGGCGTAGCCGCTCCTACTTGCTCTGGGCCAATGGAAGAGATTTCCGTGTAGAGTTGATCGATTCGTTGTTGAGCAGGAAGTGATATCGGAACTGGATTTTCCACTTGCATTTCACGCACGGAATCCATCGATACGTCATTGCCCTGCACCACGCCGCCGATCTTGCGGATCATCAAGGCCATCAAATCAATATTGGAATTGCGATTGACAAGCGTCGGAGGCCGGAGAGCGCGGGCCACGGCTTCGCGTTCCTGGTTAATCCTGGCATTTGTTTCCTTCTGAAGTCCTTCGGTCACTTCAGGGAAATCTTTACCGTACATGGCATGAGCTTCAGGGAAAGCCGTGCCCACAATAAACGGAGGTCTGGCGGGTTCGGTCGGGTCGAACTGGTAAGGCAATTCATTTTCAACCCAACCACGCATCAGAGCCATCGGTCGATCAGCCGATCCTCCAAGCACAAACGAGCCGGATTCCAAATATCCGAACTTACCAGGTTGTAAATCCCAACACTCGTAAACCCAAATATACTGCTGTTCCATGATGTCTTCGGGTGCTCCCGAAAACGGACTCCCTTGGTTCAGGCTTCGTTGCATCTTAATCAAATCAGTGCCAGGAAATGTTCCCGACCATGGAATCAAATCGATATTCTTGTACCCACGTTTTTTGCACCAATCCCGAGAACGCTTGACCCTATGAATGATGGGGTTTCGCCAATAGTCCTTCCAGGTTGACTCAAAATGCAGAAACAAGTCTTCATAAGGAACACATTCGACAATGGGACTAAAGAACTGGATCAATTCTTCCGGCGTGGCCTTGGCATCGGGAGGCGGAACTTCGTTCGCGTTTTCATCAACGAAGAACTTTTTCCCCTGTCTTTTCACAATCTTAAAACGTGGGTAGACCTTGAAAATGCCGATTTTGTTCTTGATCGCGTCCTGAGTGCCTTCGTAAATTTCCTGGTAGGCTTGGACAGGATGGTCATTTAAGCGATAGTTAATGAGAGCTTTGACGATCTCAATTGTTTCACGTGGAACACTTTTCCATGATCGAATAGAGCAAACCTCTTCCACGTCAAAAAAGAGCTGTTCCAGAACCTCTTCCATCATGCGCTGGACTTGGGCGTAAGTCTTCCTTATAAAGAGACGAGGGACACCTAGGAACTCAGAATGCGCCATTTCCTTTTTGTCGAACTTTCCATCATAGAGGTCGTTGGATCTGGCCCATTGAAACTCGACCAAATTCCTGACGTTCTTAGACATACGGATAATGTCAATCCCGCGACGGACAAGTTTTTCCTCTTCCGTCCCAGGCTTGCCGATATACTCCATCTGGACATCAGACGGAAAAGAAACCGCTACGTCGCCAGAATCTACCATTAGAATCCTACCGCCTCTATCGCTTCTTCGGCATACTGAATGTCTTTCTCATACGGCATGACCGTCGGATACCAATTCAAGGGGCTTTGCAGAATATAGCGAAGCGCGGCATGGTGGTCGTGCTTGCCCTCGGCAATAGCATCCTTGGGCCCCCTGTGGTCTTCATTGGTAAAAGTGTCTCTCTGCAACGTCCTAAAGCTATGAATGAGTTCCTGGTTCTCGGGTCTGTCTACGACCATAAGGCGCGGGTGCTCTGCATCTCGACCGATGAGCATTTGCCGGATAATATCAACACCAGCTAAGATCGATCCCTTGTACGCATCTGCTTTTCGCAGATTAGGAATGGGATGCTCACCGCGCGTGAGGATTTTCCACGCATTGATGTTATCGAAGGCTGTACGATCCGAGTCAGCATGTGGGTCGCACTTGCCAAACCCATACCGGTACAGTCCAAGTATTTGATTAAGATCACGCTTGACCTCCTTCAGCGTTTTGTCGCCCTTATAACACCGATCTACAAATACAGTCTCATCGCGATCCACGCAAACCACCACCGCCGCCGTCGCTTTGACTTCGTGAGGGTCAAGGCCCAGAAAAGCCACATACTGCAAAAAAGGACAAGTTGGCGAATGCTCCATCTCTTCAATGCGAACTGATAAATCCCCAAGACGACCGGAAGCGCAATGGCAATCCAGATACTCGCCTTGACCGAGGCCCAATTTTTCCGGCGCGATGACATGAACTCTCCGCTTAAAGTAGGCTCCATAGACCAATCCTGAAAGGGAAATCCATTCCCCGAGTAACCGCATTTTCAGTTCGTCGTACCGCTTGATGTTCTTGCAGATTTCGCGCAAGGTTTCTAAGTTGGCTTTGGGATTTGAAATACTGCACAGCTGAAACCACCGCACGGAATTTCCCTGGATGTCGTCTTTGTTCCAGAGCCTGTCATAAACCCACGACAATCCATTCGTCGGGGTCATGCCAAAGGCAATGTCCAACTTGTCTGATGTCACAAATCGCAGGAGGTTCTCGTCAAAGATATCCTCCCGTGGCTCCTCGTCATATCGAACTCTGTCAATCGGTGGACCCTGAAAAGTCCCCACCTCAGCATTATTGGTCATGAGTTCAATCGTGGCGCAAATCTGTTTTTCCTCGGGATGAACGAGCGTCAACTGCATCTTTTCCGCCGACCAGGATTTCTCCCAGCGTCCATCGATTAAATAATCACGCGGAGTCCAGCGCATTAAATTCGGAAGGTTATGCTTCAAGATACCATTCTGATAGTCTTCGCACACCACACGAATGCGATTGAACTTTTTCTTGGGGAGCTTGGATTCGGGGTAAATACCTTGGAGGGCTTGTGGAATTTTGCGGGTGGCCTTGATGAGATCTTCGATGGTGCATGTCGTTGTCTTCGATGATTGGTTTCCGCCCGACACGCCGATGATGTTCGCCGTACAGGCATGGACATCGACTGCCGCATCCAGGCGAGAGGGAATGTCTTCTAGTTTCAAAAATTGCTTTAAGAAACTGAACTGAACATCCGAAATTTCATTTTTCGTGGGCTCGTAAAACCAAAAAGGATCGGAATCTTTCAGGATGGTGAATTTCTCCATCATGTCCTTCAACTGCTCTTCTTTTTCGCGGATGAGCTTGTCCCGCTCTTCCTGCGTCATGGAAAAGGGGTCTTTGGCAAATCGCCGCGATTTGGCTTTTAGTTTAGCAAGCGGGTTGAGGGAGAGGGATGGCATTATTCGATATCAAACTCTTCACCTTTGCCGTATTCGTCAGACTCTTCGGGTGTCCAGTATCTGGTAAAACTTTCCAGACAGCGGCCTGCCTTTTTGTGGAAATTCTTCGGCATCCCCTTGGCCGTCACTTGACCATTTAATTCGCCCAAGTGAATGATGATCGGCTTCTGGCGTTCGGTATTGTTTTTTTCAATCGGATAGCGCGGATTCATTTCAAACGGACGGCCCGCGCCTTCGACGTTCTGATAGTCTTCGCGTTTCTTCGGAATCATAGACCAAACCTCCCTGTCGAAAATTTCCCGTATTCCGGCTTCGCGGACTTCGGAGCCTGCGTATGATTCGGCGTGTGATCGGACTCAGGAGCCCTTAAACTGAAAGGGTCTTGCGTGAAGTTTCCGTCTTTCACATCCCGATGCTCGTCATGCGCTTCGTAGTGCTCCTGCGGTTCCGGCGGCGTTAACTCGGAATAACTCTTTTCGTCATAGCCTTGCGGCCCCTTATTCGGCCCGTTCATTTTTTGCCGCCTTTCTTTTCCGCTTCGCGCTTTTGGCTGTATGCCGCCGCGACCGCTTGCTTTACGGGATGGCCCGCTTTGACCATCTCACGGATGTTTGAGTGAAACGCTTTTTCCGACTTCGATTTGATGAGAGGCATCGTTAATCTCCCTTCCCAATGGTCTTGACCTTCAGGCTGATGGCACCCGTCACAGGCGGTGTCACTTGCAAGCCCACCCATCCGTAATCGACATGGCCTAAATCCCAGTTGTTCACGGTGCCCGTCGAATAATACGTGGAAAGGGTCGCTGAGCTAATGGTCTGCCCGTAAGTCGTACTCACCCAAGGCAACCAGTTCACCGAATCATTGGATACCATCCACTGATACGCCGGAAGACCCGTCAAGGCCAAGGGATTGAACGTAAACGTGTCAGCCGTCACTTTCGTCTGTGACGACGTAATCACAATCGCCGCTCCCGCCAAAGCTCCCGTCGACGTGTACGCCAGCTCGAACTGGTTCGGTGTCGCTAAGTCGATGATGTAATACGTCGCTCCCCATACCAGAGGTTGTAACGCCACATTCGATCCCGTGCTCAAATACACCGCTAACCCCGTCGCATCGTAATTCGACCCCGAAGGAAGCGTAATGATGGGAGAATTGATAGTCGTCGCAGACGCTTGACCTCCCGACAGAGTCCCCACCTGGGCCCCCGTAATGCCGCTCGAAGACACCAATACCGTCGGCGTAATGGCGTTGGTCGTGACCGTAATCAAGTAACTATTCGCCGCCGTTCCCACCACGGTCGCTGTCGCACTGATCACCCCCGCCTGCGAAACCAATGTCACCGTCTGGCTTGCCGTCAAAAGGTTCCATGCCGTCACAATATTGGTGGCGGTCTGCGTCACGGAAGTCTGGGGATAGTAATCCTTGTTTGCCGTCAAACACGTGCCGTTGACGCAAAGCACGGCGTTGTTCTGACCGCCTCCCATGAAATTGGCAGACGTTGAAATCGCCAAGGAATTAGACGTGGTAAGAGAATACCCGTTGGCAAACGTTCCCGCGACCACAGCCGTCGAAAACAAAATCCCACAGGGATGGATCGTACAGTCCAACGGGGCCGTTGAATAAACAATCCCAGCCCCCGTCGTGGTGCCATACGCCACATTAAACGCCGCCGCTAAATTATTCATCATCGCCGCCGTCGAAGACCCGACCTGGAATTGGTTCCCCGCCGTGAAAACTCCAAATCCGGCAATGGATACCGATACGGGATTGGTGCCTCCCGAAAATGCCGCCGTCGAAATCGCCGTCGGACTCGTGCTCGTGACCGCGTAGCTGTTGCAAAATGTTCCCGCATTCACGCACGTAACCGTCACAACCGTCGAACTCGCATTGACCGATGCCGTCACGTTGGAGTTCGTTGTCGTCGCATTCACAGCCGCCGCAAAATTGACCGCCGTGTTCGTCGAAGAAAAACCCTGCGCGACGTTCCCGCCGACCATGAAATTGAGCGCCCCTGGAGGCCCCGTGATCGATACCTGCGTCCCACTCACATTCGAGGAAATGACGACACTGGCAGACCCCACCACCCCCACCGCCGCCGACGTAGATACTCCCGTAAATTGACCCGAAGCCGCCGCCGTACTAAGCCCCGTGTAACTGTTCACCGTCAACGTCGCCGTCGCTTGCTGACCATCGTTAAACGTCTGCGCCGTGTACGTCACCGAACTCGCGACCGCCTGCGCCGATAAAAAATTCGTCTGGTCTGTCTTGAAATAGGCAATCGACCCGCCGACGTTAAACGTCGATATAAACAAAACATTGTCCGCCGTGTCCGCCCCAGGTGCCGTCGAAGGAATCACGCCCACTTCCGTAATCCCTGAGGTCGTAGACGCATAAATCAAATACTGATCCCGCGTGATATCCGCATTACTCGCCTGCGCATTCGGACAGAAAAAAAGAGCCGCTAAGACGGCTCCGCATACTCCCCATATTCGTTTCATCGGCTCTCTCTCTTCCGCTTCCAGGTTTTAGATTTTCGGCATTCCATTCTCCCCGCTTAGAGACTTCTCTTTTAAACAAAGCGGGTGCCATTCCCTCTTGGCTTCCCCGCATACACACGGCCCTAAAATACTCGCCACCCGACCGTCGGAGGTAATCCTCAGCAAAACTTCCCGCACCCCGACCCTCTCCACCACCTCAGACATGCGCCGTCGCCTTCAGACAAATTCCGTGCCACTTGAGTTTTGGTTCTCCGCACAAACACGGCCCCAGTTCCGAAATCATCAGCCCGTTCTGGCCCGACGTGAAACGAAAAGGGTGCTTGGCATGAATAATCATAGGCTGAACAGGAGGAAGAATCTGCACGGGTTCCTCGGTCATAAGAATATTCTGTTCCGCCGCTATAACAGCCGATGGATTCATATTCTGCTTCCCCGCCTCGTGCCGCGCCAAGGCCTCCGCCGTCGCCTTCTGCCCAGCCGCCTGCTCGTGCTGAAGCGTCCGCGCAAACGTCTGCGCCTGGATCATCTGCAACTTCGCCCTGCGCTCAGGCGACATCGAGTCCAACACCGCCTGAACTTCGGGGGCGCGAATCTTGGCGTTAATTTCATCAACTCTTTCAGATTGCGCTTGGTTAATTTCGGTTTGAGCTTCCTCCGGCGATAGCAACGCTACAGATGCCGCTGTTTCCTTGCGCTTCGCTTGCATAACCCGCATCCTCTCAGCCGCCGCCATCCTCTGCTCTTCCGTCCACACCCGCTTGTGTTTCATCGAGTCCTCATTTCATCGGGCCGTAGTAGCCATAGGCCGCATGTCTTTTTGATTTTTGCGTCGGAAGGATGGATAAGGAGGTAAACCCTACGCCACCCAGGCACCCCCCTCCCCCCACCTGCCCCCTCTGACCATCCGACCGCTTGAGAGCGTAGAACCTCTCGACCAGCGCGTGAGTTCCTTCGCGCGTCATCGGAGTTGGGTCTATAGTCTCAGACGGAGCTTGCGCTAAAGTGATTGAGCTGTAACGCTTTTGGTAACTCACTTCCGATAACCTATGTTATATTTCATATTCATCATACAGATGTATTACTAGCCTGACGAAGAAGCGTAAGCTCGCTGTTCAGTCTATCAACAGCCCGTTGTGTGTCCGTGACGACGGTGACGATGTTAAATGTGGGACGGTTTTTACCTTCTAAATCCTGCAACTTATCCGTCGCTACGCCCGCAATCCATGCGCGGGCATTGACGGAAGCTTTTTTAATATCATCCCTGTCCATTAAATCTAGTGTGTCGTCGGCAAGACGAGCCCATTTGTGTGATAACCTGGATTTGATTCGTTCGTAGATCGTCGGCGAGAGGTTCTGACTGTCACGCACAGCCGTCACTGTATCTTTGCCCATTCCTACCTTGCGCGCAACCGTCCCTATGCCCATCCCCATCTCAAGCAAAGCCTTAGCATAGAATTGATTTTGAATGGGGGTTCGTTCAAGCGTTACAGGCATTACGATGTAAATATGCGCTTTTTATGCGGATTTGTCAAGTGCAATATATATCAACCGAGCCATTCCATACACCAACATTACTCCCGCGCACACCAAATCACAGAGAATAACCCATCGATTCGCACCCGCTGAAATTAGGATACGATCCACAACCAGCAAAAGGTTTGCCCCCATCACCCAAAACAAAGTCGTGAAATTAAAATCCAGTTTTTCCCATGCTCTCATCTATTTTTCCTTTCACACATTCACACTCGCAAATGGGCCACGAACATCGATCATGCGGATAAATCCCCCACGCCAATTTCTCCAAACACGACGGACACATCACGCCCTCAGCCCCCGAATCCGCTTGGCGAGTTCATGCCTAGTATCGGTCATCCCAGATTTAAATTCGACCATTTCCGCCGCCTTTTTGAGGCCCTCGCGGAAGCCTTCGGCTCTGGCTTTATCTAATTCATGTTTCCCGATTCCGTTTGTTCTGATATCGTATTTTATTGCCCGCTCTGCCGCTTCGATCTCGGCGGCGATGAAATCTACGGCCACGACAAACTCATGCATTTCTAAGTCACAGAAATTTGCTATCTTCCTCGCCCGTTCGAGAGTGGTCATCGAACTTGAGAAAGATGCAAAAGCATCATCCAGGTTAAGACAAAACTAAGAAAAATTAAAAGGCGATCTATTGAATTCATTTTAATCTCCACGGTATCCATCAATCCCTCCTCAGGCTCTATTTACTCAGAAAAACCTAGAAACATCCAGATCGAAATAAGGACATTCCAGGCAACAAAGAATTTGAAAATCGAAATCTCAATCATCAGGCCCAGCCCATCAATATGGCGTAGATTTGTTCATTAATAAATTTAACGTCTTCACCAAAGTCCACCGAAACATAGACTGGATACCTCGTTAATGTGCGTTCAATCTCAATCATCTTTCCCTCCGGTGCTGGGCTTAATATCGAATTGAGTATGTCCGTTACATCGGCAAGGCTGATGCCCAAAGCCTCCGCAAGAACAGTCGTTCCCAGGCCAACAATCTTGGTCTCTACATGTGCAATAGATGTTTTTAAGTTCACTCATCCCGCCCGTGCGGGGCGGGGTGCTATCAACTTGGCAATTACTAATCCCGCATTCCGTACAGCGATCATGCATTTGTTCACCCGAACAATGCGGCCCGCAAATTTCAATAGACCGATCAAACCACCAATTGGGATGCTTGCAAATAAATTGCTTGGCTGTTACTGGGTTAAACTGTTTCTGTTTCATCCCGTCCCGCCTTTCCGGTCAAGAGACCTGGTTTTTGGAGATAATAAGATAATACCGCACCCCCACCCCTCGTTTATATATATATAATATCTATCTATCTATCTATCTTATTATCTTACTATCTACATTTTACCGTCTAAAAAGAAAGTACGGAAACGCTAACCTTACTAAGCGATACTATCTAGCACCTTTTCTGACTCTATAGGACTTCCGACCCATTGGATGACTGTCACTGGCTTAGTAGTACGGGATAGTTTCTTAATAATAAGGAGCCCATCTTGCTCCGCTCCGGCCAGGTGTGCAGTAAGGTGTTGGCCGCTCATTTTTAGGTATCTTGAAAGGTCAGCGCGTTCGATATCTTGATGCTTTCGAACGGCATCCAAAAGCCTCTTATGATCCCTATCCCATTGGTTAGAAGTCATGTCTTCTACAAGGCCAGGAAGCATGTCTTCTAAGTACCGCAAACACAGAATAGCTTCAGATAGGGCCGACAAGGTAATTTCCTGCTCACACCTGTCTACGGCCATCAAAATGGATATTTTATGGATCGCTTCATTTTTGAAATGCTCAAAGAAAGGGCCTAAAATGGGCAATGATTTATTCTCTCGCTCCGTCGTAGCTACATACCATTCATTGAGTTTCTTTTTGGCTTCCGGCGTGTAATGAAAAACTTGTTCAATTTTATTGAAGGCCATGAGCATATCTACAAGAAATTCAAACTTTTCAGAATCATGAGGGGGAGGCAACGCCATAGGCGTGTTGCCATTGCCTGTGTAGGGAACCATGAGAAAGCGTGCTAAGAATCCTGACATGGCGGACTGTTCCGCGTCTTGCAGCGATTGGCGCAACCATTCAGGTGTAGTAGCCAAACCCATTGGTAAATAAGCGTTTTTGATGGAAAGAATCCCATGTTTGATAGTGGTGCGGTTATAGTTTGGCTTGCGATAAAGAATCGTAAACAATGATTTCAGTGATTCGTTATACTTTTTCCCAAGCATGTCGAAAAACGCTTTCGCTTCATCGAATATGAAAAGCCGATTAGATTGCTTGGCAAGAGATTGAATAATAGCCTCTGCCGTAAACTCATGCGGTGCGGTACGATTAGAATCGACTAATTCAATTAAATCCTCGACGATAGAAATGGCTGTGCTTTTATGGGATGACGACTTGCCGATAAGGACAACCCAAATATGCGGCGAGATATTCCATGATCCGGCTTCGACATAAACTGAGCGAGACAGCGAAGCGGAAATAGCGAGTAATGCTCCCCACATTAAAAATGGATCGGGACAATCCGTGAATTCATTTGCATATTCCAAATACTTCTCCGTGAATCGCTCAGTCATTGGCCGAAGCCAGGAGTC
>Ga0335069_10006851_pt1 | contig 16504 bp, 15 predicted proteins | sample Lox_Sample_11_FD_206714 | JGI IMG/M metagenome (GOLD analysis project Ga0335069, IMG submission 206714) | Soil microbial communities from Loxahatchee National Wildlife Refuge, Florida, United States - Lox_Sample_1.1 | ecosystem: Environmental > Terrestrial > Soil > Wetlands | place: USA...
ACCGACCAGGCCGACCACCCGCGGGGCTCGCGCGCTCATGGCGACAGTCTACCGAAAACCCGCGCGCCGGCCGCAGGCGACGCCGGGGCCGGCCGGTGCGACAATGCCCGCCTCGTCGCCGACCCGCCGCGCCGCAGGCGCCGGCGCGCACGGCGCCGGCCAGGGAGCGGCCGCCGATGAGCACCATCGCCAAGCTCGAGACCTTCTCCGACACCTTCGTCTGCTTCGTGCGCCTCACGACCGCCGCCGGCGAGATCGGCTGGGGCCAGACCTCGACCTACAACGCCGACATCACCGCGACGATCTTCCACCGCCAGATCGCGCCGTGGGCGCTCGGCGCGGGGGCCTTCGACATCGCGGCGCTCGTCGCGCGCATCGAGGAGCGCGAGCACAAGTTTCCGGGCAGCTACCGCTGCCGCGCGCTCGCCGGCCTCGACACCGCGCTCTGGGACCTGCGCGGCCGCGTCGAGCAGAAGCCGGTCGTCGAGCTGCTCGGCGGGCGGCCGCGGCGGCTGCGCGCCTACGCCTCGTCGATGCGCCGCGACATCACGCCCGAGGACGAGGCGCTGCGCCTGTGCCGGCTGCGCGACGCGCAGGGCTTCGACGCCTTCAAGTGGCGCATCGGCGCCGAGTGCGGACGCGACGTCGACGAGTGGCCGGGCCGCACCGAGGCGATCGTGCCGACCGTGGCGCGCGCGCTCGGGCCCGGCGTCGCCAAGCTCGTCGACGCGAACAGCGGCTTCTCGCCGCGGCGCGCGATCGAGGTGGGGCGCCTGCTGGAGGCGGAGGGCGTCAGCCACTACGAGGAGCCGTGCCCGTACTGGCACCTCGAGCAGACGCGCGAGGTCGCCGCGGCGCTCGAGGTGGACGTCACCGGCGGCGAGCAGGACTGGGACCTCGCGACCTGGGAGCGGATGATCGCGCTGCGCGCCGTCGACGTGGTCCAGCCGGACGTCATGTACATGGGCGGCCTGTCGCGCACGCTCAGCGTCGTGCGCCTCGCCGCCGCGGCGGGCCTGCCGTGCACGCCGCACAGCGCGAACCTGTCGCTGGTGACGATCTGCACGATGCACCTCCTGGGCGCGATCCCGAACGCCGGCAAGTACCTCGAGTTCTCGATCGAGGGGCCGGACTACTACCCCTGGCAGCAGGGCCTGTTCCGCGGCCGGCCGTTCGCGATCGAGGGCGGCACCGTCGCGATCCCCGCCGGCCCCGGCTGGGGCGTCGAGCCGGACCCGGCCTGGCTCGAGCGGGCGGCCTATCAGATGAGCGCGGCGTCCGCCTGAGCGCGCCGGCCGCGGCGCGGCCCGCGCCGCGGCCGCCGGCTTGCGCCCCCTCCGGGGCGCCTGTAGCCTTCGATGGAAATGAACTCGGCGGGCAACACCGCCGCTCGGCGCCGCCGCGGCACGGTCCGCGCCCGCCGCGACTGCGCGACCAGCACTTCGGCCTGGGGGGTCTCATGAACAAGCTCGGTTCGATGCTCGCGTGGGCCGCCGTCGCGGTCCTGGGTGCAGCGGCCTTCGCGGCGCTCGCCCTCAGCCACGGCGAGTCCGTGAACTCGGTGTGGCTGGTCACCGCGGCGCTGTGCACCTACTTCATTGCCTACCGCTTCTACGGCAAGTTCATCCAGGACCGGGTGCTCAGGGTCGACGACACGCGCATGACGCCGGCGCTCAGGCACAACGACGGCCTCGACTACGTGCCGACCAACCGCTGGGTGCTGTACGGCCACCACTTCGCCGCGATCGCCGGCGCCGGCCCGCTGGTCGGACCGGTGCTGGCCGCGCAGATGGGCTACCTGCCGGGCACGCTCTGGATCCTGGTCGGCGTCGTGGTCGCGGGGGCGGTGCAGGACTACATCGTGCTGTTCACCTCGGTGCGGCGCGACGGCAAGTCGCTCGGCCAGATGATCAAGATGGAGCTCGGCCCGGTGCCCGGCGGCCTCGCGCTGATCGGCGTGCTCGCGATCATGATCATCATCCTCGCGGTGCTGGCGCTGGTGGTCGTCAAGGCGCTGACGGCGAGCCCGTGGGGCCTGTTCACGATCGCCTGCACGATCCCGATCGCGCTCCTGATGGGCATCTACATGCGCCTGATCCGGCCGGGCAAGATCGTCGAGGCCTCGGCGATCGGCGTGGTGCTGCTGCTCGCGTCGATCCTGTACGGCCGCGCGGTGGCCGCCGACCCGAGCTGGGGTCCGGCGTTCACGCTCTCCGGGCCCGCGCTCGCCTGGGCGCTGATCATCTACGGCGGCGTCGCCGCCAGCCTGCCGGTGTGGCTGATGCTCGCGCCGCGCGACTACCTGAGCACCTTCCTCAAGGTCGGCACAGTGATCGCGCTCGCGGTCGGCATCTACGTCGTCGCGCCGCGGCTCGCGATGCCGCGCACGACGCTGTTCATCGACGGCTCGGGCCCGGTGTTCTCGGGCAAGCTGTTCCCGTTCCTGTTCATCACCATCGCCTGCGGCGCGGTGTCGGGCTTCCACTCGCTGATCTCGTCCGGCACGACGCCGAAGATGGTCGAGAAGGAGTCGCACATGCGGCTCATCGGCTTCGGCGGCATGCTGACCGAGTCGTTCGTCGCGATCATGGCGCTGACCGCGGCGTGCGTGCTCGACCCGGGCGTGTACTTCGCGATGAACGCACCGGCGGCGGTGATCGGCAAGACCGCGGCCGAGGCCGCGCAGGTGATCTCCGGCTGGGGCTTCACGATCACGCCCGACATGATCACCCAGACCGCGACCGACATCGGCGAGAAGACCGTGCTGTCGCGCGCCGGCGGCGCGCCGACGCTCGCGGTCGGCATGGCACAGATCCTCGCCACCGCGCTCGGCGGCAAGGCGATGATGGCCTTCTGGTACCACTTCGCGATCCTGTTCGAGGCGCTCTTCATCCTGACCGCCGTCGACGCCGGCACGCGCGCCGGCCGCTTCATGATCCAGGACATCCTCGGCAACGCCTACAAGCCGCTCGGCAACACCGAATTCCTGCCCGGCAACGTGCTGGCGACGGTGCTGTGCGTCGCGGCGTGGGGCTACTTCCTGTACCAGGGCGTCGTCGACCCGCTCGGCGGCATCAACACGCTGTGGCAGCTGTTCGGCGTCGGCAACCAGATGCTGGCCGGCATCGCGCTCCTGCTCTGCACCAGCGTGCTCGTCAAGATGAAGCGCGAGCGCTACGTCTGGGTGACGCTGGTGCCGGCGGCGTGGCTCCTGGTGACGACGCTGACCGCCGGGGCGCAGAAGATCCTGAGCGCCGACCCGAAGATCGGCTTCCTCGCGCTCGCGCGCAAGTTCAGCGCCGCCGCCGCCGACGGCAAGGTGCTGGCGCCCGCGAAGTCGATCGACGAGATGCAACGCGTCGTGTTCAACAACTACCTCGACGCCACGGTCTGCAGCCTGTTCGTGCTGCTGGTGCTCGCGATGTGCCTGTTCGCCATCAAGATCTGCCTGCAGGCGCTGAGGCAAGCGCAGCCGACGGCGATCGAGCTGCCGCCCGGCGGCGTGGGGGCGTCCTCGTGAGCGCCCGGCTGCGGCACCGGCTGCGGGCGGCGCGCCGCGCCTTCCTGCAGGTGTTCGGCATCCCGGACTTCGAACGCTACCGCGAGCACATGCACGCCAAGCACCCGGGCGCGCCGCTCCTTTCGGAGCGCGAGTTCCACGCGCACGCGATCGACCGGCGCTACGGCGCCGCCAAGCCGCGCTGCTGCTGAGCGCGGCCCGCCGCTAGTCCCGCGCGCCGAGCGTCCCGGCGCGCGGGCCGAGCGCGAGCTGCAGCAGCGCCGTTAGCACGACGAGCACGAGCGGCACCTCGAGGATCAGGCCCGCGACGATCGCGATCGCGAGCGGCAGCGGCTGGTACCGGGCGCAGCCGCCCCGTGCGGCGAAGAGCAGGGCGCAGAGCCCCGCGCGGCTGCGGGCCCCCGCGCCAGACCGGACACCCGTCGACGTGCATCGAACCCCGGCCGCAACTCGTCCCCGATGGGGAGCGGCATTGTAGCGACACTGCCTGAAGCGGACCTCAGGCCACGCGCCGCAGGGCGGCGCGCCGCCGTCTACAGCATGCGGCGCAGCGTGCCGTCGCGGCGCACCACGTGGTGATAGATCCCGGCCGCGACGTGCACGCCGACCAGCGCCGCGAGCAGCACCGCAAGGTTGCCGTGCACGTCGCCGAACGCGTGGCCGAGCTTGGAGCCGGCCGGCATGAGCTTGGGGAGCTGCAGCCAGGGCGCGAGCCCGACCGCCCAGTTGCGCGAGCTCGCGTTCGCCCAGCCGAGCAGCGGCACGATGACCATCAGCAGGTAGAGGAGGCCGTGCGTCGCCTGCGCGGTGCGCTTCAGCCAGCCGCGCTCCACGGGCAAGGAGCGCGGCGGGTGGGCGACGCGCCAGAGAACGCGCAGCGCGACCAGGAGCACGATCAGGACGCCGACGGTCAGGTGCCAGCCGATCTCGCCGTCCGGCAGCGTGTCCTTGTGCACGTCCGGCATCGTCCAGCCGATCACGAGCTGGGTGACGATGAGGAGCGCGAGCGCCCAGTGCAGCAGTTTGGCGATCGGCGTGTATCTCGCCTCGGGCGTCGACGCATCCGACATTCGGGCGCGCTCCGCAAAAAAAGAAGTATGCGGGCTGGATCAGCGGCTGGGCCAGCCGAGGGACCGGCCGGCGCGGCGCGGGCGGATGGCACCGCCCCCGGCGGCACGCCATCGCCGCGCTGCCCCGGTGCCGGGCATCGGCCCGACGTCACGCGATTTATGTGCGTGCGCTCAATATCTTACGCGCCTTTTCTCGATTCCATGCCACGTGCGGGCGCGCATCGAGCTGCCGCAGCGGGTCAGTTCACGCGCAGCTCGGCATGCATCGTCGGGTGCAGCGTGCAGACGTAGGCGAGCACGCCGCTGCGATCGACGCGCCAGTGCCACGAGCGGCCGGGCGCGATCTGCGGGGACTGAAAGCCACCCGCCACGGATCGCACCGTGTGCGGGAACGGGTCGTCGTTCCGCCAGCGGACCTCGTCGCCCGCGTGCACCGCGACCGACTCCGGCACGAAGCGCATGGCCTCGATCGTGATCGTGTGACTCGCGGCGGGCGCCGCTGGCAGGCCGGCCACGGACCGGCCCGCCAGCATCGCGGCGAGGACCACCACGGCACCCACCACGGCATCCGCTGCGTGGTGGCGGCGGGGCACCGGACTAGCCCTGCTTCGCGAGCGCGGCCTGGATTTGCTTGGCGTGCTCGAGGTGGGCGACGAACGCCGGCCGGACCTTGACGAGCAGCGCCTTGAGTTCGGCGTTCTGCGCGCTCGGGATCAGCACCTGGTCGACCGCGTCCAGCACCTGCTGGTGGTACGCGACCTCGTGCGCCACGTACGCACGGTTGAACTCGGCGCCCTTGAGCGCCTTCAGCGCCGCGAGGTTCTGCTCGCCGCCGGCCTTGAGGCCCTGGGCGGTCGGGTTGTCCTGCGGCGTCACCTTGAGCCGCGTCACGAGCTCGACGGCCGACTGGTTGACCCCGCTGTGGTCGGTGACCATCCGCTGCGCGAAGGCCTTGACTTCGGCATCGTGCGTGCGCGCGAGCGCGAGCTTTCCCGCATCGATGTCGACCTGGTTGGCGGTCACGACGATCGCGGCGATCTGCGCGTCGTTCGGGCCCGCCGCGACGGCGGCGGCGGCGACGAGCACCGCGAGACTCGCGGTCAGGGCTGCGTGGATCTTCATGGAGCTACCTCTCGTGGTTGGCCCGGCCGCACGCCGGCGGCGCCGCGACGGGCGATTCGCGTGCCAGTGCACGCAGTGAGGACGGGATTGGATGGCGCGGGCCGGCGCGGCGTTCCCGGCTCCGCGCCGCCGGCCGGCAGCGCTCAGCCGGGCCGGGACGCGAGGCCGAGCGCGCGGCAGCGGTCGAGGACGCGTGCGACGACGCGGCTGCAGCGCTCGCCGCCGAACTCGAAGACGTCGCCGGTCGCGAGATCGAGCTCGCGGGCGAGCGCCTCGCGCAGCAGCCCGCGCGCCCGGAAGAGGCGCGTGCGGACGGTCGCCTCCGGTATCGACAGGCAGGCCGCGGTCTCCTGCGCGGAGAAGTCGCTGACCTCGCGCAGCATGAACACGGTCCGAAACGCCACCGGCAGCGCGTCGATGTTGCGCTCGAGCAGCCGGCGCATGTCGCCGCGGATCGTCTCGCCCTCCGGAGTCGCGGCGTCGTCGGCGAGCGCCTCGACGCCGCCTGCGGGCGCTCCGTCGCCCGCCTCCGAGAACGGTACGACGCGACGCTCGCGGACCCGGCCGCGCCTACGCGCGAGCGCCTCGTTGACGACGATCCGCGTCAGCCAGGTCAGGACCCTGGCCTCGCCCCGGAACGTGGCGAGGTGCAGGTAGGCGGCGATGTAGGCCTCCTGCAGCGCGTCCTCGGCATCGGCGTCGTTGCCGAGGATCGAGCGCGCGACGCGGTACAGCGTGCCGTTGTGGCGGCGCATCAGCGCCTCGAACGCCGCGGCGTCGTCGTGCGCGATGCGCCGGACGAGTTCCTGGTCGTCGGCAACTGCGTCGCTGCTGCTCGCGTGCTGAGCCATCGGGGCTCCCGGGAGGGGTCCGGACCATTAGACGCCTGGCGCCGGCCGGGCGTTCCCGGCGTCGTCACCGTTTCAGCGGACGTGCCGGCCCGGCGTCCTGCCGGGACCTCGCGGCGTCGACGCCGAGCACGACCGCCGCGAGCCCGAGCCCGGCGACGACGTCGATCGCATAGTGCACGTGGATGTAGACGGTCGAAAAGACGACCGCCGCTGCCCACAGCCAGAGCGCCGCGGCCGTGGCACGGCCAGTAAGGCGCGCGCCCGCCGCCGCCGCGACCACGCTGATCGCCGTGTGACCGCTCGGGAAGGCATCGAGGGTGGTCGCCTCGGCGGCGCGCAGGAACGCACGCACCGTCACGCTCGGCGCGCCGCCACCGAGCAGCCCGGCCTCGGCGCCCGGGGGCAGGCGCGGCCCCGAGGCCGGCAGCAGCAGGTAGCCGAGGAAGGTCAGGTAGAAGGCGAGCAGGAGCGCGAAGCTCGTGCGGCCGAACTCCCCGGGACCGGCGCGCCAGGCGATGACCGCCGACGTCAGCGGCAACAGGTAGTACGAGAAGTACGCGAGGTACGCCGCGTCCGTGAACGCGTCGGGCCGCCCGAACGCGCCGCGCCAGGCCGCGACCAGCCCGGCGAGGTGGCGCGAATCGAAGGCCCCGAGCGCGGCGTCGAGCCGCCACGGCACCGCCGCCTCGATGACCGGCTCGAGCAGCAGGAACACGGCGAGCACCGCGCCGACCGGCAGCCAGTCGCGCGCGAAGGCCGCCGGGCCGCGTGCCGGCGCGCGCGCGAGCCCGAGCGTCGCGGCGCCGAGCGCGGCAAAGGCCGCGACCCGCACGAGCGCACCCTCGGGCCGCACCGCGAGCGTCAGCACCGCGAGCCCGGCGACCGCGGCAAGCGTCAGCCGCTCTGCCGGCCTCACGGCGACCCGGCTTCGGCCCCGACCCGAGCCGCCGCCGGCAGGTACGCCGGGTCCGCGTCCGGCGCGCCGAGATGACGCACCGGATCCTCGAGGATGTGCTGCACGACCGCCAGCGAGCGCGCGGCGTAGAAGGCGTCGTGGATGCGCTCGTCGAAGGTCCAGCGCACGCCGAGCGCCTCCTCGATGACGACCGCGTCGCCCTCGACGAACGGCGTGCGCCGCACCGCCGACATCGCGCCGAAGATCGACACCGTGCCGTACTCGTAGAGGTGGTGGTAGGCGTCGCTGATGCCGGCGGAGCCGAGGTTCGCGAGGAAGACGCTCGCGTACATCGGGTCGTGCGCGGTCATGAAGCGCGGATACAGGTTCCAGGCATCGAGCCGGCGCGCGAGGGCGACGATCGCGCGCACCAGCACGCCGGGCAGCCGGACGATCAGCGCGGTCTCCTTGTCGACGGCGAGGTCGCGCTCGCGCGCCTCGTCGATGGCGCGCGCGAGGCGCGCGACGAACGCCGCGAACGGCTCCGCGGCCGGCATCGAGACCTTGAGCGTCGTGCCGACGCCGGCATCGCTCATCTGCCGCTTGACGACGAAGGAGACCTGCACGCCCCGGCGCTGGTAGAGCCGCCCGCCGGAGACGAAGCGGTTGAGCTCGGGGCGGGCGTTGAGCGCCTGGCCGCAGGCGTAGGCGTAGAGGTCGAACACGGTCGCATGCGCGTCGTGGCTGCGGTTGTAGGCCTTGAGCCAGGCCCGCGCGGCGGCCATCCGGTAGACCGACTCGTGCAGCACGACGCTCTCGGTGCGCGTGCGCATCAGGTACGGCATGATGCGCCGGATCGCCGGTGCGCCCCGGATCAGGTCGCCGTCATAGCGGCTGAAGAGCGGCATGCCAGCGAGGCTCCGGCCGCGCCGGTCGGGAGTCAACGGTATCAACCGAGACGCCGTCGCCGCGCGGCGCGGCCAGTGCCGAAACTTAAGCGGCAGTCCGAAGCCCTGCCTGTATGAACTTTCCCTAGCTTCGGCAACGGGTCGCAGCGGCTACGATGCCGCGGACGCGGTTCGTGCTGCGGCCGCCAGCATGCAGCAGCGCCACCCGCGGACACGAATGCTCATGCCACAGCCCGCCATCGCCGCACCCGCGGCCCGCCTCGCACGGAGGCCGCTCCTCGCCGCTGCCTTGGCACTCGGGCTGGCCGCGCCCGCGTGCCTGATCGGGCTCCCGTCGCAGGCCCGTGCCGATTCCGGGTCCGCGGCCGAGGGCGCCGCGGCCGGCGACGCCGCCGTGCCGCAACCGAAGCCCACCGGTCGCGCGCGCTTCACCGACCCCGAGGACGGCCAGATCGACCTGAGCCGCATCCTCGAGAAGCCGAGCGGGTTCCTGCCGATCCCGCTGATCGTGACCGAGCCCGCGGTCGGCTACGGCGGCGGCGTCGTCGGCATGTTCCTGCGACCGCGGGAGGAGGCCGGCGCCGAGGGCTGGGCGCGGCCGGACATCTCGGCGGTCGGCGGGCTCGCGACCGAGAACGGCACCTGGATGGCGCTCGCCGGGGACTCGAGCCGCTGGCTCGACGGGCGGCTGCGCACGCTCGTGGGAGGTGCCACCGGCAAGATCAACCTCGACTTCTACGGTGCCGGCCTCGACCTGCCGGCGCTCGATGAGGGCCTGAGCTACTCGTTGCGCCTGAGCGGCGCGCTTGCGCAGGCGAACTGGCAGCTGGCGCCGAAGTCGCCGTGGTCCGTCGGCCTGCGCTACGTGTACTCGGACGTCGATTCCGAGCTCAAGAGCGCACCGCTGCCGCCGGAGCTCGCCGGGCGCGCCGCGGTGCGCGTCTCGGCGCCGACGGCGATCGTCGAGTACGACAGCCGTGACAGCGTGTTCACGCCGACGCGCGGCCTCTATGCCGAGACCTCCTACCTCGCCTCGCGCGAGGCGCTCGGCGCGAGCGTCGATTTCGAGCGCTTCGACCAGGTGCTGATCGGCTGGTGGCCGCTGGCGCGCTCGCTGACCTTCGGCGCGCGTGGCAATTACGCGTGGTCGTCGTCCGGCACGCCGTTCTTCATGCGGCCCTTCATCGCGCTGCGCGGCGTGCCCGCGATGCGCTACCAGGGCGCGGAGGCGGCCTCGGTCGAGCTCGAGGCGCGCTGGCAGTTCCGCGGCCGCTGGAGCGTCGTACCGTTCGTGGGCGCCGGCACCACCCACATCGACCGGACGCTCGCGCCCGACAGCCAGAGCGTCGGCAGCGGCGGCGTCGGCTTTCGCTACGAGCTCGCCCGCAAGTTCGGGCTGCACGCCGGCCTCGACCTGGCCCACAGCCCGGGCACCACCGCGGTGTACTTCCAGGTCGGCAACGCCTGGTTCCGGCCCTGAATCGCCGCGGCCCGGGCGCGCGGCGCCCGTGGCGGCGTCGGCGTCCATGCCTGCGCCGTCGCCGGTTCACGCAACGTCTTTCTCGCCGCGCCGGGCCGCCGCGCCGAGATGCGGCGGGGCCATCGAGAAGCGGGCCGCGTCGGTAGCGACGAAGTAGTCGTGGTAGCCGGCGCGCGCGATCGGGCGCAGCGCCGCCGTGTCGAGCAGCCCATCCTTGAGGAAGCGCTCGTCGATGTGGACGCCGACGACCTCGCCGAACACGACGTGGGTGTCGGTCGCGGGGCCCGCGAGCCCGTCGAGACGCAGCGTCTGCAGCCAGCGGCATTCGAGCGCGCACGGCGCCGCGGCGACCCGCGGCACGCGCACCCGCACCGACGGTGCCGCGTCGAGGCCGGCCTCGCGCATCTCGTTGATGCCGCGCGGATAGCGCCCGGCGGTGGTGTTCATCTGTTCGCGCAGCTCCCAGGTCGCGAGATTGCAGACGAACTGACCGGTCTCCTCGACGAACACCACCGAGTCCTTGCGCCCCTCGGCGGCGAACATCACGACCGGCGGATCCGACGACACGCCGTTGAAGAACGAGTACGGCGCGAGGTTCACCTCGCCGCGCGCGCTCAGCGTCGAGATCCAGCCGATCGGGCGCGGCGCGACGATCGCCTTGAAGGGGTCGTGCGGCAGCCCGTGGTTGCGCTTGCCGGGCTCGTAGAACACGGGCGTCAGCGTGCGCGGCGGGGCAGGGCGCGGGCGAGCGGGATCGCGGCTAGGCGCCGTGCGCCGCCTCGACGCCCGAGCCCACCCGGATGTCGACGTCCTTGGTGTCGCGCAGGAGCAGCCCGCCGACGGCGACCGTCATCGCGGCCACCCCGACGGAGTACCAGAGTCCGTCGTAGATGTTGCCGGTCGCGGCGACGATCGCGGTCGCGAGCAGCGGCAGCATGCCGCCGAAGACGCCGGCGCCGATGTGATAGGGCAGCGACATCGACGTGTAGCGGATCCGCGTGGGGAAGAGCTCGACCAGGAAGGCCGCGACCGGGCCGTAGACCATCGCCGCGAAGGCCACCATGGCGATCAGGATCAGCTCGGTCATGAGCCAGTTGATCTTGGCGGTGTCGGCCGGCCGCGGCACGACCTTGCCATCCTTGGCGAGCCGCAGATTCGGGTAGCCGGCGCCGAGGAACGCCGCGCGCCAGCGCGCCTCGTCGAAGCCCTCGACCGTGGCCGGGCCGACCCTGAGCACGACCGCATCGCCGAGCGCCGGCACGTCCTCGGTCCGGAACGAGACGCCGAGCTTGGTGACCAGGTCCTGGGCGCGATCGCAGTCCGAGAACTTCGTGAAGGCCGTGACGAACACGTGCATGCGGCAGGTCGCGCCGTTCGCCGCGACGGTCACCCGGTTGCCGGCCGAGAACGCCTCGAGGTCCGGGTTCGCGTAGTGCGTGAGGCCCGCGAACAGCTGGAAGTAGCTGAGCGCGGCGAGCAGGCAGCCGGCGAGGATGATCTTCAGCCGGCCGATGCGGTCGGACAGCCAGCCGCAGGCGACGAACAGCGGCGTGCCGACGAGCAGCGACACGAGCACCAACAGGTAGGCCGGCAGGTAGCCGACCTTGAGCGTGATGGTCAGGAAGAAGAGCGTGTAGAACTGCCCCGTGTACCACACGACCCCCATGCCCGCGGTCGCGCCGAGCAGCGCGAGCAGCACGAACTTGTTGTTCGGGTAGTGGATGAAGCTCTCGGTCAGCGGCGCGCGCGAGGTCTTGCCCTCGTCCTTCATCTTCTGGAAGATCGGCGACTCGTTCAGCCGCAGCCGGATGTAGACCGAGAACGCCAGCAGGATGAACGACACGATGAACGGGATGCGCCAGCCCCAGTCCGCGAACTCCTTCGGCTCCATGAACTCGCGGCAGGCGATGATGATCAGGAGCGCGAGCGCGAGGCCGCCGGTCGCGGTGGTCTGGATCCAGCTCGTCGCGTAGCCGCGCTGGCCGGGGCGCGCGTGCTCGGCGACGTAGGTGGCGGCCCCGCCGTACTCGCCGCCGACGGCGAGCCCCTGCAGCAGCCTCAGCGTCACCAGGAGCACCGGCGACAGCCAGCCGATCCTGGCGTAGGTCGGCAGGAGGCCGACCAGGAACGTCGCGGTGCCCATGACGATGATCGTGACCAGGAAGGTGTACTTGCGGCCGACCCGGTCGCCGAGGCGCCCGAAGAGGAGCGAGCCGAATGGCCGCACCAGAAAGCCCGCCGCGTAGGTCGCGAACGCCGACAGCAGCGCCGCCGTGTCGTTGCCCGCCGGGAAGAAGAGCGCCGCGAAGAACGGCGCCAGCACGGCGTACAGGTAGAAGTCGTACCACTCGAAGACCGTGCCGATCGACGAAGCGAAGATGACGAACTTCTCGTCGCGCGTCATGCCGGTCGCGCTCGTCGTACGATCCGAAGCCTGGGCGATCGCATTCATGCGCAGGTACTCCACTGGTGCGGACGTGACCGGGGAGAGAGCCGGGGCGACGCCAGGAGTCGCGGCCGCCCGACGGCGGCGCGAAGGGCGGGCACGGGAGATGACCGCTGCGACGGAGCTCGCGGCACCGCGGTCCGGTCTCCGGGACGCGATCGCGCCTGAGCAGCGTCCCCCGACCGGCGGCCGTCATGCCTGGTCATGGTCCCCCCTCAGACTCGTTGACGGTCAAGCGCCGCCATTGGAGTCGCCAACTGCAAACGCAGGCTAGGCCTGTCGGAGTAAGTTGTCAACGCATTTGGACAAAGTCGTCTCTATCAGATAAAACTGAAACCTTTATATGTGTTTTATCAATAATATAAGTGATACAGTTAAGTGTCCATGGATTTAGACAGATAGGCCACCCTTTGCGACGCCACGGCACCCCTGCGCAGGAAACTCCCATGGACCCCGCACAACAGTTCGCCGCGCTCGGTCTCGATGAGAACCTGTCGCGCGCCTATCTCGCCGCGCTCGAACTCGGCGAGGCGACGGTGCAGGTCGTCGCCAAGAAGGCGCGACTCGGGCGCACGACCGCGTACCACGTGCTGGCGCGGCTCGAGTCCGAGGGCCTGATCCGGATCGTGGCAGCGGGCGGCCGGCGGCGGGTCATCGCCGAAGACCCGGTGGTGCTGCTGCAGCGTCTCGAGTCGCGGCGCGAGACGATCGCGCACCTCCTGCCGCAGCTGCGCTCGATGTACAACCGCGCCCGGTCCAAGCCCGAAATCCGCTACTACGAGGGCGCAGAGGGCATCCGCACGGTGCTCTGGGACACGCTCGGCTGCCGCTCCAAGACGCTGCGCGGCATCCTGTCGATGGTCGAACTGATCGAGACGCCAGGGCTCGCAGAGATCGACCGCTTCCTCCAGGAGCGCGTGAAGCGGGGCATCTTCCTCAAGGTGCTGCGCTCGGCCGCCCGCGATGTGCAGGACATCTGGCCGACGAGCAAGGAGGAGATGCGCGAGCTGCGCTACGCGCCGCCCGCGATCTCGCTGTCGATGACGACGTTTCTGTACGACGACAAGGTCGCCTTCATCTCCTCGAAGAAGGAGAACTACGGGATGATCTTCCAGAGCGAGGAGTTCGCGCAGCTGCACGGCAACCTGTTCGACGGGTTGTGGACGGTGTCGCAGCCGGCCCCGCCGGAGCCGCGACGGCCCGCGGCGACGACGCGGGGAGCGCGCGGCCCTTCCGGCAGCAAGCCCTGACGCGGACGGCAGCCCGCTGAACTCGGCGGCGGTTGGACGGTCCACCGGGAGTGCGCCCACGGCCGGCTTCCGGGGTCCGCTATGCCGTCGCCCGCAGCGGGATATGTGATCGGCGAATCCGCGCGACTGGCGCCGGCTGCGCGTCGCGCGCCCTCGCGGGGCCGCGGCCGGGCGGCGGTCGCCGGCCTCGCCTGCGCGCTGCTCGCGGCTGCGTGCGCCGGCACGGCCCGCAGGGACGCGCCGCCCCCGAAATCAGCCGCCGTGCCGGTCGGGTTCCCGGCCTCGATCCGCAGCGTCGGCGAGACCCGGCACCGTTTCGAGACGCAGGCGAGGCCGGTGCTCGCGGCGGTGCGCTCGGCGGCGGGCGGCGGGCCGCTCAATATCCTCGCGCTCTCGGGCGGCGGCGCCGGCGGGGCGTTCGGTGCCGGGGCGCTGGTCGGCTGGACGCGCGCGGGCTCGCGCCCCGAGTTCCAGATCGTCACCGGCATCAGCGCCGGCGCGCTGATCGCGCCGTTCGCCTTTCTGGGGCCCGCCTGGGACGGCGAGCTGACGGAGGCCTTCACCGGCACGCGGGTCGAGTCGCTGCTGAAGTATCGCTGGACGAGTGCCTTCGCCGACGGCAGCGTCTATCGCGGCGGGCCGCTCGCCGCGCTGGTCGAGCGCTTCGCGACCGAACGGATGCTGCGCGCGATCAAGGCCGAGGCCGCCAGGGGTCGCGCGCTGCTGGTGGCCACCACCGATCTCGACAGGGCGCAGACGGTGATCTGGAACCTCGGCGCGATCGCGGCGCGCGGCGGACCGGACGCGCTGGCGCTGTTTCGCGACGTACTGGTGGCCTCCGCGAGCATCCCGGGACTGTTCCCGCCGGTCCTGATCCGGGTGCGCGCCGCGGCGGGCGGCGAGTACGACGAGATGCACGTCGACGGCGGCACGACGACCTCGCTGTTCGTCGCACCGGAGATCGCCGCGATCATCCCGAATGCGCTCACTGACCTCGAGAACGCCAACGTCTACGTGCTGGTGAACGGCCAGTTCGGCTCGATTGCGCAGACGACGCCGCTCAAGACGCTCGCGATCCTCGCACGCCGGGTGTCGGCGGCCCTGGAGAGCGAGGCGCGGCGGTCGGTGGAGTACGCCGCATCGCTGAGCGGGCGCTACGGCATGAACGTGCGGGTCACGGACATCCCCGACGACTATCCCTATCGGGGTCCGCTCGACCTCGAAGGGCCCCGCATGAGGGCGCTGTTCGACTTCGGCGCCCGCTGCGCGCTCGCGGGCACGCTGTGGGGCACGCCGCTCGACGTGCTTGAACGCGCCGAGCGCGCGCAGGTGCTCGACGTCGGCGGGCCGGTCCAGTGTCCGGGGACGGCCATCACGGGATTGCAGGCGACCCAGGCACCGTAGCGAGCGCGCAAGATCGGTCGCGCGCGCGGGTCGGCCTCGGGCCGATTCCGCCTAGCGGCGCGCCAGCGGGCCGAACTGCCGTTCGAGCCGTGAGCGCTCAAAGATGCCGCGCACGCGCGCCTCGGTCGCGGTCTCGGTCTCGACGACGATCAGGATCTGCGCGCCCGTCCCCTGGAACATCTCCGCAACGTCGCGCACGGTCGCGTCCAGCACGGTCTGCCATTCGATCGCCGGCACCTCGTCGACCTGAGTCATCAGATCGTCGACGCGGGCGCCGGGATCGGCGTCGAGGCCGTCGACGTAGGCGCGGCGTTCCGCGGCGATGCCGTCGGCGGTGACGACCCCGACCACGCAATCGCCGCGCAGCACCAGCAGCGCGCGCGCGCCCCAGCGGAACATTTCGTCCTGCGCGGCCTCGAGACCGCAGTCCTCGCTGACGGTCCGCGCGCCGCCCGACGCGAACTCGGTCATGACCTGTGCCGCGGCATCATTCAGCCTCGGCAGGCGCGCCGCGGTCTTGAGGCGCGGCGGCCGCGATTCCGACGGCGCATCGGGCGAGGGCAGACGATACGACTCACACGCGTCGAGGCTCATGGGCGCGTCCTCCGCATCGCTTCAGCTCACGTAGGCAGACCAGCCGACGCGATCCAAAGTTCCGGGCGCGGGGACACTGCCCGGCGAGGCGGCCGCGGCGGCGTAATCCGCGACTGGCCGGGATCAGCTGCAATCGCCGATTGCGCGTGCGGCGCGCCGGCTCGGCGGCACACCGTGTCGCTCTGTGTCCGCATTGTGTCCGGCCGGGCGCGCCCGGCTGCGCAGGGCCGGGCCGCCCGGGCCAGTGGACGCGCCGGACAGGGCGTAGGGCGGCGGGTCGGCGGCGGGACCGAGGGTCAGCGCCTGAGCGCGAGGCGATCCTGCAAGGCCAGCAGCAGGTCGTGGCGCGAGACCTCTCCGACCAGCGTCGCGTCCCACTGGCCGGAGGTGACCGGAAGCGTCTTGACGCGCTCGCGCAGGAATCCTTCGAGCGCGCTGGTCACCGTGGTCGCCGGGGTCAGCACGTAGCGAACCGGGGTCGCGATTCTCCCGACTGCGGCCTCCGGATCGATCTCGCCTGTCCTGACGCGCGTCATGATCGCGCGCGGGTCGACGACGCCGAGCAGCCGCTTCGCCGCGTCGACGACGAAGACCGCCTCGGTGGGCCGGTTCGGCAGGGCGTGCAGCATCGCGCGCACCGAGGCGTGCTCGGAGACGACCGCGCCAGCAGGCTTCACGAGCGCCTGCACCGTGCTGAGCCGCCAGTCGGACCCGGTCCCGTCGCGCTCGGGTTGCAGCGACTCGTGGTAGATGGACCGGCCGTGGCGATAGGCCTTCGCCGTGTAGTGCGCGGTGACGCAGGCCAGCATCAGCGGCAGCACGACGTCGTAGTCGAGTGTCATCTCGAAGATCATCAGCAGCGACGTCAGCGGCGCATGGGTCGTTGCGGCCAGGAACCCGCCCATGCCGACCAGCGCATAGGCGCCGGGCGATGACGTCGCTCCCGGCCAGGCCAGGTGCAGCA
>Ga0335069_10006852_pt1 | contig 16504 bp, 14 predicted proteins | sample Lox_Sample_11_FD_206714 | JGI IMG/M metagenome (GOLD analysis project Ga0335069, IMG submission 206714) | Soil microbial communities from Loxahatchee National Wildlife Refuge, Florida, United States - Lox_Sample_1.1 | ecosystem: Environmental > Terrestrial > Soil > Wetlands | place: USA...
GTCGTCGCTTCAGCGTAGCGGCGCGGGCGCGCGCGCAAGCCTTCGCGCCGGCGCGCATGGCGAGCCAGATGTTGGCCCTCTACCAGCGCCTGATCGAGCCAAGTGCATGAACGATCGACCGTTCGTCTCGGTGATGATTCCGATGCGCAACGAAGCGACCTCGATCAGCCGGTGCCTCGACTCGGTCCTGGCGCAGGACTACCCCGCCGATCGCTTCGAGGTGCTGGTGGTTGACGGGGCGTCGACCGACGGATCGGACGTGCTGATCGCGCGCTACGCCGAACGCGACCCGCGGGTCCATCTGTTGCGCAATCCACACCGCATCGTGCCGTCGGCCCTCAATATCGCGATTCGCGCCGCCCGCGGCGACGTCATCATGCGCGTCGACGGTCATACGCGCATCGCGCCCGACTACATGCGCACCGGTGTCGACGCGCTGCGACGAACCGGTGCCGACAACGTCGGCGGTCCGATGCATGCCGTCGGCGGCGGCGTCATTGGCGATGCGATCGCACTCGCCACTAGCTCACGGTTCGGCATCGGATCGTACTTCCACTACGGCCGCGAGGAAGCCGAAGCCGACACGGTGTACATGGGAATGTTCTCGCGGCACGCGTTCGAGCGCGTCGGCCTGTTCGACGAAGAGATGGTGCGCAACCAAGACGATGAATTCAACTATCGATTGCGCAAAGCGGGCGGCCGCATCGTTCTAACGCCGGCGATGCGCTCGTCGTATCAGAACCGGCAATCGTTGACAGCCCTCGCGAAACAGTATGCCCAATACGGGTTCTGGAAGGTGCGCGTGCTGCAGAAGCACCCCGCCCAGATGAGCGCGCGCCACTTCGTGCCGCCGGCGCTGGTTCACGGTCTGCTGCTGCCGTTGTGCGCCGCACCGTGGTTGCCCGCGCTGTTGCTGGTGACACTTGCGCAAGTCGTCATCTACCTGTTGGCGGTCAGCGTGGTGTCGGCGCGGATCGCGCGGCGGGAGCGAGGGGATCTGTTCGTGCCGTTGGTGGCGACGTTCGCCACGTTGCACCTCAGTTGGGGAAGCGGATTCGCGGCCGGGATGGTGCGGTTCGCCTCGCGTTGGCTCACGCCGGAGCCGGCCGCACCGCAACTGACCGCGCCAGCGCAATCCGACGATGACGATCCGCAACACACATCGGAACGCTTGGCGTCACCACGCCGAGCGAGTTCGGGGGGCTGAACATGAGAATGCGTGAGAAGCTGACGGTGGAAGAGAAGGTGTCGCTGGCGTTGGAGCTGATCAAACGCGCACGCACGCTCGACGAGATCCAACAGCACTACCGCGTGAGCCACACCACGGCGTACAAGATTCGCAACGCATTTCTCGCCGGCGGCCGTGCGGCGCTGGAGGGCGAACGCGAGCACAGGCGGGCGCTCAGTCTCGAAGCCCGCGTTGACGCGCTCGAACAACTGGTCACGCGGGCCGCCGCGCGTCCGGCTGGGCGACCACGCGGCAACGGACGGCTTGCCGGCTGAGTCATTGATCGATAGGGAAGGGTGCGCATGTACTTGGTTACGGGCGGAGCGGGATTCATCGGAGCGAGCTTGGCGGAAGCGCTCGTGGCGCGCGGCGAGCGGGTCCGGATCTTCGACAACTTCAGCACCGGCAGCCGCGAAAATCTGGCGGGATTCGCCGACCAAATCGAAATCGTCGAAGGCGACCTCCGCGATCTCGACGCGGTCCGCCGGGCGATGCAGGGCGTGACCTACGTCTCGCACCAGGCCGCGCTGCGTTCGGTGCCGCGATCGGTCGACGATCCGCTCAGCAGCGACGCCGTCAACACCCACGGCACGCTGCATGTGCTGGTGGCGGCGCGCGAGGCGAAGGTGCGCCGCGTCGTCTACGCCTCCTCCTCGTCCGCCTACGGCGACTCCGAACTGCTACCGAAGGTCGAAGACCAGGCGCCGCAGCCCATCTCGCCCTACGCGGTCTCGAAGCTCGCCGGCGAGCAGTACTGCCGTGTGTTCGCGAAAATCTTCGGGCTCGAAACGGTCTCGCTGCGCTACTTCAACGTCTTCGGTCCGAAGCAAAGCCCGGAATCGAAGTACGCGGCCGTGGTCCCGCTGTTCATCCGCGCCGCGCTGCAGAACCAACCGCTCGAAGTGCACGGCGACGGCGAGCAATCGCGCGACTTCACCTTCATCGACAACGTCGTGCAAGCCAATTGCCTGTCGTTTACCGCGCCCAAGGCGTCGGGAGAAACCTTCAACATCGCGTGCGGCGAGCGCCACTCGGTGATAGCGATCGCCCGTACCGTCGAACGGCTCCTCGGGCGCCCGGTCACGATTCAACATCTCCCCCCCCGCGCCGGCGACGTACGCCACACGCTGGCGTCGATCGAGAAGGCGCAACGCCTGCTCGACTACCGTCCCGCCATCGACTTCGAAGAGGGCATGCGCCGCACGGTCGCGGCGCTGCGCGCTTCGCTCAAGTTGTAAATCCCGCCTCCACGCGTCGCGTCTGCGGCGCGCCCGTCTCCCATTTCGATTCCACTTCGCACATTCGCTCCGAAGCGACGGGGCCGCAGTGCGCCGCTCGCTTGTAATTCATCGCGCGGTCCCCTAATCAAACTCGCGATGAGTCACACGCTCTCGGAGTACGAATCCAAGCAACTGCTGCGCACCTACGGCGTGCCGACGGTGTCGGAAGCGCTCGCGGCGGATGCAAACGCCGCGGCGGCGCGTGCCGTCGAGATTGGGGTCCCGGCAGTCCTGAAGCTTTGTGGCGCGGCGATTGCGCACAAGACCGAGCGCGATCTCGTGCGGCTCAACCTCGCAGACGTCGATGCGGTGCGGGCGGCGGCGGCCGAGTTGCTGGGGCGCAAACGTTCGGAGGACGGCGACGCGCAGTTGCTGGTGCAGGCGATGGTTCGCGGCCGCCGCGAGATCATCGTCGGCCTGGTGCGCGACGCACAATTCGGTCCGTGCGTGATGTTGGGCATGGGCGGCATCCTGGCGGAAGCCATGCGCGACGTGGTCTTCCGCATGGCGCCCCTCACGCACGGAGATGCGCTCGACATGCTGACCGAGATCAAAGCCGCCCATCTTTTGGACGCGTTCCGCGGCGAGCCGGCAGTCGATCGCGACGCGCTCGCCCGCATCCTCATCGCCGTCGGGCAAATCGGCACCGACCGCGCTGACGTGTTGTCGCTCGACATCAATCCGTTGATCATTCACGGGGCACAGCCGATCGCGGTCGACGCGTTGGTGGAGCTGGCCGACGGATGAGCGCGCTGGTCGAGCGATTTCGGCCGCTGTTCTATCCGCGCGGCATTGTCATCCCCGGCGTCTCGACGCACCCCGGCAAGTTCGGCTTTGCCGCGCTCCACAATCTGCTCTGCCACGGCTACGCGGGCGAGCTGTTTCCGGTGAATCGCGACGGGGCGACGGTGCTCGATCGGGCGACCTATCGTGATATCGCCGATATCCCAAACGGGCGGGCGGACTTGGCCTTCGTCTGCACGCCGGCGTCGGCGAACATCGAGGTCTTGCGGGCCTGTGCGCGCAGCGGCGTGCGCGCCGCGTTCGTGGTCTCGGGAGGCTACGGTGAGGCGGGCGAAGACGGCGCCGTCGCCGAGCGTGAGTTGGTGGGCGCGGCGCGCGCTCTCGACATGGTGTTGGCGGGACCCAATGGGCAGGGGCTGATCTCGACCAGCGTACAGATGTGCGCGCAGATCGTACCGCCCTACCCGCCGCCGGGCCGCATCTCGGCGGTGAGCCAGAGCGGCAACATCCTCTCCTCGTTCATGAACTACGGGCAGCTCACCGGGGTCGGGTTCAGCAAGGGAATTTCGGCCGGCAACAGCGCGGCGCTCGGCCTCGCCGACTACATCGAATACTTCGCCGAGGATCCCGACAGCGCGGTGGCGCTGGCGTATCTCGAAGGCGTGCGCGACGGGCGCGACTTCGTTCGTCGCGCAGCGCATTGCACGCGCCGCAAGCCGCTGGTGCTGCTCAAGGGCGGCGTGACCAGCCGTGGGCAGCGCGCGGCGTCGAGTCACACCGGCTCGCTCGCATCGGACGACCGCATCTTCAGCGGTATCTGTCGGCAAACCGGCATTCGTCGCACCGAAACGGTCGAGGAAGCGTACGAAGTGGCGGCGACTTTCGCTACCCAGCCCCTGCCGCGCGGCAAACGCGTCGTGGTGCTCACCGCCGCGGGCGGCTGGGGCGTGTTGTGTGCCGATGCCTGCGTGCGCGCCGGTCTCGAACTGATCGCGTTGCCCGACGATCTGCGCGCGCGCATCGACCGCGTGCTGCCGGCGCGCTGGAGCCGCAACAATCCCGTCGACATGGCGGGGGGCGAGACCCGCGAGACGATTCCCGAATTGCTCGACGGTATCGTCGGCCACGACGCCGTCGACGCGGTGATCTATCTCGGCCTCGGCATTCAAGCCGCGCAGGCGCATGTGATGAAGTCGAGTCCCTTCTATCCCGGCCATGGGCTCGAACGCATCGCCGAATTTCACGAGCGGCAAGATCGCCGCTACGCGGAAGCCGCCGCCGCGGCGAGCGCGCGCTACGACAAGCCCGTGCTGTGCGCAACGGAGCTGGTCTACACCGATCGCGCCTACGGCAACTCCGCGCCGGTGGCAGTCGCCGCTTCGGGGCGCATTTGCTACCCGTCGGCGCATCGCGCCGTAAATGCCTTGGCTCACCTGTGTGCATACGCGGCGTATCGACAGAGCGCGGAGTCCCCGCCGTAACAAACGTGGGTTTCTGGCATCAGGGTGGGCATGGCTGACGAGAAGCGTTCAACCGCGCGGCTGGTTGTGCTGGCGCTGCTGATCGCGGCGGTGATCGCGGCCGGCCTCGAACTGCGGCAATACGTCACCGTCGACACCATCGAGCGCAACGTCCGCCAGCTCGGTCCGTGGGGCCCGGCGGCGTTCATCCTCCTGTACCTGATCGCGCCGGCGCTGTTTCTACCGGGCGCGCCGTTGACGATCGCCGCGGGCGTCTTGTTCGGACCGGTGTGGGGCACCGTCTACACCATCATCGGGGCGACCGGCGGCGCAACGCTCGCGTTCATCGTCGCACGCTACCTCGGACGCGAGTGGGTCGAGCAACGCACCTCGGGGGTGATCGCTCGGATCACGGGCGGGGTCGAAAGCGAAGGGTGGAAGTTCGTCGCCTTCACGCGGTTGGTGCCGATTTTTCCGTTCAATGTGTTGAACTACGCATTCGGCCTCACCAACGTCGGGCTGCTCCCGTACGCAGTCGCTTCGTTCTTTTGCATGATGCCGGGGGCAGCTGCCTACGTATACCTCGGCTACGCCGGCCGCGAAGCGGCGGGGGGCGGGCAGGGCGTTATCACCAAGGCGTTGACCGCGCTGGCGTTGCTGGCGGTGGTGGCGATCATTCCAACGATTCTCAAGCGCGTGCGCGCTGCGCGCGTCGTCGCGCCATCGTGAGGTGTCCACCGCGCGTTCTTCGTGCGGCTAGAACGCGCGGGGCGAAGTCGTATATAACCCGCCGGTGCGCAGAGCCGGGCAGGGGGTGGACGCGACGAGCCGCGATCGGGCACGAGCGGTCTTCCTGATCTTCACGCTGTGGCTGGTGGCCGTGGGCGCCCGCGCCGAGCCGCTCTCGCCGCGCATTGCGAACTACGAGATCGACGCGCGACTCGATGCGGGCCAACATCGCGTCAGCGCGCGCGAGGTCCTGACGTGGCGCAACACCGCCGACGAGCCCGTCGGCGATCTCTATTTCCATCTCTATCTCAACGCCTTCGCCAACACGCGCTCCAGCTTCATGCGCGAGATGGGCGAGCGCGTCCGCGACTGGATGCGCGACAAGCCCGATGGGTGGGGATATCTCGGCATTGCTGCGCTGCACGTCGACGGCGACGACCGAACCGAGGCGATCGAGTACGTTCATCCCGACGACGACAACGCCGACGATCGCACCGTCGCGCGCGTTCCGCTCCCGGCGCCGATCGCGCCGGGAGCCAGCGTGCGAGTCGAAATCGACTTCACCGCGCAGCTCCCCAAAGTGTTGGCGCGCTCCGGATACGCGGGGCCGTTCGTGTTCGTCGCGCAGTGGTTCCCCAAGATCGGCGTGTTCGAACACGGCGCGTGGAACTGCCATCAGTACCACTTCACCAGCGAGTTCTACGCCGACTTCGGCGTCTACGATGTGCGGTTGACGGTTCCGCGCGAAGTCGTCGTCGGCGCCACCGGCACGGTGGTCGAGGAGCGCGACAATCGCGACGGCAGCCAGACCCTCCGATATCACGCCGAGGACGTGCACGACTTTGCGTGGACGGTGGATCCTCGCTTCGTCGAGGTACGCGATCGCTTCGACAGCGTCGCGATTCGCGTCCTGATGCAGCCGCTCCATCGCCTACAGGCGTTGCGCTACCTCGATGCGGCGAAGGCGGCGCTGCGGCGCTACCGCGACTGGATCGGGCCGTATCCGTACCCGCAGCTCACCATCGTCGATCCGGGGCCGGGCGGGTACGGCGCCGGCGGGATGGAGTATCCGACGCTGATCACCGTCGGCACTGCGTGGTGGATGCCCGAGAAGGCCCGACTGCCCGAGGAAGTCACGGTCCACGAGTTCGGCCATCAATATTGGTACGGCATGGTCGCCAACAACGAGTTCGAATCCGCGTGGCTCGACGAAGGACTCAACTCGTACGTCGAGTGGCTGATCATGGACGAGGCCTACCCGCTGCCCGGCAGCTACGCCGATCTCTTCGGCCTCAAATTCGACGGCCTGGCGCGTAACCGGCTCAGCTACCTGTTGGCGACGCAACACGATCCGCTCGTACGTCCGGCGTGGGAATTTCTCGACCGCCGCAGTTATGCCTCGATCAGTTACGCAAAGACCGCGCTGATGCTGGCAACACTGGAGCGCTCGGTCGGACGCGAGCGGTTGCTCGCCGCGCTGCGCGCCTACTTTGGGCGCTGGCGTTTCGGTCATCCGACCGGCCGCGATTTTCTCGCGGCCGTGAGCGAGTCGATCGGTGAGGACTTGAGTTGGTACTTCGACCAAACGGTGGCCGGCACCGGTGTGCTCGACTACGCGGTGACGCGGGTGTCGGTCGATGACGCGATCGGTTTCGCGGGCGTGCCGATTCCCACGTCGGCGGTTGCCGAAGCCACTCCGGTGAGCAAAGAGCGGCTGCATCGCAACGAAGTCATCGTCGAACGACTCGGTGCGGTGCGCATGCCGGTGGATGTCGCCGTGGTGTTCGAAGACGGGACCGAGACGTTCGAGTGGTGGGACGGCCAAGATCGCTGGCGGCGTTTCGAATACACCGGGCCGCAGCGGGTGGATCATGCGGTGGTCGATCCACACAACAAGCTGCCGCTCGACGTCGACATCCTCAACAACTCACGCATGCGCGACGAGGCGAGCCGCGGGATCGTGCGCCTCGCGGGTCGTTGGGGCTTCTGGTTCCAAAACCTGTTGCATCTGTTGGCGGGGCTGTGATGCGGCGCAGCGTGGTGACGGGATTGGTCGGTGCGATGCAACGCTGGCCGGTGGTTGTGTTGCTCTGGTTGGTCGGCTTGCTGGCCGGCGTGGCCTTTCTGTTGGCGGCGGGGCACTGGCTCAGCCTGGCGTTCGACGCGTCGTTGCTGACGCGAACGCTGGCGTGGGATTTCAACCTCACCGCCGTCGGCGATCTGTTCATTCACCACGGCGAATCGCTCGCGATGCTCGCGAGCGTCACGGTCGTGCTCATCGGCGGCGTCTTGCTGTTTTCGATCTGGCTGACCGCGGGCGTCGTTCGCGCCGTGCAGGATGCCGCCGCCTCGTTCACGTTTGCCGAGTTCTGGCGCCGGAGCTTGGGGCTATATCCGGTGTTCTGGCGCCTGTGGGTGCTGGTCATGGCGCTCGACACGTTGGTGATAGTCGCTGTCGTCGGCGCGGTGCACAGGTTGCTGCGCTGGCTCGCGGAGAGCCCCAACGAACTGACGACCACCTACGCGCTGGCCGCCGGCTTCCTGGTCGCGACGATAGCCCTGCTGATGCTCGTGACGATCCACGATCACGCGCGCATTTGCATCGTGCGCCGCCGGTTCGGCGCCTGGCGCGCGTTTCGTTGGGCGTGCCGATTTGTGTTGCACGGCGATCGCCGCGCGCTGACCCTGACCGTGACGATGCTGGTCGCCGGCGTGCCACTGTGGTTGCTCTACCGAGCGATTGAAGTGCTGATTCCCACCACCACGCCGGACGGCGGCGTCACCATCTCGTTGCTGTGGGGACAGGTGTTGATGCTCGGACGCGCGTTCATCCGCGTGGCGACGTTTGCCGCCGCCACCGAGTTGCAGGCCGAGTTCCCCGAGTAGCGCGGCCACGATCGTGGCCGACGCCTTTCGTTGCGTGACGGTTCTCGATAGATTCCACGTGCGCAAGGAGGAGCAGCAGTGGCGCGTGACATTTTAGTCGGGGTGGTCGGCGGGTCGGGATATTCCGGCGGCGAGCTGTTGCGCTTGCTGCTCAGTCACCCGCGCGTGCAGATTGCCTGGGTCACTTCGCGAGGCGACAAGCATCTCGAAGCCATTCACCGCAATCTGATTGGTGCCGGCCTGCGGTTCATCAAGGAAGAGGCGGCGACGCCGGCGGACGCGGTGTTTCTGTGCATGCCGTCGCGCGAGTCGATGACGCGGGCGGAACACTACCTCAAGCAGGGGGCGAAGGTGGTCGATGTCGGCTCAGACTTCCGCCTCAAGGACCAGGCCCTCTTCGAGCAGGTCTACAAGGCGAAGCATAGCTGCTGGCCGTTGGTCGAAGAGGCGCCGTACGGCGCCACCGAACTGCATCGCGAACAGATTCGGCGCGCGCGGCTGGTCGCCAATCCCGGGTGCTTCGCATACACGGCGATTCTCACGCTTGCCCCGCTGGTGAAGGAGAAGCTCGTCGACCTCGATCGCATCGTGGTCGACGGGATGTCCGGCACCTCGGGCGCGGGGGCCGAGCCGGTGGTGCCGACGCACCATAGCGAGATCGGCAACTCGGCGTTTCCGTACAACGTCGTCGACCATCGCCACACGTATGAAGTCGAGCAAGAACTCAGTGGCGTCGCCGGTGCGCCGGTGACGATTCACTTTACCCCGTACTACTGTCCCTTCACCCGCGGCATTCTCGCCAATTGCCACGGGTTCCTCACCCGGCGGGTCTCACGCGAAGACGTGCTGTCGATCTACCGGGACTTCTACATGGCCGAGTACTTCGTGCGCATCCTTACGCTGCCGAAGGAGCCGAAGGTGAGCTGGCAGTACCTGCCGTATCCGAGCGTTGCCGAAGTCGCGGGCTCGAACTTCGTCCACATCGGCGTCGACGTCGACCCCAAGCGCGGCCGCGTCGTCGCCTTCGGCGCGCTCGACAACTTGGGCAAAGGCGCCGCCAGCTCGGCGATTCAGAACCTGAACTGCATGCTGGGATTGCCGGAAGAGATGGGGCTGGAAGGCGTCGGGTTACATCCGTAGAGCGAGATCGCCGGCGGCGCGCGTCGCCGCCCCGATTTTGAAGGCACGCTTCGCTGCGTGCTTACTGCAGTTCGTACGCCCCGATGTCGCAGGTCGCGGTGCCGTCGCCGTTCCCGTCGATCGGGCGTTGAACCGTGCGCTGGTCGCTCGGAGGACAGACCGTGTTGTCGCCGGCGTCGACGGCTGGACTTCCGCGCTTCAGCGACGCCACCAGCGGAACGTGCACCGTGACTGGGAAGAACGGCTCGAACCCGTTCTCCGGGTCTTGCGTCGTTACGAGCAGCGGGTCGGTATTGGGCTTGTCGGTCAGCGCGGTGAAGCCGCATGAATTCTCGCTCTCGATGTTGTTTCCCGTGACGGCGACCGGGGCGTCACAATTGTTCTTTCCCTTGACGATCGTGTTTCGTACGTTCGCCGTTCCGTTGGCGGTGCTGATGGATGATGCGGTGGGCGCAACGTTGTCGGCGAGGGTAACGTTGGTTAACGATAGCGTGGCGTGGTTGAAGATCCCGCCACCTGGACCACTGGTCGATTTGTTCCGCGCGATGGTGGTGTTTGTGATCGACATTGTACCGCCATTCTGGAAAACGCCCGCGCCGCCAGATCCGTTCGTGTTGGTCAAGACCGCTGAGCCACTGATGGTCATGCTCCCGCTATTGTTCAAAATGCCTCCCCCCTTGTTACCAACAACCGTGACCTGAAAAAGCGCCGTGGACGGTCCGTTTAGACCGCCCAAAATCCCGGCTCCATTGTTACTTGCGACGCTGCTGAACTCGATGTCGAGGGTCCCATTGTTCCAAATCGTTGCGTTACCCGGTGCTGCGTTGTGATCAATCGACGTGTAAAAGATCGCTGCAGCGCCGGCGTTATGAATCGCACTGGCATCGCCTCCGATGTTACCGGTAATGACGGAGCCGTTGACGATGAGCGTATCGTCGTTGTAAATGCCCCCGCCGCTCGAGGCGGACGAGTTTCCCCTTATGATCGCACCGGGGAGGCCAGACACATAGGAGTCGAGGCAGCTCGCTTGCCCTATCGTGACTGTTCCAGAATAGTTACCGTAGTGGTTGTAGATGCCGCCGCCCCTGCCGTCGGCGTGGTTCCCCTGAATCACAACGTCACTAAGGGTCAACGCCGCGAAGTCTTCAATGCCGCCTCCGTCACCGCTGGTCTTGCCGTTTTTGATGGTGACCCCGGTGATGCTGGCATCGTGGGTGCTCGAATTGATGAGGAAGACTCTGTCGAGTTTGTTGCCGTCGATAATCGTGGATTGGTGACCGTCGCCGTTGATCGATACATCGTCATTGATCGTAAGACCGCCGGGAATTGTTAGCTTGATGGTGCCGACGACGGCGACATCGATCGTGTCAGGACCGGCCAAGGCGTTGGCTTCCTGAATTGCGGCGCGTAGCGTGCACACACCCAACGCCGTGTGGCAGATGCTGTCGCCGATGTTGTCGTCGACCGCGTCCAGCGTGCTGGTGACGGTGAACGTGGCGGCATGCAGCGGTGCACCGACTAGCAGTGTGAATGCACCGGCGACGCACCAAGAGGCAAGAGGTCTAGAGCACCATTGGCTGCGGCGACCGAGTAGTTGTCGCTGATTCGTCATGATGTCTCCCTTCCTGGTTTGCCTGTCTGTCCTGGAGTACGCAGTCCAAGCGCCGCCGCCGCTACGGGGTCTCGTAGGCGCCAATGTCGCAGGTGGAGCTGCCTCGGAGCCAACCTCGCTGATCACGATTGCTCACGGGTGCGGCGGCGCAAAGGCTGTGAGCAGCGGAGGCGATCGCAGGGCTGGTTCCTGCACAAGACTTTTTCGGAGTTCCAACGCCCGTGCACAACGCCATGGTTTTGGTGCCGGATCCGTTCTTGGCCAACGACAACAGGAGTGGGTCGGTCGCGGATATGTCGCTTCCACCTGTCAGGCCACAGTTGTTAGTCGGGTCTTGGGTCAAGTTGTGCCCGTGATCGGTCACCGCGTCGACACTGACGCAGTCGCCACCGGTGCTGTGGGCGATGATGGTGTTCGCGATGGTCAGTTGCCCCGCTGGGGCTCCGTCAAGAATTCCGCCGCCCATGGCGCCTTTGCCCGACGCCTTGTTCCCGCTCATGGTGCAGTTGGTGAGGCTCGTGACGCCGTCCGTCTCGATGCCGCCTCCCAAGCTCAGTGCGCCCGAGACCGAGTTGGCGCTCAGAGTGGAATCGGTCAGCGTCAGGATGCCACCGTTGTTGAAGATGGCGCCGCCCTCGGCTTCCAAACCCGAGGTCGAGTTGTTGTTCAGGGTCGAGCCCGCAATGGTCAGGACACCGCCGTTTTCGATGCCGCCACCGGTTGCACCTACACCCGAAGCCGAGTTTCCGCTCACCGTGCAATTGGTTAGGGTCATCGTGCCGTTGTTGAAGATGCCGCCGCCGGCATCGCCCAGCATGCTTGTTCCCGGCGCTTTGTTGTTGCTGATTGTGCAGTCGAACAGGGCCGCGGTGGCGGCCCCGTCGTTATAGAGGCCACCGCCGGTGCTTTGCTGGAAATCCGAGTTGCCTGTCAACGTGCAACCGGTCAGCGTCAGGGTCCCGAAGTTGACGATGCCGCTGTCGGTCCCATTCTTGATGGTGAGGCCCGAGATACTCACTGTGCCGTTCTGGATCCAAAACACCGACGAGGGCGCGATCTTGGTCCCCTCAATGGTCAGCGCGCCGGCCCCCGGGCCGAGAATCGTGAGATTGCTGTCTACATTTAACTGCGAATTGCTCGTCAAGATGATCTTCGACGGTAGGGCGAGGTTGAAGACGATCTCGTCAGCTCCACTGCCGGCGGAGCACCCGCCTTGCTGGGTGTCGGAGTTGGCGGCATTGATCGCATCACGCAACGTGCAGCCTCGACCGCCGGTCGTGTCGCCGGGATCGTTGACTGCAATTGTTGCCGCCGTCGCCACGTGCGCGAGCCACACCACCGCGGCACTGACAAGTATGGCGATGATTTTCTGCGTGAATGACTGCTTCATGTCGTCGTCCCGTCTTCGCGGCAAGCGTCTATTGTGTTGGCTTGTTCGCTCTACGGTGCGGGCGCCAGTCCGTCGTAGTGCTTGACGAAGATCATGTCGCCGGCGACGTTCGTGTCGATCAGCGGGATGGTCGAGACGAGGCGGTAGCCGGTCAAGTCGCCGAGCGAGAGTTGCGCGCACGCGTCGGCGGGAATCGTCCCATGCGGTGGTGTCGCCCCGCCTGCCGGGGCAATGCCTTCAAACGGCGGATTCGGGTTCGGAAGGTTGTGCGGATCGTACAGATTGGGGTTGTAGATGAACAGCCGCGCGCCTTCGGTCGTCGGGCCTTCAAAGAAGGTCGACAAGGGGAGGGTGGTGTCATCGTCCGTGCACGGCAATCCGTCGGGGCCGTAGCCGTCGGGAAGGCCGTCGGGACCCGGGGCCCCGGTGATATTGTTCTTCACATCGTCCAAACCTCCATTGCCGTTCTCACTCGCCTTCGAGTGGACGATTGCCTGAAGAGGATACCCCATGACGATATCGCCCACCTGGAAGCTGTCGTTTCCCGGTGTGAGCAGAATGCTGCTGTTGCAGATCGGTGCGCTGAGGGCCTGATGCGCGGCCGCGAACGGATTGAGCCCTTGGGCAGCGAGACCGACGTTGGCGGCATTGCAGGGTTGATGTTCCTCGCAGGCACGGGACTGGTCGAGCTTGATCGTGCCGGTGCACGGTCCGTTGTTTCCGCAGTCGACATCTCGACCGCAATTGGCCCCACCGGTGGCGCATTTCCCGGCGACAACCACGTCGGTGTTCTCGACGCAGTTGGGGTCGGCTGAGCGACCTGCTTCGAGCAGGAACCCCGGGCGCGTCCCGCTGCTGTCGTGGTTGACGCTGGCGACATAGCTCGGGGACCCAAGCGAGGGGCAGCCGTTGGGATTGCAGCAGATCATTCCGACGCCGTCGGCCTTGGGCTTCGCGCATATTGTCAAGGACGGCGGGCCGGCGAAGACCGCGGGATCGCATTTCGAGCGCGAGGCGATGAGCCTGAACGGCACGATGCCATCGCTATCCGGCGCACCGATGTCGAAATCGTACGAGCAACTGACGGTGGGGAAATCGACCGGAGTCGGTGTGCCGGCGTTGAGAAACGTCATCCGACTGGAGACGTTGAATCGGATCGTTTTTTCGCCGATCGGCGGTTGGTGCTGCGCAACAGCCGGGCGGCAACACAGTACGACACCGGCGACTGACGCAAGTGTGAGAGTGACTGTAGCAATCAGAATTCGTATCGATTGACGATCCATGGCATTTCTCCCAATCTTGGTTGCGGTCATTCGTTTATGTTGGACTCGAGGTTCCACACGTATCCGGTGGTGCCAATGCCGAACAGTTTGGGCGCTTGCGGGTTTCGGAGCAGGGTGAGGGCGAAGACTCCTCGCTCGACCGCTGTGGCCAGACACGACAGCCGGTTGGCGGCATCACCGGTGAGACAGACGCCGTCGGTCTTTCCCGGACTGTTGCATTCCGAAGCGTTGCTGCACCAGTTGCCGGCCGCGCCGTTGTTGGTACACACGCCGAAAGCCAGGCGCTCGCCTAGCAGCGGCGCACACACGCCCGTGGTGGCCTGTTTGCCGGCGTTGGCTGCGTCATACACGGCGTAGCTGCCGCAACTTCCACCCGGGCAGTCGGCTGCCGTTTTACACCCCTTGGTATCCTTGGAACCGCCGTTGCAAATCTGGCAACCCTTTGCGATGCCGCTGATTGCTGCGCCATAGGACTTGGCGATGTGATCGGTTAACCGGTTATTGACGGCGACCGTCTCGCACGCGCCGCCGGAGGCCTTGACCGCGACAAGTGCGGCCTTGACGGTCGCGTTGGTTGCCACCAACGCTTTGTTGGTCAAACCCAGACGGCAATTGGTCGGGTCCGGGGCGGCTTTGCAAAGTTCGAGATTGCTCAGGCACTTGGCAAGAGCCGATTCCACACTGGACGATAAGCTCAGCAGCTTGCTTCGGGCGGTTCCGTCACACTTCAAAACCGCGGCGGGGCTTGGTGGGGCCTGCGCCGAGACGGTGCGACGACCGACCACTAGAAGAGACAGCATCAATGCCAGCCCAAGTGTTACGCGTTGGTTCATCACTTGACCCTCCTTTTTTTCGAATCGCTCTCCGAGTTATGTCTCCCATGTGATTCGCTGATCCGGATCGGGGATGTATGCGCACTCGTGACCGGTGCGGATCGACGCTCCCAGGTGGTACCCGAGTGAAGGATGATGCAGCGCGATCTTGCGGAGCACATCCCTGATGCGTTTGGTCACCGCCATCCGTGCCCGCTCGTCGTCGCTGACCCGAGGCGGTCTCCCGGCCGCCGGGAGGAGTTGAGTGGCCGGGAACCGCTGCCCCGGGTGACGCAGCAACGTCGCGAGGTAGTGCAGACCCTTGCTGTCGCGCAACCTTAGAACGGTACCTTGGTAGACAATCGTCCAGTACTCTGCTTCGAGACGAAGCACCGTCTCGGTCGTTTTGTCGTTGGCGACCGAGTGCGATGCGCCGCGGCGCTCGCGGTTGTGCGCCGATCTCTGATCAGTCATTCACGCCTTCGACAAAGAAGGCGTGACTTCGCGGGTCACATCGGGACGTTCAGCGTCCCAAATGCTCGCGACTGCCGCGGTTTATGCTGGAAGTGCGGCTCGCTAGCGTGCGAGGAATGTCGCGACCAACGCCGTCAGGTGGAGAGCACCGCTATGCACCGCCCGCCAAAGATGAAGGTGAGCAACCGATAGATGCATGGCCCCTCGACACCAATGCGCAAGGTGTGCGGCGGTGCGGCCGGGGGTGCTCAGGTGACGGAGGCTGACGAGCATCCCCGCGCTGACCCAAGAGATCGGACGATCGGGGTCCGGCTGGTAGGTGCAATACTGGCCGGTTTTGACGTGCATAGCGATATGACGGGCCAACGGCGGGTGGGCCGAACGAATCTTGGCGATGGCTTGTTTAATCCGCTTGGTCACCGCCCAGCGCGCGCGCTCACTGCCACCGACAAACTTGCGCTCGCGACCGCCGAGGCCGAGTGCGGCGGTCAACTGATCGCTGAGGGCCTCCAACTCCACTCGTGCTGCTTCCGCGCGACCGATATCGTGATGGCTTTCCGCTTCGGCCAGCTCGCGCCGCAACTCGTCGAGTCGTCGCTTGTAGGAAGTCTTCGCGGCGGCATCCAGAATCGGCCCGCCGACGGATGTCCCGTGCGTGGGATCGCCGCCGTTGGACACCTGTCCGATCAGATCGGCGGCGAGAAACTGTTGGTTCGGGTTCCGGATGAGGTGCCAAAGATATTGCAGGCCCTTGCTGTCCCGGAGGCGGATGGTCCGTCCGTCAAACTCAATGGTCCAGTAGTCGCCCTCACGGCGGAACACTGCATCCGCGCCAGACTCCGATCGAGCCGCGCTGAGCCGCGCTGCGTCCGGCTCGATCGAACCGGCGGTGACGGAGGCCACCGCGAGTTTCTCCACTCGTTCGACGAGCATCTCCATGCCGAGGTCGGTCGCGGTGGCCAGCGCCTGTTGTAACAGGACCTGGGCGCGCTCTCTGTCACCACGATCAGCGCGCGCCAACAGCATGCGCGCGTACTCGTACTGCGTGCGCGCCAACCACGGCCACGCCCGCAGGCGTCGATTCATCTCGAGTGCATGCTCGAAGTGCCGGGCCGCGTCGGTCCAGCGGCACAGGGTGGTCTCCAGCAGACCGAGATAGTGAGACACCGAGCCGAAGTACGCGCCGCTGGCCGGCATCGTCAGCGCGCGCATTTCATACGGCGCAAGCTGGGCGACCAGTATTTCCGCCCGATCGGTGTCGCGGAGAAAGGCGCACACCTCCGCCAATTGATGGAGCAGGGAAAACCACATCTGATCTCGCGGGAGATCGGTGAAGCGGCTGGCACTCAATTGCTCGAATTCCAGGTGCGCGGTTGTCGCCTGCTCCAGCTCACGTGCGATATAGGCGAACGCACTCCGATAGGCGGGGAACGTCGGGAATTGATGCACAAACTGACCAACACTCT
>Ga0335069_10006854_pt1 | contig 16503 bp, 14 predicted proteins | sample Lox_Sample_11_FD_206714 | JGI IMG/M metagenome (GOLD analysis project Ga0335069, IMG submission 206714) | Soil microbial communities from Loxahatchee National Wildlife Refuge, Florida, United States - Lox_Sample_1.1 | ecosystem: Environmental > Terrestrial > Soil > Wetlands | place: USA...
ATGGAAGCCGGGCTCATCCATCCGCCCGTGGGGCTGAACCTCTTCGTCATCAAGAACATCGCGCCCGACATCGGGCTCGGCGAGATCATCCGCGGCGTGCTGCCCTTCGTCGCGCTCATGTTCGTCGCGGTCGTCCTGATCTGCGTCGCACCGGGGATCGCGACTGCGCTGCCCGATTCCGTGATGGGCGTCGCGCCCGCGCGCTGACCGCTCTCGGAAGCGTTACCAGCGCTTGCAAACCGGCAGCGCATCGACGAATGTTCAGCGCCGACAGCAGCCCAGAATCCAACGCCGTTCGCCCCGCAGCCCGCTCCATTCGACTGCCACGCCCGTGATCTTCCGCACCTCCGCCCTCGCGTCCTTCGCGCTCTTCGCCCTCGTCTCTTCAGCCGCTCACGCCGGCACCCGCGGCGACACCGGCAGCCCCGCGCTGCAGGCCGCCGCACAGGCGGCCACCGACAGCACCGACCGCTTCATCGTGAAGCTCCGCGATCCGCGCGCCGACCCGCGCACGGTCGTGCCCGCCCTCGGCGCGGCGCTCGGCGAACAGCTTCAGCACGTGCGCGCCATGTCGGGCGGTGCGCACGTGGCGCGGCTCGCGCGGCGCCTCACGCACGCCGAGGCCAGCGCCCTCGCGCGGCGGCTCAGCGCCGACCCGCGGGTCGCGCTCGTCGAGCCCGACGCGATGATGCATCCGATGCTCGTGCCGAACGACACCATGTACGCACAGCAGTGGCACTATTTCGAGGCCGCGGGCGGCATCGACCTGCCGCGTGCCTGGGACGTGACCACCGGCTCCGCGTCCCTCACCATCGCCGTCATCGACACGGGCGTGCGGCCGCATGCCGACCTGGTGTCGAGGCTCGTGGCCGGCTACGACTTCATCGGGGACACGACGATGTCGAACGACGGCGACGGCCGCGACGGCGACGCGTCCGACCCGGGCGACTACGGCTGCAATGGCGCCGCGAGCTCGTGGCACGGCACGCACGTGGCCGGCACCATCGGCGCCACCAGCAACAACGGGTTCGGCGTGACCGGCATCAACTGGGTGTCGAACATCCAGCCGATCCGCGTGCTCGGGAAGTGCGGCGGCTACACGTCGGACATCGTCGACGGGATGCGCTGGGCTGCCGGCATCCCCGTGGCGGGCGTGCCGGCGAATCCGACGCCCGCGAAGGTCGAGAACCTGAGCCTCGGCGGATCGGGCGCGTGCTCGGCGACGTTCCAGAGCGCCGTGAACGACGTGGTCGCGCAGGGGACCGTCGTCGTCGTCGCGGCCGGCAACAGCAATGCCGATGCCTCGCAGACCCAACCGGCCAGCTGCAGCGGCGTGATCGCGGTCGCCGCGACGACGCGCAACGGAGGCCGCGCCGGCTACAGCAACTACGGCGCGAACGTCACGATCGCGGCGCCCGGCGGCGGCGGCAGCGACGGCATCCTTTCCACGCTGAACAACGGCACGACGACGCCCGGTGCGGACAGCTACGCTTGGTACCAGGGCACCAGCATGGCCACGCCGCACGTGAGCGGCGTCGTGTCGCTGATGATGTCCGTCGATCCGACGCAGACGCCGGCGCAGATCGTGCAACGGCTACGCCAGACGGCGCGTGCGTTCCCCTCGGGCACGGGCTCCGACTGCACGACCAGCCTGTGCGGTGCGGGCATCGTCGATGCCGGCGCGGCCGTGAGCGGGCTGTCGTCGCCACCCGTCTCCGGCTGGACGACGATCGCCACGGAAGGCCAGGACTTCACCGTGAGCGGCACGCAGACCGTGCGCTACGGCACAGGCTCGAGCTGGATCACGCGCACGGTGACGGGCGGCGGCACCTGCAGCAACGCGTGGTTCGGCAGCGACCCGGCGTTCGGCATCGTCAAGGAATGCCAGGTCGCGGGTTCGGCATCGCCGGGGTGGACCAAGATCGCCGACGAGAACCAGAACTTCACGGTGAGCGGCACGCAGACCGTTCGCTACGGGAGCGGCTCGTCGTGGCTGCAGCGCAGCGTGACCGGCAGCGGCGCCTGCAGCAATGCTTGGTTCGGCGCCGATCCGCTGTTCGGCGTGGTCAAGGAATGCGACGTCGCTTCCAGCGGCACGCCAACGTGGACCACGATCGCCACCGAGGGGCAGAACTTCACCGTGAACGGCACGCAGACCGTGCGCTACGGGGCGGACTCGAGCTGGGTGACCCGCACGGTGACGGGTGGCGGCACGTGCAGCAACGCGTGGTTCGGCACGGACCCGCTGTTCGGCACCGTCAAGCAGTGCCAGGTGTCGAGCTGACCGCTTCTCGCACCACCCGCGCGAGCGTCGCGATCGCGGCCGCGCGCTCGCTCGACCAGGGTTCGCCGCAGTCGATGCGCAGCGCGTTCGCGTAGGCGTTGCCGGGCGCGAACAGGCGCCCCGGCGCGTAGCCCGTCCCCGCCTCGACCGCCCGCGCGTGCAGTGCGAGCGCATCGACATGAGCGGGGAGCTCGACCCAGAGGCCGTGGCCGCCAGCGGGCCGGGAGATGCGCGTTGCGGCCGGAAAGTCCCGCGCGAGCGCGTCGCTCGTCTGCAGCACCGACAGCGCGAACGCGCGCCGCAGGTGCCGCAGGTGCAGCTCGTAGCCGCCCTGCGCGAAGAAGGCCGCGAGCGCGCGCGAGGCGAGCTCGGGCGTGGCTCCGACCGTCGCGGCCTTCAATGCGGCGACACGCGCGTGCCACCGCCCGGCCGCGATCCAGCCGACGCCAAGCCCGGGCGCGACGGTGTGCGCGCACGCGCCGCACAGCAGCACGCCACCCGCGCGCTCGAAGGCCTTGAGCGGCTTCGGTCGCGCGCCTTCGAATGGGAGGTCGCCACCGCTGTCGTCCGCGATCACGGCGATGCCGCGCGTCTCGAGCAACGCCACCAGCAGCTTGCGGCGCCCGTCGGTCGGGTTCGCGCCCAGCGGTCCGCCCACGTGCGCGGTGAGGACCGCTGCGCGGATGGGCCGCTGGCCGATCAGCGACTCGAGCGCCTCGAGCGAGACGCCGTCGCGCGGATGCGTCGGGATCTCCACGACGGTCAGGCCCAGCGCCTCGATCGTGCGCCACGTGCCGGGCCATGCCGGCGACTCGACGGCCACGGTGTCGCCGGCCTGCGCCACCGCACGCAGCGCGAGCGCGAGCGCCTCGGTGATGCCTTGGGTGACGATGAACGCATCCGCCTCGATACCGACGCCGAGCTCCGCATGGCGGCGCGCGAGCTCGCGGCGCAAGGCTTCATGGCCCTCGATCGCGGCGGGACGCGCGAGGATCGACGGCGACTCGTTGACGGCCTGGCGCACGAGGCGCGCCAAGCGCTTCGCCGGCGTGAACACGCGCGCCGGCAGGAAGCCTCCGAGCGCGGCGGCCTGCGGATGCGCGCTCGCGCGGGCCTCGACGGCCTCGGCATGGCGCTCCACATCGACGCGCTGCGGCGCTGCGATCACGGCGGGCGTCGCGGGCTCCTCGAGACGGCGCGCACGCCGCCGCACGAAGTAGCCGGATTTCGGTCGGGCTTCCACCAGCCCTCGGCTCTCGAGCGCACGCAGCGACTGCAGCGCCGTGGCGAGGCTGATGCGGTGCTCGAGCGCAACCTGGCGGACCGACGGCATCCGGTCGCCCGGCAACAGGACGCCCCGCTCGATCAGCGCGGCCATCGCATCGGCGATGAGCTGCGACGCCGGCAACGAGCGCGGTGGCGAGCGCGGCCAGGACCGCGACGAGCGGGCGATGTCGGCGGGCATGGCAGCGGCCTCCCAACCCCTGCGCAGCCGCACCGGTGGTCCGGTGTCGGCGCGCGGCGAGTCTAGGCAAATGCCCGTGCGCGCGCACCACCGCACGTGCGGGTGTCGCGCGCACCCCACCGTGCGGCGTGCACGATGACCGGCCGCGCGGTTGACGCCGCTACGGGTGCGGCGGACACTGCCCGGCGGACAGCACGCCAGCGGCAGCCACGATGATCTTCGAGCACTTCACGACCGGCGGTTGCCAGTCGTACCTGGTCGGATGCGAGCAGAGTTGCGCAGCGGCACTGATCGATCCCGAGGCCGGTCAGGTGGACCGCTACCTCGCCGCGGCCGCGCGCGACGGCCTGCGCATTCACTACCTGATCGACACGCACACGCACGCCGATCACTTTTCCGCGAGCCGCGTGCTCGCGCAGCGTCTGGGCGTCCCCGTCGTGATGCACCGCGAGAGCCCTGCGCGCAAGGTCGACCTGCGCGTCGACGACGGCGAAATGGTCGTCGTGGGCAACCTGCGCCTGCAGTGCCTCTACACGCCGGGCCACACGCGCGACTCGATGTGCCTCGTCGCCGACGATCGCGTCTTCACCGGCGACACGCTGCTCATCGGCGCGACCGGCCGCACCGACCTGCCCACCGGCGATCCGGAGGCCCTGTACGAGAGCCTGTTCGGCCGCGTCACGAAGCTCGACCCGGCGCTGCTCGTTTACCCGGCCCACGAATACAAGGGGCGCAGCCACACGACGATCGGCCGCGAGCTCGCCGAGAACCCGCGCCTGCAGCAGCGCGACAAGGCGGCCTTCGTCGCGATGATGAACAACCTCAATCTGACGATGCCGGTGCACATCACCGAGGCCTTGCGCACGAACGTGAGCGGCGGGCGCACCGTGAGCCAGCTGCTCGCGGAAGCGGCGGCCAGCGTTCCCTTCATGTCGCTCGTGCAGCTCAATGCGCGCGTGGCGGAAGGGCTCGGCGACCTCGTCCTGCTCGACGTTCGCGAGCGCGACGCGTACGAGGCCGGTCACGTCCCGGGTGCGCGCCTCCTCCCGCGCGGGCAGCTCGAGCTGCGCGTCGACCAGGAGCTCCCCGACCCGACCCAACGCATCCTCACGTGCTGCGACTTCGGCCGCATCTCCACACTCGCCGCCGCGACACTGCGCGACCTCGGCTACACGCGTGCGGTGGCGCTCGACGGCGGCATGAAGGCGTGGCGCGAGGCGGGCTATCCCCTGCGCACGGGTCCTTCGCCCTAGGGAACCGCACGCTCGCGATCACGTCGCCGCACGTGCGCGCTCGGCGAGCGCATACCAGTCGATGTGCCGCGTCGCCACCATCAGCGCCGCCAGTGTCGCGAACAGCACCAGCGAGCCCAGCAGCAGCGCGGTCTGCTCGAGCTGGAGCAGCGCGTAGAGCACACCGTAGAGCAGCCCCACGCCGGCTCCGAAGAGCGCGCCCGCGCGCCGGGCGCGCAGCACGAACGCGCCGTAGAAGGTGAGCAGCAGCGTGCAGGCGGCGGCCGCGGTCGCATACGCAGCGCCGAACGGCACGTGCTCGGAGAGGCTCACGAGCAGCAGGAAGAAGATGGCGAGCGCCGCGCCGACGAGGCCGTATTGGACCGGGTGCACGCGCAACCGCCGCACCACCTCTACGCCGCCCACACCCGCGAACGTGAGCGCAATGAAGAGCAGGCCGTACTTGGTGGCACGGTCCGCGAGCGCGTACGGGCTGATGGGGTCAAAGAACGCGACGCCGAACGTCTCGATGCAGCCGCGCCGGTCGGTGTTCGCATCCGCGGTCGCGAGGGGACCTTCGGGATCGGCATCGCCGAGAGCGCACGGCCGTGCGCCCGCCCTGACGGCCTGTGGCGCGGTCGTGGCGAGGGCATTCAGCTGCCAGCGGGCGCGAAACCCCTGCTCGCCGACCTCGCGGTCCGCCGGCAGGAACCGTCCGCCGAACGATGGGTGCGGCCAATCCGATGCGAGCGTGACGAGCGTGCGCTCGGCGACCGGCGCGAAGGCGAGCTCGCCCGTGCCCGCGAGGTCGAGCGCGATCTCGGCACGCAGCGGCGCGCGAGCCCCCGCCCAGGCCGGCGCGAGGGCCACGTGGAACCCGCGCGGCTGCGACCCGTGCGTGGTTCCGGCCAGCACCGGCGCGGGCGCGCCGTCGATCACGACGCTCGCCTGGCGCACGCCGCGCGCATCGCCCAGCGCGACGAACAAAGACGGCGGATCGCACTCGAGGCGCGAGCCCGCGTGCTCGCGCTCCGCCTGCAGGGCGAGGCCGTCGTTCCACGTCGCGACGAGACGCGATTTCAGCGCGTACGCATGGACGACGTAGATGCCCCGATGCCGTGGCTCGATTGCGGCATCGGCCGTGACCTCGAGGGTGGCTGGCACGCCCACGAGGGTGCGCGAGCGCCGTTCGGCGAGCGTCTTGCGGTCCTTGCCCTCGCCTTGCACGACGTCCCAGGTCTCGACGCACTCGCGCGCGACCAGCGGCCCGACCAGCGTCTGGCTGCCCGCGAGGCTCGCGGCGACGCTGGCTTCGGCCTCCCGCAGGCGCCCCTGGCGTTCGGCCACGACGTCGCTCACCGCGTGCAGTGCGAGCACGAGGCCGATCAGCACCGCGCCGATCGCAGCGAGCTTGGCGAGGATGGGAAAGCGGCGAGCGGCCATCGGATGTCCTTCGGGAAGCCGCACCGGCGGCGTGGGCTACCAGCTTCCGGCGGCCGTGCGAAGGGCATGCGAAGGGAGCGTCGGGGCGGCGTGAAGCCTGCGTGAAGGACGAGGGAACGGGATGAACGGTCGGGGTCGGCGCGGCGACCCGGACCGTCAGCGTGCGGGGATCAGTGCGCGTCGCGCCGCCAGGCGCGGCACAACGTCGGATACGCGTACTCGCGACCGATCACGGCGCGGGCGTAGAAGTAGTTTTCGCGCGCACGCTCGCTCATCGCGTCGAGCTGCACCTCGCCGCGCTCGTCGCACGGGAAGCTCAGGGCCCGACCTTCCTGGTAGAGGGACTGGAAGCGGATCTCGTAGGACGGTTCCATGCGACACCTTCTCTCTCGAATCGGCTCGGCCCGCAGCGGGCCTTCGAGAGCAGTATCGGCAACGTCTGCGTGGGCCGGTAGCGGTGCCGCACGCGACTTTGCGTCGGATGTCGCACCGCGGATCGCGTCGGATAGCGCGCGCCGACCCGCGTCGGAATTCGCCCCGCGGTACGTCGGAAGCAGAGGAGTCGCCGCGTCCGAAAGGCGCGACCCGCGGTGCGTGACAAGCGTCTTCGGGCGTGCGTTCTTGCACGCATCGCGGCGCCACGGCGGCGCCACGCTGCAGAAGGCACCGCCTGTCAGCGCCAGTCGACCGTTCCGAATCGGTCCTTGCCGACGAGCGTGTAGAAGAGGCCGACCGTGACCTGCGTCTGGCGATGGCTGGCGTCGGCCGCGAAGGTGGCGTCCCGGCGGTTGGCGACGACGCGAAGCGAGATGGCATGCTGCTTCGCGAGTCGGTACGTGAGCAGGCCGTCGCCGCGCAGGATGTTGTCGTGGCCGCCGCTCGTGCCCGAGGCGACGCCGCTCACGAAGTACTCGCGCCCCGTCACGCCCAGCGCGAGCTTGTCGGCCCACACGAGCCGCAGGTTCAGCAGCGCCTGCGGCGCGACGCCGTAGTTGTAGTCGCGGTCGGTCGCCATGCTGTGCGTGGTGCCGACCGCGGCATAGCCTACGCCCAGCATGCCGGTGCCCTGCATGGACACGCTCGGGCCGATCCAAGCCTGAGCCGTGGTGCCCAGCGAAAGGGCCGTCGTCGAAACGCGAAACGTCTGCGGCGCGATGTAGTCGTAGCTGCCGTAGAGGCCCCACACACCCCGCATGCTGTCGCCGGCCGCGTAGGTCTTGCCGATCAGCAGGCCGCGCGTGAGCACGTTTTCCACGCCGTTCGCACTCGACAGCGTGCCCTGGAAGTTGAAGTAGTCGAACGGCCGCGCGTAGCGGTAGTCCCGCGCGCCGGGCATGCCGTAGTCGATCTGATAGTCGACCTGCGCCTCGTTGCGCTTCACGTCGACGCCCGAGGTGCCCACGTCGCGCTTGACGCTGGCGGCGTAGCCGAGCCCGAGGCGGCTGAAGTACGCCGCCCCGCGGCTCGAATACGGCGTGCCGAAGCGATCCGCGAACACGAGCCCGTTGAATCCGGCCGCCGGATCGATCGCCGTCGCCGCCACCTCGCGCCAGAAGCGCGGCAGGCCGCCGCCCTGCTCGCGCACGAGGTTGGACATGCGGAACAGCGCCTCGCCGAGAAAGGAGCCGCCGATGCCGGAGGCGACCTGGTCGTTGCGCGAGGGCCTGGTCGTCTCGCCCGCGATCTCCCACACCGCGCTGCCCGCGAAGGTGAAGCCGAGCGCATGCCAGTAGTCGAAGCCGGCCGAGCGCGCGAAGCCGTGGTACATCGCCCCCTGGTACGGATGCCCGAGCTGGTTGACCTCGAAGGGGTCGTCGTCCGTGTGCCAGCCGCTTCTCAGGTTGGTGCGGATGGAGTCGAGCGTGACGCGGTAGTCCTCGCGCTCGCTACCCCACCAGTAGTTCGCGCGGTTGACCAGCACCTGGAAGCCGAGGATCTCGAGCGCGGGCAGCGCGTAGCCTGAGCGCGTCGGTGGCGCGTCGGGCGTGGCGCTCACCGCGCGCTCGGCGCGGTCCTGTGCGGCGGCAGCAGCACTGGAGGCGGTGGGCGGGGGCGCGCTCGCTGCCGCAGGCGGCGCATCGGCGCCGCGGGCGATCGAGGGTGCAAGCAGCCAGCCGGGCGTCAGTGCGATGACGATCGCCGGCCAGCCGCGCCAGATGGTCATGGCGGCGCCTGTTCTTCTTGTACGGGCACGCCCATCGTCGAGCAGCCGCGCACTCCGAGGTGTAGGAGAAGCGCGTCGCGTGCTGTCGGCTCACGGCGGGTTGCGCCGAACGCGGCGCGACACCGCGCAACCGCTTCGCAGTGCTAGGCTCTCGCGACCCCTGGTTCTCCACCCAAGCACCTCCATGCCATGCACCGTTCCCCTTCGCGCCGGACGGCGCTCGCGTTCATCGGCGCCGCGGCGCTGGACATCGCCATGAGCGCGCCGGCCATCGGCCAGTCGGGCGCATCGGCCGGCGTCGCGCGCACGCTCGCGCCCACCGGCCGGCTGCGGGCCTGCATCAACCTCGGCAACGCCGTGCTCGCCAAGCGCGAGGCGAACGACGAGGCGGGCGGCGTGTCGGTGGACCTCGCGCGCGCCTTCGCACGCGAGCTCGGCCTCGAGCTCGAGACCGTCGTCGTCGAGGCCGCGATGCAGTCGGTGGAGGCGGTGCGGGCGGGCCGCGCCGACATCGGCTTCTTCGCCATCGACCCGACGCGCAGTGCCGGCATCCGCTTCACCGCACCCTACGTGCTCATCGAAGGCGCCTACCTCGTGCGCCGGGACTCGCCCCTCACCGACAACGCACAGGTCGATCGACCCGGCACGAGGGTGATGGTCGCGAAGGGCAGCGCCTACGACCTCTTCCTCTCGCGCGAGCTGAAGCAGGCGCAGCTGGTGCGCACGGTGCGCTCGCAGGATGTCGTCGATGCGTTCCTCGCGGAGAAGACCGACGTGGCGGCCGCCGTCAAGCAGCAGCTCGAAGCCGATGCCGCGCGGCTCGGCGAGCGCGTTCGCCTGCTCCCGGGCCGCTTCATGGTGATCGAGCAGGCGATGGGCCTGCCCGCCGACCGGCCCGACGACGCGTGGCGCGCGCTGCGCGACTTCGTGGAGCGCGCCAAGGCGAGCGGCTTCGTCGCCGACGCGCTGAAACGCCACGGCGTTCAGGGCGCGGCGGTCGCGCCGCCCGCGACGACATGAGCACCACCTGGCCGACGCTCGACTATGGCGCGTGGCGCGACACCGCGCTCACGTTGCATCTGTGGGCCCAGATCGTCGGCAAGGTGCGGCTCGCGTTCACGCCGTGGCTCAACCACGGCTGGCACGTGCCGCTCTACGTCACGGCGCACGGGCTCGGCACCTCCGCGATCCCCGGTGCGCGCGGCCTGCTCGAGATCGAGTTCGACTTCGCCGCGCAGCGGCTGATCGTGCGTTCGTCGGAAGGGCCGGACCGCGGCTTCGCGCTCGAGCCCATGACGGTCGCGACGTTCTATCGGCGCACGCTCGCCGAGCTCGAGGCCGCGGGTGAGCCCGTGCGGATCGTGGCGCGGCCCAACGAGGTGCCCGAGCCGATCGCGTTCGCCGACGACGACACGCACCGCTCGTACGACGCGGCGGCTGTGCACCGCTTCTGGCGTGCGCTCGTCGAGGTCGATCGCGTGCTCAAGCGCTTTCGCACCGCCTTCCTCGGCAAGTCGAGCCCCGTCCACCTGTGGTGGGGTTCGTTCGACCTCGCCGTCACGCGGTTCTCGGGCCGGCGGGCACCGCCACACCCCGGCGGCATCCCGGGCCTGCCCGACGCCGTCACGCGCGAGGCCTATTCGCACGAGGTCAGCAGCGCGGGCTTCTGGCCCGGCAGCGACGCCTATCCGCATGCCGCGTTCTACGCGTATGCGTACCCGTCACCCGCCGGCTACGAAAGCGCGCACATCGAGCCCGCGGAAGCGACGTGGGTGGCAGCGCTCGGGGAATGGATCCTGCCGTACGACGTCGTGCGTGCCTCGCCCGATCCCGCCGCCACGCTGATGCGCTTCCTCGAGACGACCTACCGCGCCGCTGCCGGCCTCGCGCAATGGGACCCGTCCCTCGAATGCGCGCTCGGCGAACCGCGCAGGCCGCGCGTCGTGCCGACGAATACCGCACGCTGACGCCACTGCAACGTCCTGCGCAAGGCGGCAGGCGATTCGGGGATGCGTTGTCCGGCCCACGCTCGCCACCCTGCCGCACGACCGATGCAACGGGTGCCGCACGGCTCTCTCGGGCCTCGCGATCGGTCGCGCGTCAGACGTGCGCCTTGAAGAACTTCAGCGTGCGCTCCCGCGCCAGCGCCGCCGCCTGCGGATCGAACGATCCACGCTGGTCGCAGTTGAACCCGTGCCCCGCCGAGTACACGTACACCTCGACCTCGGGATGCGCTTTCTTGAGGTCGTCGGCCACCTTCACCGGGATGCTCGCGTCCTTGTCGCCGAAATGCGCCATCACCGGGCACTGCGGCTTCAGGCCCAGCAGCTCGCCCACGCCGCCGCCGTAGTACGACACCGCGGCCGCAAGGCCCGGCTGTTTGCAAGCCGCCAGCCACGCGAGCGTGCCGCCCCAGCAGTAGCCGATCACGGCGACCTTGCCCACGGACTTCACCGCATCGACGGCCGCCGCCATGTCGCGCAGCGCGGCCTCGTTCGAGACCTTCGCGCGGATGGCGCGGCCGCGTTCGATGTCGGCGGGCGTGTAGCCGAGCTCGATGCCGCGCTCCACGCGATCGAACATCGCGGGCGCGATCGCGAGCCAGCCCTCGGCCGCGAACCCGTCCGCCACCGACCGGATGTGGCTGTTCACGCCGAAGATCTCCTGGATCACGACGATGGCGCCGCGCGGCGGGGTGGAAGGTGCGACGCGATACGCATCGAGAGTGTGGCCATCGGCGGCCTTCAAGGTGACCATGTTCATGCGGACGTTCCTTTCGTCGTCGGTCCAGGGAGCTCGCGCGCCGGCGCCAGCGGCGCCGGTCCGGGCGATTCTCCATGCGGCGAACCGATCCTGCAGGCGCCTCGGTCGATGGCAAGATGCGCGCCTCCGGAGGATCACCCATGACAACCGCCATCCCCGCCGCCCGCGCCGCACTCGCGCCCGCCGCGTTCACGGCCCTCGCCCTTGCGCTCGCGGGCACCGCGCGCGCCGACACGTCGCGCCTCGATGCCGTGATCGGATCCGGCAAACTGCGTGTCTGCACGCCGGGCGACTACAAGCCCTTCTCGCTCGCGAAGCCCGACGGCAGCTTCGAAGGCATCGACATCGACCTCGTGCAGTCGGCCGCGAAGGCCCTCGGCGTGCAGGTCGAGATGGTGAAGACCAGCTGGCCGAAGCTGATGGACGACTTCCTCGAGAAGTGCGACATCGCGGTCGGCGGCATCTCGGTCTCCACCGACCGCGCGAAGCGCGCCGGTTTCGCGAACGCGTACATGGTCAACGGCAAGGCGCCGATCACGAAGTGCGAGAACGTCTTGAAGTACCAGACGGTGGCCGACCTGAACAAGCCGACCGTCACCGTCATCACCAATCCGGGCGGGAGCAACGAGCGCTTCGTGCGCACCTACCTGCCGAATGCGAAGGTCGTGGTCCACAACGACAACACGACCATCTTCGACGAGATTCTGAAGGGCAACGCCGACGTCATGATCTCCGAGTCGGTGGAGACGAAGGTGCAGCAGAAGGCCAGGCCAGGCTTGTGCGCCGTGAACCCGGACAAGCCGCTCCAGTACGGCGAGATGAGCTATCTGCTCCCGCGCGGCGACGTGGCGACGAAGGAATGGTTCGACACGTGGATGCATCTGGCGAAGGCCAGCGGCGAGTTCGACCGCACGGTCGACAAGTACCTGAAGTGACCCGCGGCGCCCGAGGGTGCGGGCAGCGTCAGCCGACGCGCGCGAGGAACGCCGCGACCGCGTCGTGGAACGCGTCGGGCACTTCGGCCACGCTGAGGTGCGCGGCGTCGTCGAACACGCGCAGCTCGGCGCCGGCGATGCGATCGGCGATGGCTTTGGCCATCTCGGGCGTCGCCCCCACGTCCTTCGCACCCGCGAGCACCAGCGTCGGCACCGTCACGCCCGCGAGCCGGTCGAGGTAGTCGACGCCGGCGACGGCGTGGCAGCAGGCGACGTAGCCCTTCGGGTCGGCCCGCAGCAGACGTGCGCGCAGCGCCTGCGCGAGTTCGGGGTGAGCGGCGCGAGAGTCGGCGCTCAGGTAGCGCTCGACGACCGCGTCGGCGACCGCTGCCATGCCACCCTGCTCCACGGCCGCGATGCGCGCGGCCCACGTCGGCTTCGTGGCTTCCGGATAGCGCGCCGTCGTGTTCGCAAGCACGGCGCCGCGCAGCAGGTCGGGATGCCGGATCGCGAGGCCCTGGCCGACCATGCCACCCATCGACAGACCGATCCACACGACCGGCCCGTGGCCCCACTCGCGGATGAGCCGCACCGCGTCGTCGACCAGATCGTCCATCGCATACGGCCCGGGCGGCTTGCCCGACCCCGCGTGGCCGCGGTGGTCGTAGCGCAGCACCGGCCGCGTCGAAGCGAGCCGCGCCGCGAGCGCATCCCACATGTGCAGGTCGAGTCCGAGCGCGTGGCTCATCACGACCGGCGTGCCGCGACCGGGACCCTGCAGCACCGCGTGCAGCTGCGGCGCGCTGAACGTGCGGTGCTCGCTCGCGCGCACGCCCGCCGTGAGCGGCTGCGGCTCGGGCGCGCGACCTTCGGCGCGCAGGATCTCGAGCGTGATCTTGAACGCGGTGTTCGCCGCGGGCACTCCGCAATAAATCGCGCCCTGCATGAGCGTCTCCTTGATGGCCTCGAGCGGCACGCCGCCGCGGATGGCGGCGCGGCAATGCAGCTCGAACTCCTCCCAGCGCGCGAGTCCCATCGTCATGCCGAGCACGAGGAGCCGCCGCGTCGTGTGGTCGAGCCCCGGACGGCCCCAGATGTCGTGCCACGCATAACGCGTGATCAGATCCTGGAACTCGGCATTGAAGGTCGTGGCCCTGCCGAGCGACTGGTCGACCCACGCGTCGCCGAGCACGGCGCGGCGGTTCAGCAGTCCCCGGTCGAAATCGTCTTCGCGTGGGTGGGTCATCGTGTGAGCGGTGATGAAAACGAGCGGCGCAGCGCGGCGAGCTGCGGTCGCGCGACCTCGCCCGCGCGGCGCGCGGCGGCATCGATGTCGAAGAGCGCGTCGAGGGCATCAGCGCCGAGGCCGTCGCGCAGCGCCGGATCGGCTGCGAGCGCTTCGAGCGCAGCCTCGCGCAGGCTGCGGCGATCGGCCAGCACGCGCCTCGAAAGTTGCTCCACGAGCGCGTGTGCGCGCGGCTTGCCGATCTCGCGTGCGAAAGCGGCCGTGAGCGCCTCGGCGAACACGAGCCCTTGCAGCGCGTCGATGTTCGCGCGCATGCGGGCCGTGTCGACCTCGAGGCCCGCGATCGCGTCGGCCAGCGCGCTCGCCGCCCCGTGCGCGCTGATCCAGAGCCCCGGCCACTCGGCGAGCTCGGCCTGCCACTCGCCGAGGGCCCGTTCCTGCGCCTGCGGCATCGCGGCGAGCAACGCGGCCACACGCTGCGGAGCGCGCACGGCCGCGGCACGCGCGATCATCGCCGCCACGGGGTTGCGCTTGTGCGGCATGGCCGACGAGCCGCCGCGGCCTTCGCCGGAGGGTTCCGCGACTTCGCCGATCTCGCCCTGCGACAGCAGCGCGACGTCGATGCCGATCTTCCCGAGCGTGCCGCAGAGCAGGCCGACTTCGCAGCCGAGTGCGACCCATGCGTCGCGCTGCGTGTGCCAAGGGCCCGGCGCGGGCGCGAGCCCGAGCGCCTCGGCCATGCGGCGCGCGACGGCCGGCGCGGCACCGAGCGTGCCCGACGTGCCGACCGCCCCACCGAGTTGCAATTGCAGCGCTTCGCGTGCCGCGCGCGCGAGGCGCTCGCGGCCGCGCACGAGCGGCCCGGCCCAGGCCACGAGCTTGAAGCCGAAACTCACGACCTGAGCCGGTTGCATCAGGGTGCGCGCGAGCGCGGGCGTCGCGAGGTGGCGCTCCGCAAGGTCGAGGGCCGATCCCGTCAGGCGCTCGAGCGCCGCATCGAGCAGCGCGTACGCGCGCATGGTGCAGACCGCCATCGCGGTGTCCAGCACGTCCTGGCTCGTGCCGCCCCAGTGCACCCACGCGGCCGCTGCCGGATCTTTCGCCTGGACCGCGGCGGTGAGCCGCTTCACGAGCGGGATCGCGAGGCTGCCGGCCCTGGCACCTTCGGCGGCGAGCGCATCGAGGTCGTAGGTGGAAGCGTCGCAGGCCAACGCGATGGGCGTGGCCGCGGCGGCGGGTATCACGCCTTCGGCAGCCTCCGCGCTGGCGAGCGCGGCCTCGACGTCGAGCATCGCCTGCACGAATGCGCGCGGCTCGAACACCGCGAGCATCTCGTCGGTCGACAGGAAACGCTCGAGAATCGGGCCGGGCATGAGCCATGCTAACGCAGGGTCGGAGGAGCGTATGACCGACGACCGCATCACCGCACCGCTCGCCGCGTACGACCGTAACACGGTCGTGCTGCACTGGCTCACCGCGGCGCTCGTCGCATGCGGCTGGCTGCTCGCCCAGTTCATCGACGAGTTCCCGACCGGCACGGCGCGCACGCTCGCGCGCAGCGTGCACGTCTCGCTCGGACTCGTCCTCGCGCTCGTGCTCGTCGTGCGGCTGTCGTGGCGGCGCCGCGGCGGCCTGCGGCTCGAGCCGCAGCCGGGCTCGCTCGGGCGCCTGGCGGTGATCACGCATGCGGCGCTGTACGCCCTGCTCGTCGCGGTGGTGGTCGCGGGCGTCGTCAACGTCCGGGTGCGGGGCGACGACCTGTTCGGGCTCGTTCGCGTGCCGTCGTTCGCCCCCGGCGACAAGGCCCTGCGCAGGACGCTCGGCGAGGTACACGGATGGCTCGCGAACGTGCTGCTCATCCTCGCCGGCGCCCACGCCGCGGCCGGCCTCTGGCACCACTGGGCGCTGAAGGACGGCGTCCTGCACCGCATGTGGACGGCGCGGTGACGTCTCGGGTCTCTAGATTAACCCGGGTTTTACGAGCTACTTAAATCCGGGTATAATTATCCGAATGAAATCCACAACCGCATCCCGCGACACGCTCGGCTACACGGTCTTCCTCGGCCACCGGCGCATCGCCGCAGGTACGCTCGAGGACGTCGTACCTCGCATCGCCCGCCACTTCGGCCGACCGGCCGACGGCGCGCTGCTCGTGTTCGCGGATGCCGACGGTACCCAGACCGATCTCGATCCGCGCGTCGTGGCCGCCCTCGCGAGGACGCCCGCCATCGACGCTGCGCGACAGCCCGCCACGGAGCCCGCCGCACGCAGCCCCGGTCGCCCGAAGCTCGGCGTCGTCGCTCGCGAAGTGACGCTGCTGCCGCGCCATTGGGAGTGGCTCGCGGCCCAGCCCGGCGGTGCGTCGATCACGCTGCGCAAGCTCGTCGACGAGGCGCGCCGCACGCGTGCCGCGCACGACGCGACCCGCGCGGCGCAGGAGCGCGCGTACCGCTTCCTGCACGCGATCGCGGGCGACCTCCCGCATTACGAGGACGCGCTGCGCGCGCTGTTCGCAGGCCACGAGGCCGATTTCGTCGCCGCCATGACCGGCTGGCCCGCCGACGTGCGGGCGCACGCGCGGCGGCTCGCGGAGGGCGCTTGGACGGCATGAGCGGCGACGCCGCGTCCGCCCCCCTGCGGCCGGGCGCCGGAGGCGCGTTGCCGCGCGGCGCGGAAGCGCGCACGCCGAGCACACCCCGGCCGCTCTGGCGCTTGTTCGCACGCTTCCTGGGCCCGATGGTGCTCGGCAACGTGCTGCAGGCCGCGCAGGGGACGATCAATGGCATCTTCATCGGGCAGATGCTCGGCACGCACGCCCTCGCCGCCGTGTCGGCGGTGTTCCCTATCGTGTTCTTCTTCGTCTCGCTCGTGATCGGCGTAGGCGCCGGCGCGTCGGTGCTGGTCGGCCAGGCGTGGGGTGCGCGCGAGACGCACAAGGTGAAGGTGATCGAAGGCACGGCGCTCACCCTCG
>Ga0335069_10006855_pt1 | contig 16503 bp, 12 predicted proteins | sample Lox_Sample_11_FD_206714 | JGI IMG/M metagenome (GOLD analysis project Ga0335069, IMG submission 206714) | Soil microbial communities from Loxahatchee National Wildlife Refuge, Florida, United States - Lox_Sample_1.1 | ecosystem: Environmental > Terrestrial > Soil > Wetlands | place: USA...
CCGCCATTTGCGTTCACTGAGACCAATACTGGAACCGCTGGGAATCCGCTGGTCATAACGAATGCGTTCGCGAATGCGCCTCCGAGCACCGTCACCAACAATTACGCCGTCGATAAGAACTACCGCATGGGCTATGTACAGATCTGGAATCTCGACATCCAGCGGGTGATCAAGCGCGACCTGGTGATTAACGCCAGCTATACCGGAACCAAAGGCACCGATCTCGACATGCTGCAAGCGCCGAATCGCACGGCCACGGGCCTGCTGATCCCGGGTGTGCAGCCGTTCATCCTGGAAACCTCGGTGGGTGATTCCATCATGAACGCAGGCACGCTGCGGGTCCGCAAACGGATGTCGGGCGGAGTTTCGCTCGGGGGGACCTTCGTCTACTCGAAATCCATCGACAATGCGTCGAGCATCGGCGGAGCGGGAAGCGGCGTAGTGGCCCAGGATGCCCAGGATCTCGCGGCGGAGCGCGGGCTTTCGAGTTTCAACCGGAAGTTCGTGTTCACCGGCGACTTCAACTTCGAGCTGCCATGGGGTATGAACAAGAAGTGGCTGAACACCCGCAGTACCGCCAACTGGATCTTCGGCGACTGGAGCGTGACGGGCAGCTACACCATCGAGACCGGCACGCCGTTCACCCCGCGCATCGTGGGATCCTTTGCCGACGTCAGCCGGGGCACCAATGGAACGTTGCGCGCGGATACTACCGGCCTGCCGGTGATGCTGGCGAATCCGACGATCGGCGAGTGGTTCAACACTGCGGCGTATGTCGCACCGCCAACGGGAGAGTACGGGGACGCGGGGCGGAACTCAGTCGTAGGCCCGGGACAAGTGGTTGTGAACGTCGCGCTGGCAAAGGACTTTAGCTTTGGCGAGACGCGCAACCTCGAATTCCGCTGGCAGGCAAACAACGTTCTGAATACGCCTCCGTTTACGACGATCGACACAACGGTGACATCGCCGACATTTGGTCGGGTGATCGGAGTGGGATCGATGCGAACGATGCAGTTCCTTGCGCGATATCGTTTCTAGTGCCGGACGAAGAACAACCTCTTACGGTTGTGTTAATAACGCCTTCAGGCCTTGTGCGGAGATGCCAATCGTTCCGCCGTTGAACCCGCTGATGAAAGCCGCATTGACCCCGATTACTTCACCCCTGGAATTGAAAACCGGACCGCCGCTTCCGCCTTGCGCTGTGGGCGCGTCGTAGATCAGCTTTTCGTCGATGACATCGCTGAGGTGACCAAATGTCGCGGAGGGCCGAATCATCTCGTGTGCGGCCAACTCATTCGCCACTTGAATGGTGTCCTTACTCGACGCCAGTTGCTGATAGAGCTTAGTTGGCGATTTTGCCAGCATCGTCGAAGTGCCCAACGGATATCCGACCACGATGACCGGATCGCCTGGTTCCGAGTTGTGCTCAGCCAAATGAAGCGGCTGAATGGTGGCAGGCAGAGATCCATCGGCAAGTCGCGCAACCGCCAAGTCTTCCGTCGGTGAGACGCGCACGTCGCTAAGTTTCACCGGGTCCGAAAGTCCTGGAAAGAACGCCATCATCTTCTCGATGCGAGGCTTGGCTCCTGCACGAATCTGTGCTTCATCGGAGGGATCTTCGAACCAGGGTTGGAGAACATGGCGGTTGCTTGCAATCAGGCCGCGCTCGACCAGGAAGCCGGTTCCCGAGACGCGCGTGTGCTGATCCGACCCGCGTATCGCGGAGTTTGCGGGCCAGTCGAAGGTATAAACGACGTACACGTAGCAGATGGCGTTGCGGTGCGTCTTCAGGACCGTTGCCGGCATCTCTCGCTGTCTTTGCAACTGGTTCAACTGCGCCGAGAGCTGGGAAACCGCGCCGTGCAGTTCCAGGTTGGCAACACGGTAGGGATAAAGTTCGACGGCGAGCAACAAGACCAACAACCAGGGAAGCGAGTACCAGAGAATCCGTGAACGCACCAATGTGTCCTCGATGCCCGAACCAACTGGTTCATTGGCGTTACAGGGCACCTGCGAGGTTGGTTTCCCCGGAGCGCGGCGGAGATGCCTGTCAACCCACGTAGACGGGAGAAAACGATGAGGAGTAGCGAAGAGGCGGAGCCGCAGCTCCGCCTTTGAGGCTCAGAGCAAGCTACTTTTTGGTTGCGGAAGATTTAGCGCCCGAATCAACGTGATGCGCGATGATCTGGTCCTTGATTTTGTCGTAGGTGGCTTGGGGGACGATCTTTTTCGTCACCAACTGATTCTTGGCCGTGTACGGGCGTCCGGCGATGATCGCCTTCGAGTAAGCGTCGCCGATGCCGGGGAGCGCCTTGAGTTGATCTTCGGTAGCCGTGTTGATGTCGAGTTTGTCGGCAGAAGCGGTTTTCGTCGATGTTCCGGCTGCTTTGCTCGATCCGCTTGCGGCAGGTTTCGCGTTTCCGCTTGAGGCCTGGGCGGCTGCAAGGACGGTCAGACAAAGCACAGCAGCGCAGGCGAGTGCGATTCGTAACAGTCTTCGTGGGTTCAAGGGGTTCTCCTGAAATCGGCAGCATTGTACACGAAGCACCGAAATCAGCGATCACGTCTGAGCTGGCGGTGGCCTAGTTAGGAACCTTGAAGTTCACCTCGATGGAGATCTCCTTTTCGATCGGCTGGCCGTCGAGCTTGAATGGCTCGTAACGCCAGCGTTTCACTGCGTCCACAGTAGCCTGCACCAGGATTTGATTGCCGCTCACTTTGCGAACTCGATCGACCGTTCCGGCGGTCGTGATTACCGCCATTACTTCGACTTTCCCTTCGAGGTGATTGAGCCTTGCTGCCGACGGATAGACCGGGGGAACTCGGTCAATTAGATTTCCGCCGGTAAGAGTTGACGATCTGGCATTGACGAGCTTCGGAGTGGGAATCGGCGCTGGCATCGCGATTCCGGGCAGCGCAGAGTGCGTGCCGATTCCGGTGGCGGATGGCGCTGCCACTTCGGAGTCGTCCACTTTCGCGGGACGAGGCACTGGAGCGCCGGAGGCAATGATCATGGCCTCGGGTTCTGGTTTGGCGACTTCGGTCGGAGCGGTTTTCTTCTCGGCGGCCTCGATTACTTCCATCGGCTCTGCGGCCCGCGTTTTTGCCGGAGCCGCGGTTGGGGTCGGAGGAACAGCAGGAGCAGCAGGCGTTGTAACCCGCGCGTTCTCCTCGGGTGAAGGAGACGGCGCCGCGACAGCAGCCTGGGTGACAACTGGAGCCGAGGTAGCTGCGACGGTCGCGGGTGCGGGCTGGGCGCGGTGGTGTGACCAGTAGACTGCCCCAGCGGCTATCGCCAGCACCACGGCCACGGGGGCCGCATACAGCCAGACCGGCTTCTTGGGCGTTTGTACGTGATAAGTGGCCAGAGGCGCGGAGCTGGAGCGTTCCGGGCGGCGGAGCGGTTCGCGGTGAGCCACCGCGAGGGTATTGTCGTCCACGCTGCCAGCAAGCGGCTCCAACTCGACGGGTGCAGCAAGCGCGTTCTCGGTGGCGGCCTGCGGAGTCTCTACCGGCGCAGGCGGCATTTCCGAAGCGGGCCTGTGTGGTGTCGGAATCACCGGCAACTTCACCACAGGTCCGGTGAACGCGCCGATTCGTCCTGAGTCGGACGGCTTACTTACGGGCGGTGCGCTGAGCGGACGGGTCGCGATCGGCGTAACCTTCGATTCCGCTGCCACGGGTCGCGCGGACGTCGGAGTCGGCGCAGGTTTGGGCATCTGTGTCACAGTGGCCAGGCGGCGCTGTGGCATCACGTTGTGCGCGACGTACACCACGGCGTCAGCAAGCTTTTCCATGTTCTCGATGCACTTAGCATCAAACGCTCGCGGCTGAGCTGAGAAGACCTGCATCACGCCGCGCAGTTCGCCATTGACCAGCAAGGGCAGAATCAACGCCGAACCTTGCTTCAGATCGGCGCCGCGAGGATCGACACTGGCATCGTCGCACAGTGCGGGCTTGCGTCCACGAACGCACTCGCCAGTGAGTCCCACGGTCGGGGAGATCACGGAGCCCAATTCGGGAGCGTTTCCACCGCGACCCAGGCAGATCATGTTTTCCGGTTTGCCCAGTGCGATCGCGACGCCATTCGCGGTGGCCAGTTGCGTGGCGCGGCGAACGACCAGACCAAGGGCGTCGGCGTTGTTGAGCTTCATGGCCGCGATTTGGCCGGTAACACGCACGAACTCGTCAACAGCTGCTGGTTTCTCACCCGACGAAGTGTTCCTCAATTCCTCGAGCCATTGGACCAGAACGGCGCGCTGTTCTTCGCTGAGGTCTTTGAATTTCAGGCCGGCGGCGCCGGTGGGCTTCGACCAGATCACGCGACCCGTGCACCTGAGCGAGCCTGAGGTTTCGGGAATGTAGAGACAGATGGGAATCTCGGTGTCGCGGCGCAAGGGCGCAACCGACTTCACACGAATGCCACCCTGGCTGATGTCGAGCACCTGGCCCGAGCCGGCGGGACCCAAGTCAACCCGAACCGGTTTCGTTGAACTGATAGTAAAGCGTGGAAACTCTCTTTGTGCCTCGAAGGAAACGACTTCTGTTGCCACCGGATAACCTCGCTATACCTGGGAGAGCGGTCGAGCTGGTTACCTACCATTCGCAGATAGAACTAATGTAGCCAAGATTCGCGCGCAGTTTGAGCGATTTCGCACCTTGTGCCGCACCTTGGACCAGTTACCTATTGGACTTTGGTGCTCTGCTGGTCCTGCGTCGCGGAGTCTCCATCGATTCGCAAGGCCGTTCGTTCTCGCATTTTTGCTAGTTGGGTGGGGAGCTGTCACTTGATACGAATGGGGAAAAGGGGCCGGTTCAGTGGTCTCTGAGCAAGGTCAGTCTCCAGGGGATAAACCAAAAATGAGCAAGATCTCGAAAGCCTGCGGGCTCGCCGCCGTTGCGGCGGCAGCCGCTGCGGGGGTACTTCCGGCGAATGCCGCCGATAAGCAACCCAACATCGTGTACATCGTGGCCGACGATCTCGGCTGGAAAGATGTGGGCTTTCACGGTTCCGACATCAAGACGCCCAACCTCGACAAACTCGAACAGCAGGGCGTGCAGTTCACGCAGTTCTATGCGCAGCCGATGTCGACACCGACGCGCGCCGCGCTGATGACAGGACGGTATCCCTTCCGCTACGGGTTGCAGACACTGGTGATTCCCTCGGCGCATACGTGGGGGTTGCCGACGGACGAGTGGCTGCTGCCACAAGCGCTCGGTGAGGCTGGATACGAAACGGCCATCATCGGCAAATGGCATCTGGGTCATGCCGACCAGAAATACTGGCCACGGCAGCGCGGTTTCGACTACCAGTATGGGCCACTGATCGGCGAAATCGATTACTTCACGCACGAACAGCATGGTGTTGTCGACTGGTATCGCAACAACCAAGTGGTGAAGGAAGAGGGATACTCGACCACGCTGCTGGGTAACGACGCCGTAAAGCTCATTAACGCGCACGACACAACGAAGCCGCTCTACCTGTACCTGACGTTCAACGCGCCGCACACCCCATACCAGGCTCCACAGGAATATCTGGATCAATATAAGAACATAGCGGACCAGTATCGCCGGGCGTATGCGGGCAGTATCACTGCAATGGACGACCAGATTGGACGAGTCATCGCCGCGCTGGAGAAGAAAGGCATGCGGGAGAACACGCTGATTGTCTTTCAGAGCGATAACGGCGGTACACGCAATGCGATGTTCACCGGTGAAACCGACATGTCGAAAGCGACCATCCCGTGCGACAACGGGCCGTATCGCGAGGGAAAAGGCACGCTGTACGAAGGCGGAACCCGTGTGGTCGCGTTTGCCAACTGGCCGGGGCACATCAAGCCGGGCAAGGTGGACGGCATGATGCATGTTGTGGATATGTATCCGACGCTGGTGGCTGTTGGGGGAGCGAAACTCGGTAAGAACAAGCCGCTCGACGGACTCGACATGTGGCCAACCATCAGTGAAGGGAAGCCTTCCCCACGAACGGAGATCATCTACAACATCGAACCGTTCCGCGCCGGAGTCCGCGAAGGGGACTGGAAGCTGATTTGGAGAGCGCCGCTGCCGTCGTACCCGGAGCTCTACAACATCGCCCAAGACCCTTCGGAGAAGAACAACCTGGCGGCACAAGATCCTGAGGAGGTCGTTGTTCTCCAAAAGCGCGCGAACGAACTCGCCTCGCAGATGGTCAAGCCGATGCTCCTGGTGGTTGAGTTCGACGCTATGCGCAAGCGATTGGCGATGCCTCCGGCGTTGCCAGCGGAGGAGTTTCAGTTTCAGGAGGAGCAATAGGGAAGTTACTTGTAGCGCCCATTCTGTCGCGGAGCTTCGCTCCGCTTGGAATCCCGTCTCCACATTTTGCGATTTTGGACTTGGTCACAAAACCTCAACGCGCGGGCGATGCAGAGTTAAAGCCCTTATTCGACGTGCACGGTTTCAAATCCCAATCCGCTGAGCAGCGTGGTCAGAGTTTGACCGGCGTTCTGGGCGGCGGTCTTCAGTATGCCGTCTTCGAGCGCGGCGGCTTGTAACTGGCGCTCGGCTTCCTGACGAACTTCAGATTCGAGATTGGGATCGGGCGTAGAGAAGAGTCCGGTCTCGCGGGAGTAGACACGCGTTTTGGCGCTGTCGAGGCGGGTGGTAAAGATTTCTGCGTGCGGAAGACGAATCGAAACGCTGCGACCGTTAACGATGACATCTCCGGGTTGAAGCTTGGAGAGATCGACTCCGGCCATGACTTCGCCGTGAACCACGAGAAGGAGTTTGTCTCCGGCCAGAAAGGCTGGAAGGACGGGGTTTTCGCGTTCCCCGGTGATGATTTTGTCCATGGTGTAGCTGACGGTTTCGAGGCGCTGGAGAGCGCGGATCTGGCGGATGACGGTCGGCTGATCGACGCTGATGTGGACCTGGCCGCCGCGCAGCATACGAGCAAACTGGATGGCACCATATCCGGTGAAGGCGGATAGAGCGACCCAGATCAGTACTAACGTAATGGTTATGCCGATGAGGATGCCGGCGAGCCAGCGGAGAGGACGGGACGTGGCAGGCTTTGGGGGAGGGGAATCAAGTTGGGTGGTCATGGCGGGACCTCAGCCCATGATAAACCCGGTGCTCCGCACCGGCCGCACGGGCGAGGGCGCCCGTGCCCACACGTCACCTCATCTGTGAAGACAGGATTCCATCAGCAGGTAGAGATTTCTCGCGAAGTCCGCTCGAAATGACAAAAAGGCCGCTGACTTTCGCCAGCGGCCTTGGATTTTGTTCCGGGATGTGAAATCCCGGACTACTAGCTTGTGTAGAGCAGGACGCCTTCGGCTTTCTCTTCGCCGACGGGGCGATAGAACAGCCGTTCGCCGTCGCGGTAGACCTCGATGAAGGCCGGCCGCGTGACGATGGTGCCCTGGATCAACGCTTCGGAAAGCGGGTCCTCGATGTACTTCTGCAACGCGCGTCGCAGCGGACGAGCGCCGTAGCTGCGGTCGGTGAGCGTCTTGTCGAGAATCCACTTCTTGGCATCATCGGTGACCGTGATGGTGATGGCGCGCTGCATCAGGTTCGTGTTTAGTTGCGCGACCATCAGCTCGACGATCTGGATCAGGTCGGATTCCGTCAGCGCATTGAAGATGATGATTTCGTCAATGCGGTTGAGGAATTCGGGGTTAAAGGTCTTGCGGACTTCGTTCTTCACGAGGTCTTCGACCTTGTTGCCGATCTCGCCTTCCTTTTCCTCGGCCTGGAACCCGAGTCCCGTCTTCTTCATCAGGTGGCGGGCGCCGATGTTCGAGGTCATGATGATGATGGTGTTCTTGAAGTCAACCGTGTTGCCGAGACCGTCGGTCAACTGGCCGTCTTCAAACACCTGCAACAGGATGTTGAAGACATCCGGGTGCGCCTTCTCGATTTCGTCGAGCAGGACCACGCTGTACGGAGCACGCTTAACGCGCTCGGTAAGCTGGCCGCCTTCTTCGTAGCCGACGTATCCCGGAGGCGAACCGATCAGCTTCGAGACCGAGTGCTTCTCCATGAACTCCGACATATCGAAGCGGATCATCGACTTCTCACTGGCGAACATAAACTGCGCCAGGCTGCGCGCGACTTCGGTTTTGCCGACGCCGGTCGGTCCGAGGAACAGGAACGAGCCGATGGGGCGGTTCGGGTTCTTCAGGCCGGCACGCGAACGGCGGATGGCACGGGCCAACGCGCTGATCGCCTTGTCCTGCGAGATGATGCGCTTGTGCAGCTCTTCCTCGATACGGAGCAGCTTCTTGGATTCTTCTTCCTTGATGGAGGCGACGGGAACGCCAGTCCAGCGCGAAACCACGTCTTCGATGTCTTCCTTGTTCACCACGCCGGTCGAAGATTCGTCGAGATGGTATTTCTCGCGCAGGGCACGCAGATTCTCGCGCTCCTTACGTTCTTCGTCGGAGTAGAAGCGCGCCTTCTCGAACTCGTGGTTTGCAATGGCGTTCTCCATGCGGTGAACAATGAACTTGATCCGCTTCTGGACCTCGGTGATCTCCTCCGGAAGCGAGGTCTGGCGCAACTTGACGCGGGCTCCGGCTTCGTCGATGAGATCAATAGCCTTGTCGGGCAGGAAGCGATCGGGAATATAGCGGTTCGCATGTGATACGGCTAGACGAATCGCTTCATCTGTATAGCTGACGGCATGGAACTTCTCGTAACGTTCCTTGATTCCCATGAGGACCTGGACAGCCTCGTCTTCGCCCGGAGGTGGAACCTTCACGGACTGGAAGCGGCGTTCGAGCGAACGATCTTTCTCGATCGACTTGCGATATTCTCCCGGTGTGGTGGCGCCGATGCACTGGATTTCACCACGGCTCAGAGCTGGCTTCAGGATGTTGGCGGCATCGAGCGAACCCTCGGCCGATCCCGCACCGACCAGAGTGTGAAGCTCGTCGATGAAGATGATGGAATTCTGCGACTCCATCAACTCCTTCATGATGGTCTTCAGACGCTCTTCGAACTGGCCACGGTACTTGGTGCCAGCCACGATGAGCGAGAGGTCGAGGGCGAGAATGCGTTTGTCGGCGAGGAACGACGGAACGTCCCCATCGGCGATACGCTGCGCAAGTCCTTCGACGATCGCGGTCTTGCCTACGCCGGGTTCGCCGATCAGCACCGGATTGTTCTTGGTGCGGCGGCAAAGGATCTGGATAGAGCGCTCAAGTTCCCCGTCGCGTCCGACGAGCGGATCGAGCTGGTTGTCCATGGCGGCCTGCGTGAGGTCGCGGGAGAACTCGGCCAGCAGGGAAGATTCGCGCGAGCGTTGCGGCGCGGCTTTCTCCTGCGAAGTGCGGGCGAGTTCCTCGCGGACCGCCGAAAGGCGCAACCCGCGTTCGTGCAGAATTTCAGCGGCGAAGCATTTCTCTTCGCGCAGAAGACCTAATAGAAGATGTTCGGTACCAATGTGCTTGTGTGAAAGGCGTTCGGCTTCCTCAGCGGCATACGCGAGCACACGCTTGCATTCGTTGCTGAGCGGCAAATCCACCGACGTTGAGACCTTCTCCCTGATCGTGGTATGGGCTTCAATCTGTTTCCGGATGGATTCGACCGAGGCGTGAGAGCGCAGGAACCGGTTTGTCAGGGCTTTGTCTTCCCGGAGCAGTCCGAGGAGCAGGTGCTCGGTCTCGATGTATGGAGATCCGAACTGGCTGGCCTCGTACCGCGCGAAGAAGATCACGCGCCTGGCTTTCTCGGTGTAGCGTTCAAACATGTAATTCCTTCTCCCTTAAGACCAAAGGGACGACGTTGTTCCGCCGCCTGCGCATGCGGTCTTTTGCATGCAGCCTTGTGCTTTGCCCACCCCGCCGATGGTCTGACGGGAACTGCCGTTCCAAAAGCCGCGGACAAGAGTGTCCGCGGTACACAACTAACTACACCGGTAGCGACTCCGGCGAAAGCTCTTCCAGCCGCCCACGTTCCAATCGGAACACACGGTCGCAACGACGCGCAAACGCGAGATTGTGGGTAGCAATAAGGGAGGTCAGCCGGTAGTCGCGATGAAGCCTAGCGATCAAATCAAATACCGCCTCAGCGGTTCGAGTATCTAGATCTCCGGTTGGTTCATCCGCCAACAGGAGCTGCGGATTCGTAATCAGCGCCCGCGCGATGGCGACCCGCTGTTGCTCTCCGCCTGAAAGTTCGCCTGTCCGGTGGTGCGCGCGGTCTTCGAGCCCCACTTCGCGCAGCCACTTACGTGCTTCGCTCTCAGCCTGCTTGCGGTCTTCATTCCGCATCAGCAGTGGCATGGCCACGTTCTCTACCGCCGTGAACTCCGGCAGCAAATAATGAAACTGCCAGACGTACCCGATCGAACGGTTGCGAAAATCCGCGGCTGCCTCGTCTGAGAGCGATTGCAGCTTGAGTTGGGCGCAGTATACGTCACCCTCGGAAGCACTATCAAGCGCCCCGAGGATGTGCAACAAGGTGCTCTTTCCGGCACCACTTTGCCCAACGATGGCGACCATTTCCCCCTTCCGAATTTGGAAGGACAAGTTGTCAAAGATCACAAGGTCAGATCTTCCGGAGCGGAAAACCTTGCGTAAATTCTCTGCCCGGAGCACCTCGGTCTGTTGATTTTGATGCAGACCTACTACCTCACGATACAAATTCGGACCTGCTGGGGAAGAACTTACCTTCCCGAAATAGCAAAACCGCACGGGCCCTGAAGGTATTAAACCACGCGGCGCAAGGTTTGCTGCGCGGCCGTGCTAACCAAAGTTCAGTGGACACATTACGGCGAAGGAGGACTGGAAGGGGAATTGCGCAATCACCAAGATGGGTGAGGGAAATCACGGTGATTCCCGGTCGCTTCATCGAAATCGCGGAGCTTCGCTCCGCCCAACCGGGCGAGGGCGCCCGGTTCCACACTACCTTCGTTTACTCGTAGCGGAGGGCTTCGGCTGGGTAGATGCGGGCGGCGGAGATCGAAGGATAGACGGTTGCCACAAGAGAGATGCCGATTGAGACCAGCGCCACGAAAACACCGTCGAGGGCGTGCGGGGCAAAGGGAACGTAGTCAATGGAATAGACCTCGGGCGAGAGGGCGATGAAGTGGTAGCGGGCTCCGATGTAGGCGACTGCATAGCCGATGATCAAACCAATGGCGGTACCGACCACGCCGATCAGGACGCCCTGGGCCATGAAGATGCGCTGGACCTGGCCGCGCCGAGCACCCATGGAGCGGAGGACGGCGATGTCCTTGGTTTTTTCCATCACCATCATGATGAGAGAAATAAGGATATTGAGGGCTGCGACGAAGACGATCAGGCCGATGGTGATGAACGTGACCAACTTCTCAAGCTTGAGAGCGTGGAAGAGAGCCTTGTTCTGCTCCATCCAGTTGGTGGTCATGAAGCCGGCGCCGGCGGCTTTCTGCAACTCCTGGCCGATCTGACCGGCGTTGTAGATATCGTCAATCTTGAATTCGAGAACGGAGACGACGTCACCGAGGGCGAAGAGTTTCTGCGCGGCAGTGAGCGTGGTGAACGCCCAGTTGGCGTCGTAGTCATAGAAGCCCGAGTTGAAGACGCCGACGACTCTGAAGCGTTGATATTTAGGGACCAGCCCGAACGGAGTGAGGTCGCCTTGTGGGCTGGTGACGAGCACGATGGAGCCAACGGTGGCGCCGAGGCGATCGGCCATGTCCTGACCGAGAATGATCGGCGGCATCGCAGCGACGCGGGCAGAGACCGCGGACATGTCGTCGGGCGAAGTGTTTGTGGGTGGCGCTTGTTGTTGTTGTTGTTCGGCTTGCGGTTCGAGGGGAGTGGCCGAGCCGACTTTCACGCTTTGCAGTAAGTCGGAAACTTTTCGTTCATAGGAGGGGATCACGCCTTTGAGTTCGGCTCCGGCAGCATGCGATCCGCGGGAGATCAGAACTTGATCGTAAATGGCGGGCGCGCCGGCGACGACGTGCGGCGCCTTCTCCAGACGATTGAGAAGCGGCTGCCAGTTACGGATGCCGTCGCTCTCGACGCGAAGCAACATGACGTGGGAACTCGATCCGAGCAGACGCGATTGCAGGTCCTGTATGAATCCATTGTTGATCGCGAGGGCGACGATGAGTGAGGCGACTCCGGCGGCGACGCCAGCGATAGATATGGCGGTGACGAGGCCGACCACGGCCTGACGGCGCTTGGCGCGGAGATAACGGGTCGCGATGAAGAGCTCAAACTTCAATTGGTAAGTTGGTAATTTAGTAAATTGGTAATTTAAGAACCAACCCTAAAAGCTAACAGCTACCTGGTCGTGCGCGCAAAGCTCAGGCCCGCGGGAACAGCATCGGCACGCGCGCCTGATACTCGCGGTAGCTGTCACCGAAGCGTGAGACGAGTTCGCGTTCTTCGTGGCGAATCATGATGGCGCCGGTAATAAGGGCGAAGGCCGTCAGTACCCAGCAGGACGCCAGTCCGCTGCCGATGGACCAAGCGAACAGCTCGCAGAGGTGTCCCAGGTAGATGGGATGGCGAACATGGCCGCGAATGCCTTCGACCACCAAGCGCTGTTCATGTTCGTTAGGCTGGAGTTCGTGATGGCCGCTGAGTTGGAGGGGGGAGAATCCGCGGCGGGCGCGGGCGTAGAGAAAGAATCCGGCGGCAAAGAAGAATATTGCGATCAGCCAGGGCCAGCGTGCGTTGTAGAGGGAGATTCGGCGAAGCGGGTAAGTTAGCGCGAAGAGGGCGATCCACATGCCCACCCATAGCGGCAGTAGAAGCTTGTACACCGGACGGCGCTCGCGGTGTCGGCGGCGCCAGGAATCCGCCCGCGGATGGATGACCAGCCAGAACGACGGAACGCTGGCGTAGATGCAGCAGGCTATCCAGGCTGCGAGGCGGAGGTAGGGCACGGAGGGGATTGTAGCAATCGCCTTATAGCGGAGCTTCACTCCGCTTGGACGGGCGGGGGCGCCCGCTCCCCACACTTACCCCTACCCATTCCCCACTAACCTGAGGCAACTTCAGCTACTCGGAACATAATCAGAGTAGTTCATGCTGTATTACTCGCTTGTCTTCGCCGTGTTGGCACTGGTCTTCGGATTGCTCGGGTTCGGCCGAGCCGCGAGCGGCTTTGCCACGATCGCTCGCTTTCTGCTCGTGCTGTTCCTGATACTGTTCGTGCTTTCGCTGCTGTTTGGGAACCGGTTGATCCATTGAAGTGGCGCACGGGCAAGAATGCCTGTGCTACATCACTTCGCTGGATCGACGAGCGCCTGATACACCAGCGAGTGGCTCTTATAGAGCAGCACGTGATTGTCAGGGTGAGCGCGGCGCTGGATCATGCCCACGAAAACGATATCGTTGGTTGGATCCACCCAAAACCAGGTGCCGGCAGCGCCGTCCCAGAAAAACGTTCCCTTGCCATCGGGCAGTTCCGCAGTCGGCGGATCATAGACAACGGCAACGTTAAATCCATAGCCAAAGCCCGGACGCATTACGTGCCGGCCGATTCCGAACTTTCCATTCATGATGTCCATGGGAACGTGGTTCGAACTCATCAGCTTGATGGTGGCGGGCGCGAGAATGCGTTTGCCATTCAGTTCGCCGGCGTTGCCGAGCATCTGCGCGAAGTGATAGTAGTCGATAGCGGTAGCAACCGAGCCTCCGCCGCCCGACGGCATGGTGGGCTGCTCGGTGTAATTGTTGCCACCATTGTCGTCGGAAACGATGCCACCGTCAGGCGCACCTTTGTAGAGCGCCGCGAAACGGGAGCGCTTGTCAGCCGGAACGTAGAAGCCGGTGTCAGGCATGTCTAACGGCTGCGTTATATTGTCGCGGATGAAATCGGGCAGCGACTTGCCGGTGAGCTTCTCGATGATGTAGCCCTCGATATCCATCGAGCACGAGTAGTGCCAACCCTTGCTCGGCTGATAAAGCAAAGGGATCTTCGCCAGCTTGTCGATCATTTCCTGCAGGTTTTGCGACTTCATGACCTTAAGGTCGCGATACATGGCGTTGACGGGATCGGTTTCATTCGCCATGCCGTAAGTGAATCCGGCGGTGTGCGACATCAGTTCGCCCATCGTGGGCGCGTGATCGGGATCGACCAAGATCATCTTTCCATCGGCATCTTTACCGGCATAGACCTTCAGGTGCTCGAACTCGGGAACAAACTTCGAGATCGGATCGGACGGCAGCCACTTGCCCTGTTCGAAGAGGATCATCATCGCCATTCCGGTGATGGGCTTCGTCATGGAGTAGGCGCGGAAGATGGTGTCTTTGGTCATCGGCGCATTGTTGGTGAGATCGCGCACGCCATAGGTGCGGTAGTCGATGATTTTGCCGTGGCGCGCGAGGATGGTGACGGCGCCAGCCAGTTGCTTATGGTTGATTTCGTCCTGGATGACGGCGTGCAGGCGTTCCAGTCGTTGCGAGGAGAAGCCGACGCTCTCGGGCGTGGCTGTTGCAGTCTGCGCTTTGGATTTCGCGGTCTGAGCTGTGGCGGAAATTGTGATTAGAGCGAGCAGGGAAGTGAGGGCGACGGTCCGAGATGAGTGCCGCATTGGTCTCCTTGTGTAGCGTGTTGACTTTGCGCACATGGGGGCGGCTGCCCGCACACGGCCGAACTTGGCGGAAGCGTGTGTGAGTCGAATCCGTTAACGACGTAGTTACAATAACTTGCAGAGCAGCGGATGACATCGCAAGCATTGTAATTCACGCACGCACAGACAAACGGAGCGCGTTTAGAGCGCAGTGGTATTCAGGGATCGTCTTCAGGTTCTGGAGCCTCGCTGTAATAGCCGAGCTGCTCGAATGGCCGCAATCTTTTCTTCAATGCCAAACTTGTGTTCGTCCACTCCCGAAATGCGTCGCTCAATCTCTTCCAACTCTTCATTGGAAAAATCAGGGTGGCGATACCGGAGCAGCCCATTGAGCATGTACAGCACGTTGCTATAACCATATTCTTTGTCGCCATGTAGCTTTAGCTTCGCTCGCTCTAGAGCGATACCGAGGCCTCCCAATTCCCAGAGCGCCAGCACAATGAAATACCCGACTGATGCGTATGGCCCATCTCTGTCAATTCTATTGAGGAGCGAGCTGACAAATTTGTCCTGCTCTTCCGACGATTTCAAGCCCCCAAAAGCCGCTAGCAACGCTTCCAGATTATCCGATTTCAACACCGCACTCTCGGGGTTCTCCGAAATGACCTGATTCTTCGGCACGTCGGGCCTGTATCCGTCAACTCCAAAACCGATGATGTCTCGACCATCCACATTTAAGAACACGCTCCCGAAACCGCCAACTCGACGGCCACATTTTTCGTAGCGTGATATTTCAGAATTGAGTACGGCCACAATATCCTTTTCGATGGGTTCGTCCAATGAATAGATTGACTCTGGTTTAGGCTTGGACTGGATCGGCATCGGCTTGAAACTCGTAAATTCCACACGAGATTCGTGCTCATTACCAAATTGGTCAACGACTACCACCTCCGCCGCAAAGCTGTCCCCTTCCTTTTTCTTCAGTGCGGGCTCAATCCAGCCATCAATTGAGACCTGAGAAGTGGCGCCGGGCGGAATGGGGTATTGCCCGAATATTTCTTGCGAAGGCCGACTCGTCATCACGCCACATTCGATACGCGGTTTCCTTAAGTACGCCCGCAATAACAGAACAGAATCATCTGTGATGTTTGTAGCAAAGAAGTGAGCAATGAAGTGGGTTACCGGCGTCTCTCCTCTTCTTCCGGTGTCCCATCGGCAACCGGAATATTTCTGAGAGGGCACGAGTCGCACTGTTTCGCGGGGAACTTTTGGTTTACGTCTCGTCAGCCGTTGCCAAATCACGCTGCCTAGATGTTTCCACCAACCTTTCGCCACACCCAACGCGCCAACAATCGCGGCCAGAATCAAACCGGCAATCACTTGCTGAACGATTGGGTCTTGGATCCATCTCATTCCCTTTAGGCTCCAAACAGTGCGACGGTACTTTGCCACGGCTTACCGTTCATGTCATGGGTTGTTTGTTGTCCAACATGAAGGCATTTCAGCTTGTGCTGCTGCATGAGGTGGTTGCAAGATTCTTCAAACCTCTCAGAGCCGTCTAGTTGAAAAGAGCACAACGGACAGGAACGGACTATATCGGAATGGACTTGCACAATGATTTTGGACGATACCGTGGGCATCTCGGGATTATAGTCGGCTCATTCAACTCAGATACAGCCATCCGACAACTTAGAAAGGAGCCAGCGGGGCCACTCCCACGAGAGCGCCCCGCGTTCCGTTAGATGAACTGACAGATTGCGGATAACTCTTTCGGTAATGACTGGCGCTGCTCTTCGGTGATGCGGCCGTCCATGACGATTCCGCCAAGCAGCGAGTTGCCGCCGAACGTGCGCCAAGCTGCAAGCAGGGATTTGAAATCGTGGACGGTGACGGTTGCGGTCTTGCTGTTGAAGTAAGCCATTGTGTCCTTCTTTCTCATCCCCGCCCCGTCTGTCTGCGGAAGGTAGCAAGACATAAAACAGCAGTCAACCCCTTTATTTTCA
>Ga0335069_10006857_pt1 | contig 16500 bp, 29 predicted proteins | sample Lox_Sample_11_FD_206714 | JGI IMG/M metagenome (GOLD analysis project Ga0335069, IMG submission 206714) | Soil microbial communities from Loxahatchee National Wildlife Refuge, Florida, United States - Lox_Sample_1.1 | ecosystem: Environmental > Terrestrial > Soil > Wetlands | place: USA...
CTGCGCGCTCGAACGGAGATCTTCCGGAAGCGATTCCGAGAGGACCTCCGACAGGACCGACTGGTAGCCTTGCAGTTCCGCCGGCGAGGTGTCCGTCGAGATAAACCGGCCCACCGCATCGACGACCGATTCGGTGACGACGCGCGGGATGGCGCCGGGCGTTGAGGGATCCAGCACGTGGTCCCAGGTCTCCAGCTGATAGTTGTCGGAGACCTGCTTGTACTCCCCCATCGGAACGAGGGTGCCGCGCCCGCGCGAGGACGTGCACACCTCGACGTTGGAGCGGTAGAGTTCGCCGAGGATCTTCCCGTGCGGCGTGTTGAGGACTTCTTCCTCCGCCATCACGTGGTTGTGCCCCGGATTCATGCTCTGTTCGCAGGCGACGCAGTCGCGCCGCGGGTTCTTGTCGAGCCAGACCTTGGTGACGAGGTGCGAGGCGCGCTCCAGGAGCGAGCGGCCGTCCTTCGGGTGCCCGAGTTCGCCGAGCACGCGCCGGCGGTTGATCTTCTGTTGGAACGGCGAGCCCTCGGCGCAGACGCGCTCCCAGAGCCCGTTGCTGTAGCGACGCTTGTTGTTGTTGATGACCTCGCCGAGCTGGTAGATGCCACGCAGCTTGATCCGGCCGCCGTCCTTGGCGTCTTCCGTGATCTCGTACTTGAACGGCTGCGTGTCTTCGATCAGCAGCGCGAGGTCCGTGGTGTCTGACATGGTTGGGACCTCCGCTTTAGATCGCGTCGGTGCCCGAGGACTGGACCGTGAAGAAACGGCCGCCATCGTGGTCCAGGAATTCGAGCATGAGGGTCGCTCGGCCTCCCGCCACGGCGGTCACTTGCGCGCGGCCCTCGGTCGTCTCGACGATGTCGCCGACCGCGAGCGGGTTGGTGCTGGACACCAATCCCGTTGAGCGCGGAAACAGCGAGCTGGAGGCGGCGAGGGTCGTCCCTTCGGCGGTCCGCTTCGGGATCTGACCCTTGAGTAGAATGGCTGGCATGGGTCCTCCTCGCCGTTACGCGAGCGCTGCCTGCTTGAACGCGGCCACGGCCTCTCGCGGCGTGGTGATCTCTCGTTCGGTCACGAGGTCGCGCCACAGCTCATGCTGGTGGTCCGGCAGCCAGTCGGGCGGCGCGTCGGCCAGTTCGGTGGGGTCCACGTCCTTCGTGGACTCGCCCCACACGAACGAGTTGGCGAGCGCCTTCAGGCTCCGGTCGTCACCTTGCATCGCGAGCGAGACCGCGTAGCGAGACTCGCGGAGGATCTGGGGCGTGACGATCTCGCTCCAATCGATCTCGGAGTCCTCCACCACGCGGTAACCGCATTCGGTGCAGACGGATTCGGTGGCGACGACCGGCTGGCCGCACGCCACGCAGTTCATGGGGTGGTCTTCTGCACGGAGCGGACCGCCAGGCTGGTAGGAGGTCGGGGCCGACGCCTGCGCCGCTTGCGCGGACGCCACGTCCTCCCGAATCATCCCGCAGCGCGAGCAGAGCGTCTCCGTGACGTTCTCGGATTCGAGCCCGCAGTACTCGCAGACGAGGAGCAGGCCGGGCTGCGCCGCCTCGGTGGCGGACGCGTTCAGCATCGTGCCCTGGGTCGGCGCGACTTGCTGAGTTGTGGCCTGATCCGCGGCGCGCGAATCCTGCGGTTGCATTGCGTCTTTTGACATGGGGGCTCCACACTGCGGGCACTTGTCATCGAAGGCCGGCTCGCCGTAGTAGCGGCACGGGATCGAGACACCGTCGCGATAGACGGTGCCTTTGCATGCCGCGAGGCGGCGCGGCGGCGGGCCCGCGCCAGGGACGGTTCCGAGGAGCGCGTCCCCGGAACCGCCCGCGAGGTCTGGCATCGATGCGTCCTGCCCGAGCGCTTACTGACCGTTGTCGGTGATGTCCTGGAGCGTATCGACTTCGAGAATCGATCCGGCGCCGGACGAGGCGGCACTCGCGCGCACGCGCACGAGGTCCGAGCCCTGCAGGGCCGGCATCGTGAGCGCCTTCTTCGCGAGCGAACTGAGCGTGCCTGACTTGGCGGCGAGCTGCACGAACGAGAGCCCGTTGTTCACGGACTTCTCGACGATGAACCCGACCGTGCTGACGCCGAGGTTCTTCGCCACGATCGTGCTCGGCGCGTCGTGCGGCGAGAACGAGAGGACCTGCATGTTGCGCATGAACCCGTCGCCCTTCTGGTCGTTGATGTCGGCGCTGTCGGAGAACGTGTCGGCGCCGTAGGTGATCGTGCGGCTCGACGCGCCGCCGTAGGTGACCGACACGAGGCCGGACGAGTAGTCCACGGTGCCGGTCACGCCGGAGGCGTTCTGCGCGACGAGCGCGCCGGCGCCGTCGTCGGTCGCGATCACGGTCGAGGTCGACTTGACCGAGAGCGTGCCGGGCACGATCGGCTTCAGGTTCGCGATCGCCTTCTCGTTCAGCGCGTGCGCCTTGGTTGCGGCGCTGATGGTGAGCGTGCTGTTGCCGGTCCCGACGCCGCCGCCGATGGCGGTGACCTTGACCAGCTCCTCGTTCGCGGTGCCGTACCCGAGGCGGATGTAGTCGTTCGTCGCGAGGCCGCGCTTCTCGGACACCGCGACGGAGGTCGCGCCGACCACGGTAGCGGCCGTGATGACGACGGCGTTGAACGTGGCGTAGACGGTGTCCGAGGTGGCCGCGGCGCAGACCGGGATGGCGGTGACGGTGGCGGCCTTCGGTGCCGACAGCTGCCTTCTGCCCAAAGATTCCATAGTTACTCCTTAGCTTGATTGGTCTAACGCATGCATAGCGTTACGACCGTGGTTGTGCCCAACACCTGGTTGGTGCGGGGAGAGTTGTGCTCGCCTGGCTGGGCGCAACCAGTTCGGAGCGATGTGTGTTCACGGGATCTAGACCCGTCGATCGATCGTGTTGAGAAGTTGGGAGGCGGCGTCCCGCAGACCGCGGAGCCGCGAGAGGAGCGCTTTCATGTTGCCGTTCGTGGATCGCCCGGAGACGTCGACCGCTCGATCGAGCTGCGCGACGGCGAGCGCGAGGTGGGTGCGGATGGCGGGGAGGTCTTGCTCGGTGAAACTGGGGTGGTCGAAGGCCGTGGTGTCTCCGAATTCGGCCCAGCTCAAGGGAGCGGGGCCGAGTTCAGCGGAGGCGCGGAGGGCGGGATCTGGGTCGTGCTGACGGCGAGGAGCCCGTGGAGGATGGCGTCCCACAGCGCGAAGGAGCCGTCGCTGTCGATGCGGGCTTCGCCGGCGTACAGATCGCGATTGCGGGTCGCCATGTCGACCAGCTCCCGCATGCCTTGCCCGTCGGCCTGCCGAACTTGCATGCCGATCACGTCGATCCAGTTCGGGCCGACGTACGGCAGCGCGCTCGCGGCCTCGGACGCGATGCGGTTGAACTCGACCGCCTTCGCTTCGCTCGATGTGATGTCGTCGCGTCGGTCGGGGCCGATGCCGGCCTCCACGATGGTGCTCGGGTGCGCGCCAGCGAGGCGCTGCTCTACGAGGTCCAGAAACGTCATGCGTTGTTCTCCTGAAGGGATTAGAGCGTTGGGGACCAGCCGGAGCCCGAGGCGCCGGTGGAGTCTACGATGACTCCCGTGCTGCCGTCTGGGCGTCGGATGTCGTCCGCGGTTTCGTTCTCGTAATCGAGGCGGAGCGTGGCGCGCTGCCCGCTGATCGCGGTCACGGTCGCCATGCCGCGCGTGGTGCGGACGCGTTCGCCGACGTTCAGCGGGTTCGCGGCCGAGATCGGTGTCGCGCGCGGCACGCTGACATCGTCGTCGCCGGCCGCGACGCGGGGAACTTGCGGGATGACAAGTATGTCAGCGGACCCGGATCCGTTGACCGTATCGATTTGGCTCATGTTGTGGGGAAGCTCCTGGCAGAACGCCAGGTAGACGTGTGTCTACCCCATTCTACCGTGCGTGCGGAAGTTGCGCAAACTTCAGATGAAACTGCCGACCTTGTCGAACCCGCGGACCGACGCGCTGCCGCGCGTCTTGAGGTCGACGTTCACGAGCCGGAAGTTGTGCAGCAGCGCGATCGCTTGCTCGATCGCGAACTCGTCGCGATGCAGCATCGCGCGCATGAACTGCTGGAACGGCGCGTACGCATCGAACTCCTTCCAGCAGTTCTCGATCTTGCCGCGGCGGTCCTCGACCCAGAACACCTGGTAGTACGGCAGGTCGACGTCGCCGTCGAGCTGCAGCTGCAGGATGCCTGGCGCGCGCGGGCGGATCTTCTCCTCGGCCGCGTACGCGGAGTCGAGCGCGATGTCCTCGGCCGGCGGATCGAAGATCACGAGGCCGTCGCGCGTCTGCGTACCGATGACGCTCGGGCCGGTCGGCTCGGGCGCGAGCCCGAGCGCGTCGTTCACGATGTCGTCGATGATGTCGTCAGGCATGATGTGGTCTCGCGAAGAGAGGCCGGCGAGCGTGGTTGCCCACGCCCGCCTGCTCTACCGACGTGCCGCACAAGACGGGGGAGGGATCCGCCCCGGGCACCGCCAGCGCGTGAAGTTTGACGCGGTGCGTCTTTTTGTGCATAATGAGCGGCTCACCCCTTTGATGGAGGAGACGAACTGATGAATTATTACGTGGGTGTTACGAGCGCGATTCCGACGTTGACGGTGACGATCGATGCGACGTGGGCCGGGGTCGTGTTAGGGGTGCTGGTGCTGGTCGGGCTGGCCATGCTCGCGTGGCACGCGAGCGCGGACTGGCGCGCGAGCCTCATGCCTAGATGGGCAAGCCGTCCACGATGGCACGCGTCTTTTCGGGCAAGACAGCGGACAGAACAGGCTTGATGCACTCGTCGGTCCAGAAGCTCACGAGTCGAACGACGGTCGCGACGTCGTTTAGCGTCTTCAGGAGCTTGGCGTAGGCCGCGTTCGACTCGTCGAGCAGCTGCTTCGCGGCGTCCTGCGCGCCCGAGAGCTGCAGCACCAGTCCGGCGGCCGCGAGCGCGATCTCCTCCGGCGAGAGCGACAGGATCGCGTTGATCTCCGCCAGCACGGTCTGGATCTTCGTGAGCGCCGCGAGCCCGTCGCCGAGGAACGGCGCGAAGAGCGAGGCCGCGGCCGCGGTGCACGTGACGACGGAGCCGATCGGGAGCTTGCCGCTGATCGAGCCGTAGCCGCTCAGCAGCATGAGCTGGTGATCCATGTTGCCGATCATGCCGCTCACGTACGGCCCGTAGCCGGTGGTGAGCATCGTCTCCAGGCTCGTGAGCTGATTCAGGAGGCTCTGACCCGTGGTCGGGTCGATGCCGAGCGTGGGGTCGGCCGCGTTCCCGAACATGAGCGCCGTGACGGTCGTCTTCAGGTTCCCGACCGAGTCGACGAGCGAGCCGCCGCCGCTCCCGTTCACGAGGCTCTCGATCGGGTTCACGAACCCGCCGGCGCTGTGCGCGTCGAAGAGCGCGGCGTTGATGAGGGGCGGCGGCATCAGCCCGTGAAGACGGTGTTGGAGCCGAGCAGCACGATGCCGGTGTAGATCCCGACGAACTCGTCGCCGACGCGCGCGGCCGGCAGATTGTCGAGCAGCACGGTCTCGGAGCACACGAGCAGGATGCCGGTGTGGCCGCAGTTCGCGATCACGGTGTCGGAGAAGCGCGCGCGCTCGATGCCGTCCGCGAACACGTCCTCGGACGCCGTGAGGATGTAGCCGGTCTGCGGGCCGTGCTGCTCGCAGACGCCGATCGTTTCGTCGAAGAGGCGCGCGGCCTGCGGCATCAGGCGCAGTACCCACAGTTCGGGTGCCCGCAGCCGCCGCACGGCAGCGTCGGGGACACGCGCCGAGGTCGCCCGTACGCGGAGCCGCCGAAATGCACTTTCCGGCTCTGCGCGTCGTAGTGCGCGCGCGCGAACTCTCCGGTGCGGTTCAGCGTGTCGGCGATCTCGCGCCCGTAGTCGTCGCTCGCCGCGTTGAGCCCGTCCGAGAAGTGGTAGTGGACGCCGGCCTTCAGGTGCGGCGCGCGGCGCTGCAGCGCGTCCATCACGTGCGATTCCAGGCCCTCGGTGACCGGCTCGTCCTTCTTCGGCTTCGGCGGCTTCTTCACGACCTTCCAGGTCGGCACCGCGGGCCAATGGCCCTCAATCAGTTCCTCGACGACCGCTCCAGGATCGGCGCCTTCAGCGATCGCGTCGAGCGCGCTCTCGATCTCCTCGTGACGCCACGGGCGCTTGCCCTTCGTGCCGCCGAGATGATGCTTCATACGCTCGAACGTGCCGGTGATATACTTCCAGTCGCCTTTGTGGCCCTGCGCGGCCGCCGAGGCCTTCGCCTCGCGCCAATGTTTTTCGTCGGCTGCCGATTTCACAAGATTCGCGGGCATGTTACTTCCTCGTGCCGCCCATCACGCGGGCGTGCTGTTTCGCGTTGCGGTTGTGCGCGGTGCGCGCGTGCTTCACGTAGGCCGCGAGCACGTGCTCGGCCGGCGGCGGCGTGTTGTAGCGCAGGAGCCGATCGCGGATCTCCTGCTCGATCGTTGCGAACGGCGTGCTGACATGATGCTTCCCAACCAGCGCTTCCACCATGCGGCGATCCGAGGAATTCAGACTGAATGCGCCGCGCGCGGCCCTGCGGGCCTCCACGAGCTGCGCGAAGATCATGAGGGCTTCCTGATGAGTCGCGGCGCGGCGGCCGGGTCTATCCGCGTGCTGTTCCCGTTATCGAACACGACGTGAATGAACGCCGGAGTAACGGCCTTCACGACGCCATCGCGGCCGTGAACGATAACGCGATCGCCGACCTTGTGAGGCGTTGTGGTTTCCGCGCCTCCAAAGACGACGCGCGCCTCCACCAGATGCTCGAACATCGTGTTGATTCGCATTCGTGCCTTCATGATACCATCCCGTTACCCTACCAGCACGCGATCCGCGCCGACACGCACGACGCCGATGTTGGAGAGCGCGCGCAGCAGCACCATGCCGCCGCACTCGGACGAGACCTCCGTCGCGCTCCAGCGCCCGTCCGCCATGTACTTGCCGGCCGTGTAGTGCGTCGAGAACGACCAGAGGTACGGCGAGAGCACCTCGTCGTGGAAGCGGCGGTACCCGAACCCGTTGTAGGATTCGAGCTTGAACGCGATGCCGGCCGCGGTCCACGGGCTCCACACGTCGAAGCGCTCCAGGCGGAGCGCGTCGACCGCGCTCTCGGCCCACGAGAAGGGCGGGTCGCCGTCGAGCGGGCGGCCCTTCGGGACATGGACCGTGCGCGCGGTCAGCGGGTCCCCGTTATGCAGGTGGCACGCGAAGTTCAGGCTCGATTCGAGCGAGTGGATGATCCCGACCACGAACCACGGCACGCCGGTCTCGCGCATGACGTCCGAGTAGCGCGCGACGTCGACCGCGATCTGGCGCGCGCGGCTCGCGGCCGCGGACGCGTACTCGGGCCGGATCACGCACGAGTCGAAGAGCCGATCGTACTCGTCCCGCAGGCCCTCGAACGTGAGGTCGTCGTCAATCATCGTCCTCGTCGTCCTCGCACGCGTGCAGCTCCACGTCCTGGATGTAGGTCATGGCGAAGTGCAGGAGCCCGAGCGCTTCGAGCGGCGAGGCGCCGGCCAGCATGACGCCCGGGTCGACCGCGCCCGGGTCGTCCTCGATCGCGTTGTTCCACACGATGAGCAGCTGCTCGGTCTTGACCTCGCCGCGCTCGATGTCGTCGAGGAGCTGCCGCAGCATCTGGGCCGGCGTCCACGCGTGCGGGTCCCCGAGGTACGGCGCGAGGTAACTGACCTTCGGCTTCGCTTTCGGCGGCTTCGGAATCGTCTTCATGGGCCGATCTCCTACTCCGCGCACGTCCGCACTGTCAAATGACAATGCGGACACACGAGCTTGCAGCGTTGCGTCTCGCACGGGCGCCCGCAGAGCGGGCAGCGCTCGCGCGAGGCGTCCGGCTCGCCGTTACTGGCGGTGAACTTTGAGGAGCGTGTTGTGATCGACAACGTGCGGCGTTCCGTACCGGCCGCCGCCGTTCACGACCAGGTGATCGTGCCCGCTCGGCTTCACCATCACGACGCGGCCCGTGTGACGGACCCAATCGATAGAGCCATCGCGATTGCGGCCGCCGGGAATCAGGTACGTCACGCGATCGTGCGGACGCACGGTATCGATCAGACGCGGGGCGCTCATCTCGCTCACGACCTCCGTGGCGTCCTCGCCGCGCGCGACGCGCGAGAGGATCGCCTCGCTGACTTTAGACCGGTCGCCGATGCGTTCCATGCCACGCGGCGTGCACATCGTCCCGTGGCATCCGCTGACGGAGCACGAGCGCGTGCGCCAGTCGCCGAGGATCTCGACTTTGCCGCCGCAGTCTTTGCACCATGCCCTCGACCCGCCGCCACCGTCGTTGTACCACGGGCCGAGCTTGTGGCCGCGCTTCGAGGCCTCGCGGCGCGATTTGTGTTTCGCGATCGTGAATTCCCTTTGGGCAGGCATGGGGTCTCCTAGATGTGTGTGCGGATCGCGTCCCACACGCGGGCGCGGAATCGCGGCTGCGCGGCCGGCAGCAACGAGGGTTGAATGATCGGACGCAGGTGCGTGATGAGGTGCTGCGCGAGGCGTTGGTGCCCGCGCTCGTTCGGGTGCACGCCGTCCCCGAGGTAGAAGCGCGGCTCGCGCGGGATCGCGTGCTCGCCACGAATCAGTCCGAAATCGCGCGCGGCCGCGAGCTGCTCGATCGCGGCGCGGAACTGCGCGAGCGACTCGCCATGCTTGCTCGTGCGCTCCTCATCGAAGCGCCAGGGCGGCGTGAAGCACGCCACGTGGCGGATCGCTTGCGGCACGAGCGGCCGTAGGCCATCGAGCAGCTCCGCGTACGCGTTGCGAAACTCCCGCAGCGGGATGTCGAAGCCCCAGTCGTTCGAGCCGAGCGCGATCAGCACGCAATCGAGCCCGAAGATCAGCTGCAGCTGCCGCACGATCTGCGCCTGGCGGAACATGCCGGGCAGGATGCCGGCGCTCTCGGTGTGGAGGTCCGCGGCCGTCGCGCCCGCGTACGCGATGTTGTGGATCATCACGTTCAGCGCGTCCTCGACCTGCCGCACGCTCGCGGTCTCGACACGCGTCAGGCCGGACGCGACGGACCCGCTGTCGCCGAGCAGAACCGCGTGCTTGATCATGGGCACCCGAGCGTGTGGTTGTTGGCCGCGATCGTGTACTCGTTCGAGCGCACGTGCGTGTCGCCGTTCGCGTCCGCGGCCGGGCACGCGCTGAGCGGCCGCGCGCCGTTGATGATGTCCGTCACGATCGAGAGTTCGGCCGTCGTCACGATCCCGTCGCCATCGCAATCGCCCGCGCACTGGCACGCGCCCCCCACGCAGCCCTGGCCCGCGAGGCACTGCGTGGGCGCGGAGGCCGCGCTGTCGCACGGGATCACGGGCTTGCAGAAGCCGGCGCGGCACGCGGTCTGCGGCGCGCACGTCGCGCTCGTCATGCACGCGACGAGCGCGCCAACGCACGTCACGGCGCCCGGCGTGCCTTCCTTCGTGGGCGCCATGCGCAACTTCGCGATCGGCGTGCTGCAGGACCGGCCCCACGCGCCGCGGCCCTGGATCGCCTGGAAGTCGCTCGCGTCGGTCCGGAAGAACACGCGCGTGCGCGGCGTCGGGACCGCGGTCGGCACGATCGTGCGCGTGCTGGTGACGGTCGCGCTCGGCGCGCCGGCCGTGATCGCGATCGAGCCCGGCAGGCCCGTCACGGGCAGCACGCTCGCGCCCGCGATGTCGCTCGCGGCGTAGTTCGCGCCCGAGAGCGAGAACGTGCCGGCCGTGGCGGCGGTCGCGAACGTGCACGTGTAGACCGCGCCGTCCGGCAGCGGGTTCGGGTAGTCCGGCGCGCCGAGCACGCTGACGCGCTTGACGGTCGAGCCGCCGAACGCGCCGATCGACTCGATCGCGATCTGGTGCCCGGCCGGCGGGTCGCAGCCCACGAGCGAGAGCGCGGCGGTGGTGTACGTGAGATCGTTCGCGACGCCCGACAGCACCCGGCCAGCGGCCGAGAGCGTGGCGGTGATCGCGACCGCGCTGTTCGTGCCGGCCGTCGCGGACCCGAGATCGACGCGGACCGTGGCGGGCGTGGCGGTCGGCGTGCCGCCCACGAGCGCGACGACCACGGTGCCGTTCGCGCCCGAGATCGACGCGATCGCGTCCGCGTTCGGGTCCTCCGCGGTCTCGTTCGAGTTCGTGAGCGTCGTGGCGCCCGGCGCGGCGCCGCTCAGGATGCTGAACGTGCAGGTGTAGAGCGGGCCGTCCGGGATCGGGTTCGTGTTCAGCGGCGGCCCCACCACGAGCACGCGGATCGTCGTGATGTTGCCGATCGTGCTGACGACGCTGCTCGACAGCGGGCGGTTGAGGGCCGGGTTCGGCACGCAGTCCGAGAGGAACGTGAGACCCAGGACCGTGGTGTCGAACGCGATGTCGTTCCCGGTGCCGGCGACCTGCAGCCCGCCGGCCACGAGGCTCACGGTGATCGGGACCGTGCTGCCGTGCAGGCCCGTGCCGTTCCCGATGTTGATCTGCACCGCGCGCGTCGGCGTGACGGACGCGGTCAGGGTCTCGGTCGCGGTCGCGGTCTGGAGCGGCGTCGGCGTGATGGTGCGGGTCGCGGTCGCGGTGCCGGTGCGCGTGACGGTCGCGGTGACGGTGTTGGTCGCGGTGTTGGTCGCGGTATTCGCCGGCGTCGGCGTGCGGGTCGGCGTGCTCGTGACGGTGCCGGTGAGGGACGGCGTCTGGGTCTGCGTGCGGGTCGCGGTAGCGGGCGGCGTGCCGGGCGTAAGGGTCGCGGTCGACACGATGACCTGGTTCGGGAGCGCGCCAGGCGTCGGGGTGTTCTGCGCGCGCGCCGGCGCGCTCGCGAGGAACGCTAGCACGCACGCGATCGGAACGAGCCGCATCGCGTGGGGCAACGTTGGGCCTAGTGGCCGGTCGCGTTCAGCGCGAACTGCGCGCGCCGGCGGACCTCGGGGTCGCCGCGCTTGGCGGCCGCGCGCATCTTCGCGACCGGGATCTTCTGGCCCTGCGCGACGTGCAGGTCGCGATGGAGCTGCCCCTCGCGGAAACTAGGCTTGTCGGTCGCTTTCGAGATCCACTGGTCCTCGCAAAGTTCCGCGAGCACGTCCTCGAACGTTCCGTCGCGCGCGGCGTCGATCAGGCGCTCCGCGATGTCTGGCTGATGCATAGCGATCCTCTGCATGATGGTGCGCGCGCGCTTCGATGGGCGCGCGGTTAGGAACCCACGACCGGTGGCGGCGTGGTACGGCGGCGGCGTCGAGAACTGGTCGGCGGTCGGATCGATGATGCTGCCATCGGCGTGCTTGAGGAACCAGTGCGTGCCGCCCTCGTGTTTGAGCGTGTGCGGGGTGTAGCCGGCCGCTTTGCCACCGAGCAGGTGGTAGAGCGCCTCGGCCGCTGGGTAACAGAAGGCTTTCGGATTGTGTCGATAGGCGGGATGAAGGAGGTCGGGCGTGAGGACGTCGCGAACGCGCGCAACGAGCGCGTCGCGCGTCATGCGGGCTTGCGGGCGGGCGCGTTCCAACCGATCCCAAGAACGCCGTGCCGATACCCGACGGCGTAGTCGCCGTGCTCGGGCGCTTCCGCGTACTCGGATCGGATGCCGAGCCGGCGGTCGGCGCTCCCGGCTCGGTAGCCGGCGGCGTAGCTCGGGAACGGCGCGCTCATGTCGCCGATCTTTTCTTGCCCGCTTTCAACAACGCGAGCGCGCGGCTGCCCGGACGGCGTCTTCGGCATGCGGGCGCCGCGCCGCGCCGGCTTCCCTTGCGAGTGGACGCTCTGGAACGCGGCGCGCTCCAGCACGAGATCGAGCGGCGCGCCATCGAGGAGCGCGTCGACCGCCTCCGTGCCGTAATCGTCGCGCTTGTGCTTCTTGCGGCGCACGTACTTCGAGGCGTCCCGCATCGGGCCGCCCGGAGGCGCGGTCGGGAGCCGTACCTGCTTCCAGATCGGTTTGGGTTTCTTCTTCGGCATCAGTCGGTGTGCAGGTAGCGCGCGAGCTGCCGCGGGCTCGCGCCGCTCACGTCGGCCGGGATCAGGACGCCGGGCGCCCAGTAGAGCGAGCCCCAGTCGAGCGGGCGCGGGTGCGTGCGCGCGTGCACGCGCGGGCGCGAGGCGTACCGCCGCGGCACGTGGCGCGCCGAGAGCGCGTAGCCTGGGTTCGAGCCCATGCCGGACGCGTTCGATTGCCGATTGCGGCCGTACATCGAGCGGCGCGTCTCGACCAGGTGCTCGAAGCGTGGGGTGTTGATGTCCATGATGCTGCGTCTCCTGATCGATTCATTGAATCGGTGCTGGCGCACCGCGGACGGCTCGGCGCGGTTGAGCGCGTGCTGGCAGATCCAGCGCGGCTGATCGGTCGCGGCGTTCGCGAGGTGCGTCGCGAGGTCCTCGTTGCTGACGCCGACGTTGCAGGGCTCGTTCTTCTCGTGCTTGTGCACGTGCTGCCCGAAGACGTAGGACCACGCGTCGTTCGCGGGATCGTTCCAATGCAGCCGCAGCACGTCCTTCGATTCCGGGTGCTTGTAGATCCGCATCGACTTCGAGAGCTTCGTCAAGCGGAACCCGAACCGGTCGGCCGTGTGGTGCATCGCGATCCAGTTCGGGTGCGAGCCGTGCGTGTCGCCGAGCGCGCGCTGCACGCGGTGCATCGGGACCGCGGACGGCCCGCGCGAGCGGAGCTGCGTGATCTCCTCGCGCGAGAGGTTGCCAAGGTCCGGGAAGTCGGGATCGCGGTAGAGGTCGCGCCGACGCATCGGCACGACCGAGATCGCGCGCGGCCTAGTCGGCATACGGCGATCTCGGCGGCGGCCGCGTCGGATCCAACACGAAGTTGTTCGATGTGGTGGTGCCGTACCACGTAGCGAATCGTTGGGTAATCATACCGCACGTTCCGCACGCTTGCTGCCACGAGCTGTTCGAGGCGCCGCACGTCGGGCAGACCCACGTAACCGGTGGGGCTGGGTGCCACGGCGGCGGTGGAAGCGGCCGCGGCTGCTGCCGTCGTATGAGATCGAGCATATCTTCGAGCGCATCGAGCGCATTACTAGCTAGCCTCCCGCCGGGCCCGTACGTGCGCTCGCCGAGGTCGCCGCCGCTCTCGTCCCCGATGCACTCGTACTCGAACTTCGGTTTCAATCGTTTCGCCATTGGGATCGAACCGCTCCTTCGCGATATAGTTCGGACAACTCCTTCGCCGACTCGACGCTGCGCCACTGCGTGCTCGTGCCGTACTTCTGCCAGAGCGTGCCGCCGCTCGCGTCCCCGATGCATTCGTACTCGTCGCGCACGAACAGGATCGGGAGGTGATCAGTTTGGTCGCTCATGGCCCTCGGTGGCGCGGATCGCGAACCGCACGCGCTTCGACCCGCGCTGGCGCACGTGCACGCCGCTGAAGGCGCGCACGCCCGGCACGAGCTTCAGGAACGCGCGCGTCGCGCTCAGGAGGTGCGGGAGCCCGCTCGGCCGCAGGAGCAGGTGCCCGACCTCGATCGTGCCGGCCTCGCGGAGCGCGCCGATCGCGGACCCGATCTGTCGTCGGCCCTCGTGCCACGTGACCACGAGGAGGCCGGGCGCGGCGCCGGCCGCGAGCTGCGGCGCCTTGAGCGGGTCGGGGAGGACGTAGTGCTGATCCTTCGGCGCGGTCCACAACTTCGCATTCATGCCGACTCCTGATCCGTGGCTGGGCCGGCGTACGCCAAGAGGCCGGCGAGGAATCCGAGCAGCGTGAAGAACAGCACGCAGTTCGGGTAGTACGTCGAGTCGCCGCTCATGAGCCACACGGCCGCTCCGAGCGCGGTGCCGAACGCGACGCCGAGCGCGGCGTGCACACACGCGAACGCGATCATTCGGTGGGCTCCACGATCTGCGGGCCGGTCGCGATCTGGTAGTTCAGCGCGTGCGTCGCGATCTCGGGATGCAGGCCGAGCGCGCTCAGGCCGTCGGCCGCGCGCGCGGCCGCTTCGAGCTGCACTTGCAGCACGAGCACTTTCTTGCGGTACTCGGTGGCCTCCTCGGGCGTGACCGCGAGCTTCTCGTGCACGATCAGGCTCAGGACGTCCAGCTCCATGCGCAGCGGCCTCGTGGCGCGCTCGACCGCGGCCGCCACGAAGGCCGGGATCTCCTTGACCAGGGCCTCGACCGTCTTCTGCGTGCGGCGGGATCGCTCGCGGTCCGAGAGACGCTTGGCGCTTGCGACTGGCATAGTGGCCCTCCTCATGCCAAGGATATCACGCGCGCCTGAGCAATTCGATCGCTTGGTCGATCGAGAGCCGGCGCTCGCAGAGTTCGTCCACGACGCGCGGTAATCCTGGCACGAGGCCGCGACGGAGCGCGTCGCGCAGGATCCGCTTCACGACCGCCTTGCCTGGCCCGCGGCTCGCGCTCGTGTTGATCGTGGCGGTCGTGCCGGCCGTCCAGTCGTCCGGCGCCCAGTTCGAGCGGATGCTGACGTGGAACGCGCGGCGCGGGCGGCGCGGCGTCTTGCGCTTCTTCGGTCGGCGGCGCGACGCCATCTCAGTCGATCCGGACTGGGTCCTGGCGCTCGGGGCCTTCGGGCAGCTCGGTGCGCCGCACGCCGGTCCGCGTGTCGTACCCGTAGGCCTCCAGGTCCGCGGCCGTGGTCTCGATCAGGCGCCCGTTCGGGAGCTTGACGCGCCACGCGCCGTCCGGCGTGTCGGGCTCGATGACGGCGCCGTCCTGCACGAGCAGGCGGAGGTGGAACGCTCGCGGGTCGATGGGCATGCTCTAGCGGTACCAGTTCCGCTCGATCCAGTCCAGGTCGCCGCGCCGGCTCGATTGCGCGAAGTTCTTCGAGTCGGACGAGAACCCTCCGAGGTCCTCCGGCGCCTTCATCTGCTCCGCGCAGCCGGGGCAGACCTTGAGGACGCGGGCCGCGCGCCCGGCCGGCTGCCACTCGACCGGGACCTTGGTCGGGCTCGGGCGCCTGCAGCGGTCGCATGGGGCATGCTTCATAAAGTTAGCCTCCTCCAGGGCGTTCGGGTCGAGCGCGAGGTCGACCGGCGCGCCGGCCAGTAGTGCCTCGATGACGCCCTGCACGTGCTTTTTCTGACGGGACATGGAAAACTCCTTCAGGCTATTAGTAGTAGTTGGCACGCTTCCTGCACCTTTTCATCGATAGGAGGTGCGAGATGGCTGACGTGACGAAACAGACCCCGGTCCAGATCGACACCGAGCTTGCTCGCCTCTTCGGGGCGCAGGAACGCGCCGGCTCGCTCCTGGCCTGCGCGCGGGACGCCCTGAAGCGCGGCCAGAAGGTCACCGCGGACCTGAAGGCTCGCTATCCCAAGGAGTACGGCCCCGACTTCAAGTTCCGCGAGGAGATCGAGGCCGAGGCCGCGATCGCCGAGCAGACCCGAGTTATCAGCAAGGTCCGCGACGCGATCCGGCCGCTGACGGCCGAGTTCGAGCGCCGCCCGTGGTCGAGGTTCTTCCTGGTCCTGAACGGGAACGGGCACTGCCACAGCTCGCGCTCGTGCTCGACATGCTTCCCGACGACCCGCTACGCGTGGGTGACCGCGCTGTCGGGCGCGACCGAGGATGAGGCCGTGAGGGAGTACGGCGAGAAGATGTGCACGATTTGCTTCCCCTCGGCGCCGGTCTCGAAGTTTTGGGGCGAGGGTCGCGTGGCGCGCGAGGAGCGCGAGGCGAAGGACGCCCGCAAGGCCGAGCGCGACGCGAAGCGCGCGGCGCAGGACGCGGCGGCCGTGATCGATCCCGCGACCGGCCGCCCGCTGTTCAAGACCGAGCGCGCGGCCCGCAACGAGCTGTCGAGCCAGGTCGAGTGGGTGGTATCGAGCGAGCGGCATCGGCCGCGCGAGGCCGACCACGCGGCGCGGCTCGCGGAACTGGCGCTGGAGTACCGCGAGAAGGCGATGCGGGTCGCGCGCCCGCTGGGTCTCAAGCTGGGCGTGTCGCCCGAGTCGCTGTTCGACGAGTACTACGCCAAGAAAGAGGCCGCGTACCGCAAGCGGGCCGCGAAGGACTTCGCGGAGGCGATTCGCCGCGGGTTCATCACGGCCGAGCAGGCGGAGGAGGACATGGAGTGGTTGAAGCAGAAGGGGTACCTGTGATACTTGGCACGAGTCCTGCACCTTTTCATCGATAGGAGGTTGGTTGATGAGACACTCCCACAAGGTCGAGAGGACCGCGGTCGCGCCGTACTTCGGCTGCGAGGCCACGACCGCGCACCGCTGCGACGTGGTCGCGCACGGCAACATCGCGATCGTCGAGACCTGCGCCTGCGGCGCGGTGCGGCGCACGAACAACAACCAGCGCCGGTTCGAGCGCGGGCCGTGGCGCACCAAGTTCCAGGAGGCATGATGGCGGACTGCCGAGTCGAGAACCACGGGACGCTGTTCCTGTTCCAGCCGCTCACGCCGGCCGCGAGCGATTGGATCGAGGAGCACGTGCAGGAGGACGCGCAGTTCTTCGGGACCGCGCTCGTTGTCGAGCACCGCTACGCGCGCGTCCTCGCCGAGGGGATG
>Ga0335069_10006858_pt1 | contig 16499 bp, 13 predicted proteins | sample Lox_Sample_11_FD_206714 | JGI IMG/M metagenome (GOLD analysis project Ga0335069, IMG submission 206714) | Soil microbial communities from Loxahatchee National Wildlife Refuge, Florida, United States - Lox_Sample_1.1 | ecosystem: Environmental > Terrestrial > Soil > Wetlands | place: USA...
GTTGTCGAGTTGGAGCAGCGCCTCCTCGAGACGGATTTAGCCTTGCAGGAAGTACGCGCGAGTCTACGTGAACCAGAAAGGCGAATCGTCGGCTTGGAGCACAAACTGGAGAGTGCGGTATCGGATCAGCAGGAATTACGCGAAGGATTTTTGGAGCGAGCGAAGCATATTACCGAGCTGGACCATCTGCTGGGCGATGCGCAAACAGGCCTGCAGGAACTGCGCGAGAGATTTGTGCTGCCCGAAAAGCGAATAGGCGAGTTGGAGCGCCGCCTCAACGATGCGGAGTCCGGAGTGGTGAGGGTCGACGAGAGACTTCGCCGGCCAGAAGGGCGAATTCCGGAGCTGCAGCGCGAACTCGCCGGCATCGAAGCCGCTCTCCGTGCAATTTGTTTCAGCCGTACCTGGCGTACCTTGACGTGGATTGGCGGAGTCGTCCTGAGGCTCGGCGGTAGGTCTGATCCGCGTAAAGACCTGCTGCAACCGGACAGCGACGTGCGCGCCGTGGAGCAGGCCCGCGGCTGAGAACAGAAGCAGGACACGATGTCATCGCCGCCTGTGCCACAGCCGCTCCTGGGCAGTTCGACAACGCCGTGGCTTCACCATGCGGACCTGGTCGGCGTCCCCATAAGGGGCGCACCCCTGCCGGATTTTCTGACCATCTGCCCGTCCAGAACGGGTACGACCTGGCTGGCTCATCACCTGAGCAGGCATCCGGGCATCTATGTCCCGCCCGAGAAGGAACTCCGGTACTTTGATGCACGATGGCGAGCCAAGCGCATCGACTGGTATCACGGGTGCTATCGGGATGCAGGATCTCGTCTGAAGGGTGAATTGACGCCCTCGTATGCGTTGCTCCCCTCCATTGCAATCAGCACCGTTCAACGTGTAAATCCACGGCTCAAGCTTATCTTTCTGGCACGGCGTTTGCCGCAGCGCGCCTGGTCGCACACTCGCCACTGCTGCCGGCACTACGAAGGCGTGTTCCGCAATCGCCTGGCTGCGCTGGCGGATTTGCCCGCCGCCGATCTCGTGCTCGATTTCCTCTCGGATTACGCACTCAGCTCTGCCGATTATTCCGGCATTCTACTGCGCTGGCTCGAGTTCTTTCCCCCGAAACAGTTTTTCGTACGGTATTTCGAAGACGCGGTAGCCCGGCCAGAGGCGTATCTGAAAGACCTGCTGGATTTCCTGGGGGTAAAAGGCAGCCTCCCGGAAGGCGACCTGTATGCTCGCATCAATGAGGGCTCCGCTGTCAACCTTCCGGACTGGGCCGGTCCGTTCCTTGAAAACCTCTTCGCGGTCCGACAGACGAGGGCCGTAGCATTTTTCGAGAGTACGTTCGGTTTGAAACCGGTCTGGCGGCCGCCCGAGGTCCAACCGCACGATCCATTCTGGATCGAGGATACTTCGGAGGGTTGGCGAGTATCCCTGCATCGCGGTGTTTTCCAGGGCGTACGTCGGGTGAACGGTGACCGAGTGGAAAGTCCCTTCCTCCATGATCTTCGGCGACAGATGGCGGGTACGAGTCCCGTACCCGCAGTTGAATCCGGGCTCCGTTCGGGTGAAGAACAGCGGCTGGACGAAATCCTGCGGCAGTTGGACAAAGAACTCACACTGGCCGAGGTCGTCCACGTCGGTGTTCTCCGTGGATTCAACCTCGTGCGATGGAAGCGCCTCTTCTTCGGCATTCGGCAGAGTGCCGGGGCGGTCGACATTACGATGGATGAAGAGGTCCTGCGCGGCCGGCATCCGGCAGAAGACCTCATTATTGCGGCCAGCCGCAGGGAATTGGAGGTTCGAATCAACGCCGTCGAGGATAGCGGTGCCGGCGCCGCGCGTTTCGATCCGTCCGGCCGGAGGAAAACAGGTCCGGACGAAGTTTCCTCGGTGCCACACTTGGTAGGCAGTTACCGCGACTTTAATCTCGTTCACTACGGGGGAAGAGTCTACGGCTTGCGACAGAGCCTCGGTCCAGTCGACCTGACTGCCAGCAGCGACCAGCTACAACGGTTCCGTGCAGAGGACTTCATCGTCGCCGAGTCCGAGGCAATCGTGCTCGCCCGCATCGATAGCCTGTGAATCGCCTATCGTTCCCGGAGCGCTTGGGCCGGGCGGTTCGCTACCGTGAGCTGATGCGGGAATCCGTATTCGGCGAGATCACTTGTGGTCAGAGTGGCCGTGTTCCCGGCTTGGTCCGCAAGAAACACGGAAGTGACCGTCCAGATGCCGATCTCGCTCCCGGCTGGAAAAACAACCGCCGCCGCACCTGTCTGAGACAGGGTCGGCATAAAACGGGCGGATCCGTTGAGAATAATGTGGCCGGACGGACTCGTGAAGGACGCCTGAAAGGTGGTCGCCCCGGATAGATCGTCGCCTATTTGGAACTTGAGCAGCACGCTCACCGCGGAGCCATTTGTTTCAATCGCGATTGGTGAGAAATCGAATGCAACTAACCGCGGAGCTATGGTGTCCTGAACGGAGAGCACGGTAAGCGTGTCCGTGAATCCTCTCGCGGCCAGTGCTTCTCCATCCAGGACCAGAGTGTTGCCGGCCGCATCGGCCAGGAAGACCGCGCCGGCCGTCCAAGTGCCCGACTCGCTGAACCGCGGAAACGTGAGCGCCTTCGAGGCAGCCACTGCGGTTCCGGGACTGAGGTCGAACCTCACTGTCCGTGCATCCGTTCCCGAAGGGCTGCGAAAGCTCATCTCAAACAGCCTGACCCCGGAAAGATCGTCCGTGGCCTTCAGTTTCACGGTCACATCCGCGGGCCCGAGCGTTGTATCGATCATAAGTGGCGCGAATGAGATCGCATCGAGCTTTGGCGGTGTGTTATCAACCACCGATACAACGCGGAAGGTGGTTGGAAAACCGGCTGCAGTGATGCGTTGCGTGTCGAGAGTTACCGAATTGCCTGCGCCATCGGCGGCAAACGCGCTTGCCACGGTCCAGGTGCCCGAAGAACTATGCGCTGGAAGCGTGACCCTTACCGAACCGGCGACCGAATGGGCAGCCGTGAATGAGGCGCTCGCTCGCTGCGCGACAATCCCCAACGGATCCGCAAGACCAACCTCGAAATAGAACGGTCCGGGTGAACAACCGCCTATCGTGAAATGAACCTCGAGGTCGGCCGGGCTTGTGGAAGTATCAATGGCGGCAGGCGTCAACCGGAGACCGGCCAGGTAAAGCGGCGAATCTCTCGCCGCCGTCCCTGCTACCGGCAGCGCCATTAGGATCAGTCTAGCTATCCAGAGTCGACGCATTTCTTTTAGCCAAACACTAGTCTGACCGCACACTGCGGCAACGATCACATTCTAGTGATAGGAGTGCCATTGGCAACGCCGTTGGATCCGTTGCCTCCCATGGCTGTCTGGCCATCGCTGGAGATCGTTCCCCCGTTCGGATTGTATGCAGTCGAATTTTGCATCATGACGTTGTTGATCGACCGTATCGAGGATCCCGGAAAGCTCAGCATCGCGTTCCCGTTGCTGTTCATCTGGCTGTTGATCACGTTGATCTGGGAGCCGGCCTGAGTTTGCTTGATCGCCGCGCCGTTCATCGAGATGATCGAGTTCTGCACCGTGATCACGCTGGTTGCCAGACCCAGTAAGCCGGGAGCACAACCCCAGATCCGAACCTCACGCAGGTCAGCCAAGGCAGTGCCGCCCGTTGTCCCGACGCTGATTCCGGGGCCGGTCACATCGGTGATCGTTAGGCCTTGTGCCGTAAGGGAAGTGCTCGCCGACGCATTGACTTGCACACCAGCGGTCCCGAAGCCATTCACTATGGTGACGTTTTCGAGATGCACGGATTTAGCTTGCAGAATATTGATGCCTATCGTGCCTGGCGATCCCGACTGTCCCAGGCCATCAATGGACAGATTCCTGATCGTCACGTTGTCGCCTGTCCCCGCATTGATGGTGATGCCAGGGGTTCCTGAAACCAGGATCGACGCCACCTGGCCGGCACCTCCGTCGAGGGTAATGGCCTTGGTAATGGTGACGGCTCCGAATCCGCCCGGATCGAGGCAATCGATCTCGCCGCCAACCGCAGTCTTCGAGATAGCCCCGGCAAAGGTTTTGCACGGCGCCGTCCGGCTACAGGGGTTCGCGTCGTCGCCTACGCCGGATACCCATGTCCGGGTGGCTTGTGCACTTGCGGTCGAACTCAGTCCTATAGCCAGGACCATCATCGGCAATGTCGAACAAATACTCGCTTTTCTCACGTTATTCAATTCTCCAGTCCTCCGGCCGTCTTCTTGCATGCACAGATATCCTCACGACCTCAGCAATCTGTTTGTATTCACCTGCGTGCGGAATCACACAACTCGATGTGCTTGCGGGGTTTGATGATACCGATTCAGGAGAGCGCGCGTCAAGATATCCAATGGAAACTGTCTAAAGTTAGCGATCGCGGGCGCTGCCTATGCGTGGAAGAAAACGTTGCAGGCGCTCAAGGATGGCTTGGCGAGCTGCCGCCAGGTTGGCCTGACCTGAGGACCAGCAGGAGGCGTAGCCGTTGTGCATGGTGCTCTGAAACAGTGCTGACACTAGAGCCGCATGCCATGGCTCGGCGCCAAGCCGCCCATGCAACTCGAGCTCTTTGGCAAAGGCCTCGATTCTCTCGATCTCGCTGGTAGCAACGCGCAATCGTTCGCCGTCGTTGGTCGCAGCGGGCTGCAGCAAAGCGTTTGCGACATAGCCCAGCCCGTACTCATCCATTAGTTCCGGATGGAGTTCCAACATGCGCCGGAGAGATTGGCCCACAAAAAACTGACGCTCGAGAAAGGCCTCCAGGCTATACACGTGATCATGCAGCCCAAGAGAAGCCGGATCGTAGTACAACCGCAAACCGGTTGGGGACTGCCACAACCGGTAGGCTAACTCCATGTCTTCCAGAGCCGCCCCGGGAAAACCGGCATCGAAACCATCCGCCATCCAGTCTTCTACCAGAGATTTTTTGACCGAGACGTTCGACGTGTAGAAGAACTGCCAACCCGCGAAGCCGCCGGGCGTGAGGCGGGAAAATGCGAACTGAGATCCATCTTCCAGGCTGCGAGCCATGGTGAAACTCACCTGGAAATCGGGAGGCTCAGGCCAGCTTATCCTGCCCACGACGGCGAAATCGAGCTCAGGATGTTCCGCGTGGAGCCGGGCATGAACGCGGAAGAAATCGTCGTTGGCCGGAACGATGTCGTCTCCCATGAAGAGCAGAACCTCTTTGCGCGCCATGGCCGCCCCATAATTGCGGGCTCTGCCAGGTCCTCCTGGCGGCAATGAGTGCCAGGACAGATTGGTCTCGACGGCACTGCGCTCGCGTAGCAATTCGGGAGTGTCATCGGTCGAGCCATCGTCAACAACGACGAGTTCCAGATCGCAGCCCCCGCCATGTCGTCGACAAGCGTCGAGCGTCCGTGCCAGCTTCTGGCTGCGATTCCGCGTGGGAATGATGATGGAGAGTGGCACCGGCTCGTGGGTGACGACAGGCGCCGCTCGCGGGGCAGGCTCAAGGCGGCTCAGGTACTGAGCCAGAGTGAGGCCGGCATTCGGGCTCTGCCGTTCGGAGGGTGATACCGAGAGGAAATGTTCCAGCTCATTGGTGCCCGTATCCGCGACTTCCGGGTGCTGCCGGGCGTAGTAGTGAACATCAAAAAACAGGTTCGGATTCCGGCCCTCGCGAGCTCCGTATTGCACGAAATGAACCAGCGGATTGAGGCCGCTGGCAGCCACATCCGGGTAGGTCAGGAGATACCAGTTGCTGTCGAAATGCGGATTCGGGTTGTAGCCCTGAAATCCGCCCACGCGCAGGTAGTGGAGCATGGGCCTGACGCCGCTCCTGGCGACATCGTGATAGCGCCTGCGGTACCATTCCTCATCGACGAGGACAGGAGGGACTCCGAGCCGCAGGCGGCTTAACCAGGGCCAGCGCGCTGAGATCATGGCAAGCATCCGCCAAAGCCACCGGCCGACGCGGACCGGCATTGAAGAAGTGGTCAGGGTGGCGCCGGCCGGAACGAGTGGAGGACGTGGAGGCGGAAGACTTCGCTGCAAATGTGAATGCCCGACGGGCCACTCAACTACCGCAAAGCCGCTGGACCTGGCGCGTTCCAAGTAGGCCGATACGCAGTCCTGCCCGTCTTCTTCAAAGCGCAGATGCCCGCAACGGGTGATATCGATCGCGAGGCATCCTTCTCCAACAACTATTCCGGCACCGCTTCCCACTACGTGAGACAGACTCCCAACCCAGCCGGGCGTAATCCGTAGATCGGCATCGAGCAGGACCAGGTAATCTGACCGGCAGATCGTGAGGGCATCGTTGCGGCATGGCACTACGATTAGGGGCAGTTCTTGGGAGATGGCGCGCAGTGCCTCCAGGCAGCCGTGCACTGCGTGCGCGCTTGGCGCCAGAACGGCCACAGTGATCTGGCCGCCGTGCATCGGGTCAGCGAAGCGCCAAATGCGGGCGTGCTCGCGCTTGCGAAGTGTGATGGAGTCCCCGCTGTTTTCGAGGCGCCTCGCTCGGGACGCACGAACTTCCACCCGGACGCGTCCTTCGATCCGTTCCACACAATCCAGGGCGACGCGCCTACGTTCTGCAATCAGATTCTCGAATTGGAGGTTGTCAAGCGCCTGGGTAGGCGGATCGGGCACATACTGGCGCATCCCGGATGATCGTGCGGCTATGTTGCAGTGCTCGAACACGACATCCGGCAGATAGATCCGGCGAGTGTATCCGAGCACGTGAATCAGATCGAAGACATGGTGTATGTGATCATCGATTCGGTAGCGGCGGTATTCCGGGCGGGAGATGCCCCCGGCCAGTTCGCAGAATTCGCGCGAGAGCAGAGGAAAAGTACACAAGGAATCGCCGAAGATAAGGTCGTTGACGTGTGCGAGAACGATACCATCGGCGAAGTATTCCATGATCGGCCGCAACCGGACGTCCCAGCCGGCGGTGTGGACCACTACGTCGTCGTTCAACAGCATCATGTATTGTCCGCGCGATGCGCGGTGGCCCGCGAGGTTCAACTCTCCCATCGTCAGCCCGCCGGGTACGACTACCGGCCGGTAACAAAGATCCGGGTACATGAATGCCAGCGACTCCATGTCGTCCTGGTCGATGACGGCGACCACTTCGATCGACTCCGGCTCCTGGGCTGTGGCGCGAATGCTATCGAGCAGCCGCTTGAGCCCGCCGGTCCGGCCACGCGTGGGAACGATCAGAGAGTACAGAAGCATAGGCGAACGGGATTTGGCGCCCATCCATCATCATGCACGAAATTCGATCGTGCAAAATTGAGCGGCATGTTCTGTGTCACGGGGACCTGTGCTGAGAGATCAGGTGCACAATGGAGGCGGCGTCCTGGATGGAATTTCCCAGACGCAGGTCGAAGCCCGGGACCTTGAACTCCAGGGCGGCTTTCCGATGCTGCGGACCGTGGCCGGTGAGGACGTGGAGACCTCCGCGCAGTCCCGCGTTGCACCCGGCCTGGAGATCGCCGATTTTGTCGCCGACAATCCAGGAGTTGCTCAGATCCAGGTCCAGGAATTGTGCGGCGGCCAGTAGCATGCCGGGGCGCGGTTTGCGAGCCGGGTGTGCCGGATGCACCCATGGAGCGGTCCCATCCCGATGGTACGGGCACGCCAAGGCGCCGTCGATGACAGCGCCTGCCCCAGCCAACGCGCGGGTCAACGCGGCCTCGACTTCGAGAAACTCCTTCCAGCCGTAATAGCCGCGTGCGATGCCGGCCTGATTGGTCACTTCTAGTACCGGGACTTCGAGGCGATTGGCCAGTCGGATGATTTCGGCTGCTCCCGCGATCATCACCATATCGGCGGCAGATCCGAGGTAGCCAGGATCCTCCACGATCACGCCGTCACGGTCCAGGAAGAGAGCGGAGCGGAGATGGCTATGAATGAGCGGAGTGGTGCGCACCCAAATGCCAAGATCTTCATGGAACCGGCCGGCCTCGGCGGTGATGCCGTCCACAGCCATCAGCGCGCTGCAGCCGCCAGGGCGGCGTCAGAAGCGAGCTCCGCTTCAACCGCCTGACACAGGTAGTGGTATAGGCAGACGTGCGCCTGTTGGATGAGGGGAGTGGAGCGTGACGGAACCGCGAACAGAAAATCGCTCAGGCCGGCCAGCGAGCCTCCACCCTCGCCGGTGAAAGCGATGGTAATCATATTCATCGATCGTGCACGCTCGAAAGCCTTTACGACGTTCTTCGACGTCCCGGAAGTGCTGATGCCAATGATCGCGGCCCCCGGCTGTCCGTAGGCTTCTACCTGCCGCGAGAAGACTTCTTCGTAGCTGTAGTCGTTTGCCCAGGCAGTCAGCACCGCTGTGTTAGACGCCAGGCAGATGGCATTGATCGCTTTACGCTGTTTTAGAAATCGTCCTACTAACTCGCCGGTAATGTGCATCGCATCTGCAGCGGAGCCTCCGTTCCCACATACCAACAATGGCTTTCCTTGCCTAAGCGCCTCGGTAACAGCGTTTACGGTGTCGAACACCAGGTCGCCGCTCCAGGCGCGGCTCGAAAGCTCGAGAACCCTGCTCGATTCCGCCAGGTAGTCCGACAGATTCATTCCGTGCCCCCATCTTCCAAAGCTGCAAAATACCGATACAAAGCCACGCAGGAGGCGCCATCCTGTATTGCACCGGTGCGCAGCAGACGCTTTACCTCATCCCGAGCATACCAATGACTGCCTTCGATCCCAATCTCATCGTGGAGCCGACCGGCGCCCGGTTGGCACCCGGCAGCGGCGTATAAAGCGACATGGGCACTGAGAATCCCGGGATCGGGCATAAACGAGCCTAGATGGATCAGCTTCTTGGGAGGACACGCAAGGCCGGTCTCTTCCGCCAATTCGCGCAGGGCGGCATCTGCCGGCTCCTCGCCTGCATCGATGAAGCCACGCGGCAATTCCCATACGCGCCCCGAGACGGGGTGCCGATATCGATCGAGCAGCAGGACGAGGTCCTGCCGGATCGGGATGACGGCCACGCCCGTCAGGCCATCTGCACGGTAACAGTGGGGCGCGACTACCAGAAAGTCGAGTACCTCCAGGGCGCCTGCGGCGATGTGATCTGCGAAGACGGTGAACCGGGTGTTCTGAAAGGCAACGCGACGGTGGTTTAGGATTGTGGCGCCCATTACAAATGCTCGGAAGTAAGCTGCCTCGGCTGCCGGCTCAAGAGCGGCCGACGCCCAAGCCGTTTGGCTCATAAATAACGATTCGGCTCCCCGGGCTGCCGATCTCGAACGATACTTCAATCAGGCCGCGCAGTGCATCGCGAATGGCCTGGTGAGTATGTGGCTCAGCGAAGATCAACATGAACCCCCCGCCTCCGGCTCCCAGTAATTTGCCGCCCAGCGCGCCGGCGCCCAAGGCAGCGGCATACATTCCGTCGATCGCATCCGTAGTCACGCATTCCGCCAGTTCCTTCTTGAGGCGCCACGACTCGCGAAGCAGACTGCCGATTTCAGAAATCGGCCTGGATGGATTCTGCAGAATCGCCATGGCCTGCTCAGCCATCTTGTGCATGCAGTAAAGCTGGGAACGGCGGGCCAAGAGGTTCTCGATCTTGCGGCTGGCAATGGTTTCCGCCGTGCGCGAAAAACGCGTGAAGAAGAGGAGGAGGTGAGATTGCAATTCCTGACGGCGCTGCGCGGAGATAATGACGGGGGTCACATCGAACCTGCCGTCAGGATGGAACTGGATCATGTTGATTCCGCCGTAAGCGGCCCACACCTGGTCCTGCGATCCGACGGCTTCCTTGATAACTTCCTGTTCAAGGCGGATCGCCTCTTTTGCCAGGCACTCGGCGGAAGAGATCTGCCCGTTGTACGCACGAAGCGCATTCAGCAACCCAACCGTAAACGCCGAACTGGATCCCATGCCGGAGCGGGCCGGGAGGTCGCCATAATGCTGAATTTCCACCCCCTCCTCGACTCGGTATTCGCTTAACACTGCTCGGACTGCGGGGTGCTGGATTTCCTCCACATGCTGCGGAAGCTCGATCCGGGAGTAGACGATGCGGTGGCGATGCTCAAAAAATGGTGGGAGTCTTCGAAACGTAATGTAGCAGTACTTGTTGATTGTGGTCCCGATGACGGCACCACCGTGCTCGCGGTACCAGGCCGGGTAATCGGTGCCTCCGCCGAATAGCGAGATGCGAAACGGGGTGCGGCTCATGATCATAGCTGTGCCAGGACCTCCTTGGCAATGGCGAGAGTTTCGGGAGTGCCGATATCCAGGAACCGGCCTGCGGTGGGGAAGGCGCGGATCCGGCCGGCGGGCGTCTGCGCCAGGATGTCACGCTCCAGGGAGCCCTTGTCGAGGCTGGCCACCTGCCTCAGGATCGGGCGGCCGAAAAGGTACGTTCCACCATTGATCCACGAGAGGTCCACAGCCGATGGATCTTTCTCGGCGAAGCGAATCACGCGCCTGTCGGCATCGATTTCGAGGCGCCCGTAACGACCCGCGTTCTCAACCTGCACACACAGTATTGAAGCCTCCGCGCGTGACGAACGGTAATCCATCAGGAAGGCGTTCAAGTCCGCCTCGACAATGGTATCGCCGTTCATCACCATGACAGGGTCGGACGTCAGGAACGGCAACGCATATGCGAGGGCGCCGCCCGTCCCGAGCGGTTCGGGCTCAGTCAACACCTTGATTTCGAGAGGGGGAAAGCTGCGCTGATCGAGGAACCGGTGAACGGCGCCGGCGCGGTATCCCAGACACAGGACGACACGCCGCACACCCTGCCACTGCAGCCAGCCAAGAAGGTGTTCGAGAAACGGTTTGCCGCCCACCGGCGCCAAAACCTTGGGAGTGTCCGGGAGGACGTCGCGAAGGCGCGTGCCCAATCCGCCGGCCAGAACAGCCACGTCAATATCTGCGAGAGTCATCAGGTAGAAACGATACTAAACGGGCCACTCGAATCGAATGCGGGTGTCCGCACAGCGCCGGGCACGTCGCTCTCCAACAATGCCCGACGCAACCGCGTGCGCGTCATCTCCTCGATATGCCGGCGAGTCTCCCGTCCGAATCTCTCCGAGACCATATTGAGGTATATGGGATTCTCGAAATATTCGTGGAAAGCGCGGTCGCGGAAGCGCAGCACGTCCGCCGCGCTCACCCTTTCGGTAGGCAGAGGCAGGCAATCATAGCTGTGCTGGGAGAATCCGCTCCAGCGTTCCGGCAATTTCCAACCGTTATTCACAGCCATCGTGTAGAGAGGCGAGCCGGGATAGGCCATGGCCGAATAGAAATTGGCAAATTCGCAATTCAGATTCTGTGCCAGATCGAGCGTCTGCTGCATGCTTGCCAGGTCGTCGTCAGGCAGACCGAAAATATAGTTACCAATGACATAGATGCCGGCATCTTTAATGGAACGGACGATATTGACTATATCTTCCGCGTCCAGGGACTTCTCAGCGCCATCACGCACATGTTCGCTGCCGGACTCGATTCCGAGGGCCAACCACCGGATTCCCGCGGACCGTAGCAACTGAAGACGCTCGGGGCGCACCGTATCGACGCGCGCGTAAGCCCAGAAATTGAGTTCGCTCGCGTAGGGCTTAGCGGCCAGCCGTTCGCAGATCCCGCTAACATGCCGATCGTTGAGAACGAACATCTCGTCTATGATCTTGAAGGTCTTCACCCCGAAGGTGTGATAGAGATGATCCACTTCTTCGACCACTTTCTCGGGCTGGCGCATCCGGTAGCGATTGGTGCCGAATGGCGCGTTGATGCAACAGAACGAGCACTTATAGGGACAGCCGAGAGTCGTATAGATGGAAGCGTAAGGCTTGCGCGAGGCCAGGTCCCCGAAGCATTGCCAGTTATGTGCCCGGTAGGCGGACATGGGCAGCAGGTGCCAGGCGTTACCGTGGAGGTCGGAATCGAGATCTTTGATCAGCGGAGGCGCCAGGTTCTGGCGGATATGTCCCTCTTCGCGCCAAACCAGGCCCGCCACTTTGCTGAAATCGGCGGAGAAACCCGAGTCCAGTGCCTGGAGGAGTTCGTGAACCGTGACGGGTCCCTCGCTGTTGCAGGCGAAATCGACGGCTTCCTCGGTCATGGTTCGTTCGGGAAGGGCCGACACATGACCACCAACCAGGATGATCTTCTGTTCGGGATCGAGTTCCTTGATGGCTCGCAGAATCGGAGTGGCGCCTGTCATCTGCTGAGTCGAGGCGGAGGGCTGGTGGCCAAAGACGACCATGCCCACCAGGCGCGGCTGCCGCGCGATAACGTCGCGGGCAATGGTCTGAGGTCCTTTGTTCTCAGCCTCGGAGTCGAGAATGTCAACCGAATAACCGCGATCGTACACATAGCCCGCGAGCAGCCGGCACCAGAGCGGCGGCTCGATAGCACTGAGTTCCGCGCCCAGATCCTGATAAATCAACTCACGTCCGCCTGGATTGATGAGCAGCAGGTCGAGCTTGTTCATCTACGAATCTTCCTCCTCCAGCTTACGGCAAATTTTATCATTTTCCACCCGCCGGGGTACGCGACGATGCATCTTCCACAAACCACGCATAGGTCCGCCGCAGCCCTTCCCCGAGAGGCACCTTGGGGCGCCAGCCCGTGGCGCGAATCAGCCTGTCGTCCAGAGCTTTGCGCGGCATGCCGTCTGGCCTGGCGACATCGAAGCGAATCTCGCCCTTGTACCCGACAACGGCGGCGACTGCTTCGGCCAAAGCTGCGATACTGACGACCTCGCCGCCTGCGACGTTAATGATCTCCTCGGCCGAGTAGTTCTCCATGAGGTAGACGAGCGCATCGGCAGCGTCATCGACGTACAGAAACTCGCGCAATGGCCGGCCAGTGCCCCACAACTCGACTTGCGGGGCTTCTCTCAGGCTGGCCGCATGGAAGCGTCGAAGCATTGCAGGGATCACGTGGCTCCCGGCCAGATCGAAATTGTCCCCCGGTCCGTAGAGGTTGGTCGGCACCACCGAAATGAAGTCTTTTCCTTGCTGCCGGCGGTACGCCTGGCAGAGTTTGACGCCCGCAACCTTGGCAACGGCATACCACTCGTTGGTAGGCTCAAACGCACCGGTGAGCAGGCTGTCCTCACGGATAGGCTGGTCCGCCTCTCGCGGGTAGAAACAGGACGATCCCAGGAACATCAGCTTGGCCACGTTACATTCGGCCGAGGCGTGGATGATGTTCGCCGCAATGAGCAGGTTGTCGTAGAGAAATTCTGCAGGGCGGGTTCGATTGGCCTCGATGCCGCCAACCACGGCGGCCGCGACAAAAACCGCGTCGGGACGGTTCTCAGCTACCCAAGCGTGCACGGCGGACTGGTCGCGGAGGTCGCACGCGGCCCGGGGGACCATGAGGACCTCGGCCTGGGTGGCGGGGAGCCGGCGTACGAGCGCGCTGCCGACCATTCCGGCATGACCCGCTACCCAGACGCGCTTGCCTTCAAGTGAGAAACTGGTGCTCATCTCAGTTGCCACCGGAAGGCGAGCGGGGCAGTCGCGAGCGCACTACACGTTCCCATAAACCGAATTACGGAGCATGCGGTACCCCTTGATCAGTTCCCGAATGCCGTCGTCGAGCGAGTGCGCGGGCCGATAACCGCTCCGTTCGATCTTCTCGTTGGAGACGATGTAATCCCGCTTGTCGGGGTCCTCGCCAACCGGAGCCTCCAAGAACACGAATTTCGGCAGATGGGCCTGGATCTGCTGGCATAATTCCAGTTTCGACAAGTTGGCGTCGGAAAGACCCACGTTATACGGCTGGTCCCGCATGCTCTCGAAATTGCAGATTCCGTGCACGAACGCGCGGGCAACATCGCGCACGTGGATGTAGTTGCGCTTGAAATGGGCTTCGAACAGAACGACTGCTCGGTCGTTGACCGCACGGTAGACGAAATCGTTCACCAGCAGGTCAATCCGCATGCGCGGCGACATTCCAAACACAGTGGCAAGACGGAAACTGATGCAGTTGCCGCGTTCCAGCACGGCCTGTTCGGCCTGTACCTTGGTGCGGCCATAAAGCGTGATGGGCCGTAACGGTGTTTCCTCCGTGCAGAATTTCCCGGCCTCGCCGATTCCGTAACCGCTATTCGTGACCGGCATCATGATGCGCTGTTGGGGACTGGCAAGCCGGATCAGTGTGAGAACCGCATCGCGATTGATCGTTTCTGCGCCGATCTTGTCGTTGTTGCAGAGCGGCGCACCGACGAGCGCTGCCAGGGGAATGATGATATCGGCATCGCGCAGCAGCGGCTTGAGAACTTCCGAATCGCGGGCATCACCGCGGTGAACCTCGAAATTTGGGTTGGCGCAGAGATGGTTCAGCGATGCCTGGCCAAACAGGAAGTTATCGAGTACCGTGACGCGATGCCCTTCATCCAGAAGAGTCGGCACCAGTGTCGAGCCGAGGTAACCGGCGCCGCCGGTGACGAGGATGGAAAATTGGTTGGTCATGTTCATTGTGAGCACGCACGGTCCAGTACCCGGCGGAGTTCGGTGAGCTGCGGCGTCAAATCGTGCGGGAAATTGCCTACGAAGAAGCCGCGATCATGAGCCAGGTCGGCATTCGGAACCCCGCCATCCACAATCTCGTAGTCGTAGTACTTGACGACGTCATGGCGCAGGAAGCAGCCGCCTGTGATGATACGAAACCCGATGTCGGCGTGGCGCAGAGCTTGGAACACGCGGTCGCGGTCGATGTTTCGGGCAGGGTTCAGAATGAGCGTGAACGAAAAGCAGGAGCTCTTGCCGTTTTCCCGCTGCAGGATGAATCGGTCGTCGCCAGCGAAGAGGCTCTGGAATATAGCCATGTTGCAGCGCCGCAGTGCGGTCATCGAGGGGAGCTTCTTCAACTGGCGGCGGCCGATGGCGCCGCTCAGCTCCAGCGGCCGGAGGTTGTAGCCGGGGAGGATGAAGCGATATGCCTCGAAATGGTCGTCGCCACGACGCTCGAAGAGCGGCGAGTCCTTGGGCAAGTCGCGCGTCCAACCGTGAGCGCGAATCGAGCGCAGCAGATGGTCGAGCTCGAGATCGTTGGTCAGTATGATGCCACCTTCCATCGTCGAAATGTGATGGGAGAAGAAAAAGCTGAAGGTGTTCAGATGCCCGAATGTTCCGGTCTTGCGGCCGTTCAATTCGGCGTCCATCGACTCGCAATTGTCTTCGATGAGGTAAAGGCCGTGCTCCTGAGCGAAGCGCTGGATCACGTCCATCGCGGCTGGGTTGCCTAGAATGCTGACTGCTACGATGGCCCGTGTCCCTGGAGTCAGCGCGCGCTCCAGCTTGCTGACGTCGAGGTTGAGCGTCTGGAGTTCCACGTCCACAAAACGCAGCTTGAGGCCGTACTGCTGGAGCGGGTGATAGGTAGTGCTCCATGATATGGCGGGGACGATCACCTCGTCGCCGCGGCGGAGTGGACGGTCTTTTTTGTAGAACAAGGCGGCAACCGCAGCGAGGTTGGCCGACGACCCGGAGTTCACCATCACTCCATGCTTCATTCCGAAATACTCGGCGAATTCCCGCTCGAAAGCGGCGACTTCCTCACCCATGGTGAAGCGTCCGCGCTCGACGGTCTGGCGGATCGCTTCGATCTCTTCGGGCCCCCACGTGGAGGCAGACAGTTCGTAAAACATCGGATCTCGTGTCTCTTAAAAGGGACCTCGGAACTGGGCTTGGTACGCCAACCGCGCGCGCTCGACGTCCGGTGTCCACGCCACACCAGGTCGAACCATCTCATGGATGCGCTGCGCGATGGTCGCCGGGTTGGGATAGAATACATGCTCCAGCGTGGGGCTGGGAGGGCAACTGGTCGGGGCAAAGCCCATGCGTGCGACCTGGATGGGCCGCGTGGCGCGTTCGGCCACGCGGGCCACGATTTCCGCGCTGGCGCCGCAATCCAGCCAGGCGTTGTCCACCACCAACAGTTTGCCGGTGCGTTCGGCCGAAGCTGCGATCGTGTCGGCATCGAGCGGGGACAGCCAGATGGGATCGATCACTTCCGCGTAGATACCTTCATCGAGAAGCATCTCGTGTGCCCGCAAGCACTCCATCACCATGTTGGATACCCCAACGACGGTGATATCTCCCCCGTTCACGACGACACGGCTTCGTCCGGGCGTGACGGTGAAGGACTCTTCCGGCACATAGGCTTCGCTGAAGTATAAGAGGCGGTGCTCGACAAAGATGACCGGATTGTCGTCGCGGATCGCGGCGATCATGCAACCCTTGGCGTCATGAGCGTTGGAAGGCGCAACGACTTTGAGGCCGGGAATGTGCATGAAAAGCGCGTGCAGGCCTTGAGAGTGTTGTGCGCCCTGGCCCCAGCTCTTACCGATCATCGACCGGACCACCATGGGAACCTTGACCGTGCCGCCGTACATGTAGTGCGCCTTGGACGCCATATTCACGAGCTGATTCATGCACAGCATCATGAAGTCCATGCGGATGTGCACGTGAATCGGCCGCATGCCGGCCATAGCCGCACCGATGGCCACCCCCGTCA
>Ga0335069_10006859_pt1 | contig 16496 bp, 13 predicted proteins | sample Lox_Sample_11_FD_206714 | JGI IMG/M metagenome (GOLD analysis project Ga0335069, IMG submission 206714) | Soil microbial communities from Loxahatchee National Wildlife Refuge, Florida, United States - Lox_Sample_1.1 | ecosystem: Environmental > Terrestrial > Soil > Wetlands | place: USA...
TCAGTGCGTCGGGGTTATACCTTCAGACCCGGGAGCGCTGGTACAAGGGCACAGTGGTGCAAATGACCCTGTCGGACCGGCGCCGAGCCACGAACGACCGGTCGATCGCACTCTATGCAAAAGCGGTGCGGCTGGGAGGCGATGGCGTTGGCTTCCAATTCATTCTCGATGGCGAAGCGCGCGGCCAGAAGAAGGCCATTGAGGCTTATGCGCCGACCAACGGTATCGACGCGGCAATGGTAGGGAGATTCATCGAGCACTACAAGGCCACATCGAAAGAAGTCGGGTGACCCGGCGGCAGATAGCGCCAGACTTCGCAAAAGGCTTATTTTCAGAGGCTACGCGCGAGAAATTAAACCAGCGCATTAATATCTTGCAGACAAAGACCGTGAAGCCTCAGAGAACTCGGGCTTTTCGGCTTTCGCGGAGCGTTTTTTCCGAGAGGCGCCGGACGGACGCCCTCTCGCCGCGTCGTTCTCTCCCATACTGTGCAGGCGCAGGAAGTTGGTTGAGCCCGACTTGGTTCGCGTGCCGGCGACAATCGCAATCACCTCTCTGGGGCGAACATAGCCGCCCTGCTCGAGCAGCTTCTCAGCGCAATCGACCATGGCTTCCGTGGTGTTCACCTTGGGGCAGAGAACGGGAGTCGTCCCCCACAGAAGATTGAGGCGATTGATGGTCACTTCGAGGGGGCTGAGGGCAAAGATCGGCGCCGTCGGGTGGTATTTCGACAACTGGCGCGCCGTGGAACCGGATTCGGTGAAGAGCGCGATGCCGCGCAGGTCGAGATCGTCGGCGGCATGCGCCGTGGCTTCGCAGATGGTTTCGGCAATGGAGAGATGGCTTTTGCGTTGGCGCGGCTCGGCGGCTGCCGTCTCCTTGATGTGCCGCTCGGTTTCGATCACGATGCGCGACATCATGGTTACGGCCTGGACCGGATATTTGCCGATTGCCGATTCACCGGAGAGCATGACCGCGTCGGTGCCGTCGTAGATGGCGTTGGCGACGTCGGAAACCTCAGCGCGCGTGGGCCGTGGATTCTCGATCATCGATTCCAGCATCTGCGTCGCGGTGATCACGGGCTTGGCATATTCGGCGGCGCGGCGGATGACGAGCTTCTGAATAGCGGGAACCTGCTCGGGAGGCACCTCGACGCCCAAATCGCCGCGCGCCACCATCACGCCGTCGGCCACTTCGAGAATGCTGTCGAGATGCTCCACGGCCTGCGGCTTTTCGAGCTTGGCGATGATCCAGGTGTCAGCGCCGTGCGCAGCCACGCGATGACGAACCAGGCGCAGGTCCTCAGCGGTGCGAACGAACGAAACGGCGATGGCGTCGACGCCATGATTGAGCGCGAACTCGAGATCGACGGAGTCCTTTTCAGTGAGTGACGGTGTGCGTACCAGCACGCCGGGGAGGTTGATGCCCTTGCTTTCGCCGAGCATGCCGCCGTTCACGATGTCACAGAGCACGTCGTCTCCCGCGATCTCGTGAACGCGCAGTTCGATGAGGCCATCGGAGAGGAGAATGCGCGAACCCTGCTCGACATTTTCGGCCAGGGTCTTGAAGGTGGTGCCGACGAGCGAAGCAGTGCCGGCAACCTCGCGGGGCGTAATGGCGAGCTTGTGCCCGGCCTTCAGGAGAACCGGCTGGTGATCCTTCAACAATCCGGTACGAATCTTCGGACCCTGCAAATCACCCAGGATGCACAGCGGCTTGCCCTCTTCCTTGCTGAGCTTGCGGATCTTCTGGATGACGGCGACCTTTCGCTCGTGCGTGCTGTGAGAGAAGTTCAGCCGGACCACATCCACGCCCGCGCGGATCATCTCGCGAATCACCTGATCGGTATTCGATGCCGGACCCAGCGTGGCCACAATTTTGGCGCGCCGCTGCGCGAATGTTTCGGTCAGATTCTGGTGAGCGACAGACATAAAGAGCGGCTCCAGGAATGCGTTGGGTGCCCCAAAGAGATTTTTCAGAGGGTGAAAGCGGTAATGGGGATGCTTCTTGAATTATTGTAACCGCACCCATGGTGAGTTCAGGCGCTTGCGCGCCGGGCGGAGCACCTTCACCTGGAGAGCGGGGCGGGCTCGCACGCCGGTGATTGCGCTGCGAATTGGCTCATACGCTCCCAATAGAGCATGCCATTGAGCTCCGCTCCTAAAAGCACGCTGAATGCGCTGAGGTAGAGCCACACCAGGGTTGCGATTCCCGCTGCGAAGGAGCCGTAAATCCTGGTGTAATCGGCAACGCGCGTTACATAAAAGCCGTAAGCGAGAGTGGCAGGAAACCATATGAGAGTGCCGGCGAGCGCGCCCGGGATCACTCCCATCCAATGCTCCTTGCGCCGCGTGCCGAAGTGATAGAGGCCGGTGAGCACCGTAAGAATGGTGAAAAAGGCCACCGTCCAGCGGACAGCGCGCCAGAAAAGGATGACGAAGTGGCGCAGCTCGTGGCCGGCTCCAGAGATGATCCACAACTCGATCTGGCGGCCGAAAACGATGAACATCGACGCCAGCGAGAGCGGCAGCAATGCGACTGGGACCAGGATCACAGCACGCGCGCGACGGCCCCAAAAGCTCCAATCCTCAGGCGGAAGGTTGTAGGCGCGGCGGAAACCCTCCATGAGGGAGAGCATGACGCCCACACCGGCGAAAATGCTGAGGATGGAGGCGGAAAAGACGAGTTGACGCGAATGCAATTGATGCGAAGTGATGGCCGATTGCACCAGGTTGAGCGTGTCAGGCGGCAGAAACTGCTCGAGCACGGCGCGCGATTCTCCCACCAGCGAGGAGCCCACCTGCACTTGGGACACCAGCGTGGTGACGACCAGCAGCATGGGGAAGAACATGAGCATCGCGGAATATGCCGCTGCTTTCGCCGTATTGACGACGTCGTGGGCGAGCGCCTGCAAGAGGGCATCTCTGAATTTGTAAAGGTACTTCGCCATGCACGTCTCTTGCCAGAGTAGAGCATTCGGTCGAGGCCCGGCGATAAGCGCCGGCAAAATCCCGTTAGCAAAAGAAAGACACCGGAGGGCAATAGGGATGGGGCAGCAAGTCAGCGAGTCAGCAGGGTAGCGAGTCAGCCACTCACGCACTGAATGTGAGCCGCGCACGCTTTCCTGCTCCGTTTCGCTCGCCGTGCCGATTCGCCCAAGCTTGCACACTGACTAGCCAAACGCCGACTTGCTAACTCGCTGACTTGCTGACTCGTTAGACTCACCGGTCTGTGCAGGAGTAGCAGGGATCGATCGAGGCCTGTATGAGAGGCGTGTCGGCGAGGCGCGCGCCGCGAACCATCCACCGCACAGCGGGCATGTTGGCGTAGGTGGGCGTGCGCACGTGGACGCGCGCCGGATTGCGCGAGCCTTCTTTCCAGCTCACGGAGTACATGACCTCGCCGCGCGGCGCTTCCACGCGGCTGGTGGCCGTTCCCGTGGCAAACGAAAATTTGTCGGCGCCGGTGGAGATTTCGCCAGGCGGCATCTTCTCGAGCGCCTGGCGCAGGATGCGGCAGCTTTCGATGATCTCGAGCGCGCGGACGAAGAGCCGGGCGCGGACATCGCCGGCCTGTTCGACCGGCACTTCGAAGCTCATCTCTCCATACGCGGCGTAGGGAGCGTCGCGGCGCAGATCCTGGTTGATGCCCGAGGCGCGTGCGGTAGGACCGACAACGGCGCAGGAGATGGCCTTTTCGGGGGTCAGCACGCCGATACCGGCGCAGCGCGAACGGGCCGTGGAGCTGGTGGTGAAGATGGGGATCACTTTGCGCATCATCTCGCGTTCGAGGTCGTCGATCATCGCCACCAGTGCGATGGGGTCTTCAACATCGCGATTGACTCCGCCCACGCAATTCATTGAGTAGTTCACCCGGTTGCCGCTGATGGCCTGAAGTACGTCCATGACCTTCTCGCGCAGGGCAAAGCAAGTCATGCGAGTGCAGGCGTTCCAGCTCCGCCATCACCACGCGGATATATTGGGCGCGGGGCGGCGCTTCGAGGCCGGCGAGCTGTTCCATGGCCTGGCAGAGAGTGAGCGTATGAATGAACGAGCAGATGCCGCAGACGCGCTCCATAAGCGCGATAACCTGAAAGTAGTTGCGCGTTTCGGCCAGGTGCTCGATGCCGCGGAAGTTGAAACCGATGTGCAGCTCGGCATCCTGCACCGTCTCGCCTTCGCAGATCATGTCGAGCTTGTAAGGCTCTTCAAGGCCGGGGTGGTAAGGCCCCATGGGAATCCTGTAGCTCACTTTGCCACCTCCTTCTGTCCCTGCGGCGGGGTTGACGGCCCGGCGGTGGAACCGGGCACGTCGCGCAGATTTACGCCAGGCTTGTCACCGGCGCGCAGCAGCAACGGTTCGTACTCGCGGCCGGTGAAGTTGACGGCGAAGCCCTCGTGCACCTCGCGCTCGATCCAGTCCGCAGCTTCGCAAAGGTCGAAGATGCTTTCGATGGAATTGCCGGCGATGACGAAGGGGAAACCCAGCAGCCTTCCCTGGAGATCCCAGTGATATTCGAGACGAAAGCCTTCGGCGCCTGGCAACTGGTATGCGGTGATGGTGATGAAGCGGGCCTGGACTTGATTCATGGATTTGGCCAGGTCACGAACGCTCACGGCGCCGGGGTTCAGCCAATGCGTGCCGCGGCTCTCGGTCCAGGATTCGGTAATTCCTTGCTTTTCTGAGATGGCTTCGAGAGAGATCATGATGCGGCTCCTTCTTGCGGCTTGGAAGCCGCAAGGACAGCGGGCAAGGTTGCCGGCGTTACGGAGTGGGCCGGCGCTGGGTCCGCCGCCGGTTTGGGCGCTTGCGGCTTGGGCGCCGGCGGACGGCGGGCCACGGTATAGGACTTCTTCAATTCGCCTTGCCGCAGGTAAACCGGCGGCGTGTCCTGTTGCTGCGAGAGCGCATGCTCAGCGCGGCCTTCTTTCAACGCGTGCTCTGCGCAGCCTTCGACGCAGCGGCCGCAGAAGGTGCATTGGCCGGGGTTGTAGCTCCAGGTGAACTCGCCTTTGCCGGCCTTGAACTCGATGGCGCGCGAGGTGCAGCGGAAACGGCAGACCGCGCAGCCGGTGCAGAGCGCGGGATCGAACTCGACGAGGCCCCGGAAGCGAGTGGTGACCCTGGGCCGGGCGGGGAAGATCAGCGTCTGGTAACCACGCCGCAGGTTCTGACCCAACATGGTGAGAATGTTCATGACCGGAACCTCACGAGGATAGCGGACGAGATGGCGAGAATGGCGAAGATGAGCGTGCACTGCCAGTAGAAGCGGACCGTGGAGTCGATGGCGAGGCGCGCCGTGGCGGCGGCGAGCACCGAAAGGAGCAGAACGATGGCAAACGCCAGCGCGACGAAGAGGCCGCCGGCGAGCCAGGCAGCCGTGATGTGCGGTGCGATGAGCGTCGCTACCAGGCCGGTTCCGGCAACCCACTCGAGGCCGTGCGCCAGCTCCCACATGGCCAGCTCAGGACCGGCGTATTCGGTCATGGGGCCGGCGTAGATCTCCTGCTCGGCGTTGGGCAGGGAGAAGGGGTTGATGTGGAGCTTGGCGGGCAGACAAACCAGGATCGCGATAATGCCGAGCACGGTGAGGAACGAAGGATGCATGCCGGCCAGCGCTTCGAGCTTGAACGTATGCTGCGAAGCGGCGATGGAGACGATGGCCAGCAAGAAGACGATGTTGTACGAGACGCTCAATGCGGCCTCGCGCGCCGAGCCGATTTCGCCGAAGATGGAGCGCGAGGAGAATCCCGCGGCGATGATGCAGATGGAAGGCAGCTCGAGCAGAGCAAGCAGAAGGATCAGGTCGCCTTCAAAGCCGCCGGAGGATGGCAGAACCGGGAGCAAGCCGACAGCGCCTGCGGCAGAGGAGACGGCAAGGAGCGGCCAGGCACGCATGATCGCGCCCGCGATGCCGGTGCGCGGCGGAGTCTGTTTGCCGAGCAGCTTGACGAAATCCCAGAATGGCTGCATGAACGGCGGCCCGACGCGGCCCTGCATCAGCGCGACGGCTTTGCGTTCCACCCACAGGAAGAACCAGGCGGCGGGCACTGCGAAGAGCAGGCCGGGAAAGACGAGCAGACGGGCGAGCGCGGTGAGGAGGGTCATTGGCGCGCCTCCTGAGTACCTTTGCAGGTTGCGTCGCCGGCCGGCGGATTGACGGCCGTGGTCTCATCGGTCTCAGAATCGAGACCGGAGGCACCCGCGATGGAGTTGTCGCCACGTTCGGCAAGAATGGCAGCGGCCCTGGCCACGCCGGCGATGATCGCGTCGGGACGAGGCGGGCAGCCGGGAACATAAACGTCCACGGGAAGGTGTTTGTCGAGCGGGCCATCCAGGGTGCGGCTGTCAATGAACACGTTGGTTGTAGCCGGGCAGGAGCCGATCGCGATCACGGCCTTGGGTCCGCAGACCTGACCGTAGACCGTATTGACTGCGCCCAGGGCCTTTTTCGTGACCGGACCGGTGACGCAGAGGATGTCGGCATGGCGGGGGCTGCCTTCAAGGCGCACGCCCAGCTGTTCGGCGTCGTAGCGCGGCGAGAGGGCGGCGACGATCTCAATGTCGCAGCCGTTGCAGCTGCCCGAGTTCATGTGGAAGAGCCAGGGGCTGCGGCGGCGGGCGATGCACATCAAGCGGTTCCAGAGCTTCATGGCCGCACCCCCATCAGCAACTGCAATGCGCCCGGCCAGATCCCCGCGGCAAGCAGGAGGACCACGAGCGTGACGATGGCGGTTTTGATCGCGAAGGGCTCGCGGGCTTGAGGCGGCGGATCAGTTGGCGGTTCGGGCGGAGGGCCCCACCAGTTGCGCGTTAGGGCCAGCGTGTAAGCGATGAGAGCCAGGATCGACGCGACGATGAAGACCGCGGCAAGCGGCCAGCCGATTTGCACGGCGGTTTCGTAGAGCCGCCAGCGGCCGAGGAACCCGATGGTGGGCGGAATGCCCAGCATGGCCAGCATGCCGAAGAGGAATCCGAAGGCGCTGACGGGATAACGCGTGGCGAGGGCTGCCGGTTCGCTTTCGAGTGCGCCGTCAGCCTCGGGCGCAGCAAGACAGATGAAGAGCAGCGCCTTGGCAAGGGCGTGCGTGGAGGCGGCGATCAGCGCGCCGTAGATTCCCAGAGTTCTTAAGGAGACGACCCCCAGCAGGAGGAATCCGACATCCTCGATCGTGGATAGAACCAGGATTCGTTTGAGGCTGCGCTGCGTGAGCATGAGCAGAGCAGCCAGCAGCGAGGTGAGGGCTGCGGCATAGAGAAACAGCGGCTGCGGCGTGACCAGAGTGGGAATGGCCCGCGCACCGATCAGGAATTCGCCGAATGCAGCCATGTCGACCACGGCGATGATGAGGCCGAGAACCAGAGCGGGCACTTCATCGGCCAGCGCGAGCAGCCAGAAGAACATGGGCACTGCGGCGAGCTTGACGAAGACGCTGGTGAGGAGAAACGCGCGCGACCAGGCGAGATGAGACGCTGCGCCAGAGACTTCGCTGGCAATGAGCGATCCGGCAGAGATGAGAACAACCGCCAGATAGGTGATTCTTGCCGACTTGGAACGCGCGGTGAGCCAGACTCTAAAGACGGTGAGGAACGCGGCAAGCTCGAGCAGGCCAAGCCGCAGCCAGGGGTTCTGAACCGCAAGTCCGGCGACGGAGAGGGCACCGACGATCAACATGCTCGGCCAGAGCGGAATGCGGACGGTTGACCTGCCAATGGCCGCGACGAACAGCGCGGCAGCGGCCACGCCGATCGAGGCCATGAGAAGCAGGGGCATTTGCTGCGGAGAAGGCTGCAGGGTTCCGGCGGTTGCGGGAATCATCCAGAGGAACAGCGCGAAGACCGCCGCGGCGAGCAGAACCACCAGCAGCGTCGCGCGCCGCTCCATCCAAGCGACGGCAACACCCAGCACCCGCGAAACCGCCTGCAATCCCTTCCAGATCCCCAAATAGATGCGATCCACATTCGTCCAGCGGAAGAAAGACTGCCAGTGTTCCGCAAAGATCTCGGAGAAATCGCTGGCCGTGAGGCGTCCCTGATCGCCGAGCGGTTCGCCGCCGGTGAAGACGCCGCCGCCGGCTCCCCACCCCACGGACATGGACCCATTCGCGGAGGCCCCGGCTCCAGCCATCGCTGCGCCGGATGGAGCACCCGCGGGACGGAATGCGTAGGCGATGAGATAGATCGCTCCACCCAGGACTACAGAGACAAGCGCCAGCACGAGCCCGCCCATTGAAGAGAAGCTGCCGGCATCGGCCGAGAGGCCGAGCCATGTGACGTGTACGCCCGCGCCAAGCCCGAGAGCAGCAAGCACCGGATTGAGCAGATAGTTAACTGCCAGTTGAGGCGCCACGCCGAGGACCACCGTACCGGCGGCGAGAAAGCCCATTCCCCACACCATGGACGGCGGAGCTTCGTGCGCGTCGGCGGTGGCCTGGGTCGGAGGTCCGAGGAAGACCGCGCTGGTGGCTTTGACGCCAAGGAACACCGTGCCCAGGCTGGCTGCCCAGGCGATCACCGCAGGCACGGCCCAGCCGGCCTGCAGCGCCGCTGCGTAGAGCATCCATTTGCTGGCGAAGCCGCTCATCAGCGGAATGCCCATCATGCTGCCCACGCCGATGAGCCACGACAGTGTGGTGTGCGGCATCTTCGTAGCGAGGCCGCCGAGCTGGTTCATATCGCGCGTGCCGGCAGCATGCTGTACCGAGCCGGCGGTCAGGAAGAGCCCGCCTTTAAAGAAGCCGTGATTCAGGCAGTGCAGCAGGGCGGCGGTGATGGCGAGGGGAGTGCCAATGCCGAGTCCCATCATCATGTAACCGATCTGGCTCACGGTGGAGAAGGCCAGCATGCGTTTCAAATCGGTTTGCACCATGGCATACATCACGCCGACGGCCATGGTGACGGTGCCGACCCACATCAGGCTCTGGCCCCACGCAGCCGGCCATGCGCCAAAGCTATGCATGCGAGCAGCGAGATAGACGCCTGCCTTGACGTAGCAGGCGGCGTGCAGCAGCGCGCTGACCGGTGTAGGCGCTGCCATGGCTTCGGGAATCCAGGTGTGCAGTGGAACCTGAACGCTCTTGGCCACGAGCGCGACCAGCATCAGAACGAAGATGCCGCCGGTGAAGCTGTGAGCCACCGCGGGATCGGTCCACAACGCGCTGCCCGCGCGGTGATAGAGAACCAGAATGCCAGCCAGCAAACCGTAGCCGGCGATGTGCGTCATCAACAGCACCTTGCGCGCACCGGCGACGGCCTCGCGATTGGTGTACCAGAAGCCGACCAGCGAGAACGAGCAGAGGCCGACAACTTCCCAGCAGAGATAGAAGATGAAGAGATTGGCGCTATAGACGAGCGTGATGAAGCCGCCGATGAAGACCAGCATCGTGGCGTAAAAGCGCGTGGCCGATTTGTCGTGCGCCATGTAACCGATGGAATAGAGCAGCACGAAGCCGCCGATGCAGGCGCCCATGAAAGCGAAGAGAACGCTGAGTGCATCCACGTGGAGGACGAAGGCCAGGGGTCCGTCCCAGGGCAGAGGCCGCAGGTCGACGGCCTGGCCGGTGCGAACCAGCGGCGCGATGGCGGCGACGCCGGCGAGGGCGGGGACGCTGGAGAGAAAAGCGACGATTCCTTTGGTCCGGGCGGAGCAGAGAGGCGCGATAAGAATCTGCAAGAGAGCGCCCAGCAGGAGCGAGCATGGAGCGATCAAGATAAGGACTGCATCCATGCCCCCATGTTGATCGCACGGGGGTTGGGGGTGATGTGATGAAGCACACGCGGCAGATAGGGTGGTGTATCCCCGGCAGATTCGGTCCCGCATGATGGGACCAGGGATCGATCCGCGAAGATCCGGAACCAGATCGCCGCGCTCGCACGCGATCAAAGATCAGTGTTGTGAATCGCCGGGCTGCTCCGGGGTGCCAGGGTCATCGAGAATCTGGACGGCGGTTGCGGGACCGAGATCGGTCCAATCCTGTAGGACCCACACGACCTTCTTGTCGGGAGTGACCTCGACAAGCTGCGGCCCGAAGTCGTGGCCGCCGCGCGAGCAAAGGATGGTATTGCCGTTGGCAAGACGCGTAGCCGTCTGCGAGTTCTCGTAGCGGTACGGCTCGGGCAAATCGGCCGGGGTGATCTGCCAGGCGATCTTCTTGTCCGGGGTCACTTCCGTGGTGGTTACGTCGTGCTCGTCGGTGATGAGCGTGTTTCCGTTTCTGAGGCGGATGGCGGCCCAGGGGCTGCGCACGTCGTAGCTCCAGATCTCGTTGAACTTTTTGTCGTACTCGACCACGCGGCCCATTTCGAGGAAGGAGACGAGGTAGGTGCCGCGGGCGGTATAGCGCACGCGGCGAAATTGCGCGTGTACGGTCTTCTGGTCGGTCAGGCTGGGCGCGGGCAAGACGTGTTCCACCTCGACGGCGCTGGTCTCGATGTTCACGATTTTCAGCTTCGGGGGCAAGCCGTTTTCAATGAAGAGAACCTTGTTCAAGCCGATGGGCTGGCAGGTGTGGATCTCTGTTCCCGGGGGAGCGTCGTAACGCCAGACGACTCGCTTATCGGGCGCGACCTCGGCCACGTATTGCATTCGCGTGAAAAGAATGTTGCCGTTGGAGAGCATCCAGACGTCGTCATACTCGTTGCCGGGACCGGTCTGGTAGGTCCACACAATCTTGCCGCCGTTGACGACGAACATCTTGTTATAGCCTTCGCCGATGTAGAGCATGGGATGCTGCGCGAGCCCGCTTCCCGGCAGGCCGTTGGGCGCGGGCTTGATGGATTCCGGCTTGCGCTCGGGGGCCTCAATCTCGGCGGGCCCCATCGTGGGAATGCCGGGAGCGGCAAAGCGGGACAGGATCTTCATTAATGGCGCAGCGCTTTTCGACCGCGCCGCCGTTGCACGCGGATGCCAGAAGCAACAGGCCAGGAGACCGCAGCAAATCGCCGGTGCAAGAATGCGAAGGACCTGTCTGCACGCATCTCGTCTGAGCATCCTTTGACCTCCTTCAACGCTTTCGCCCAGCGGAAGTATATCTCCGGGATCGTGTGCGCCGGGCGAGGCAAAGCGTCACCCGGCCCGGCCCTCAATCCCTGGGCTGACCACGGCGCGAGGGCCGGGCGGCCTGGGACCGATTCAATCCTCCCTGCGCTTCGCGGACGAGCGGGTCGATGGCCTACAATGCGGCGGAGGACTTCTCCACGATGTTTTCTTTCTTGAGATTTGTTTGCCGCCCGCGCGCCTTTTTCTTCATCATTTCCGTTGCCGCGCTCACAGCCCTGTCCGCGGCCGCTCAGACCGGCGAACCTGTGCCCGGCGCCAATTTGCCGCAGACGTCGCGCGACGTGATCGCACGGCTGGCCAGCCTGAGCGAGTTGCCCACCGTTGCCTGGAAGATGCACACCGGGGACATCGCTCATGGCGAGAGCGTGAACCTGGACGACAGCGGATGGCAAACGATTGCTCCCGATCACGAAACGTCGATGGACGCGGTGTGGTTCCGGCAGACATTTCAGATCCCCACCACCCTGCATGGTTACGATCTGACGGGCGCGCGCATCTGGTTTCAGTTCCGCGCTGACGCCAATGGGCCCATGCCCGAGATTCTGTACTTCAACGGGCGGCGGGCGGCGATGGGCGAGGACCTGGAACCGGTGGTGCTGCTCGACGACGTGCGGCCCGGCGACAAGGTTGTAGTCGCGGTGAAGCTGCTGCAGACCGTGGATATCAAGAGATTCCGCGGCGCGATGCTGCGCGTTGATTTTCCTGAGAACCGGCCCAATCCCGAAGACCTTCGCGAAGAGTTTGTTGCCGCGGCGACGCTGGTCCCGAGCCTGGCTCCCGGCGACGGCGGCAAAATGGAGATTCTGAACGATGCCATTGCCGTGGTGGACATTCAGGCTCTCGATTCGGGCGACCAGGCCAAGTTCGACGCCAGCCTGAAGGACGCACACACGGAGCTTAGCGAGATCAAGGCTCTGCTGCAGTCGGCGACGTTTCATCTTACCGGCAACTCGCACATTGACGCGGCCTGGCTCTGGCCGTGGACCGAAACCGTGGACGTGGTGCGGCGCACCTTCGGCACCGCGCTGCAACTGATGAACGAATATCCCGGCTACACCTACACGCAGTCGGCCGCGGCCTATAACGAGTGGATGTCGCAGAAGTATCCCGAGATGAACGCCGAGATCAAGAAGCGCATCGCGGAAGGCCGGTGGGAGATCGTGGGCGGCATGTGGGTTGAGCCCGACCTGAACATGCCCGACGGCGAGTCGCTCGTGCGGCAGCTCCTGGTGGGCAAGCGCTGGTACAAGCAGGCCTACGGCGTGGATGTGCGCATCGGCTGGAACCCGGATTCGTTCGGCTACACGTGGCAGTTGCCGCAGATCTACAAGAAAAGCGGCGTGGACTACTTTGTCACGCAGAAGATGACGTGGAACGACACCAATCAACTGCCCTTCAAGCTGTTCTGGTGGGAGTCACCGGATGGGTCGAAGGTGCTGACTTATTTCCCGCACGACTATGGCAACGACGACCTGAGCCCGGTGCGGCTCAGCCGGGATCTGGTGGCCGCGCGCCAAAGAGCTGCAGGCTTGACCGACATGATGGACCTCTATGGCGTGGGCGATCACGGCGGAGGGCCGACTCGGGCCATGCTCGACCAGGGATTCCACTGGGCCGCTGACAATCACGTGACTCCGACGTACGAGTTCGGCATCGCGCAGAACTATTTCTCGGATGTGGAGAAGCAGATTGCGCCGGAGAGCCGCACCTGGAACTACCAGTCGATTGCCAAAGGATATGAGGCGCCGGCGGCAGTGGCGGGCCAGGTGTCGATCCCGACGTGGAAGAGCGAGCTTTACTTCGAATACCACCGCGGCGTTTACACCACGCAGGCCAATCACAAGCACAACATGCGCACCGCGGAAGAGGAAGTGCTGAATGCCGAGAAGTTTTCTTCGATCGCGTGGCTTTATGGATCGAAGTATCCGGCAGACGAGCTGACAGAAGATTGGAAGAAGGTGTTGTTCAACCAGTTCCACGACCTGGCTGCCGGCTCGGGCATCGGCGTGATCTATAAGGATGCGCAGAAGGACTACGACGTAGTGCGCTGGTCGACGAACGAGATTTCGGCCAAAGCGCTGGAGACGGTCGCGGAGCGGGTGAAAACCGGCGGCGACGGAATTCCAGTTCTCGTGTACAACCCGCTGGGGTGGGTGAGTTCAGGTGACGTGAACGTGAAGGTGCAGTTGCCGTCCGCTGCCGCGGGTTCTGCGCCGGCGATCGAATCGGGGAGCGGCGACTGGAGTCACGTGGTTTCGCACGATCCAGGAAGCGATGCAACGGAGCTTGAGCTTCATGTCTCCGATGTTCCTGCGCTGGGGTACAAGATCGTGCGGATTGTCTCCAAGCCGGCGCAGACGCAATCAATCGCCCGGCCCGCAGCTTCCGAAGGAAACAATCTCGTTCTGGGAAATGGGAGTGTCGGTGTTGCCGTCGACAAGACCACGGGCTGCATCACGAGTTTGTCGGATAAGAAGAGCAAGCTTGAGGCGCTTGCGTCGGGCTCTTGTGGAAATCAGCTTCAGTTCTTCAAAGACACTCCAAAGGAATACGACGCGTGGAACATCGATCCGGGCACTCTCGATGTCCCGCCGACCACCATCGATCACGCCGACGCCGTGGAGGCGGTAAGAGACGCGCACGGCGATTCGGCTATCCGGGTGACGCGGCACTGGCAGAGTTCAAAGTTCGTGCAGACCATCTCGCTCAAAGACGACATCGTCGACATCGAGAACGATTTTGACTGGCACGAGAGGCACATTCTGCTCAAGGCGGCGTTTCCGCTCAGTGTGAACAACGATTTCGCCACGTACGAGGTTCCCTATGGCGAAATCGAGCGGCCGACGACGCGCAACAATAGTTGGGAAAAGGCGCAGTTCGAGGTTGAGGCGATGCGCTGGGCCGATTTGTCGGGCGCGGGCGCGGACGGCAAGGTGCACGGCCTGAGCATTCTCAACAAGGATAAGTACGGCTACGACGACGCGGGCAACGTGCTGCGGTTGACGCTGCTGCGCTCGCCCACCTGGCCCGATCCCGAGGCCGACCAGGGGCATCATCACTTCCACTACGCGCTCTATCCGCACGCGGGCACGTGGAAAGAGGCGATGACGGTGCGTCACGGCTGGGAGTACGACTACCCGCTGCAGGCGGTCGTGACTACGGCGCACGCTGGATCGCTGCCTGCCGAGCACTCCTTCGCTTCGGTCGAGCCGGACAACGTCGTGCTAACGGCCGTAAAGAAGGCGGAGGATGCGAACGGACTCATCTTCCGCGTGTATGAGTGGGCAGGGAAGGATGCGACGGTCGAGTTTCACGTGCCTCCGGGTGCGACGGGAGCGACGGTCACGAATCTGATGGAAAAGCCCGAAGGCGATCCTCTGGCGGTCACCGGCGATGTGGTGAAGGCGCCGATCCATCCCTACGAGATTCTGACGGTGAGGGTGGACTATCCAGATGCAGGAAACAAGGGGACGAAGGGCCAAGGGAATTAGCGGCAAGCTTTCAGCCGTCAGCTCTCAGTTCGACGGTTAAGGCATTGTGCCTGACGGGCGAAGAGTCCTGAAGGCTGAGAGCTTAAAGCTCGATTTGTTACCCTAAGCGAAGCAAGGAGCCGCGCACACCCATGCACATCTCTTCCCCGTTTGTGGTCGTTCCCGTCATTATTGCCACGTTTGCAGTTTGCATTCTGTTCGCAACCAGCAGCAAAGAAGACAACGGCCACTCGGCGCACTGAGGTCTATCTTGTAGCGCCGGCATCCCTGCCGGCTGTCGCGCGGGCGTCCCCGCCCGCGCACCACACCCATTTCCAATTTCGCAACCCGGCCCGCTGCGGATTGCTGAGTACATATTGAATCGCGCGATCGAGTTCGCCGTTCTCGCGAATCAGCCGGTCGTAGTATTCCCGCTGCCAAAATGCCCCGGACCGTCGAAGGATGCGATTGGCTTCGCTCGCCGTGAAGCTTTTCCAGTTTTGAACGATGTCGGCCAGTTCGTTTCCAGGGAGCAAGCGGAAGATCACATGCACGTGATTGGGCATCACGCACCACGCAATCAGGCGATATCGCTCTCCGTGCCAAAAGTTGAGAGCATCAGAGACCAATCGACCGATTCGAGGATCCCGGAGCCAGCAAGCTCCGATGCCGCGATCTACGCACTCCTCAATCTTCCCAGGGCTATACTGCGCGATCAGCACTTTCTGCTCTGGGGAGAGATTCGCTCCTGCTCGCTTGGCCGCTTCAAGGATTCGATGGCGCTCGACGATCTTTTGTACAACGCCTCTCGGAATGGAATCGGCGAGACGAAAAGTGACAAAGTAGAGCCCAGCCTCCTTGTCCCAGTGAGGGAGGCGGCCCCTCTGTCGAATTCGCACCTCGCCAAAACGGGGTTGGACAGCGCCGTGCACGCCTTGATTCGTGTCGGCCGGTCCGGTCAGTCTGGGCATTCGGCCAGAATTCTACTCCGGATGGACTAAGTGCGGGCAAGGATGCCCGCACGACAGCCGGCAAGGATGCCGGCGCTACAAATACAGCCCGATGCGCAGGCGGTGCGCCAGGATGCCGGCGCTACAAATACAGCCGTTGGGCCAGGGTGACGGCGCTGCGGTTTCACTGGTCCTTATTCTTGTCTTTGTTCTTTTCCTTGTCTTTTTCCTTGCCTTTGTCCTGGTTGTCCTTGTCGCCCGGTTGCGCAGGCTTCGCGTTGTTTGCAGGAGGCCTGGCACCAGGATTGTTGTTCGGCGAACTAGCCGCATGCGGCTGAGTCTCCTGCTGAGGCGGGGCCTGACCCTGCGGGCGACCGCCATTCTGTGAGGGCGATGCGTTCGCAGGCGGGTTCGGTTCGCGATACGCAGGTTGGGTCGGCTGCTGGGGATTTGCCGGAGGCCGATAAGCCGGAGCTGGCGGCACGTTCTGGGGCGCGGGATTCGCAGGAGGCCGGTATTCCTGCGCCGGCTCATTCCCTGGTTGCGCGTTGTTGGCCGGTTCACGATGCGCCGGGGTTGCGGGCACATTTTGCGGTTGTGGAGGAGTTGGCTGGCGATAGGCGGGCGTCGCGGGCTGATTCTGCGGCTGCGGGTTCGCCGTTCCCCGATTGGCGGGCTGTTGAGTCGGCGCCTGATACGGTGTCGCGGCCTGGCGCGGTTGCGCGTTCTGCGGCTGCGTTCCTGCCGGCGAATGAAACGGCGTGGCATTGGCAGGTGGCGCTACAACCACACGCCCCGGCAACGGCTTCGCCTGCATCGTCGCCGGTCTCACTGGAGGCGCTGCCGGCTTCGCCCCGGGTTGCGCGGCAACCGCCTGCCCCTGGGCATTGATGAGCACAGGGCGCGCTGCCATCACAGGCACCGGCCGCACGGGTGCAGGTGTGACCAGAGGCGCGGGCTTCGCCTGCACAACGGGCCGCTCGACTACATGCACCTGCTGCATCTGGGCTTGACTGA